>Ga0209476_10001676_pt1 | contig 14863 bp, 10 predicted proteins | sample KloWWTrecipitate_FD_187179 | JGI IMG/M metagenome (GOLD analysis project Ga0209476, IMG submission 187179) | Active sludge microbial communities from Klosterneuburg, Austria, studying microevolution and ecology of nitrifiers - Klosterneuburg... | ecosystem: Engineered > WWTP > Aerobic digester... | reverse complement strand
CGCCTCTTCATTTGCATTAGGTATGGCGCTGGAGAAAACTGGCGTGGCCAAATATCTCGCTGAAAATATCGTGACCTTAAGCGGCGGTACTCCCTGGTTATTGCTCATTTTGGTTTATATATCCATCTCAATATTAACCGAGGTCATTACCAATAATGCTGCCGCGCTTCTGATGTTGCCGATTGTGTTGGAGATCACCGAGAAAGCTGATTTAAATAACGTGCCTTTTGTGTTTGCTATCATGATGGCGGCTTCCGCCAGCTTTGCTACCCCTTTAGGCTACCAGACTAACATGATGGTGTATGGTCCGGGTGGCTATCGTTTCTCAGATTTTCTGAAAGTAGGAATACCGATGAATATCGTGGCGTGTGTCGTGACGATCACAGTGTTGCTGATCGGTTGGCCGCTAACTAGATAAAACGAGCGCCCACCAACTTCTGAAGCGCGACAATACTGAGTGGTCTGGTACATCGTCTTCCAGCGACAATCCCAGAAATCGAATCACATGTAAAGGTCTCTTATCATGAATCTGTCAGGCTGCAGGAGGCAGGTTGATAGGCCGGAAAATAACTCCTAAGGTATCTGTCTAAAAAATGGGGACCACTTCTCGCTGGACGGGCAGCATTTCTTCGTGCATGATCTACCGGTGAGGAGCGACCGTGAAAAGTACAAGTTCTTTGCCAGGTGCTACCTCACGGATTCCCTATTTTGATGATGACTTGGATGATAATTTTACGGTATTGGTGCATCGAGCACGATCCCGTAGCGACTCAAACAGGAGAATGACATGAAGCAATCGGTGCCTGCCGAATCGGAACGCCAGCAACACGACAGTACGCAACGCAAGCCAACCGGCCTATCCCCTCTCAGTCAGACTTTTGTCGATAACCGGGAATCAACCCAACAAATGCGTCAAATGAGAGCGGCGATGAATCATTCTCCGCAAGCCATCGCGCAGCGCAAACTCAGCGAACAAATCAATAACAGTCCACGCATGATCGCGCAGCGGCAACAATTCGCCAAAATTACAGGCGCGGTGCAACGGATGGAAGGCGAGGAAGAACCGATGCAAGGTCAATTCCAACCAGCTCAGCGGGCTGAGGATGAAGCATTGTTGCAAGGCAAGTTCGATCCAACCCAGCGCGTCGAAGAGGAAGAACCGCTTCAGGGGAAATTCGACCCAGTGCAACGGGTTAAGGAAGACGAACTGTTGCAGGGAAAATTTGAAGCGGCTCAACTGGCGGAAGCCCCGGCAGCAAAACAAAACAACACCGGACTGCCCGATAACCTCAAGTCTGGTATCGAACACCTGTCCGGGCTGTCGATGGATCATGTCAAAGTTCATTACAACTCTTCACAGCCCGCGCAATTGAATGCATTGGCTTATGCGCAAGGCACGGATATTCATGTGGCGCCCGGACAGGAAAAACATCTGCCGCATGAGGCCTGGCATGTGGCACAGCAGGCGCAGGGACGGGTGAAGCCGACGATGCAAATGGCGGGGCAGCACGTCAATGATGATCGGGGGTTGGAGCGTGAGGCGGATTTGATGGGGGAGAGGGCGAGTTCTGCTGGGGTAGCGCAAGGAAAATCAAAACCAATCGAGTCTGACCCCATTGCAAAGCAAAAGCCTGTTGAAAAAGTAGCACAGCTTGGTAGAAAAAAAGAACTAGGAGATGATAAACGCTTTATTAAATTAGTTCTTCCAGGTTCTGGAGATTTACACTGGCGTACAAGAACAGAAAGGGAAAAACAAGAAATGCTGCCAATAGGTTCACCTTCAGGGCAGCAATTTTGGTCCAGGTTGGAAGGGGACAATGTAGAGTTTACTATTGCCGGGCCACAAGCCGCAGGAGGTGCAAGTGACACGGGGGCAAATAGTATTGAAAGCAATATTGCTTTGGGGATTAAGTTAGTGATGGGAGCTGTAGTAGAAGAAGAGGTTAGAAATAAATATCTGTCTGAAAATATTTATATATTAATTAAATCACACAGTAGAAATGCAGTTGCTGCTTCTCAAATTGCAAAAGGACTAATGGTCGAGTGCTATAAAAAATATGACTATAATAGACCGAAAATTGAACTTTTGATGCTTGATCCTGTTCCCGGTCCGCTTCATTCAGGAGAGCTGATCGCATCTAATGTTGGTATAGTCCCTCAGTCAACAGTCGTTTATTCATTAATAACGCAGTACGCAGCAGGATTTGCCCCTCAAAAAATAACAGGCGCAAAAAGAATGATTATATCGAACCAGGATCATGGTGTTGGTACAAGTTCTTCTTTTAAATATGCGGGAAAAATATATAAAGGATCGAATATTAATAGTTTGCCAGAAGGAGTATTTGGAGGAGTAGGCATAAACAATAATGTTGAAGAAATAAGAAAAATTCTCAGCACAGGTGAACTGCTGAGAACCTTGAATACAGCGGGTGCAATAGCACAAATAGCTAGGATCAAGACGATAGAAGAAGTAGCTTCTACCTTTGGATTGGTTCAAACTCGCCCAAATAAAGAGCACCCAGATTAGAGAAAAAATCTTGTAATTAGCGGTTTCGTGAATCAATGGGGTCAGACTCGATTGTTCCGTTAAATAAAGCTATACGCTCTCACCTATTCAAGTAAATTGAGATGATGAATGATGGCGCGACTTCCACGCTTTGATGTCCCCGGTTATACGCAGCATGTGATCCAGCGCGGCAATAATCGCAGCATTATTTTTGTGGGTGACGAGGATTACGAGTTCTACCTGATGAAACTGGGCGAGGCTTGCAGGAAATATCAGTGTGACCTGCATGCCTATGTACTCATGACCAATCACGTGCATTTGCTGATGACGCCGCACTTGACAGGTGGCGTTGGCAAGGTGATGCAAATGCTGGGAAGGTATTACGTGCAGTATTTTAATCACCAGTACAACAGAACGGGCACTTTGTGGGAAGGGCGTTATAAAGCAACGGTACTGGATAGTGAGCAATATTTGTTAGGCTGTAGCCGGTATATTGAGTTGAATCCGGTTCGCGCGGATAGGGTGAAACATCCGGCCGATTATCCGTGGTCCAGTTATCGCTGCAATGCGTTGGGCGTGAGTAATTCGCTGATCCAAGCGCACACTATTTATAATAATTTGGGAAAGGATGCAACGATTCGTCAATCGGCGTATCGGGCATTATTTGAACACCGAATTCCGGAACGGACGATGGACGAAATCAGGGTTGCGACCAATAAAGCCTGGGTGTTAGGCCATGCGCGATTTCTTCAGCAAATCGAAGACCTGACGCAAAGACAGGCTCAACCAAAACCGCGTGGAGGCGACAGGCGGTCTAAAAAATAAAAGAAAGAAACGATAATCGACTTTTTTGACCTAGGGAAGCGCTGATTTATTCGATTTTTAAGAATTATTAACGCTCAAGTCATTGATTATAATTAAGGTATAATCTAAGAAGGCGAATTAATCAGCACTTCCCTAATAAACATTTTTACACGTACCCCTTATGACCGACACAGGCAATAAATTTAAAAGCACCTCCAGGCATGAATCTCTCGGTGTATTAAGCCTCGCTGCACTGGGTGTTGTGTATGGCGACATCGGCACGAGTCCTTTGTATGTCATGAAAACCGTTTTTGATCCTGCTCATGGGCTTGTCATCAGTGATAACAATATTATCGGTATTATCTCGCTCATTTTCTGGGCGATCATGATGGTGGTAACGGTTAAGTACATCACATTGATTTTGCGAGCGGACAATCATGGAGAAGGCGGCATCATGGCATTGTTGTCGCTTGCCAGCTCATCGGTACTTAATCGTCCTCAGTTACGTCGTATTCTTTTTATGATCGGCGCATTTGGTGCAGCGCTATTCTATGGGGATGGCGTAATTACTCCCGCCATTTCCGTGTTGAGCGCGGTAGAGGGGTTAGAGGTGGCAACCCCGCTGCTCCAGCCCTATGTACTCCCGATCACGCTCGTTGTCTTGATTTCACTTTTTCTGATCCAACAACGTGGCACGGGTGGAATTGGCGCAATGTTCGGACCGATAACGCTGATATGGTTCATTACACTGGGTTTTTTCGGTTTGATGAACATCGCTGCGGCACCAGAGATTTTGCAAGCATTTAACCCGTTATTTGCTGTTAGTTTTTGCCTGGACAACGGATTGCTCGCCTTTATTGCCTTTGGCGCCGTAGTATTGGCAGTGACAGGCGGCGAGGCACTATATGCTGACATGGGGCACTTTGGGATAAAACCAATTCGCCTAGCTTGGTATGGTTGCGTTCTTCCTGCGCTCATATTGAACTATTTAGGGCAAGGAGCATTGCTACTGGCCAATCCATCGGCCATTTCCAATCCGTTCTTTTTACTGTTTCCATCGTGGGCGCTTTATCCAGCCGTAGCGCTGGCTACGGCAGCCACTGTCATCGCATCGCAAGCGGTGATTTCGGGGGTTTTTTCAGTAACTCGGCAAGCCATCCAACTAGGATTTTTGCCGCGCATGCAGATCCGGCACACCTCAGACCAAAAGATTGGTCAAATATATATTCCATTCGTCAATTGGATTCTGCTGGCAGCCGTGATCATGGCGGTAGTGGGATTCGGTTCCTCATCCAATCTTGCATCCGCTTATGGCGTAGCGGTTACCGCCACAATGGTGATTGAAACCATATTGACTTTTTTCGTACTTCGTTTTGCCTGGAAGTATCCTTTGATACTCAGCATAGTAGCGACAGGCTTTTTCTTGGCCATTGATGCTACATTCTTTGCTGCGACGATATTAAAAATCTTCCAAGGCGGGTGGTTTCCCTTAGTCATTGGCGCGATCATCTTTTTTGTAATGATTACTTGGAATCGCGGACGCGAAATTTTACTGGAGCGTTTGCGTTCAGATGATATTCCTCTTGAGCCATTCTTGGAGTCATTGCTAGCACACCCACCGGTACGTGTCTCCGGAACATCTATTTTTCTAACCTCTAATGTGAATGGTGTGCCGCATGCGTTATTGCATAATCTCGCGCATAACCAAGTCTTGCATGAATGTGTCGTGTTCTTGACCGTAGATTACCTGGAAATTCCCAGAGTTCTGAAAGAGGAGCGAGTATCTATAAAACCGCTCATAGGAAATTGTTACCAAGTTACCGTTAAATATGGTTTTAAGGACGAACCAAACTTACCGGTTGCGTTGGAAATGTGCAAGCAACATGGGCTTGAGTTCGAGCCACTAAAAACATCTTATTTTCTGAGTCGTGAAATTGTTGTGCCAAGTCCTGGTGGTGGCATGACGCAGTGGCAGGAACGGATATTTGCTACAATGGCTAGAAATGCCGGCAATGCGGCCGAGTACTTTAAATTACCGGCTAATCGTGTCCTTGAATTGGGTACAAGGATTGAAATCTAATCCGGCAGTCTCAAATTTTTGAGACCACTTCTATCAAACCCGTTCACGCTGGTCGTGATATATGCTGATTTTCAAGGAGTCCGAAGTTTCATAAAGTCGCACTCATCACATCTCGTTTAAAAAAAATGATGAACAGCCCTAAAATTCAACTGATCCTCCGCAACGGTCAATTCACCACGCTGGATCGCCAGTATCCGCAAGCCACTGCTGTCGCCATCTCTGATGGCCGCTTCACCGCTGTAGGGGATGATAGTGAGGTCATGCGCCTAGTCGATAGTAATACACAAGTAATCGATCTCAATCACCGCCGCGTCATTCCGGGTCTGATCGATTCGCATCTGCATTTTATCCGCGGCGGGCTTAATTACAACATGGAATTGCGCTGGGATGGCATCCCTTCGCTGGCTGACGCTATGCGTCGTCTGAAAGAACAGGTGGCACGCACGCCCGCCCGCACCGCAATGGGTGCGTATTGTCGGTGGATTTACTGAGTTGCAGTTCGCGGAGAAACGCTTGCCGACACTGAACGAAATCAATGCAGTAGCGCCGGATACGCCAGTCTTCATTTTGCATCTCTATGATCGGGCATTGCTTAACCGTGCGGCACTGCACGCTTGCGGCTACGATCACGATACTCCCAACCCACCGGGGGGGTTGATTGCCAAGGACGCCAACGGAGAACCGATAGGCTTGTTGCTGGCAGAACCCAATGCGCTGATCCTTTATTCCGCTCTAGCCAAAGGCCCTAAGCTGCCTTACGAGTATCAGCTTAATTCCACGCGCCATTTCATGCGGGAAATGAACCGCCTGGGCATTACCAGCGTAATCGATGCCGGCGGTGGTTTTCAGAACTATCCGGATGACTATCAGATCATTGAAGACTTGCATAAAGCTGGCGAGTTGACTCTGCGCATCGCGTACAACCTGTTTACACAGAAAGCCGGAGAAGAGGTTGCCGATTTTACCAAGTGGACAACGATGGGAAAACCGGGCGATGGCGATAGTTACTACCGGCATAACGGCGCGGGTGAAATGCTGGTCTTTTCTGCAGCAGATTTCGAGGATTTCCGCATGCCACGCCCGGATATGGCGCCAAATATGGAGAACGATCTGGAGGCGGTAGTGCGCATTCTTGTCAGTAATCACTGGCCGTTTCGTCTGCATGCCACTTACAATGAAACCATCTCGCGCGCGCTGGATGTATTCGAAAAGGTGAATCGGGATATTCCCTTTAACGGTATACACTGGTTTTTTGATCATGCCGAAACGGTGACCGATGTTAACCTCGAGCGTATCGCCAAACTTGGCGGTGGAATCGCAATTCAGCACCGCATGGCTTATCAGGGTGAATTTTTCGTGCAGCGCTACGGCCGCAAAGCCGCGGAGCGCACACCGCCTTATCGGCGCATGCTGCAAATGGGGGTCAATGTCGGCGCAGGCACCGACGCCACTCGCGTGGCTAGCTACGATCCTTGGAATGCCCTTTATTGGCTGACTAGCGGCAAGACTCTGGGCGGTCTCTCTCTGTACCCCGCGTCGAATCTCGTCGACCGCGAAACTGCGTTACGCCTTTATACGCAGGCGAATACCTGGTTCTCGAATGAAGAAGGTGTCAAAGGCCAGATTAAAGCCGGTCAATACGCGGACCTCGCCGTACTGTCCGCCGATTACTTTAGCGTTCCGGAAGATGAAATTCGCAATCTTGTTTCAGTGCTTACGATTGTCGGCGGACGCATTGTTTACGGTGACGATGAGTTCAGCGCGCTTTCCCCACCCTTGCCGCCAGCCATGCCGGATTGGTCTCCTGCGAATCACTACGGCGGCTATCTTAAACCTGCGGCAGATGCCGCTGCATTAAACGCGTTGGCCAAGGCAACCTGCAGTTGCGGAATCAGTTGTTCTGTGCATGGTCATGCTCATGGACGCGCGTATCAAGATGCTGTGGATACCGGTGACCAACGAGGTTTCTGGGGCGCGCTCGACTGCTCGTGCTGGATGGTATGATGCATATAAAACTTCTCTTATCCAGTAAATCTGTATGCGCCAGCAGACGACCAGAAAACGCAAAACCAGCCTGATTGCCGTTATAACATTCGCCATGTCATTGCCAGTAGCCGCATCCGAATATATGCCGCTACGATTCGAAGAAAATTGGGGCGCAAATTGTAACAAAGCGACACCCAAATGCTGGCGTATCGCCGAGGCAGCTACACTAACATTTGGCGCCGATGCGCGTGTGCGTGCCCAAGGCTACTGGCCTCTGGATTTCGGTATTGGGAACGCAATGAACAGCCGCAGGGGTGATAGCTACACACTGTTTCGAGGCTTAGTGCATGGCGATCTACGTGTCGGCAAATATGCCCAGCTATTCGTGCAGTTCGGGGCCTATGATGAATCCGGGCGCCGTGGCGGGCCTGAGAGCGCCGATCAAAGCATCCTAGACTTGCAGCAGGGTTTCCTGGCGTGGAACGGCGATAGATTTTTCCTCCGTGCAGGCAGACAGGAAGTGACTTTCGGAACCTCGCGCTTGATCGCGGTACGAGAGGGCCCCAACATCCGCCTAGCTTTCGATGGCGTACGCGCAGGTTGGAAGCAGGGACCACATCGCATTGATATCCTCGCCTTCCGGCCGGTTCTCAACAAACCGGAAGCTTTTGATGATACGACTAGTAAGTCGCAATCGCTGTACGGTTTATACGCCACGTTCGCTCCGGAAATCATTTCGCCGTTCAAGATGGATCTCTATTGGCTTGGTTACGAAAGAGATCAGGGCCAATTTGCAGCAGCGCAGGGGCAGGAGCACAGGCATTCTTTCGGCACTCGACTGTTTGGTTCCGCAAAAGAATGGGACTGGAACCTGGAAGCAGTTTTTCAAATCGGCGACGTCGGCAATCAGACCATCCGTGCTTGGACGGTTGCATCCGATACGGGGTTTACCTTTACAGCGCTGCCATGGTCGCCGCGACTCGGCTTAAAAGCAGATATTGCCAGTGGTGATAAAAATCCAAGCGATGGACGGCTCGGCACCTTTAACGCACTCTATCCCAATCCCACTTACTTCAGCGAGGCGGCGCTATTGGCTCCGGGTAATATCATGGACGTACAGCCGGCCGTGACCATCAAACCGGTTTCTACGCTGACATTTACTGTGGGCTGGAATTTTCTATGGAAACACCACAAAGAAGATGCGATTTACACGCCACCAGCGCCATTGGTTGCGATACCTGAAACCATTGGAACCGGCCGCTATATCGGCGACCAGATCAAGTTGGAGGGCAGCTATCGCCCTCATCCGCAGTGGGAAATCCGCGCCGCTGCAGTCCATTTCAACACCGGGGAGGCCTTGACACATGCTGGCGGTAAAAGCGTAGATTTCCTCATGACAAGCTTGGCGTTTCGCTGGTGAGCAAGTTTGCCGACGATAGTACTTCAAACGCTTCGCACTCCGATGCGTGGGCACCCTTCAAACTACCGATGTTCCGGGCCTTTTGGCTTGCATCGCTCGGTTCCAACATTGGTACTTGTGAAAGTGTGGTCAAAATTGTTCGCTTGAGTGTATATCACTATACCCCGGTATCCGGCTTTATTGAACAACACTCTTCAGTGGTGTTTTTCACGCGCTATTTGGTACCTTCTTACTCCGCCATTGACATACAGGCAACAATCATATGAATAATCCATCCATCTAACCCGAGAATAATCGATTTGGAGTGATTATTCCTAGTCTTCTTTGCGAAGAAAATGACTAAAAAATATCCGATTGCTCACAGCAAATCCGAAATTGCGATGAGGTAAAAATTACGAGATTTTGCAAAGATTGCTCAGAATGATAGATGAGCATTCGTCTGTGAGAAGAATCACAGACGGGTGTATGCTGCATTGCTTAGAATTCTGATGGATATTGATATGAATCAATTTGCTTTCTGGTTATAAGGCCAGCGATTTCGTATAATGATCAAGTGTATATGGCAAGTTTTTAATATTTGTGTTTTTGATACAAAATAGCAAATTGGTGTTTATCGATTAGACTGATAACGAAAGGTAATAATGAAAGTATGCCGGGCAAATGCGATTTATTGTCTCAGGAAATTCTCGGTACTGATGCTCATTGTTTTTACAATGACCTGCTGGATAACACCTATAGCCAAAACGTATGCAGCAACAACGTGTAAATCGGAGATTGCACGAATCGTATCAAGCCAGGGCACTATTGAAATACGCCGGGCTCAGGAAGATACTTGGCAACAGGTCAGTATGGGGGAGATTCTCTGCACCGGTGATATGATTCGCGTCCGATCACAAAGCCGTGCGGCACTGCGTTTAAGCAATAACAGCCTGCTGCGGCTTGATCAAAAAACCAGCATCACATTTCCAGAAATTCAAGATAAAATGAGCACTTCCTTGCTGGATTTATTTGAAGGTGCGATTCATATCATCACGCGCACACCCAAGCCATTCAAGATAAGAACACCTTTTGTTAACGCTAGCGTCGAAGGAACAGAATTTTTTGTTGGCCTCAAGGAAAACGACACTAGAATTGTTGTATATGAAGGTAAGGTATCTGCCAGTAACGATTTCGGCAGCTTGCTTCTCAGCGATCATGAAGCAGCTATTACATACAAAGGGCAGGCACCGCACAAAGAAATAATTATTCGTCCGACCGATGCCGTACAGTGGGCACTGTATTATCCCGTTATACTGCATTACTGGCAGGGTGATGTAGGTGGCGTCAGCGCTTTGATTCTTCAAGCAAGCCAATTATTGACAGTTGGACAGGCTGATGAAGCTAAGGAAATTATCCAGCAAGTTCTTCTGCTCGAACCCAATAATAATAATGCGCATGCCCTGCTTGCCATCATTGCCTTAGTACAGAATGAAAAAGACCAGGCGCTGGAGCTTGCCAGTAAAGCTGTCACTCTCGATCAAGAATCTGCTGCTGGATATTTGGCGCTTTCTTATGTACAGCAAGCGCATTTTAAGATTGAGGCGGCGCTAGAAAGTGTACAAAAAGCACTGGTATTAGATACTAATAATGCACTGATTCTGGCGCGCTTAGCCGAATTGCAGATATCCGTGGGCTATCTGGAACGCGCGCTGGATGCCGCAAAACTCGCAGTAAATTTAAATCCCGATCTGGCAAAAACACAAACTGTGCTTGGTTTCGCTCATCTGTTGCAAATCGACACTCAGACCGCAAAAGATATTTTCCACCGTGCCATTGCATTGGATCAGGCCGATCCCATGCCGCGGCTTGGATTAGGACTTGCCTTGATCCGCGAAGGAGAACTGGAAGCGGGCCGGATAGAACTGGAGATTGCCGCCAGTTTGGATCCGGCAAATTCTCTTATCCGCAGTTACCTGGGTAAAGCCTATTTTGAGGAAAAACGCTATCCGCTTGCCAGCACGCAATTCGACCTCGCCAAGGAGCGCGATCCCAAAGATCCGACACCGTGGTTTTATGATGCGGTTCAAAAACAAACACAGAATCGTCCGGTAGAGGCATTAAAAGACATTCAGAAATCGATTGAACTGAATAATAACCGCGCGGTATACCGCTCCAAATTTCTGCTGGATCGCGATGAAGCGGCGCGCGGTTCCAGCTTGGCGCGGATTTTCGAGAATCTAGGGTTTGAAAGGCGAGCCGTGATGGAAACGGCCAAATCATTGAGCTTCGATCCCGCGAATCATTCTGCACATCGGTTCTTATCGGATACTTATGCCAATATGCCGCGACATGAAATTTCACGAGTTAGTGAATTATTGCAAGCACAACTTCTACAGCCCATTAACGTCAATCCCGTGCAACCGCATTTGGCCGTAGCCGATCTCAACATTATTACCGGTACAGGTCCCTCTGCGGCAGGATTTAATGAATTTACTCCCTTAATGGAACGCAGCAAACCACAATTGGTTGCGTCAGGTATTGTGGGAAATAATGGAACCTTGGGAAATGAAATGGTGTTTTCAAAGTTCAATGAACGCACTTCGATCAGCTTGGGGCAGTTCCATTATGAAACCAATGGCTTTCGTAGAAATAATGACCTGACACATAATGTCTATAACGCATTCATACAGCATGCGGTAACTTCAAAATTTAATGTGCAAGCAGAATTACGCACCCGTGGCACGGAGAATGGTGATTTATCCGTTGGTTTTGATCGTAAAGTATTTGACTCGCTTCAACGTCGAGAACTCAACGAAGATATTGCCCGTGTAGGTGCAAGATATTCATTCTCACCCAAACAAGATTTTATTGTCTCGGGTATGTACTCCGGCCGATCAGACAAGATTCGCGGTACTGGAGAAGCTGTAACTGGGTACTTAAATGATGGTGAGCCATTTACAACTGGATTATCGGCAAAGCGCCAGAATAAAAATCAGATCGACGGTTATCAGGTAGAAGCGCAGTATCTATTTAGAGATGACCGCTTTAATGTCATAGCTGGTGCAAGCACATACCATTTCCGCAATAAACGCGAGGACGCCGCTGACAGTTTTCAGATAGTCGATAATAATTTGTTTCAATCACTCCCGCCGCTTATCAAAGCAGAATATGAAACTCTGCTTAACATTCCAGTTACAAAAATAAACTTACCCAATACTATATCTGAAAGAAATGTCGGCTATATTTATAGCAATCTGAATTTGCTCAGAAATATGAACTGGACATTGGGATTTAGTTACAACGCATACGATCCCAATGAAGGAAGATCTATTAACGGAGATCATTTTAAGGTCAACAAAGCCAGCCCGAAATTCGGATTGCAATGGGATGTGACAAATAATTCACGCTTGCGCTTTGCCTGGTTTGAAACCGTCAAATCAGCGTTGATTGCAAATCAGACACTTGAACCCACGCAAGTAGCCGGCTTCAATCAGTTTTTTGATGATTTGAATGGAACACGATCACGATTTATTGGTGGCGGTCTAGATACGCGTGTTGGAAATAATATCTATACTGGCCTTGAAATATCAAGGCGTGATCTTGATGCGCCAATAATTGACAGGACTTCGTTAAATTCACTCCCCCAAATGTTTCCTCATCACAATGAAGAACAAAAAGAAAATCGCTATCGTGCCTATTTTTATTGGATGATTCACACTCACTGGGTAATAAAAGCGGAACCTCAATATGAAAAACTAGGTCGTGCCTCACAAAATCTTCTTGACAGTGATCCTTTTAAAATTAAAACGTTCACTATACCGCTTAGTATCGATTATTTTGATCCGCGCGGCTATTTTGCCAGTTTAACCGGAACATTCGTCAATCAACATGTGCAGCGTCTAAAAATTATGGGAAATGGAGGTACTGTAAATGCAGAAAATATAAGCAAGTTTTTTCAGTTAGGAGCAACGGCGGGATTCCGGTTCCCAAATCGCAGAGGTATATTAAGTGTGGAGGGCAGGAACTTGCTTGATGAGCAGTTTGATTATGTTAATCAGTATTTTAATATTTCAGAACCGGTTAGGCCACGTTATCTTCCGGAACGAACAATATTTGCAAGAATAACTTTAAATTTCTAAAAATGGAGGCAGTGATGAAAGCTAACGTAATTCTCTTGTTATTGGTATCAGTGTTGATAGGGGGCTGTAGTGCGCACAATAAACTAATTAATCATGAAAGAGAAACAGTTAAACCGGATTATTGCGGTGATGATCATAAAAAGTGCAAGGGTGGAAAGTTAGGAAAAAATACTGCAGATGAGTTACGTAAAAAACTTAAAGAAATTGAGACCGACCCACAAAATCCATTATTTGATGAGTTGGCGCTAATCTTACTGGTTGATAGCCACGGCAGAATGGCCACTTTCTATCCTGAAGATACGGACACAATAATTAAAGATCAAGATACCACTGGCAAAGAGATTCTTGGGAAAACTACGAGTTTAGAGATAACCCCTTATCGAGGATCGCATTGCTTATATGTCGTCTATAAGCTTAATATGTCAGGAACCGGTTATCAAAGCTATTGCATGATTCCGGGTAGGCATTAACTAGAGATTTATGCAGTCGCCAAATTAATACTAGGGAAACGCTGATTAATTCGACGAACGAGATGAAGCACGAGGTGCACGGAACGCAGCAACCGAGACATATCAACCTGATAGGCGAGGGAGCGAGTACCGCGCAACGAAGTGATTCGCTCGTACAGTCAATTAATCAGCGTTTCCCTAGGGTCTGTTGACGTTTTAAGATAAGTATTTAATAGATAGAAACAAACTTGTAATATTGGGGTTCCCATACCACCAACAAAACGAGTTTGCGATGCCCCGGTTGATGCTCAGTGATGAATTCTGGTCGAAGCTGGAGAAGATTTTGCTTCAAGAATCGATTTATAACAAGCGCAATCTGCGCATGACGGTAGAAGGCATGCTGTATCGAATGCGTGTTGGCTGCCCGTGGCGAGACTTGCCAGAAGCATTTGGATGCTGGAATTCCATTTACAAAAGATTCAATGCATGGTCGTTAAGTAGAAAATGGTTAAGTATTTTCAAGGCGTTGTCTATTGATCCGGATTGTGAGTGGGAATTTATTGATGGCAGCTATGTTAAAGCACAACAACATAGTGCAGGCGCAGCGAGCAAGGAACCACAGGCGATCGGGAAGAGCCGCGCAGGCAATACCACAAAGATTCTCTGGCGGTTGATAGCTATGGTTTGCCAGCCGAGTTTGAAATCACCGGTGGAGAAATTAATGACTGTTCTGTAGCTTCTGATTTGATAGCAAAATTGCCTGATACGAAAGCAATTGTTGCAGACAAAGGCTATGACAGCGAATGTATACGAGAACAGATAATGAAGAAGGGAGCCCGATCTGTGATACCGAGAAAGCACAATTCGTTGAGAGGTAACACAGATATGGACTGGGGTTTGTATAGATACCGGCATTTGGTGGAAAATGCTTTTGCCCGACTAAAGCAGAATCGGGCAGTAGCGGCACGATACGACAAACTGAAGAGAAATTTTGAGAGTATGGTGGCCATGGCATGTGGATATCTGTGGTTGCCTATGTGAAATGTCAACAGACCCTAGGCATCTTAGTCGATCTTGTGCAGCACTGCTCCTCTGTGCAGTGCAATATGGTCGGTCTTGTCGCTCTGGATCTTGTATTGCGGATCGGTCTCGCTGCATCGATGCACATGACCTTTGTAATCGGTGTCGCGCGTGTGCACTTTGATGATCTTGCCAGTCACGTAACCGGCCTCCGAGTTCCAGCGCACATGGTCGCCGACTTCAAAGCTGGGGTTCATGGTTGCTCCCGTAGCCGAGATATAGCGATATTGAAAGAAAAAAGATGTCAGGTCTAGAATCAAGAATTCTTACTCTTTATTCTTGAGGAGAATAACCCCAATCGTTGTTGGATGCAATTTATAACGCATGACCAGGATCAGGTGTCGAATTGCAAATCCAAAATAGGTGATACGCATATCACACAAGGCCTCTAAACAAAACTATACCTAATTCTAATTCATT
>Ga0209476_10001666_pt1 | contig 14901 bp, 9 predicted proteins | sample KloWWTrecipitate_FD_187179 | JGI IMG/M metagenome (GOLD analysis project Ga0209476, IMG submission 187179) | Active sludge microbial communities from Klosterneuburg, Austria, studying microevolution and ecology of nitrifiers - Klosterneuburg... | ecosystem: Engineered > WWTP > Aerobic digester >... | reverse complement strand
GTGCGCGCCGGCGAGCGTTGGCGGTTCACGGTGCGCCTCAAGCGCCCGCGCGGGCTCGCCAACCCGCACGCCTTCGATTTCGAGCCGTGGGCGCTCGCGCGCGGCATCCGCGCGACGGGCTACGTGCGCGCCTCCCCCGCGCCGGAGCGGATTTCGTCCCGCGAGCCGGGCTGGCCGCAGGACGTGCATCGCCTGCGCGGGGAGGTGCGCTCGTCGATGCTCGCGGCGCTGGGCGAGGCGAGGCTCGCGGGCGTGCTGGTCGCGCTCGCCATCGGCGACCAGGACGCGATCGCCGCGCCCGACTGGGAGACCTTCTGGCGCACCGGCATCGGCCACCTCGTGAGCATCTCGGGGTTGCACGTGACGATGTTCGCGAGCCTCGCGTTCGTGGCGGTCGCCTTCCTGTGGGTGCGCGTGCCGGCGCTCGCGCTCGCGGTGCCGGCGCGCAAGGCGGCGGCGGTGGCCGGTGTGGCGGCGGCCGCGGCCTACACGCTGCTCGCGGGCTTCGGCGTTCCCGCGCAGCGCACGCTCGCGATGCTCGCGGTCGCGGCGGCAAGCGTCGTCGTCGACCGGCACGCCTCGCCCTCGCGCGTGCTCGCGGCGGCGGCGCTCGCCGTGCTCCTCCTCGACCCCTGGGCCGTGCTCGCGCCCGGCTTCTGGCTCTCCTTCGGCGCGGTGGGCGCGATCTTCCTCGTGCTGGGCCTGCGCGCCCGGCCGCCCGGCGCGATTCGCGGCGCCGTCGCCACGCAGGCCGCGGTGACGCTCGCGCTGTGGCCGGCGCTCGCGGCGCTCTTCGGCGAGGTCTCCCTCGTCTCGCCGCTCGCCAATGCCTTCGCCATCCCGCTGGTGAGCCTCGTCGTGGTGCCGCTCACGCTCGCGGGCGCGCTCCTGCCACTGCCGGCGCTGCTGCACGCGACGCACGCCCTGCTCGAGGCGGGCATGGTGCCGCTGGAGGCGCTCGCCGCGATGCCGGGCGCGGTGGCGGAAAACCCGGCGGCACCGGCCCTGGGCGTGGCCTGTGCCGTCGCGGGCGCCATCGTGCTGCTGGCCCCGCGCGGCCTGCCGATGCGCCTCGCGGCGGGGGCGCTCCTGCTGCCGCTGGCGTTCCATCGCGCGCCTGCGCCCGGCCCCGGCGAGGCGTGGGTCGACGTGCTGGACGTCGGGCAGGGCCTCGCGGTGGTCGTGCGCACGGCCACGCGCGCGCTGGCCTACGACGCCGGACCCTCGTGGAACGACGAATCCGACAGCGGCAACCGCCTCGTCGTCCCCTACCTGCGCGGCGAGGGCGTGCGGCGCCTGGACGGCCTCGTCATCACCCACGCCGACGACGACCATGCCGGCGGCGCGCTCTCGGTGGCGCGTGCGCGCGAGCCAACGTGGCTCCTCTCGACGCTGCCCTCCGGCGACTGGCGCCACGGATTGGCGCCGGAGTCGCTTCCCTGCGTGGCGGGCCACCGCTGGGCGTGGGACGGCGTGGCCTTCGAGGTCCTGCACCCGTTCCCGGCGGCCCTGCGCGACCGGCGGCGGGAGAACGACCGCTCGTGCGTCGTGCGCGTGGCGGCGCGCGGCGGGTCGATGCTCCTCGCCGCCGACATCGAGCGGCAGGCGGAATCCGAACTGGTGGCGTCGGCGCGGCAGGGGCTCCGCTCGGACGCGCTTCTCGTCCCGCACCACGGCTCGCGGTCGTCCTCGACGCCCGGCTTCGTGGCGGCGGTGGCGCCTGCCGTGGCGATCGTCTCGGCGGGGTGGATGAACCGCTTCCGGCAGCCGTCCCCCGAGGTCCTCGCGCGCTACCGCGAGCGCGGCGCGCAGGTGCTGCGCACCGACCACCAGGGGGCCATCCGCGTGATCCTGCCGGCGGATGGCGGCACGCCGGTGCGGGCCGCGCCGCGGGAGGCGCGGCCCCGCTACTGGAGCGACCGGCGCGCCTCGCCGTGACGGAGGAACTTTTCCGCGCGGCGCATACTCTGCCGCAACATGGACATCCCCCGCCGCCAGGCTCTCGCGAGCCTCGGCGCCCTCGCGCTCACCCCGTGGCTTCCCGCCCACGGCCAGCCCGCGGAGCGCCCCGCCACCCCCTCGCTCACCGAGGGGCCGTTCTACCCGCAGTCGCTTCCCGCCGACCGCGACGCCGACCTCACGCGCGTGGCCGGCCGCGGCGACCGCGCCGCCGGCAAGCCGCTCGCGTTCACCGGCCGGCTCCTCGACCGCCGCGGCCGGCCGCTGGCTGGCCGCGTGATCGAGATCTGGCACTGCGACGAGTTCGGGCAGTACCACCACGTCGGCATGCCCGAGGCCTCGGGCGACGCCGCCTTCCAGGGCTGGGGCGAGGCAGCCTCCGACGCCGAGGGCCGTTTCGCCTTCCGCACCATCAAGCCGCCGCCGTACCCGGGGCGCACGCCTCACATCCACTTCACGGTGCGGGACGATAGGCGCCGCCGCGTCCTCACCTCGCAGGCGTTCTTCGAGGGCGAGGCCGGCAACGAGCGCGACTTCCTCTACCGGCGCCTCGGTGGCGCCGCGCGGCTCGTCACGATGCGCCTCGAGGGCGACGGCACGGGCCTCAAGGGCGCGCTGGAGGTGGTGCTAGGCGGCTGATTCCGGCGCCTTGCGCAGGTCGAGCGTGAGGGGGAAGCGGGGGTTCCTCGCCTCCTCGGGCAGCGCCATCGGGCCGGGCGTGTGGCCCATCGCCTGGAAACGCGCCACGCGCCTCGCCTCGGCCTCCAGCGCGTTCACGGGGAAGGTCGCGTAGTTGCGGCCGCCCGGGTGCGCCACGTGGTAGGTGCAGCCGCCGATGGCGCGGCCGTTGTAGAGGTCCACGATGTCGAAGACGAGCGGTGCCTGCGGCGCGATCGTCGGGTGCAGCGCCGAGGGCGGCGCCCAAGCCTTGAAGCGCACGCCCGCCACGTACTCGCCGGGCGTGCCGGTGGGCGCGAGCGGCAGCCGGCGGCCGTTGCAGGCCACGGCGTAGCGCGATGCGTTGAGGTGCGACGCGCGCACCTGCAGGCGCTCCACCGAGGAGTCGACGTAACGCGCCGTGGCCGACTGCACCACCTCCTCGCCCAGCACGTGCCACGGCTCGATCGCCTGCCGGATCTCGACCTCGATCCCCTCGTGGGCCACGGTGCCGAAGCGCGGGAAGCGGAACTCGAGGAAAGGCGCGAACCACTCCAGCCGGAAGCCGTAGCCGGCGGCCTGCAGGTCCTCCACCACCTGGCGCAGGTCCTGCGCGACGAAGTGCGGGAGCATGAAGGCGTCGTGCAGCCGCGTGCCCCAGTCGACGAGCCGCCCGTTGAAGGGCGCCTTCCAGAACCGCGCCACGAGCGCCCGCAGGAGCAGCATCTGCGCGAGGCTCATGCGCGCGTGCGGCGGCATCTCGAAGGCGCGGAACTCGAGCAGCCCCAGGCGCCCGGTGGCCGAGCCCGGCGCGTAGAGCTTGTCGATGGAGAACTCCGCGCGGTGCGTGTTGCCGGTGAGGTCGACGAGGAAGTTGCGCAGGATCCGGTCCACGAGCCACGGGCGTTCGTTCATCTCGCCGGCGGGGAAGGCCCGCTCCAGCTGCTCGAAGGCGATCGCGAGCTCGTAGAGCGCGTCGTCGCGGGCCTCGTCCACGCGCGGGCTCTGGCTCGTGGGGCCGATGAAGAGCCCCGAGAAGAGGTAGGAGAGCGACGGGTGCACCTGCCAGTAGGCGATGAGCGAGCGCAGCAGGTCCGGCCGGCGCAGCAGCGGGCTCTCCGCCGCCGTGGGGCCGCCGAGCGTGACGTGGTTGCCGCCGCCGGTGCCGGCGTGGCGGCCGTCGAGCATGAACTTCTCGGTCGCGAGCCGCGCGAGCCGCGCCTCCTCGTAGAGCGCGGTCACGTTTCGCGAGAGCTCGTCCCAGCTCGAGGCGGGGTGGATGTTCACCTCGATCACGCCGGGGTCGGGCGTGACGGCGAAGCGCGCGATGCGCGGGTCGTCCGGCGGGGGGTAGCCCTCCAGGCGCACGGGCCGCGCGAGCGCGCGCGCGGCGGCCTCGATCGCGCCCACGAGGCTCACGAAGTCCTCCGCGTTCGTCACGGGCGGCAGGAAGGCGTGCAGGCGCCCGCCGCGGGCCTCGACGCACAGGGCGGTGCGCACCACCTCGCGGCTCGCCGCCCGCCCGGACGGCGCCGGCTTTCGCCCCCGCGCCGGCTTGCGGTGACCCAGCGCGTCGCGGGCCTCGAAGGGGTCGGCGGCGATGACGGGCTCGTCTTCCTCCGGGAGCTGCGCCGGGAGCGAGGCGAGCGGCAGGCGGTAACCCATCGGCGAATCGCCCTCGACGAGGAAGACGCGCCCGCGGCGAAGCGGCCAGGGCGAGCTCAGCCAGCGCGTCGGGGCCGAGGGCTTCGCGCGGGCCGCGGCCTTGAGCGGCAGCACGTAGCCCGCCGGCAGGCCCGGTCCGCCCGCGAGCTTCGCCGCGAGCTTCGCGCGCGTGCCGCCGTCGTCGAGGTCGTGGTCGAGGGGATCCAGGCCCGCGGGCAGGTTCGACTCGTCGCGAAGGATTCGCCACGGGTCCTCCCAGGCGGGCAGGACGAAGCTTGCGTCCAGGCCCAGTGCGGCGGCGACCTCGAGGGCGAATCGCCGGGCATCCTCGCGCGTGGCCTCGGGCTCGCCCGGAAGCCCGGGAAGGATCGCCTCGCTTTCCCAGAGCGGCGTGCCGTCGCGGCGCCAGAAGCAGGAAAGCGCCCAGCGCGGCAGGGGCTCGCCGGGATACCACTTGCCCTGGCCGAAGTGCAGAAGCCCGCCGGGGGCGAAGCGCGCACGCAGGCGGTGCAGCAGGTCCGTGGCGAGCGAGAGCTTGCGCGGCGAGTGCGCGGTGAAGTTCCACTCCTCTCCCTCCATGTCGTCGATGGAGACGAAGGTGGGCTCGCCGCCCATGGTGAGCCGCACGTCGCCGTCGGCGAGCTCGCGGTCGACCGCGCGCCCCAGCGCCTCGATGGCCGACCACTGCGCCTCGTCGTAGGGGCGCGTGACGCGCGGGTCCTCGTGCAGGCGCGTGACCGTCATCTCGAAGTCGAGCGTGGATTCGCAGACGTCGGTGAAGCCGGTCACCGGCGCGGCGCTCGAAGGCAGCGCGGTGCAGGCGAGCGGGATGTGGCCCTCGCCCGCGAGGAGCCCCGAGGTGGGGTCGAGGCCGATCCAGCCCGCGCCGGGCACGTAGGCCTCGCACCAGGCGTGCAGGTCGGTGAAGTCGCGCGCCGTGCCAGCGGGCCCCTCGAGCGGCTTCTGGTCGGCCACGAGCTGGATGAGGTAGCCGGAGGCGAAGCGCGCCGCGAGCCCGAGGCGGCGCAGCACCTGCACGAGGAGCCACGCGGAATCGCGGCAGGAACCCTCGGCGCGCTCGAGCGTCTGCTCCGGAGACTGGATGCCGGGCTCCATGCGGATGAGGTAGCGCACGTCGCGCTGCAGGTCGCGGTTCACCGCCACCAGGAAGTCGATCGTGGCGATGGGCGAAGCGAGGTGGCGCGCGCGGGCGCCCTCGATCCACGCCGCCAGGCGCGGCGTGAGGGGCTCGACCTCGAGGTAGGGGGCCAGCTCGCGCGCGTTCTCGGGCGTGTAGGCGAAGGGGAAGCGCTCGGCCGCCTTGTCGAGGAAGAAGTCGAAAGGGTTCACCACCGTCATGTCGGCCACGAGGTCGACGGTGACCTCCAGCGAGCGCGCCTTCTCCGGGAAGACGAGGCGCGCGACCCAGTTGCCGTAGGGGTCCTGCTGCCAGTTGAGGAAGTGCTTCGCCGGGCTCACCCGCAGCGAGTAGCCGCCGATGGGCGTGCGGCAGTGCGCCGCCGGGCGCAGCCGCACCTCGTGCGGCGAGAGCGTCACCGGGCGGTCGAACGCGTAGGCGGTGCGGTGGTGGAGGGCGACCTTGATCGTCACGGGGCGGGCGGCGGGATGCGAAATGAGGGCGGGGGAACGGGGGGTGAGGGCAAAGGCGAGGGAACCGCAGATGAACGCAGATGAACGCAGATGGTTCTCTCGAGGGCAGAGCTGTCGTGCCTTCGGAACGAGGGATCGCCTCCCGGCAAGGCGACCATCCTCCGCCGGGAACCCCATCTGCGTTCATCTGCGTTCATCTGCGGTTCCCTCGCCTTTGGATTCAACTTCGCCCCGTCCGTTGACGGCTACTCCAGCCAGTCGGGATCGGGCAGCTCGGCAAAGACGCGCCGCAGCCCCGCCCCCCACCGCGTGCGCAGCATCGTGAAGTAGGGGTCGCCCTCGCGGATCCGCTGCTGCAGGCCCACGCGCAGGGCGTCGCGGGGGAGCCACAGCAGGTCGATGGGCAGGCCGACGGAGACGTTGGACTTCATGGTCGAATCGAAGGAGACGAGCACGCACTTGGCGGCCTCCTTCTGCGGCGTGTCGGTGGCGATCACGCGGTCGAGGATCGGCTTGCCGTACTTGGAGTCGCCCAGCTGGAAGAAGGGCGTGTCGTCGGTGGCCTCGATGAAGTTGCCCTGCGCGTAGACGTGGAAGAGGCGCATGGGCTCGCCGCGGATCTGGCCGCCCACGACGAGGTTCGCGCTCGCGTCGATGTTGCTCTGCATGAGGTAGGGGCCGTCCTTCTTCTGCATCTCGCGCAGCGCGTCCCCCACCAGGCAGGCGGCGTCGTACATCGATTCCACCGACAGGAGGGTGGGCGCGCCCTCGCCGGCGTGCAGGTGCCGGTCGAGGAGGTTCACCACCCCCTGGGTGATGGCGAGGTTGCCGGAGGAGAGGATCACGATCACGCGGTCCTCCTTCCTCTCGAAGACGCGCATCTTGGCGAAGGTGGAGACGTGGTCGACGCCGGCGTTGGTGCGCGAGTCGGAGGCGAAGATCATGCCGGCATCGAGGCGGAGGGCGACGCAGTAGGTCATGGCGGGGAGGCTTGCGGTAGGCGGGATACCGCGATCTTAGCCGAGTGGCGGCGGCCTCACTCCGGGAGCGTGGGCGCGAAGAAGCTCTTCTGCACCTGGGTGGAGAGCGCCTGCATCGAGCCGAGGTAGTCGGTCAGGTACTCGTGCAGGCCCGTGGCGAAGATGTCCTGGATGCGCCCGTAGCGCAGCTGCGAGAGGATGCGGCCGGTCTGCCGCAGGCACTCGGCGGAGCGGTCGTTCCTCACCAGGTCGAGCGTGTCGCTCACCTGGCGCATGCAGAAGTGCAGGCTGCGCGGGATGTCGTCGCGCAGGATGAGGAGCTCGGCAAGGCGGATCGGCGTGATCACGTCGCGGTAGACCTTGCGATAGGCCTCGAAGGCGGACACGGAGCGCAGCACCGCCGACCACTGGTAGTAGTCGACGGCCCCGCCCACGTCCCCGACGCTCGGCAGCAGCACGTGGTACTTCACGTCGAGGATGCGGGCGGTGGAGTCGGCGCGCTCGATGTGCGTGCCCAGGCGCGTGAACGCGTAGGCGTCGTCGCGGCGCATGGTGCCGAAGGTGACGCCGCGGAAGAGGTGGCTTCGCTCCTTCACCCAGTCGAAGAAGGCCGAGACCCCGCGCGCGTTCATGCGCGCCTCGTCCATCTGCTGCATCTCCAGCCAGGTCGAGTTCAGCACCTCCCACATCTCGGAGGTGATGGCGCCGCGGATCGCGCGCGCGTTCTCCCGCGCCTGGCGGGCGCACGAGAGGATCGAGGAGGGGTTCTCCGGGTCGAGCGCCATGAAGTGCACGACCTCCCGCGCGCACACCGTGCTGTGCCGGCCGGAGAAGGGGAAGAGCGAGCCGGTGATGTTGAGCGGGGCGAACCACTCCTGGTCCTGCAGGCGCGGCTCCCTCACGAGCAGCGACATGCGCCAGGCCACGTCGAGGACGCGCGCGGTGTTCTCCGCCCGCTCGACGTAGCGGCTCATCCAGTAGAGGTTCGAGGCGACGCGGGAGAGCATGGGGTTCAGGGGATGTCGATGGGAGGAACCGCAGATGAACGCAGATGAACGCAGATGGTTCTCCCGGGGGCAAGGCTGTCGTGCCTGGCCAACGAGGGGGCGCCCCCCGGCAAGGCGACCATCCTCCGCCGGGAACCCCATCTGCGTTCATCTGCGTTCATCTGCGGTTTCCTCGCTGTTCGCCTCAATCCACCACCCAGGTATCCTTCACGCCCCCGCCCTGGGAGGAGTTCACGACGAGGGAGCCCTCGCGAAGGGCCACGCGCGTGAGGCCGCCGGGCGCGAGCCGGGTGGCGCGGCCCGAGAGGACGTAAGGGCGCAGGTCCACGTGGCGCGGGCTGAGCGCCTCGCCGCAGAAGGTGGGCACCTGCGAAAGGGCGAGGGTCGGCTGCGCGATGAAGCGTTCCGGGGCCGCGAGGATGCGGCTGCGGTAGCGCTCGCGCTCCTCGCGCGTGGCGGTGGGGCCCACGAGCATGCCGTAGCCGCCCGAGCCCTGTGTCTCCTTCACCACGAGTTCCTCGAGGTGCGCGAGCGCGTAGGCGAGGTCGCCGGGATCGCGAAGGAGGTAGGTGGGGACATTGCGCAGGATAGGCTCCTCGCCCAGGTAGAAGCGGATCATCTCGGGCACGTGCGGGTAGATCGACTTGTCGTCGGCCACCCCCGTGCCGATGGCGTTGGCGAGCGTCACGCGCCCGGCGCGGCAGGCCTCCAGCAGCCCGGGCACGCCCAGCATCGAGTCGGGCCGGAAGGCGACGGGGTCGAGGAAGTCGTCGTCGATGCGGCGGTAGATCACGTCCACGCGCTGCGGGCCCTGCGTCGTGCGCATGAAGACGGCGCCGTCCTGCACGAAGAGGTCCTGGCCCTCCACCAGCTCGATGCCCATCTGCTGCGCGAGGAAGGCGTGCTCGAAATACGCGCTGTTGAAGTGCCCGGGCGTGAGCAGGACGATCACGGGGTTCTCCGTGTCGCCCGGGGCCACCTCGCGCAGCGTCTCCAGCAGCATGTCCGGGTAGTGGTCGACCGGGCGGATGGCCTGCACCGCGAAGAGCTCGGGAAAGAGCCGCATCATCATCTTGCGGTTCTCGAGCATGTAGGAGACGCCCGAGGGCGTGCGCAGGTTGTCCTCCAGCACGAAGTGCTCGCCGTCGGCGTCCCGCACCAGGTCCACGCCGGCCACGTGGGCGTAGATGCCGCCCGGCAGGTCGATGCCCGCCATCTCGCGGCGGAACTGCGTGTTGCCCTCGACGTCCTCGCGCGGGATCTTGCCGGCGCGCAGGATCTCCTGGCCGTGGTAGACGTCGTGCAGGAAGCGGTTCAGCGCCGTCACGCGCTGGCGCAGCCCGGCCGCGAGCCGGTCCCACTCCGGGCCGGGGATCACGTGCGGGACGATGTCGAAGGGGATCAGCCGCTCGGTTCCCGAGGATTCGCCGTAGACCGCGAAGGTGATCCCGACGCGGTGGAAGAGGAGGTCGGCCGCGTGCCGGTCCTGGGCGATGCGCTCCGGCGGCGTGTCGCGCAGCCAGCGCGCGAAGGGCTCGTAGTGGGGGCGCACCGTGCCGTCGGCGGCGAGCATCTCGTTGTACATCGGCATGGGCGGCATGGGCGTGGGGAGGGCTTCCGTCAGGTTACAGCAAGGGCCATGCCACGGCTCCCGCCGTGTCCGGGAGGCGAAAGCCGCCTCGCGGCGGCGGCTGGCGTGACCCAACCCGGTGCGCGCGCACCGGGGCGGGGCGCCGCGCATCCCGCGGCGGCGGCTGCGCGAGACGGCGCGCGTCGCGGGGTAAAATCCGGCCTGGACCCCGCACCTCCTGCCGCCCGTGATCACCGAACAGTCCGGCGCCGACCTGGCGCAGCTCGAGGCGACCCTCGCCGCCACCTACGGCGCGGCGCTGGCCGACGCGCCGCTGCGCGCGCTCCAGCTCGCGCGCGGCGCGAGCCAGGCGGCCGGGCGCGAGGCCGCCTTCGAGCGCGCGGTGGCCGTGGCGCGCCTGCTTGTCGTGCAGGGCGCCGACCCCGACACCGTGGCCGCCGCGCTCATCAGCGGCGCGATCCCGGACGGCGAGCAGGATCTCGACGGCATCCAGGCGGCCTTCGGCGCGGAACTCGCCGCGCTGCTGCGGGGCCTCGCCCGCGCCGGCCGGATCGAGGCGCTCGCCACGGCGGGCTCGGACCCGGAGCAGATGAGGAAGATGCTGCTCGCCATCGCCGAGGACGTGCGCGTGGTGCTCATCAAGCTCGCCGAGCGCGTGGTCTACCTGCGCGGCCTCACCAAGGCCGACGAGGCCGTGCGTCGCGCGGCCGGCGCCGACACGCTCGCGCTCTTCGCGCCGCTTGCCAACCGCCTCGGCGTGGCCGAGCTCAAGTGGGAGCTGGAGGACTTCTCCTTCCGCTACACGGAGCCGGAGCTCTACCGCAAGGTCGCGGGCCTGCTCGACGAGAAGCGCAACGACCGCGAGGCCTACATCGGGCGCGTCGTCGCCACGCTCTCGGCGGAACTTGCCGGCATGGGCATCGCCGCCGAGGTCCAGGGCCGGCCGAAGCACCTCTACTCGATCTTCCGCAAGATGCGCGGCAAGAACCTCGCCTTCGAGCAGCTCTACGACATCCGCGCGGTGCGCGTGATCGTGAAGACCGTGCGCGAGTGCTACGCCGTGCTGGGTGTGGTGCACGACCTGTGGACGCCCATCGAGGGCGAGTTCGACGACTACATCGCGAGCCCCAAGGCGAACGACTACAAGTCGCTGCACACGGCCGTCGTGGGCCCCGAGGGCCGCACGCTGGAGGTGCAGATCCGCACCGAGGAAATGCACCTGCACTCGGAGCACGGGGTGGCCGCGCACTGGCGCTACAAGGAAGGCCGGCGCGCCGACCAGAAGTTCGACGCGAAGATCGCGTGGCTGCGGCAGGTGCTCGCATGGAAGGCGGACGTGCTGGCGGGCGAGGGCGCCTCGCGCGTGCCGCGCGGGCTCTTCGAGGAGACGATCTACGTCCTCACGCCGCAGGGCAAGGTCGTGGACCTGCCGGCGGGCTCCACGCCCGTGGACTTCGCCTACCACGTGCACACCGACCTCGGCCACCGCTGCCGCGGCGCGAAGGTCGACGGCCAGATGGTGCCGCTCACGACGCGGCTCGCCAACGCGCAGCGCGTCGAGATCGTCGCCGCCAAGCAGGGGGGGCCCTCGCGCGACTGGCTCGCGGGCGGCTACCTCGCCAGCCCGCGGGCGCTCGCCAAGGTGCGCCAGTGGTTCCGGCACGAGGAGTTCGACGTCGACGTCGCGAGCGGCCGCGGCGCGCTCGAGAAGGAGCTCACGCGGCTGGGGGCGACGAGCTTCGCCCACGACCGCATCGCGGCGTCGTGCGGCTTCGCCCGCGTCGACGAGTTCCTCGCGGCGCTGGGCCGCGGGGAGGTGACCGGGCGCCAGGTCGAGATCGCGGTGCGCGGGGAGGCCCCGGCCGCGCCGCCGCCGCCCGTCACCGTCGTGCCAGCGCCGGCCTCGCGCGCCTCCTCGGGCGTGCTGGTGCTGGGCGTGAACAACATCGCCACCCTCGTGGCCAAGTGCTGCAAGCCGGTGCCGCCGGACCCCATCGTCGGCTTCGTCACGCGCACGCGCGGCGTGATGGTGCACCGCGCCGACTGCCCCAACGTCACCGGGCTCGCGCCGGAGCAGCGCGAGCGCCTGCTGCCGGCCGACTGGGGGAAGACGGGCGAGGCGCCCTTCTCGGCCGACGTCGAGGTGGTGGCGATCGACCGGCAGGGGCTGCTGCGCGACATCTCGGAGGCGATCTCGCGCGAGCGCATCAACGTGACGGCGGTGAACACGCTTTCGCGCGGGGCGCACGCCTTCATGCGCTTCACGCTGCAGGTCGATTCGGCCGACGCGATCGCGCGGGTGCTTCGCCAGGTGCGGGACGTGCCCGGCGTCGACAGCGCGCGCCGGCTCTAGCAGGCCCGCCCGGAGGGCGGGCGCCGGCTATTTCTTCGCGAGGTTGCCCGGCACCGCCTGCGTAGGCAGGCCGGCCAGGTTCCACTCCGGAAAGCCGCCGCGGAACCAGTACACCTGCTTGTGGCCGGCCTTGACGGCCACGAGGCTCGCCTTGTAGCTCTTCCAGCACTCCGCCCCGTTGCAGGCGAAGACGACGGGCGCGTTCTTGTCCGCGGGGAGCTTCGTCACGTCGAAGGTGTCGGCCTTGTCGTCGAAGCCGACTTCCTTGCGGCTCTTCTCGCCGTAGGGCAGGAGCTTCGCGCCCTGGATGTGGCGGGTGTTGTACTCCTCGGCCGAGCGCGTGTCGTAGAGGGTCCCGCCCTTCTTCAAGAGGTCGGCGACTTCGGGGGCCGTGACGACAGTCGCGCCGGGGAGCGTGCGCGGCGTGAAGTAGCCGAGGGTCGAGACATACTTGTAGTCCTCGGCCGTGATCGCCGTGGCCGACGTGACGTCGAGCCCGAGCACCTTCGTGGAGGCCACGATGCGCGGGTTGGGCGAGAGGAAGGCGGCGCGGATGCGGTCCTTGGTCGCCTTGTCGAGCTTGGCGTTGACGGCGATCCCCAGGCCGGGGGTGGCGCGCGTCTCGAGGAGGATGGTGCCGCCGTTCTTCGCGGCCCACTCCTTCGCGAGGCGCGACTCGGCCACCGCGATGTCCGCCTGCCCGACGTCGAGCGCCATGAGGGCGACCTCGTGGTAGCGGTGCTCCCGGATGTCGGCGAAGTACTCCTTCGTCACCACGCCCTTGGCGTTCAGCTCCCCGCGCGCGAGGTAGGTGGCGAGCGAGTCGGTGGGCGGCAGCGCGAGGCGCTTGCCCTTGGCGGCCTCGAAGGTCTTCACGCCGCTCGCCTTGCTGGCCACGAAGGCGGCCGATTCCTCGCCGGCGAAGCGGGCCACCGGCTCGTAGCCGTAGCGCATGGCCGCGCCGATCACGTGGGCGGGGCCCACGAGCACCTCGTACATCCCGGCGCGCATCTTCTGCAGCTCGCGCGAGGGGTCGCGGCCGATCACGAGCTTCACGTCGGTGCCGATGCTCGCGCCGAGGTAGCCCGCCAGCGACTGGTAGCGGTCGTGAAAATGCAGGCTCGCGGCCTCCTGCCGGGCTTCGCCGGTGACGCTCAACTCGACGGCGGCGTGGGCGGTGGCGGCGGCGCCGAACGTGAGAGCGGCGGCGAGCGAAGCGAGGGTCCTGATCATGGTGGCTCCTTCCGGGGTGCGCCTGCGGGGCCGCCGGCTCGGGCGGGGCGATGGTGGGCTCTTGGGAGGCTCGGCCGTCCGGGGATTATAGGGGCCACCCGGCCTGGATCAAGCATCGGGGCCGTTTCACCTGCAACCCCCGGGAGGCGGGGGCAAGGCGGTGCTCTACACCTTCCTCGCCAAGGGCTGGCCCAGGTAGGCGCGGGCGGCGCGGCGCGCCTCGTGCACGAGACGGGCGTTCTGGTCCACGAACCACTCGGCGAGCACCGAGGCGGGCGTGGGGCGCGCGAGCGCGAGGCGGGCGTCGGATTCGCCGCCTTCGTGCACCACGCGCATGCCGTGCTTGCGCGCGATGTGCAGCATGGCCGCGTTCTCCGCGATGCAGTGGACGAAGACCTCGCGCACGCCGCGGTTCACGAGGTGCATCACGGCACGCGAGAAGAGGGCGTTGCCCAGCCCCTGGCCGCGCGCCGGCGGCAGGACACTGAGGCCGAGCTCCGCGCGGCCATCGGGGTAGAAGGCGACGTGCACCACGGCAAGGAGCGATAGGTCCTCGCCCGCGATGCCGAAGATCTCGTCGCGGTCGAAGTCGATGCGCTCCTCGAGCGCGCGGATGGCGTCGTCGGAGAGCGTGGCGCCGAAACGCAGCCGCCGGTCCTCGGGGCCGAGCGCGAGGAAGTGCTGCGTGAGGGCCTCGCGGTCGGCGGCGCGCAGGCGGACGGGCAGTTCGGTGCTTCCCGGCATGGGGTCTCCTCGTGGGTGACGACTCGGGGTCGGGCGCCGTCATCGAAGCAAGGACGGTGCCACGGTTTCTCGGACCGCCGAGTTCGGCTATAATTCCCGTCCTGCTTCAAATGCAGGCGCGTAGCTCAGTTGGTTAGAGCACCACCTTGACATGGTGGGGGTCGTTGGTTCGAGTCCAATCGCGCCTACCAATTGCCAGGAAAGCCGCCCGCGGGCGGCTTTTTTCTTCATCCATGGTCCTGCTCGAATTCGATGGCCACGCGCTCGAGGTCGCGCTGAACGACGGCGCGGCTGCGCGGGCGCTCCGGGCCGCGCTGCCGCAGGTGCTCGCGATGTCGCGCTGGGGCGACGAGTACTACGGGTCGCTTTCGGTGCGGCTGCCCTCGGGCGGCGCGCGCCGCGACGTCTTCGAGGTCGGCGAGGTGGCGCTCTGGCCCGACGGCAACGCCTTCTGCGTCTTCTTCGGCCCGACCCCCGCGAGCCACGGCGACGAGCCGCGCATGGCTTCCCCGGGCATCCCGCTGGGGAAGATCCGGGGAGACGCGTCGGTTCTCAAGCGGCTGGGGCAACACCTGCGAATGACGCTCCGGGCGGCGGATGGGGTAAAATGACCGCTTTCCCGCCCGCCCGGTGATCCGGCGGGCCAGCAAGGCGAGAGAAAGGGCCGCGCCATGGTTATGAGACCGCCAACTACGAGGTTCACCCACGACGCCTGAGAGCGGGACGCTCCCCTTTTGCCTGACACGGAAAAGCGCGGCTCGCCCGCGCTTTTTTCGTTTGCAGGGAAATCCAGAGGAACTACGACGATGGTCGCCATCACACTGCCGGACAAATCGGTCCGCTCGTTCGACAAGCCCGTCTCCGTCGCGGAGGTCGCCGCCTCCATCGGGCCGGGGCTCGCCAAGGCCGCGCTCGCGGGGAAGGTGGACGGGAAGCTCGTCGACACCTCGTTCGTGATCGACCGCGACGCCTCGCTCGCGATCGTCACGGACAAGGACCCGGAGGGGCTCGACCTCATCCGCCACTCGACGGCGCACCTGCTCGCCTACGCGGTGAAGGAGCTCTTCCCCGAGGCGCAGGTGACGATCGGGCCGGTGATCG
>Ga0209476_10001665_pt1 | contig 14903 bp, 10 predicted proteins | sample KloWWTrecipitate_FD_187179 | JGI IMG/M metagenome (GOLD analysis project Ga0209476, IMG submission 187179) | Active sludge microbial communities from Klosterneuburg, Austria, studying microevolution and ecology of nitrifiers - Klosterneuburg... | ecosystem: Engineered > WWTP > Aerobic digester... | reverse complement strand
ATTGACGGAGAACACCATCATCGAGATGGGCCAGCCGCGCCACACGGTGCTCACGACGTGCGCGTACTGCGGTGTCGGGTGCACGTTCAAAGCAGAGATGCAGGGCGAGACCGTCGTGCGCATGACCCCCTACAAGGACGGCGGCGCCAACGAAGGCCACTCGTGCGTGAAGGGTCGGTTTGCCTGGGGTTACGCCAGTCACGCCGACCGCGTGCTCGAACCGATGATCCGCGAGAAGATCACCGATCCGTGGACCACGGTCTCGTGGGACGAAGCGATTGCCTACACGGCGACCAAGCTGAAGGACATCCAGGCCCGACACGGGCAGGGTTCCATCGGCGGCATCACCTCGTCGCGCTGCACCAACGAAGAGGTCTTCGTGATGCAGAAGATGGTGCGCACCGCCTTCGGCAACAACAACGTCGATACCTGTGCGCGGGTGTGTCACTCGCCGACTGGCTTCGGCCTGTCGCATGCGTTCGGTACCTCGGCGGGCACACAGGACTTCAAGTCCGTCGAGATGGCTGACGTCATCCTGCTGATCGGCGCCAACCCAACCGACGCTCACCCCGTCTTTGCATCGCGGTTGAAGAAGCGGCTTCGTGAGGGTGCGCAACTGATCGTGGTCGACCCCCGTCGTATCGCACTGGTGCGCACGGCACATGTTCAAGCCACCAACTTTCTGCAGCTTCGTCCCGGTACCAACGTGGCCATGGTCAACGCGCTTGGCCATGTGATCGTCACCGAGGATCTGGTCGATCACCGCTTCGTGCAGGAACGATGCGAACCCATCGGGTTCTCGCAGTGGGCGGCGTTCGTGTCGCAACCGGAGAACAGCCCCGAAGCGCTGGAACCGTTCACAGGTGTACCCGCCGACGAGGTTCGCGCGGCCGCCCGTCTCTACGCGACTGCCGGCAATGGCGCCATCTACTACGGCCTCGGTGTCACCGAGCACAGCCAGGGCAGCACGATGGTGATCGGTCTGGCCAACCTTGCGATGGCCACCGGCAACCTCGGGCGCGACGGGGTGGGCGTCAACCCGCTGCGTGGGCAGAACAACGTGCAGGGCTCGTGCGACATGGGCTCGTTCCCACACGAGTTCTCCGGGTACCGCCACGTCAGCGACAACGCCACCCGCGAAACGTTCGAAGCGTTCTGGGGCCGTCGGCTCCTGGCCGAACCGGGCCTGCGCATTCCCAACATGTTCGACGCCGCGATCGACGGCAACTTCAAGGGCCTGTTCGTGCAGGGCGAGGACATCGCGCAGAGCGATCCCAACACCGTGCACGTGATGCATGCGCTCGAGTCGCTGGAACTGCTCGTCGTGCAAGATCTGTTCATCAACGAGACCGCCAAGGTCGCGCACGTCTTCCTGCCGGGGACGTCGTTCCTGGAGAAGGACGGCACGTTCATCAACGCCGAGCGGCGGATCAACCGCGTCCGTCCGGTGATGCGGCCACGCAACGGCAAGCAGGAATGGCAGGTCCTGGCCGAGTTGTCCACCGCTCTCGACTTCCCCATGCAGTACGACAACGGCGCGCAGATCATGGACGAGATCGCCGCCCTCACGCCCACGTTCGCGGGCGTCTCGTTCGCCATGCTCGACGAGGTCGGCAGCGTGCAGTGGCCGTGCAACGAGGAGCGCCCGCTGGGCACCCCGATCATGCACGAAGGCACCTTCGTCCGCGGGCTGGGCCGGTTTGCCCCCACCCCGTATCTGCCGACGGACGAGAAGAGCACCCGTCGCTTTCCGCTGCTGCTCACCACCGGTCGCATCCTCAGCCAGTACAACGTGGGCGCGCAGACCCGTCGCACGCACAACGTGCAATGGCATCCGGAGGATGTGCTCGAGATTCATCCGCACGATGCGGAGGAGCGCGGCATCAACGACGGCGATGAGGTCACGGTGGCCAGTCGGGTCGGCGCGACCACGCTGCATGCGCTCGTCTCGGACCGCATGGCGCAGGGCGTGGTGTTCACCACGTTCCACCACCCGGTCAGTGGCGCCAACGTGATCACCACCGAGCACAGCGACTGGGCCACCAACTGCCCGGAGTACAAGGTGACCGCCGTGCAGGTGTCGCCCGGCCATTCGGCAGCAACAGTGGAGATCGATCACCCCGAACACCGACTGGGTGCCTTGGTTCGCATGGCGAATCAGATTGCGCGCCAGATGGTGGCCGATCCGCACATCGACGCCGTCGCGGCCACGGCCACCCACATCGGCAAGTTCTGGGAAGCCGACATGCGTAACGACCTGGCTGCCGCCATCGAAGGCGGCACCGTCACCCTGGACGACGTGGTCATCCAGTCCATGGCCCGCCTCGCCGTCCCCGCCTGATCTGCGGTCGCCGCTGCCGTCATGCGCGGCCTACTCTGCGGCGGGGATCCAGGTGGCGTGAAAGCCGTACGGCACTCGCTGGGGCATGACGACCTCGGCGACGGGCCCGGCGCCCAGAGCGGTGGCGTCGAACACTGCGAGCACGCTCTCCCCGGTGGCATCGTCGTGGACGAAGCTGCACAACCAGCCGGCATCGTCGGCCAGGTCGGTCGGGTCGCCGGGGATGAACAGGGGCTCGGTGGCATGTCGGGTCGGTCCCGGCTCCCAGATGTCGCGCGTGTTGCTGCGGAAGTCGTGCTTGATGAGGTTGCCCAACTCGACCGTGTCAGTGTTCTCGCGCGTGCCGGTGAGGTAACCGAAACGGTGCTCGCGTCCGATGCGCCGCGGGTCCCGGCCGGGCAGGTCGCCCGAGTTTTCGTCGGTGAGCACATCGTCCGTCACGGAGCCGATAGTGGTGTTGATGGTCCACCGGCGCAGTGATGCAGCGCCGCCCAGACCTCGCTCGTTCGCAGTATCGAACATCGAGCTCAGCCAACAGACGTCGATGACGACCTCATCGCCGCGGCGGAACGCGTTGACGCTGTGGAACACGTAGCACGGGTCGATGTCGTACCACTTGATCTGGTCGGCGCCCCCTGCGAGCGGCATGATGCCGATGCGCGACCCGAACTCGGGTCGCCACTGATATGGCATCTCGCCCGAGGTCGGGTCGTTGATGTAGGCCACGGCCACATCGAGATCGAAGACCACCGGCATGTCCCAGAAGATCACGTCGGAATCGGTGATCTGGAAGTCGTGCATCATCGTGCTGCGCGGCAGGTCGATGGGCTCGGTGTGGCTCATCGTGCCGTCAGCTTCGATGATGTAGTACTGCAGGAACGGGGCGGTGAAGCCGTAGCCGAAGGCGTGCATGCGGCCGGTGGCTGGGTCGATCTTGGGGTGTGCGGTGAACGAACCCGTGAGCACGCTCGCGTAGTCGTAGGCACCGATGGTGGACAGGTCGACGGGGTTCAGTTCGTACGGAAAGCCGACTTCACCGCTGGTCAACAGCTTGCCGCCGTGCCAGAGCGCCGACACGTTCGACTGGTTCCCGGCGCCACCGGGGGCACCCTGGCCAAAGCCGACTCCAGCCAGATACGGCTCTGTTTGCACGTAGCGATTTCGGTACCACTCGGCCTTGCCGTCGCGCAGGCTGACTCCGTGCACCATGCCGTCGCCGAAGAACCAGTGTGGGCTGTCGCTGCGCGGCGGGTTCGAACTGTTCTTGACGTACAGCCCGCTCAGCTCCGGCGGCAGCGCGCCGCGCACCACGAGATCGAACGAATCGACCTCCTTGAACACCGGCGCGTAGTTGCCCTGTAGCCACCATGCAAGGTTCGGGTCGGTCGGCAGCGTGGTTCCCGGGATCGTCGTGCCGGGGATCGTCGTGCCGGGGATCGTCGTGCCGGGGACCGTGCTGGTGGTCGTCGCCGGCAGTCCGGCGGTGGGTGACGGGCCGGTGGTGCCGCTGTCGCTGCAGGCGGCGATCATCGCTGCGATGGGCAGCGAGCCGGCGCCCATCAGCGACCATCGAACGAGGTCGCGTCGGCTGATCGAGTTCCCCACGGCGGCAGTCTGGCACGAAACGGATTACTGGTCGGGTTGCAGGTGTGAGAGCTCGTCGGCAATTCGCGCGGTGGCGGCTTGCAGGCGGCGGAAGTATGCCGACCGACTGAGGTTCAATCGTCGAGCGATGGCCTCGTGCGGTTCGGCCTCATCGAGGTAGGCCAGCTCGATGATCTCGCGAGCGAGCACGTCGGATCGCGACGGCCCGAAGACGGTGATCGCTTCTGCGACGAGCGCGCGTGCACTTGCCATCTTTTCCGACGGTCGGTCGCCCAACCACGCCGGCCCCTGTGCCATTGCCGCCGGATCGCGCAGCAGACGTAGCAGGTCCGCCGGCTCGGTCGCGGGAACGTCGATCGGGGGAGCGGCACCAGTCTCGCGGTACACCCAGTCGCGCTGCGCCCCGAGAACTCCGCGCGGCCCGAAGTCGACGATGTGGCACTCGAGGTTCATCCCATAGGCCACGACGTCGAGTTCGGGAACATGCGTGGCGCCGAGGGCCTCGCTGAAGCGGAGCGCAGCGGGGATGATCGGCGAGATTGGCAGGTAGCCGTAACGCGGGTTGCTGACACCCGAGCCGACCAAGCCGCCAGCGCCGAGCAGCGCCGTGATCTCGCCGAGTTCGCCTGTCAGGTCGACTGCCTCGCGCCACAGCACCGCCGAATCGGTGCGCAGTACCTCGCGAGCGTGCTGCAGCCATGGGCCCAACAGCACGTCGTTCTCGGCCGCGGTAGGCGCCTGCGACGGGGTCACCGCCACGAAGTAGCCGCCGACCTCACCGGAGGGGTTGCGTGCCACACCGCAGCATTCGGGATGCTGCCGGAAGAACACCTCCGTGATTGCCCACCACTCATCCATTCCGATCGAGTGGAGTACGGCGCCGATCTGTTGGATGTCGCGTTCGTTCACTGCATCGATGCTGTAGCGGCTGGCGATGTCCAGTGAGTATCCCCATCGCACTGTTGGGTCCGTGACGAGATGCTGGAGGTCCGACGAGAGTGAGAACTGGCCGTCGACGGCTCGGCGGTACAGCGCATCCGCGATACGACGGCGTAGTGCGGCTTCACCAGCAGGGTCTCGCCGACGAAGGCTGTCCAGTACCGCCTTGGCCACCAACGAGTGCAGCGCGACGCCACCCGCCAATGGCTCGCAGAACGATCTGTCGGCCAGCCACTTGTAACTCTCATCGGTGTCCTGGTCGGTCAGGACCGCGGCAAGGAGTCCTGGGGTGGTCACGCGAGCGAGAGCGGCAACGCTGAGTGTGCGGAATCGATCGGTGTTGACCTCGTCACCCAAGAGTCGATCGGCGACGTCGGCCAGAGAGCCGGTCAGTCCGGTCGCCGCCGCCACTGCGACTGCGAGGGGTGACCCTTCGCTGCGTTGCACGAGATCGGCGATGGCCCACTCGGCGACTCCGAGGTTGCTGGCCAGCTGTTGCATCTCGGGAGCGCTGAGGCCCTCGAGTTGCCGGGCCGTGACCACTGTGTCCCAGCCACCTTCGAACCAACTGCGCGACGGGCGGACGCGAGATGAGATGATCACCACCGCACGTTCAGGGAGCCCGGGCATGACGATGTGGCGAAGGTGGCCCTCCAGCGAGCTCACGAGCTCGAACGAGTCGATGATGATCAATGGTCGTTCGGCATCGACCACGTCGGCGAGGGCGGCGGAGACGACTTCCGGGAAGGGTGGTAGGTCGCGACCCTCGAGCCACGCCACGGAATATCCGTGCGTTCGTGCGCGTCGTGCAACTTCGCGCAGCAGCGCGCTCTTACCGATACCGCCCGGCCCGCTGAGATACACGACGCTGACGTCGGTCTCGTTCACCAGCAACGCGTCGAAGAAATCCAGTTCGCCGACGCGGCCGACGAACTGTGCGCGGTCGCGTCGCTCGACTCGGTCGCTCAGAGTTGGCACCCTCGCGAGAGTACAAGCTGGCGAGCGGACGCTCAACGGGGCAGCGGCGAGCGAGTTGCTACTTGGCGCGCTTCTGCACGTTGGCCCACTCGTCCTTGAGGCCGACCGTGCGGTGGAAAAGGCCGTGCGTCAGCGGGTCGTGGGCGTAGTAGCCCAGCCGCTCGAACTGCACGACCTGGCCGGGGTCAACGTCACCCATCGCTGCTTCGGCCTTCCCGGCCAGCACGGTCTTGGAGTCGCGGTCGAGGTCGTCCATCGGCTCGCCGGTTGCTACGCCCGGTGTCTCGGTGGTGAACAGCCGCTTGTACTGCGCCGCCTGAATGTCGATGGCGTTGGCGGTGGACACCCAGTGGATGGTGGCCTTCACCTTGCGCCCGTCGGGTGCGCTGCCGCCTCGAGTCTCAGGGTCATAGGTGCACTGCACTTCGACGACCTTGCCGTCGTCGTCGGTGGTGAAGCCGGTGCACCTCACGAAGAAGGCACCACGGAGCCGTACCTCGCTGCCGGGCGTGAGGCGGAAGTACTTCGGCGGGGGCTCGGCCTTGAAGTCGTCGTCCTCGATCCACACTTCGCCGGTGAAGGCAACGGTGCGGGAGCCGTCATCAGGATTCTCCGGGTTGTTGACCAGTTCGACCATCTCGACGTGACCAGCCGGCCAGTTGGTCACGACGAGTTTGATGGGCTGCAGCACCGCCATCCGTCGCTGCGCGGTGCGGTTCAGTTCATTGCGGATGAACCACTCGAGCAGCTCGATCTGGTGACGGCTGTTGGTCTTCGCGACACCGATGAACTCGCAGAAGTCGCGGATTGCTGTTGCTGGGTAACCGCGGCGGCGTAGGGCGCGCAGCGTGGGCAGCCGTGGGTCGTCCCAACCCTCCACGACACCGTCGTCGATGAGCTGCCGCAGCTTGCGCTTGGAGGTGACGGTGTAAGTCAGCTCCAGCCGAGCGAACTCGGTCTGGCGGGGCTGGTCGCCCGGCAGCGGAAGGTGCTCGAGGTACCAGTCGTAGAGCGCGCGGTGGCTGTCGAACTCGAGCGAACACAGGCTGTGCGTGACGCCCTCGATCGCGTCGCTCTGGCCGTGCGCCCAGTCGTAGGTGGGGTACAGCACCCACTGATCGCCCGTGCGATGGTGATGCTCGTGGCGAATGCGATACATGATCGGGTCGCGCAGCTGCATGTTGTCGTGCTGCATGTCGGCCCTGGCGCGCAGCACGTGCGAGCCGTCGGCAAGCTCGCCGGAACGCATGCGGCGGAACAACGTCAGGTTCTCGTCCACGCTGCGGTCGCGGTGCGGGCTCTCCACGCCCGGCCTGCCGTAGCCGCCACGCTGTGCGGAAATGGTCTCCGCGTCCTGGTCGTCGACATAGGCGAAGCCGGTGGTGATCAGGTGCTCGGCCCATTGGTACAGCTGCTCGAAGTAGTCGCTGGCGTAGACGGACTCACCGGGCTCGAAGCCCAGCCAACGGATGTCGTCGACGATCGCGTCGACGTACTCCGTCTCTTCGGTGACCGGGTTGGTGTCGTCGAAACGGAGCTTGCAGACGCCGTCGAACTCCTCGGCGATCCCGAAGTCGACACAGATGGCCTTCGCATGGCCGATGTGCAGGTACCCGTTCGGCTCGGGTGGAAAGCGTGTCTGGACACGGCCGCCGAAGGTTCCCTGCTGGATGTCGGCGCGCACCAGGTCGCGCACGAAGTTGGCGGCGGCGGGAGTGTCAGGTGCGTTGCTCATCGGCCTGGAACGGTATCTGATGAAGGCCGCAGCGGCCCCGCCAGTTCACAGTGCGGTTAGTTGCGGGGCACCTTGCTCCACGGCTGATCCTTGTCGACGCGAGGCTCGCCGGGCAGACCGAGCATCTGCTCGCCGAGGATGTTCTTCATGATCTCGGTGGTGCCACCCTCGATGCTGTTGGCTCGGGCGCGCAGGAAGCTGTGGCGGATGCCGTGGTCCATGCCGTCCACCGACAGGTTCTCGGGGCGGCGGAACGTGAAGTCGTAACCGACCATTGCGTCGGCACCCAATAGTTCCATGCAGAACTCGGTGCACACCTTGTTGAAGTTGCTGAGTGCCAGCTTGGCGATGCTGCCCTCCGGCCCCGGGTTACCGGCCTTCGCCTTGGCCGCCCCGCGGGCATTGGTGAGCCGGCTGACTTCCGACGTGCAGTACAGCTTCATCAGGTGGTCGCGCTTGGCGCCGGTCTGCTGGTCGGCGGGCAGCGCCTGGAACAGCCGAATCGCCTCGTCGATGGGCCCCTTGCGCTTGCCGCCGCCACTGCCCGAGCCGATGGCCGTGCGCTCGTTCATCAGTGTGGTCAGCGCGGCGCGCCACCCTTCGCCGACAGCACCGATACGGCAGTCGTCGGGTACGCGGGTGTCGGTCATGTAGACCTCGTTGAACTCAGCTTCGCCGGTGATCTGGCGTAGCGGGCGCACTTCCACGCCCGGCAACTTCATGTCGAGCGCGAAGTAGGTCATGCCCTTGTGCTTTGGGGCCTCCGGGTCGGTGCGGGTGACGAGCATGCCCCAGTCGCCCAGGTGGGCCAGGGTGTTCCACACCTTCTGGCCATTGATGATCCATTCGTCGCCGTCGCGCACGGCCTTGGTGGCGAGGCCGGCGAAGTCGCTGCCGGCGCCGGGCTCGCTGAACAGCTGGCACCACTTCTCCTCGCCGGTGAACATCGGGCGCAGGAAGCGGTCCTTCTGCTCGTCGCTGCCGTGGGTCACGATGGTGGGGCCGGCCAGGGCCATGAAGAACGTGCTCGCATCGGTGGCCTTGGCGCCCGCCTTGCGGCACCGCTCCTCGACCAGCCGGTTGAGGTCGGGGCGCACGCCGAGGCCGCCGAACTCCTCGGGGAAGTGCACCCAGGCCAGTCCGGCGTCGTAGCGCCGCCCGCGAAACTCGAGGTTGTCGGTGGTCGCCGGCGGATACTCGGCGAGGAGAGTGTCGATGGCTGCCGAGACGCGCTCGAGTTGGGTGTCGCTCATCTCGCCAGTCTCGCCGCGCAGAGTCGGAGAGTTCAATCTGGACCACCGTGCCCCGCCTTCTCGTGTCGCGTTGCCACCGGATCACACCGAGGTCAGGCGGTGACACGTGCGTATGTGAACGACGGCGTAGCGTGGTCTGGGTGCGTATGCGTGGGACCGATGTGACGTTGGAGATGTTGGAGCGCGACCCATATCCGGTCTTCGCTGCGCTGCAGGAGCATGAGCCGGTGTCGTTCGTACCGAACTTGGACATGTGGCTGGTCACTCGCTGGGAGGATGTGGTCCAGGTGTGTGAGCACCCGGAACTGTTTCGTAGCAACACCGAGCCGTCATGGCTGCGTGACTGTCTGGGCGAGAACATGCTCACGCTCGACGGCGCGGCACATGATCGGCTGGCCGATGGAATGCGGGCTCCGTACGTCTCGTCCAGCGCACTGCCCGTCATCCGAGATGGGCTGCCTGACCTGTTCGACGAACTGATCGACGGTTTCGACGGCGGTGGCGACGTCGAGCTGATGACGCAGTACGCCGAACCGTTGGCAAACCTCACCCTTGCCGCCGCGCTCGGCTGGTCGGTGGACTGGCGGGATCTCGCGATGTGGAACCGCGGCGTGTGCACCGGCATCGCCAATTTCGAGAACGACCCGGCGAAGGCCGCAACTGCCGCAACTGCGAATGCACAGCTGGCCGACGCCGTGGATGCTGCACTCGCCCGTGGAGAACTGGCGATGTTCGCCGGCCGCGGATTCTCGCGCGACGAGATCGTCAGCAATGTTCGCCTGATGGTGTCGGGCGGCATCAACGAGCCCCGCGACGGCGTTGCCCTGGTGATGTGGGTCTTGCTCACGCAGCCGGAGGTCATGGCAGCAGTGCGTGCCAACCGAGCCGTGCTGCGCAAGGTGATCGAGGAGACCTTCCGCTGGGTATCGCCCGTGGGCACCGCAACTCGTCAGGCGGTGGCCGATGTCGAGCTGGCCGGAGTACGCATTCCCGCTGGCGCACTCGTTGCGGCGTGCCTTGGTGGTGCCAACCGTGACCCGCGGCGATGGTCGCAGCCCGAGGTGTTCTCGCTGGAGCGGCGTGAAGGCGCACATCTTGCCTTCGCCATCGGCGAACACCGTTGCCTCGGGGAGTGGTTGGGCCGCCAACAGGTTCGCCTCGCCGTCGAACGTCTTCTGGATCGGTTCGCGAACATCGAGCTGACGCACACGGTCGAGTTGTTCGGGTTCGAATTCCGCGGCCCCCTGGCACTCCATGTCACGACCGCCACCGACTCGGAGCGTGGGGTCTGAGCCCGGCCCAGTTTGCAGCCGCAGTCATCGCGATCGACACGGCAAATGCTGCGGACCCGACCTCGGTCGTCGTGCGTGGCTCCAGCTATCCGCTCGCCCTGGTGCACGGCCAACTGGCTGCTGAGTGGGTTGCCCGGATGCATCCTCTCGCCGATGAGTCCTGGCTGCTGGCTGCCCGGGCGCATCACCTTCACTGCTGGTTGCCGCCCAGATCGCAGTTCGAGTTGGGCGAGGAGGGCTACCTGGGATGGAAGCGCGACCAGCGGACGCGACGTGCTGCTGCTGTCGGTGCGTTGCTAGCGGAGGTGGAGTACGGCCCCGCGGTGATCGAGCGGGTGCAGTCATTGGTCCACCGAGACCACCTGACCATTGATCATGGCTCGCAGGCCGTCGAGGATGCCGCCTGCCTTGTCGTGATCGAGATGCAGCTGTCCGAGAAGGACCCAGATGGTCTCGACGCGGACCTCGTCGATGCGATCCGCCACGTGGCCAAGCGGATGTCGCCCGCAGCACTGGCCGCCGCTGCCCACATGCCATTGGGTGAGCAGACGCGTTCGATCCTCACCGCGGCCATACGCCCGTGGGCGGACTAAAGGGCGGTGGCGTCGGCGATGATGGGCTCGAGCGTCAGCTCGGGCTCGTCGCTCATCAGGCGTTGCAGGCGGTAGCGGTTCTCGAACAGGGCGACCAGTTCGCCGTCGCCGCGAGTGAGAATGCGGATGCCGCCGATCTGGCGCAGGCGCTCGGCTGACTGCTTGTCGGTGAGGCGGATTGCCTGGTAGGGAGCGGACACGATCTCGGTGGGCGCACCGAACTCGCTGCCCAAGCGGTAGGCGAAAACCTCGAACTGCAGCTGCCCGACGGCGGCCAGCACGTTCTCCACGTCGCCCATGTCGGGGTCGCGCAGCACCTGCACGACGCCCTCCTCGTCGAGCTGCTCGAGCCCCTTGCGGAACTGCTTGAACTTGGCGTTGTCCAGCGGACGAGCGCGGGCGAACACCTCCGGGGCGAACCGCGGGATGGGTGGATACGCCACGTGTGAACCCGAGTGCAGGGTGTCGCCCAGCTGCACGCCGGTGGCGTTGACCAGGCCGACGACGTCGCCCGGGAACGCATCGTCGACGGTCTCGCGGTCCGGACCGAAGGCGGTGGTGGCGTACTTGGTGGTCATGTCGCGACCGGTGCGTGAGTTGGTCACCGACATGCCGCGCTCGAAGTGGCCCGAGCAGATGCGGGCGAACGCGATGCGATCGCGGTGCGACGGGTCCATGTTGGCCTGCACCTTGAACACGAACGCGCTGAACGGCGAATCCAGGGCGTGTGGTATGTCGTCGCGGTCGATGCGGGGTGACGGCGGGGGAGCGAACTCGACGACCGCATCGAGCAGCGTGCGCACACCGAAGTTGGTGAGCGCCGAGCCGACGAACAGCGGGGTCGATTCACCAGCGAGGAACGACGGCATGTCGAGATCGGCGCCGATGGCATCGAGCAGGCCGACCTCGTCCATCGCTGTCTTCCACACGCGACGCGAACCGGCGTCGGCAGCATCCACAGCGGACTGGATGTCGGACTCGACTTCGAGTGCCTCGGAGGCGCCACGCGCCGTGCGGGTGTAGCGGGTGTAGCGCTGCGTGCGGCGGTTGACCAGGCCCTGGAACTCGTCGCCGCTACCCACCGGCCAGGTGACGGGGGTGGGGCGCAACTTGATCTGCTGCTCGATCTCGTCGAGTAGTTCCAACGGGTCGCGCCCGGGCCGGTCGTACTTGTTGAGGAACGTGATCACCGGCAGGTTGCGCGATCGGCACACCTGGAACAACTTGAGGGTCTGCGCCTCGATGCCCTTGGCGGCGTCGAGCACCATCACCACGGCATCGACGGCGGACAGCACGCGGTACGTGTCTTCGCTGAAGTCGCGGTGGCCAGGGGTGTCGAGCAGGTTCATCGTGTGATCGCCATATGGAAACTGCATCACCGTGGAACTGATGGAAATGCCGCGCTGCTGCTCGAGCTCCATCCAGTCGCTGCGGGCGCTGCGCCGGCCCTCGCGAGCGTGGACCGCGCCGGCCACCTGCACAGCGCCGGAGTACAGCAGGAACTTCTCCGTGAGCGTGGTCTTCCCCGCGTCGGGGTGGCTGATGATGGCGAACGTGCGTCGCTGTTGGCTCTCGGCGATCACGTCCATGGCCCGTCGAGGCTACCGGTTGCCGAGGAGGCAGACTGTCCAGATGTTGCTGTCTGGCACCGAGGTGTTCACCGCCGAGGATCTCAGCGACCTCAGCGACCTCGTCGGCACCACGTGGATGTCCGCGGTCGACCTGGACTGGTCGGTCCCCGCCGGAACACTCGAGTGGTCGTGCCTCGCCACGGCCGACCACGGACGATCCGTGGGCCGACCTACTCGCGGGCTCGGACCGCGCGCGGCTTCCCAGCTCATGAAGTAACGTCCGCCGATGGCTGACTACCTTGCACTGACCATCGACGTCGCGGACGGTGAGTTGCAATCGGCGTTCTGGTGCGGTGCCTTGGACTACGAGCAACGCTTCGTGGCGAACCAGTTCCGTGGGCTGTTCCCACGCGAAGGGGTCGGTGTGCAGCTGACGCTGCAGCAGGTCGCCGAGCCAAAGACTGCGAAGAGTCGCATGCACCTCGATCTGCACGTACCAGATGTGGAGGCTGAGGCCGGACGGTTGGTGAGTCTGGGAGCCACGCGCGTGAAGCAGGTCCAGCAGTTCGAGATGACCTGGGTGATCATGCTCGACCCGGAAGGCAATGAGTTCTGCGTCGTACCCAGCTGAAAGTCGGGCGGTGGCCGGGCAGGTCTAGGCGATGCTGCGCCAGGCCGCCAGGCGTTCGGCACTGTCGTCACCCGGGATCGGGAGCTGGCAGACGACCTTCAACGCGGGCCATTCGCTAGGCGTCAACTGCTGGTACTCGAAGGCCAGCTCGCCGGCGCGAGGGTGGTGATAGCGACGCACCCGAGTCTGGAACTGCGCCACGTCGAGCTGCGCCCACCACGCGGCGAACTCGGGGCTGGCGGCTCGCAAGCGCTCGACCAGAGCCAGCACCTTCGGGTCGGTGCGCAACCCAGCTGTTCCGGCGCGGAACTCGGCCAGGATCCGCCTGGCCTGGTCGGGCCAATCGACCACCAGGTCGCGTGCGGTCGGTTCGCCGAAGAACACCCACACCAGGTTGCGGTCAGCCGGATCCAGGTGGTCGATCATCGGGTACAGGTGCGATTGCGCGCGGTTCCACGCGAGGAACTCCCACCGCGGCCCCAACACATACGCGGGTGCGGGGTCCATCGAGGTGATCAGCCGCACCAGCGCGTCGGGTGCGTCGTCGACGTCGGGCACCGGCTCGCCGGGAACGCGAGCCGCAAGTGTCAGCAGATGGTGCCGTTCGGCATCGTCCAACTGCAGGCTGCGGGCGAGTGCTTCCAGTACGTCGACAGAGGCGTTGATCGGTCGACCCTGTTCCAGCCAGGTGTACCAGGTGACCGACACCCCCGCCAGCAGTGCGATTTCCTCGCGCCGTAGCCCGGGAGTGCGACGGGAGCGACCAGTCGGCAGGCCGACGTCATCAGGGTGAAGGGCCTCACGTCGAGCGCGCAGGAATGCGGCCAGCTCGTCGCGACGGTTCATGGCCCCATTCGATCACGCGGCGGGGGGACCTCAGCCACCATTTGCCGCGGGCACGTACGTGCGGCACGGCTGGCCGCGCAGCGAACCACATGCGGGCGGCACGGGCGCTGCCACTGTCACCGGGACGACGGACAGCACGAGTTGCGACGGGTGGTCAGCGTCGTGCGCGATGGTGACGCTCTCGCCGTCGCTGATGGTGCGGAACGCCCAGATGGCCCGGCTGTTGCCCGGGGCATCGACCGTCAGGCGGATTCGGCTACCGGCCCGAAAGGGGTGAGCGAAGGGGAACAGATCGATGCGCACCGGCACGAACTCGCCGGCCGGCAGTTCGGCGGCGTCGTCCTTGGCGTGCGTCTGCACCGGGTGCAGCACGGTGCTCGCGCCCTCGTCGAGCGCGCGTTGGCTGGCGCGCAGCCAGCCGCTCTGCACGTAGATCTCTGTGCCGTCCGGGCGCACTTCGGTGACCGACACCTCCAGGTCGGTGTCGGCAGCGTCGGACTTGATCCACAGGTCGACCGACCCGTCGCCGACCACGACGGTGTCGTTGACGAGCGGCGGTGTGATGTACCCGAGGCCGGTCCCGTCCGGAATCGGCTGCCAGTCGTACGTCACGTCCGCGCGCCAGACGCCGTTGCCGCCACCCTGATCGGTGCCGTCGTAGAACGTCGCCGGCAGCGCGCTCGGGTCGGCGGTGTACGTGTCGGCTGGGCCGGAGATCTCGTCCGCCAGCAAGGTGAGGGCGCCGTTGGCGTTCAGTGTCAGCACCATCGCGGCCGCCTCGGGGATCGGCCAGGCATCGAACTGCTCGACGAAGTTCGGCTCGGGAGTACCCGGTGAGAACGCTGCATTGCCGCCCTGTTCGAAGAACACGCGCACGGGCTTGTCGGCTTCGAAGGCGGCCAACGCATCGGGGTAGCTCATGCCGGCGAAGCGACTCTCGAACGGGGCGAACGTGGTGACACCCCAGATCGCACCACCGAGTGCTGCGGCGATGCCTCCGCCGGCGGAGAGGTCGGGGACCTTCTTGCCCACGTACAGCTGCAGGAACTCCATGTAGCGCCCGGCCACAGGTGGGCTGAGCGACTCGGTGTGCAGACCGTTGGTCAGCGTCACGTACAC
>Ga0209476_10001660_pt1 | contig 14923 bp, 15 predicted proteins | sample KloWWTrecipitate_FD_187179 | JGI IMG/M metagenome (GOLD analysis project Ga0209476, IMG submission 187179) | Active sludge microbial communities from Klosterneuburg, Austria, studying microevolution and ecology of nitrifiers - Klosterneuburg... | ecosystem: Engineered > WWTP > Aerobic digester... | reverse complement strand
GTCGCGAGTCGCGGGTTGCGAGAACCACCGCGAGGCCCGACCGTCATGGAGGGACCCGCACCGCCACCAACAATCGCAAGCACCCAACAACACGGAACACGCTGGCGCACCGACCGGGTCGTAGGGGCGTATCGCCATACGCCCCTGCACCGTAACCCAACCACACGTTTCCCCGCCCCGGCGCACTTCGCACCTCGTCCTTCGAACTCCTCGCCACCCGAACGCCGCCCGAGCGCTACGAACAACGGCGAAGCCCCGGAACATGGCGAGCCCCGACCGTGAGGGAGGGACCCGCGCCACCGCGAGTAATCGCAAGCACCCACCAACACGGAACGCGCTGGCGCCCGGCGGCGCCCGCCCCGGCGCACTTCGCACCTCGCCCTTCGAACTCCTCGCGACCCGCACGCCGCCCGAGCGCTAAGAACAACGGCGAAGCCCCGGAACATGGCGAGCCCCGACCGTGAGGGAGGGACCCGCGCCACCGCGAGTAATCGCAAGCGCCCAACAACACGGAACGCGGCGGCGCCCGCACCTCGTCCTTCGCACTTCCCCCTACTCCCGGCCGTGCGCCCTCCCGGCCATCACCCCCGGCACAATCCGCCAGGCGTACATCCCCAGCTCGTCGAACCGCGCCTGCAACATCTGCCCGGCCCACCCCGGCGCATCGGCCATCCGCCCGTAAAGCTTCGCCGCGAACAATCCGTACTCCAGCGGGTCCGCCACCTCCTCGAAAACCCCCTGGCCCGAAACACTCGCCCACTCCCACGGGCCGGTCGTAACCGTACTATCCACCTGGAACCCCACCACCGGGTTTCGCGCCGCCATCTTCGTCTTGCGCCCTGGCGTTGTCAGCCCGCACAGTGCCCCTGCGTGCCACACGAAAAACACCGGCGCCACATACGCCTCCCCATCCGCTGAAAACGCGATCCGCACGATGCGCTCTTTCTCCAGCACCAGGTCAACCTCTTCCGCGTCGAGCTCCCAGTAGGCCATCGCCCCAACCTACCTCGCATCGCGTCCTCACTCCACCCCCGCCTCCGGGAAACCCCCGGTCAAGGCCGGTCTCCCGCGCTATCGCCACGGGTGATACGTTCCCCTGAACACCCCGGGCGCCCATCCGCGCCATGTCAGACTGGAGGAACCGCGAATGGGAGAAGCCCGAAACCGCCTCGCCGGCCTGCTCACCGGCCAATGGGCCATCGCTGCCGCCATCGTCATCGCTGGCGCCATCACCGCCGGCGCCGTCTTCCTCACCCGCGATGAGGGCGAAGCCTCGCCCGCACTCTCCGTCAGGCCCGCCTCCGATACCCTCCGCCAGCGCATCCACGAACACGCCGATTTCGCCCTCTACATCCGCGGCGAACGCTTCGACTTCGGCAAGCCGGAGTTCATCTCCTACGAAAACGACGAAAAGAGCCCGAACGTCCACATCCACGACCCCCGCCACACCGTCGTCCACATCCACCGTGAAGCCACAACCTGGGATGAGTTCCTGCTCTCCCTCGGGTTCGAACTCAAGGATTCCACAATGTTCGCCGAAGTCGGCAAGGAAACCCTCGCACTTCCTTCCGGCGAAATCCTCCAGTCCAGCAGCACCGAGTCGCTCAAGTTCATCGTCAACGGCGTCCGTGTCGATGGCATCGCCGGCCTCCAGATCGCCGGCCTCAGCCGCGTCCTCATCAGCTATGGCGATGAGAACGACGAAGAGCTCATCGCTCAGTACCTCACCGTCACCGACGAAGCGTGCATCCCCGCAGGGGTCTGTATCGCCCGCGGCGATGGTTCCGGCGAACACGGCGAACCGTGCTCAGTCGCCGGCGGCCAGTGCAACTGACATGCCCTACACCCGGCCGCGCAAGTGACTCCCCCGCCTGAGGGCAGCTGCGTCTTCCTCATCGCCGCCGATGGCTCGCTCCTCCTCCAGCAGCGCAGCGACGATGTCCCCCCGGCGGGTATCGGCCGCTGGACACCGCCCGGCGGCGGGCGCGAACCCGGCGAAGACCCGCGCACCACGGCCCTTCGCGAATTCGAAGAGGAGACCGGCGTCCGCCTCCAGCGTCTCCGCTTCCTCGAAACGGTCACGCCCGCCCTGGTCGAAGGCCTTGCAGTGCCGGCCCTCCACATCTTCTACGCCGATGACCGCGTGCCCCGGGAGCGGATCCAGGTCTTCGAAGGCCTCGATTTCCAGTACCGCCACCCGCGCGACTTCGAGGCGATGCCGCTCAACCCCGGCACCCGCAATTTGCTCGCCCGTTTCCTCGCCTCCGATGCCTACCGCGGCACGGTCTCCCTCCTCCAGCCCTATCTTGTTGGCGTCGGTGTCATCGAAATCGACCGCTGGGGACGCCTCCTCCTCCAGCTCCGCGATGCCGACCTGCCGCCCGAGCGGTACCCCGGCCAGTGGTCTATCCCCGGCGGCATCATCGAGCCCGGCGAAGCCCCCGATGCCGCCGCCTTCCGCGAGTTCGAGGAAGAGACCGGCCAGCACCTTCCCGGCCTCCGCTTCTTCCGCCTCTACCGCCGCCAGCCCGACCTTCCCACTTCGCTCACCGACCTCTACCACATCTACTCCATCGATGCCGATATCCCCGAAGACGAAATCTCCGTAAACGAAGGGCAGGCGTTCCGCTACTTCGCCCCCGATCAGCTCGATTCGCTCGACATCCCCCCGCACGCCCGCACCGTCCTCCGCGACTTCCTCGCCAGCACCTCCTATCGCGCCCTCTTCCACTGAGCGCCACCCCGGCAGCCCCTTTCCCTTCAGCCGCCGTCCGTTTGACACCAACCTCTCCGGCTGCATAATCAGCGCCATCTATCCGGGACATCGAAGTGGATTATTTGGCGATCTGCAATAGTTAGATAATGTCCAACTTCCTCGGACATGAACCTTGAGGTGAAGAATGGCAGAGAACTACTGGGACCGGTATTGGACACAGCGAACAAGCCGCCGCCGATTGCTCGGTGGCGCGGGAGCGCTGGCGGCCGGCGCCGCCGGTCTCGCCCTCGTCGGCTGCGGCGATGATGACGACGACGATGACAACGGCGGCTCCGAAACTCCCTCCGGCGGCCAGACTCCCGGCGCCAGCCCCTCCGCCACCCCGAAGCCCAACATCGGCGGCACCCTCCGCTACCCTTTTATGGGCATGTCTTCCGGCGATCCGCCAACCCTCTTCCCCTTCGAGAACCTGACATATCTCGCTCAGCACCCGGCCTCCATGCATTACAGCCGGCTCCTGCGCAGCCAGAACGGCCCCGATGTCGATGGCAACGACTTCACCAAGCTCGAAGGCGACGTTATCGAAAAGTGGCAGCAGCCCGATGACAAGACCTACGTCTTCACGCTCAAGCCCAACGTCAAGTTCCACCAGAAAGCCCCCATGAACGGCCGCGCCATGACCGCCCAGGACCTGCTCCTGAGCTACGGCGCTTTCATGGAAAAATCCCAGAACGCCACCGGCTGGAAGGCAGTCGTCGATAAGGTCGAAGCCCCCGACGACAAGACCTTCAAGATCACCCTCAAGCAGCCATTCGCCCCCTTCCTCACCACCCACGCCTCCAGCACCGAGGCCTTCTGGATCATCCCCGTCGAGTCCATCGATGGCGGCCAGGCCAAGACTGATCCCGTCGGCACCGGCCCTTACGTCTTCGATGCCTGGGAGACCGGCGTCTCCATAACCTGGGACCGCTTCGCCGACTACTACGACAAGGACTACGCCCACTACGACCGCGTCGAAGGCGCCCTCCTGAAAGACCCCCAGCGCATCATCGCCGCACTCAAGGCCGGCGACTTCGACCTCTCCGGTCTCTCCGGCACCGTCTACACCGATGCCCACTCGAGCCTCGATCCCAAGGGCCAGGAAGTCTTCGAGCTTCCCGGCTCCCTCGGCGGCTTCTACTTCAACTTCGATAACCCGCCGTGGCGCGATATCCGCGTCCGCCAGGCCCTCTCCATGGCCATGGATCGCCCCAACCAGGTCAAGGTCCTCGATCAGACCGGCAAGGGCGATGGCCACTCCCAGATTGCCGCCTCACTTGCCCCCTACTGGATGTCCCCCATCAACGGCAAGGAATGGGGCGATTCCGCCAAGTACTGGAAGCACGATCCCGCCGAAGCCAAGAAGCTTCTCCAGGCCGCGACCGGCTCCGATACCCTCAAGTTCAAGATCATCGCCAACATCGACCGCTACGGCGAAGCCATGCGCCAGAACGCAGAGCTCCTCCAGTCCGTCATCAAGAAGTCCGGCTTCGATGCCGAGCTCGAGTACATGGAATACGGCGCCTACATCCAGTCGATCTTCCTCGGCAAAATCCCCACTGGCGCCGTTGGCTGCGGGCCCCTCATCGGCTCCCCCCGCGACCCCGATGACAACTTCATGCGGAACTTCCACTCGACCGCGGCCCGCAAGAACTGGGGCGGCACACCGATCGATGAACAGGCCGAAATCGATTCGATGTTCGATAAGCAGCGCACCATCCTCGATCTCAAGGAGCGCATCGCCTACATCAAGGACATCCAGCGCCGCCTCGCCGTCGTCCAGAACATGGTCCCGTACACCGCGACCTCCAACTACTACTACGTCCAGCCCTGGGTGAAGAACTACCACCACAAGTCTGGTTACGCCATCCACATGGAGGCCATCATCAAGTCCTCGTTCACCGACGAGCGCCTGAAGAAGGGCTGATTCCAGCCCGCTCCAGAACGTCATCGGCCCGCGGCGTCCCACCGGGCGTCGCGGGCCGCGTCAATCACAAGGAACTTTGATGCTCCAGTACATCATCCGGCGGCTCGTCCTGATGATTCCGACCCTGCTCGGTGTCTCGCTGCTGGTTATCTTCTTCATCCGGCTCCTGCCCGGCGATGCCGTCGATATCCTCATCTCCCAGACGGAAGTCCAGGGCATGGACCAGTCCTTCAAGGCGATGGTCGATGAGCGCCTCATCGCCAAAGGCTTCTCCGATCCCGGCGCCGCCCCCCGCGATGACCGCACCGCCGCCCAGAACGCACTGATCGATGAGCAGCTCAAAAAGGACGGCCTCGATCCCGCCAGCGCAACCGCCGCCCAACGCCAGACCGCCAAATCCGACCTCGCCCGAAAAGCCTACGGCGACCGCATCCGCCATGATGTCGGCCTCGATAAGAACTACATCGAACAGTGGTGGGATTGGGTCAGCCACGCCCTCCGCGGCGACCTCGGCACCACCCTCCTTGGCGGGCGCAGCATCAACGACGAACTCGGCAAGCGCATCCCGGTCAGCACCGAACTCGGCTTCATCGGCATGCTCTTCGGCGTCCTCATCGCCATCCCCACCGGCATCGTCTCCGCCGTCAAGCAAGACACCTGGGTCGACTACGTATGGCGCAGCACGGCCGTCGCCATGCTCGCACTCCCATCGTTCTTCGCCGCCACCATCGTCATCGCACTCTCCATCCGCTGGTTCGATTACTCCTTCCCCGTCTTCTACAAACAGCTCTGGGATGACCCGATGACCAACCTCGAAATGGTGCTCGTCCCCGGCTTCATCCTTGGCACCGGCCTTTCCGGCAGCCTCATGCGCCTCACCCGCGCCCAGATGCTCGAAGTCCTCCGCCAGGACTACATCCGCACCGCACGCGCAAAAGGACTCGGCGCATGGCCCGTCACCATCAACCACGCCGTCCGCAACGCCCTCATCCCCGTCGTCACCATCATCGGACTCCAGGTCCCCGTCCTCATCGGCGGCTCGCTCGTCCTCGAACAGATCTTTGGCATCCCCGGCGTCGCCCAGTACCTCTACACGTCCATCGTCCAGCGCGAATACCCGGCCATCATCGCCATCAACATGATCGTCGCGCTCGTCATCATGGTGTCCAACCTCGCTGTCGACGTCACCTACGCCTACCTCGATCCACGGGTCCGGCTGTCATGATGGAGGTACTCCGTGGCCACGCTTGATTCCATCCTCACCGGCGAATACATCCGCCCCGCTCCCCCCTCTTTCCCCATCCGCATGCTCCGCGGAACACTCCAGTTCATCCGCCACAAACCGCTCGGCGCCTTTGGCGCCCTGGTCCTCATCGTCATCATCGTCGTCGGCATCTTCTCCCCCCTCATCGCCACCCACGATCCCACCGAGGCCGACCTCGCCGCCATCCTCGAAGGCCCCAGCTCCAGCCACTGGTTCGGCACCGATTTCAACGGCCGCGATCTCTTCTCCCGCATCGTCTACGGCGCCCAGGTCACCGCCATGGTCGGTCTCGGCACCGTCCTGCTTGTCGCCTTCCTCTCGCTCATCGTCGGGGTCACCAGCGGCTACTTCGGCGGCAGGCTCGATTTCGGCGTGCAGCGCCTCGTCGATGTCTGGCTCAGCTTCCCCGCCATCTTCCTCATCCTCACCCTCGTCGCCGTCCTCCAGGGCGGCGCATCGAACGGCTTCTTCGGGCTCGGCCGCGGCCCCGATATCGGCCCCAACCCCGTAAACGGCGATTGGTTCTGGTACACCTTCCCCCGCACCACCATCGTCATCCTCACCCTCGGCGTCGTCCTCGCAGGCGGTGCATCCCGCGTTGTCCGCAGCGCCGTCCTCGCCACCCGCGCCAATCCCTATATCGAAGCGGCCGTCGTTCTCGGCGCCGCCCACCCGCGCATCATCGTCCGCCACATCCTCCCCAATATCATGCCCACCGTAATCGTCCTCGCCACCCTCCAGCTCGGCACTGCCGTCCTCACCGAGGCCACCATCAGCTTCCTCGGCGTCGGCATCACCAACGTCCCCACCTGGGGGCAGATGCTCTCCGGCCGCACCCGCGATCTCGCCGCCACCAACCTCCACCTCGCCCTCGTTCCCGGCATCGCCATCTTCCTCGCCGTCTTCGGCTTCAACATGCTTGGCGATGCCCTGCGCGATGTCCTCGATCCCCGCCTCCGCGGCACCCGCTAAGCCTCCGCCCACCGGGGAGTGTCACTCTGCACCGCCGTAGTCCATCATGGGCGGCATGTCTGAAACGTGGTCAATCGTCCTCGGGCTTCTCGCGCTGGTCATCCTCATCGCCTTCAACGCGCTCTTCGTGGCCGCCGAGTTCGCCTTCGTCGGCGTCCGCCGCACCCGTATCGAACAGCTCGCCGGCGCTGGCCGTGCCCGTGCACGCCTCCTCCTGAACACCCTCTCCAACCTCGAAGGGACGATCGCCGCCACCCAGCTCGGCATCACCATGGCCGGCCTCGCCCTCGGCTGGATCGGCGAGCCAGTCCTCGCCACCATCCTCGAACGCCCCGTCGATCGCCTGCTCTGGTTCGCCGGGCCCCGCACCGCCGATATCGCCGCCACCGCCATCGCCTTCCTCCTCGTCACCTCGCTCGTCATCATCTTCGCCGAGCTCGCCCCCAAGTCCGTCGCCCTCGCCCGCACCGAACAGGTCGCCTTCTTCGTCGCCCCCCCTGTCGCCATCTTCGCCCGCATCTTCCGGCCCTTTGTCTGGTTCCTCCACCGCAGCGGCGGCCTCGTTGTCCGCCCCCTCGGCATCCGCCCCCGCGGCAGCGAAGGCGAATCACTCGACCCCGAAGAACTCGAACTCGTCATCGAAGCAAGCGCCCGCGCTGGCTTCCTCTCCACCTCCGAGCTCATGCTCGCCCGCCGCGCCCTCGAATTCAGCGCCATCCAGGCCGATCAGATCATGGTCCCCCGCACCGAGGTCGTCGCCATCGATGCCACCGCAACACTCGATGAGCTGCTCGACCTCGTCGATCGCCACCAGCACACCCGCTACCCCGTCTACGAAGAAGACCTCGACCACATCCTCGGCATGCTCGATGCCAAGGCCCTCCTGCGCCTCATCCGTGCTGGCGAAAGCAACTGGCGCTCACTGGTCCAGCCCGCCGTCGCCATCCCCGAATCCGTCAGCGTCGAAGTCGCCGTCCAGGCCATGCGCGCCAAACAGGTCCAGACTGTCGTACTCGTCGATGAGCACGGCGGGACCAGCGGCATCCTCACCGCCGATGAAGTCCTCTACCGCCTCCTCGGCCGCTGGCTCGGCGGCGGCCGCCAGGGCAGCGGCGAAAGCGTCCGCGCACTCCCCGCCGGGAACCTTCTCGTGAGCGGCCTCGCACTCGTCGCCGATGTCGAGGACGCGACCGGCGCCGAGCTCGCCGATGATGACTACGACACCGTCGGCGGCTTCATCATGACCAGGCTCGGCCGCATCCCCCGCGTCGGCGATCGCGTCGATGTCCCCGGCTACCAGTTCCGCGTCATGGCCATGGATGGCCGCCGTGTCGACCGCGTCCTCGTCGTCAAACTCCAGGAGCCCGCCCTCCCCGAAACGGCCCGGTAGATTCCTTCCACCACACGCGCGTGCCAGCAACGCCCGGATTGCGTAGCATGAGTGCGCCACCTCGGGTCCGCACCACCGCTGCGCGGCCCGCCAGGTAACTTGACTTAATCAATCAACTTATTCGAACATCGCTCATTCCACCACCGCGATTTCGGCCGGGCCGCCAGCCTCCCCGGCAATCGCCGAACCTGGTACAGGAGACACCATGACGCACCGCTTCGAGACCCTCCAGGTCCACGCCGGGCAAGTCCCGGATCCCACCACCGGCTCCCGTGCCGTCCCCATTTACCAGACCACCTCCTACGTCTTCGAAAATGCCGAACACGGCGCCGCGCTCTTCGCCCTCCAGCAGTTCGGCAACATCTACACCCGCATCATGAACCCCACCAATGATGTCGCCGAACAGCGCATCGCCGCCCTCGAAGGTGGTATCGCGGCCCTCGCCACCGCTTCCGGCCAGGCCGCCCAGATGCTCGCCTTCACCACCCTCTGCCAGGCCGGCGATAACATCGTCTCCACCCCCCTCCTCTACGGCGGCACCTACAACCAGTTCAAGGTCTCCTTCCCGCGCATGGGCATCCAGGTGAAGTTCACCGAAGACGATGACCCTGCCCAGTTCAAAGCCCTCATCGATGAGAACACCAAGGCCCTCTACGTCGAATCGTTCGGCAACCCGCGCCTCAACGTCCCCGATTTCCGCGCCCTTGCCGATGTCGCGCACGAAGCCGGCATCCCCCTCGTCGTCGATAACACCTTCGGCGCCGCCGGCTACCGCATCCGCCCGATCGATCACGGCGCCGATATCGTCGTTGCCTCCACCACCAAGTGGATCGGCGGCCACGGCCTCTCCATCGGCGGCATCATCGTCGATAGCGGCAAGTTCAACTGGGGCAATGGCAAACACCCCGTCTTCACCGAGCCATCACCCGCCTACCACGGCCTCAAGTTCTGGGAAGTCTTCGGCGATCTTCCCGGCGTCGGCAACATCTGCTTCGCCATCAAGGCCCGCGTCGAAGGCCTGCGCGACCTCGGCCCTTCACAGTCGCCCTTCAACTCCTTTCTCAACCTCATCGGCCTCGAAACCCTCTCGCTCCGGGTGGAACGGCACGATAGCAACTCCATGAAGCTCGCCCAGTGGCTCCAGAAGCACCCGAAGGTCAGCTGGGTGAACTACCCGGGCCTTCCCGACCATCCCGGCCACGAAGCCGCCAGGCGCTACGTCCGCCCGGGCATGTTCGGCTCCGTCCTCACATTCGGTGTCGCCGGCGGCCTCGAAGCTGGCAAGCGCTTCTGCTCCAGCGTAAAGCTCGCCAGCCTCCTCGCGAACGTTGGCGATGCCAAGACGCTCGTCATCCACCCCGCATCGACAACCCACCAGCAGCTCCTCGATGAAGAGCAAATAGCCAGCGGCGTCACCCAGGATCTCGTCCGCGTCTCCGTCGGTATCGAACACATCGACGACATCATCGAAGACTTCGACCAGGCGCTGGCAGCCAGCTAGGCCCGGGTACATCGCACATTGCGCCAGTTCGTCCCCATCGGCGGCCTCACCCTCGAAAGCGGCTACACCCTGCCGTCGGTCGACGTCGCCTGCGAGGTCTATGGCCACCTCTCGCCCGCGCGCGATAACGCCATCCTTCTCTGCCACGCGCTCACCGGCAGCGCCGGCGCGGGCGGCCCCTCCGGCTGGTGGAAACCCCTCATCGGCCCCGGCAAAGCCTTCGATACCGGCCGCTACGCCGTCATATGCTCCAACATCCTTGGTAGCTGCTACGGCACCACCGGCCCCGCTTCGAAAAACCCTGAAACCGGCGAGCCGTGGGGGCCGGCCTTCCCCGAGATCACCGTCGGCGATATGGTCGCCGCCCAGCGTGCCCTCCTCGCCACCATGCAAGTCGAACAGCTCGTCACCATCGCCGGCGGCTCACTCGGCGGCCTCCAGGTCCTTGAATGGGCCGCCCGCGAACCTGCCATGGCCCGCTCCATCATCCCCATGGCCTGCGGCATTGCCCACAAACCCTGGCAAATAGCCTTCAACGAAGTCGCCCGCCAGGCCATCCGCAACGACCCCGCATGGCACGCCGGCTCCTATACCCAGCAGCCCGCCCGCGGCCTCGCACTCGCCCGCATGATCGCCATGATCAGCTACCGCTCCGCCGCCTCCTTCGAAGACCGCTTCGGGCGCAACCGCGGTCCCGCATCCCCCGCGCCCGGCGATTTCGATGTCTCAACCTACCTCCACGGCCAGGGCGAAAAGCTCGTCAAACGCTTCGATGCCAACTGCTACATGCGCATCACCACCGCTATGGACGCATTCGATGTCGGTGCCGGCCGCTCCGGCGCCGCCCGTGCCCTCGCCCCCTTCGACGGCCCCGCGCTCGTCGCCGGGATCGATTCCGATGCCCTCTACCCCACCTCTGACCAGGCCGAGATCGTGGAGATCCTTCGCGCCAACGGCAATCCCGTCGAATACCGCGAAGTCCGCTCCATCCACGGTCACGATGCCTTCCTCATGGAGTGGGATCAGCTCGAAGCGATTATCGGGCCGTTCCTCGCGGGCCTGGGCTAATTCGCCCGGGACCCGGCGGCACCCCGCGCGGGAGCCAGCCCGGCTCCTATCTCAGTGGCCGTCCGAAGCCAGCCCCAGGCTCACCGCACAACCCACCCAGGTGCAGTTCACCGGCTTGGGCGGCGGCGGCGGCGTAGCCGTCGGAGTCGGAACCGCCGTGCCCGTCGGCGTCGGTGTGGGCGTCGGCGCCTCCTTCGAACAGCTCACCTGCCCCGAATCCGAGGTCTTGGGCGTCGAAATCGTCACGTAATGCCCGAACTGCGAGTAGTACTGCCACGACCCGCCAGCTGTAAACGAAACCGGCGACTTCGAAGTCGAGCCCGGTTCGATCGTCTCATCGAAAATGGGCGGCATCCCACCGTGCCCCGGGATATACACCCGGATCTCGACCTTCGACGTGTTCTTGAACACCACCTCATCGCTCCGGTTGATGTTGCAGAACCGCGGGTTGAAACCCTCGGTGTTCACCTCGACCGTGTACGACTTGTAGGCGCCTTCAGCGGTCTCCATTTTTCCAAACAGCGCCACCGAAAGCGCGCCCGCCAGCGCCATTACCAGGGCCGCAGCCGCAAAGAGCGGCCGCATGGATCGAATCGTCATGCCAACCCCACCAGGATTCCCCACCCCGCCAGGGGCAAAGCAACCGTACTCCAGCCGTAGGTTTTAGGCTACGTAAGCCTTTTGGAAAGGTTAAGGCCCCCGTCCGGTCCCATTCCCTCTCCCCCACTTTCCCATCACGCAGCGCGCGCTAGCATAGAGGCATGCAGCACTCACTGATGGAGATCCTCTGTTGCCCCCTCTGCAAGGGCGATCTGGAACTCAAGATCGTCAAAGAGAACGACGGCGAGATCATCGAGGGCACGCTCATCTGCACCGGGTGCCGCGAACGCTACCCGATTGAGGATGGCATCCCCAACATGCTCCCGCCCGACCAGCGCGGCTGATGGACGGCCACGCCAGCCACGACCACGATTGCGCCAGCCACGGCCATGAGGGCGGCGCCGCGGCCGCACACCTGCCCGATCGCAGCGCCGTCGGCAGCGGGCTCGGCCTCGCGGCTCTCGGCGGCGCCCTGTGCTGGGCCAGCGCGCGGGTGATTGGCAGGTCCTGGCTCTTCGCGCCGGCCGGCATTTCCCTCGCGATCGCCGGGCTCCTCGCTGGCTGGGCCGCCGCCATTCACCTCACCGGCGGCGAACAATTCGACGACCACCCCAACCTCTGACCCACCCCCACCCGGCCACCCCCAAAACCAACAGGCCCCTCCATGGAGGGGCCTGCCTGGCCTGCTACCTCGCGGTGGTGGCTACTTGCCCGCCGCTTCGCCGCCCCCGAGCACGCCCTGGGGAGTGATCTTGATCGACCGGGCCCTCGCCTCCGGCTTCTTCGGGAGCGAAAGCCGCAGCATCCCGTGCTCGAAACGAGCCTCCGCTTTCTCCGCGTCCACCGTCGGCGGCAGCCGCAACTGGCGCTGGAAGCTCCCGTACCGGATTTCCCGGCGCAGATAGCTTTCGTCGCTCCCCTCTTCCCGGTGCTCGAACTCGCCCTTGATCGTCAGGACATCATCTTCGACCGAGATTTCCACGTCCTTCGGCTCCACCCCCGGGATCGCAGCCTTCACTACATAACTGTCGCCAGTCTCGATCACGTCCAGCGTCAGGTTCGCGGGGCCCAGGTCCTCCCCGTTTCGCACCGCGGGCAGCCGTGGGAGGTTCCCCTCGAACACCCGATCCATCAGGTTCCGCATCGCGGCCAGGTCGGCCGCCGGGTCCCAGCGCGTCAGAGTCGTTGCCATTGCTGTTGCACCTCCATGGTGTTTTCTTGCTCATTCCACCCTAGCAACCAGGCGCGCGCGGATGCAAGTAGTCTGACAATTTCTTTATCAAGTCTCCTAACCGCACCATTGTCGAGCGCCGCCTGGATCTGTACAGTTATCTCACATGGCAAAAGACCTCTACGAAGCGCTCGGTCTCACGCGGTCGGCCTCTGAAAAGGAGATCAAGGCCGCCTACCGCCGCCTCGCCCGCAAATACCATCCCGATGTCAATCCGAATGACAGGGCCGCTGTCGCCCGCTTCAAAGAAGTCAACGCCGCCCACGAAGTCCTCTCCGACCCCGACAAGCGCAAGAAGTACGACAAGTGGGGCGACCGCTGGGAAATGGCCGACCAGCTCGAGGCCGCCCACGCCGGCCGCGGCGCAGGCGCCGCCTTCCGCGGCAATGGCGGCGAGGCCTCCGGGGACTTCGGCTCGATCTTCGACTCCTTCTTCCGGCGCGAACGCGCTGGACCGCGCGCACAGCCGGGCAACCGCCGCGGCCAGGATGTCGAAACACCCGTCGATGTCAGCCTCGAAGAGGCGTTCCACGGCACCACCCGAACCGTCAACCTCCAGGCACAGGAAGCCTGCGCCACCTGCGGCGGCTCCGGCGATGTTGCCGGCGCCATCTGCCACACCTGCGGCGGCGTCGGCGTCATCGCCCGGCCCCGCCGCCTCGAAGTCCGCATCCCCGCTGGCGTGAAGACAGGCTCCCGCATCCGTGTTGCCGGCGAAGGCCGCCCCGGCACCGGCAAAGGCGCCCCTGGTGACCTCTACCTCGTCGCCACCGTCCTCTCCCACCACCGCTTCGAACGCAAGGGCGATGACCTCCACACCGAGGCCGATGTCCCCTACCTCGATGCCATCCTCGGCGGCGAGATCACCCTCCAGACCATCGATGGCCGCATTGCCCTCAAAATCCCCGAGCTCACCCAGAACGGCCGCCAGATCCGCATTGGCGGCAAGGGCATGCCCCTTCTCGGCCAGCAGGCCAGCCGCGGCGATCTCTTCGTCCGGGTCCGCGTCGCACTCCCCGAGTCCCTCTCGCCCGAAGAGCGCGAGCACATCCTCGCCCTCCGCAAACTCCGCGAAAGCGCAACCATCCACCACTGAAAGGAGGTGACGCATGGCCCGCAACCGTTCCCGCGAACCACTCGATGGCAGCCTTGAAGACGACGAACCCATGTACGTCATCTCCATCGCCGCCCGCCTTGTCGGCATGCATCAACAATCCCTCCGCTATTACGAACGCGCCGGGCTCATCGAACCGAAGCGCACCGGCGGCAACATCCGCATGTACTCGAACACCGATATCCAGCGCATCCGCCAGGCCCAGCGCCTCATCGATGAGCTCGGCGTCAACCTCGCCGGCGTCGACATCATCCTCCGCATGACCGACCAGATCTGCGCACTCCAGGAAGAACTCGCCGCCACCCGAGCCGAGCTCGACAAGCTCCGCTCGACGCGGTTGCCTGCGCCCTACCGCCAGACAGGGATGAGGCATGAGTAACGCAGCACCCGAAGTCCTAAGGCCCAAGCCCTGAGTCCCAAGCCCTAAGCCCCCGCTTTCCACTCCCAGGAGGGATCCCCGCATGATGCGACAGGACCGTTTCACCGAGCAGGCCCAGCAGGTGCTCGCCAGCTCCCAGGAGATCGTGCGCCAGCAGCGCAACTCCCAGTGGGGGGTGCCACACGTACTGGCCGCCCTCGTCTCGCTCGAAGGGGGCCTCGCCCAGCAGGTCCTCCAGAAGCTCAACGTCGATATGAACCGCCTCCGCGACCGCGTCGGCAAGGCCGTCGCCGACCTGCCGAAGCTCGCCTACGACGTCGTCCAGATCTATACCACGCCCGAAGTCGTGCGCATGCTCGAAGTCGCCAACGCCGAGGCCGAGCGCCTCAAGGATGAATACGTCGGCGTCGAGCACCTGCTCATCGCCATCGCAGACAACGAGGAGAGCGGCGCCACCCGCCTGCTCGCCGAGTTCAGGGTGAACAAGGAGAGCATCTACCGCGCGCTCCAGGACATCCGGGGGAAGCAACGCGTGACCAGCCAGACCGCCGAAAGCCGTTACCAGTCGCTCGAAAAGTACGCGACTGACCTCACCGAACTCGCAAGGTCCGGCAAGCTCGACCCCGTCATCGGCCGCGATACCGAGGTCCGCCGCGTCATGCAGATCCTCAACCGCCGCACCAAGAACAACCCCGTCATCATCGGCGAGGCCGGAGTCGGCA
>Ga0209476_10001651_pt1 | contig 14970 bp, 9 predicted proteins | sample KloWWTrecipitate_FD_187179 | JGI IMG/M metagenome (GOLD analysis project Ga0209476, IMG submission 187179) | Active sludge microbial communities from Klosterneuburg, Austria, studying microevolution and ecology of nitrifiers - Klosterneuburg... | ecosystem: Engineered > WWTP > Aerobic digester >... | reverse complement strand
GCACCTCGCCGGCCGGCGGGAACGCCATCTGAAGCGGCTGCTCGTCGCGCGTGCGCGCCAGCGCGTCGAGCTTGAGCTTGAGCCAGCCCCGGTCGTTCGAGCGCATGTCCATCGACAGCGCCTTGGCGATCGCGCCGAGTCCGCGCGGCTGCTCGTTGCCGTTGACCCAGGTCTCGAAGGGCACGCTGCGCAGGCCGGGGCTGCCGTCGGCGCGCGCGTACGACTCTTCGGTCTGGCCGATGAAGATGCAGAACGACGAGCGCCGGTCGAGTGGCTCGACCATGTACGAGTAGGCCATGTTGCCGGCGGCGAGCTTCGGACGGCTTGGCCAGCGCAGCGACGATAGCGCCGGCTGCGGAATGCGCTCGAGGCGCAGGCGCCGGTCCGGCTCGTAGCGCAGGTCCTGAGGCTGTTGGGCCGCGGCGGTCGCGCTCGGCACGCTGAGCACCGAGCCGATCACCGAGTTGGGGCGGTAGGTCGTGATGCCCTTGAGGCCGCTTCGCCAGGCCTCGAGGTACAGCGACTTGAATTCGTCGTACGGATAGTCCTCGGCGACGTTGACCGTCTTGCTGATCGCCGAGTCGATGAACGGCTGGACCGCCGCGCTCATGCGCATGTGTTCGAGCGCCGGGATCTGCATCGCCGACACGAAGTAGTCGGGCAGCACGTTGACGTCGTGACCGAGGTGACGCCACAACCGGTAGGCGAAGTCCTCGACCTCGTATTCGTGCTTGCTGCCGTCCGGCATGCGTTTGCGACGCGTGTAGGTCCACGAGAATGCCGGTTCGATGCCGCCCGAAGCGTTGCCGGCGAACGCGATCGAGATCGTGCCGGTCGGCGCGATCGACAGCAGGTGCGAGTTGCGGATGCCGTGCTCGCGCACGCGCTGGCGCAGCTCGGCAGACAGCCGCGACGCGGCGTGCGGCTCGGACAGGTAGGCGTCGGCGTCGAACAGCGGGAAGGCGCCGCGCTCCTGCGCCAGCGCGACCGAGGCCTCGTAGGCGACGTCGCGCATCGTCTGTGCGATGCCCGCGGCAAACGCGCGGCCGGCTTCGCTGTCGTAGCGCAGCTTCATCATCGTCAGCGCGTTGCCCAGTCCGGTGAAGCCGAGGCCGATCCGGCGCTTGGACTGCGCTTCGCGTTCCTGCGCCTGCAGCGGCCACAGCGTCAGGTCGAGCACGTTGTCGAGCGCGCGCACCGAGATCGACACGGCGCGACGGAAGCGCTCGTAGTCGAACGCCGGCGCGTCGCCGAACGGATCGGCGACGAAGCGGGTGAGGTTCATGCTGCCGAGGTCGCAGCAGCCATAGGGCGGCAGGAACTGCTCGCCGCACGGATTGCTCGCGGCGATGGTCTCGCAATAGGAGAGGTTGTTGTCGCGGTTGACGCGGTCGATGAAGATCACGCCGGGCTCGGCGTGATCGTAGGTCGAGCGCATGATCTGGTCCCACAGCTCGCGCGCCTGCACCGTCTTGTAGATCCACGCGCCATCGGCGTTGCGGCCGTAGCCGGTGTCGTCGAACGGCTGCACCGCGTGGACCAGCTCGAAGGCGCCGTCGGTCTCGACCGCCCGCATGAACGCGTCGGTCACCGCCACCGACATGTTGAAGTTCGACAGCGAGCCATCGTTCTTGGCGTTGATGAACTCCTCGACGTCCGGGTGGTCGACCCGCATGACCCCCATTTGCGCGCCGCGCCGCGAGCCCGCCGACTCGAGCGTCTCGCACGACTTGTCGAACACGCGCATGTAAGACACCGGTCCCGATGCGCGCGACAGCGTGCCTTTCACCAGCGCGCCGCGCGGACGAATCGACGAAAAATCGTAGCCGACGCCGCCGCCGCGCCGCATCGTTTCGGCGGCCTCCTGCAGCGCCGCGTAGATGCCGGGCGTGCCGCTCTCGTCGTGTCCCCAGACCGCATCGCCGATCGGCTGCACGAAGCAGTTGATCAGGGTCGCGCGGATGTCGGTGCCGGCGGCCGAGTTGATCCGGCCGGCGGGCACGAAGCCATTCTCCATGGCCCAGAGGAACTCGGCCTCCCAGTGCTTCTGCCGCCCGGCCGGCTCGACCGACGCGAGCGCGCGCGCCACGCGCACCCGGATGTCGTGCGCGGTCGACTCGTCGCCCTTGGCATACTTCTCGCGCAGGACGTCGACAGTGACTTCCTGTTCGGGCAAGGCGGCGAGCAGGTCTTCGATTTTCATCGGTAGGGTTCCGGAGCGGCGGTGGCGGGAAATGGGACGGGAACCCGAATTCTATCTCCGCCCGGCGCCGGGGCGGTCTTAATCCGAATCAAGACAGCGACGTCAGGGTCGGCGAGAATAGGGGCCCGTTTGCGGCCTGTCGAACCATGCAGAAGCACGTCCAGTGGAATGTCTGGTACGTGGTCATCGCGATCCTCGCGATGATCGCGTTCAACGACGCGCTGCGCTCGTGGCGCGAAGTGCAGCCGCTGGCCTACAGCGAGTTCCTGACGCAGCTCGAAGCGGGCAACGTCGACGAGATCCGCATCTCGTCGGACCGCATCGAGGGCACGCTGAAGCGGCCCCTCCCGGACGGACGCAGCCGCTTCGCGACGGTGCGCATCGATCCCGACCTCGCCGAGAGCCTGGCCCGGCACGAAGTGAAGTTCCGCGGCGTCGTCGAGAGCACGCTGCTTCGCGACGTGCTGGGGTGGGTGATCCCGGCGCTGCTGTTCTTCGGCCTGTGGTCGTTCCTGCTGCGGCGCTTCAGCGAACGCGGCGGGATCGGCGGCGGCCTGATGTCGATCGGCCGCAGCAAGGCCAAGGTCTACGTCGAGACCGGGGTCGGCGTCACCTTCGCGGACGTGGCCGGCGTCGACGAGGCGAAGGAAGAGCTGCGCGAAGTGGTCGGCTTCCTGAAGGACCCGGGGCGCTACGGGCGCCTGGGCGCGCGCATCCCCAAGGGCATCCTGCTGGTGGGGCCGCCGGGCACCGGCAAGACGCTGCTGGCGCGCGCCGTGGCCGGCGAGGCGGGGGTGCCGTTCTTCTCGATCAACGGCTCCGAGTTCGTCGAGATGTTCGTCGGCGTGGGCGCCGCGCGCGTGCGCGACCTGTTCGAGCAGGCGCGACAGAAGGCGCCGGCGATCATCTTCATCGACGAGATCGACGCGCTGGGCCGGGCGCGCGGCGCGTTTGGCGCGTTCGGCGGCGGGCACGACGAAAAGGAGCAGACGCTGAACCAGCTGCTCGCCGAGATCGACGGCTTCGATCCCAGCTCCGGGGTGGTGCTGCTGGCGGCGACGAATCGCCCCGAGATCCTCGATCCGGCGCTGCTGCGCGCCGGTCGCTTCGACCGGCAGGTGCTGGTCGACCGGCCCGACCGGGTCGGTCGCGTGCAGATCCTGCACGTGCACCTGAAGAAGGTGCGACTCGACGACGACGTCGACCCCGAGAAGATCGCCGCGCTCACGCCGGGCTTCACCGGCGCCGACCTCGCCAACCTGGTCAACGAGGCGGCGCTGCTCGCCACGCGGCGCGGGCGCGAGGCGGTGCGGCTGGAGGACTTCACCGGCGCGGTCGAACGCATCGTCGCCGGACTCGAGAAGAAGAACCGCCTCCTCAATCCCGAGGAGCGCCGGATCGTCGCGTATCACGAGATGGGACACGCGCTGGTCGCGAGCGCGTTGCCGGGCAGCGACGTGGTCCACAAGGTGTCCATCATTCCGCGCGGGATCGGCGCGCTCGGCTACACGATCCAGCGCCCGACCGAGGACCGGTTCCTGATGCAGCGCGAGGAGTTGATGAACAAGATGGCAGTGCTGCTCGGCGGGCGAGCCGCCGAGTCGCTGGTGATCGGCGAGCTGTCGACCGGCGCGTCCGACGACCTGGCGAAGGTCACGGACATCGCGCGGACGATGGTGACGCAGTACGGGATGGAACCGTCGCTCGGGCACATCGTCTACGAGACGCCGCGATCGCCGTGGCTCGCGACGCCGCAGTGGCCGAGCGAGGGCCCGCGCTATTCCGAGGAAACCGCGCAGCGAATCGACTCGGCGGTGCGCCAACTGGTTGCGCAGGCCTTCGAGCGCAGCCTGTCGATCCTTTCCGCACAACGCGCGCGCCTCGAGCAGGGCGCCGCGCGGCTGCTGGAACGCGAGACGCTGAGCGAGGAGGACCTGCGCGCGCTGATCCGCGAGATTCCCGCGACGGAGCAGCGCCCATGACCCGACTCGGGCCGGAACAACTCGTTCGCCGCTGGCCGGTCGCGACGCTCGGTTTCGAGACGACTGCTTCGCTCGAGCCCCTGGCGCGCGCCGTGGGCCAGCATCGGGCGCTCGACGCGCTCGAGCTGGCGGTCGGCGTCGACCAGCCCGGGTTCAACCTGTTCGTGCTCGGCGCGCCGGAAACCGGCCGCTTCGAGGCCACGCGCCGCCGCATCTCCGAACTCGCCGCCGCGCTCGCGCCGCCCGATCGCTGGTGCTACGTCAACAACTTCCACGACCCGATCCGTCCGGCCGCGCTGCGGCTGCCCGGCGACGCGGGGGCACGCTTGCGCGACGACATGCACCAGCTGGTCGAGGAACTCCGCTCGGCGATTCCGGCGGTGCTCGAGAGCGACGAAGTCCGTTCCCGCGTCGAGCAGATCGAGGCGCACTTCGCTTCGTTGCAGGAGCGCGCTTTCGGGGAGCTGGTCGAGGACGCGCAAAAGCAGGGGATCGCGCTGCTGCGCACGCCGGCGGGATTCTCGTTCGCGCCGGCGCGCGAGGGCGAGGTGATGCCGCACGAGGAGTTCGAGAAGCTGCCGGCGGCCGAGAAGGAGCGCATCGCGCAGGCGATCCGCGGCCTGCAGGAGAAACTCGAGCGCATCCTTCGTCAGGCGGTCGGCTGGCGCCGCGAGCACCGCGACGAGATGAAGAAGCTCAACCGCGAGGTCACGACCTTCGCGGTCGGCAACCTGGTCGACGACCTGGTGCGCAAGTACGTCGCGCTGCCCGCCGTGGTCGCCTATCTCGAGGCCGTTGCGAAGGACGTGATCGAGAACGCCGACATCTTCCGCGCGCCGCCCGACGCCGCGCCGGCGGCGTCGATGCAGTCCGACGAGTTGCCGCCGCTGCGCCGTTACCACGTCAACCTGCTGGTCGAGGACGGCGCGACCGGCGCGCCGGTGGTGAGCGAGGAGAATCCCACCTTCCAGAACCTGATCGGGCGCGTCGAGCACGTCGCCCGCTTCGGCGCGCTGATGACCGACTTCGGGCTGATCCGTCCTGGCGCGCTGCACCGCGCCAACGGCGGCTACCTGCTGCTCGATGCGCGCAAGCTGCTGATGCAGCCGCTGGCCTGGGAAGCGCTCAAGCGCACGTTGCTGACGCGCGAGATCCGCATCGAGTCGCCGGCGCAGCAGTACGGCCTGATCAGCACCGTCTCGCTCGAGCCGCAGCCGATCCCGCTCGACGTGAAGGTGGTGCTCTTCGGCGACCGGCTGCTGCACGCGCTGCTGCAGGCGTGGGACCCGGAGTTCGTCGAATTGTTCAAGGTCGAAGCCGACTTCGAGGACGACATCGAGATCGACGAGGCGTCGCTGCCGACGTATGCGCGGCTGGTCGCGACGCTCGCGCGCGAGGCCGGCCTGCCGGCGCTCGATGCGGACGCGGTGTCGCGTGTGATCGAGTACGCGGCCCGCGCCGCCGGCGATCGGGGCCGCGTGACGCTGCACCTTCACCGGCTGCGCGACCTTCTCGCCGAGGCGAGCTTCCAGGCGTCGCGGCGCAAGGCCGATCGCATCGGCCGCGGCGACGTGCAGGCCGCGCTCGACGCGCGTCGCGAGCGGACCGGCCGCGTCCGCCGCCGCTTGCAGGAGCAGATCCTCGAGGGCACGATCCTGATCGACACGGACGGCGCGCGGCCCGGACAGATCAACGGGCTGTCGGTGTACGTGCTGGGCGAGACCGCCTTTGCGCAGCCCACGCGGATCACCGCGACCACGCGCATCGGCGAAGGCAACCTGATCGACATCCAGCGCGAGGCCTCGCTGTCCGGGGCGATCCACTCGAAGGGCGTGATGATCCTGTCCGCCTTCCTCGCATCGCGCTATGCGGCGCGACAGGCATTCGCGCTGAACGCCAGCCTGGCCTTCGAGCAGACCTACGGCTCGGTCGACGGCGACAGCGCGTCGCTGGCCGAGCTGTGCGCGATCGTTTCGTCGCTGGCGGGTATTCCGATCCGGCAGGCGTACGCGGTCACCGGCTCGATCGACCAGTCCGGCAACGTCCAGGCGATCGGCGCGGTCAACGAGAAGATCGAAGGCTTCTTCGACATCTGCGCGGCGCGCGGCCTGGATGGCCGGCAGGGCGTGGTCATTCCGGCCACGAACGTCCGCCACCTGATGCTTCGCGACGATGTCGTCCAGGCGGTCGGGGACGGCAAGTTCTCGGTGCATGCGGTGTCGACGTTCGACGAGGCACTGAGACTGCTCACCGGGCGGGACGACGTCGACGCGCTGGTCCGGGCGCGCCTCGCCGAGTACGGAAAGCTGCGCCAGAAGCTGATCGCGCCGGCGCAGCGCAACCGCCAGCAACGCGGCTGAGTCCGCACGATCCCGGTGAACGCGAAGTCGCCCGCCCCGAAGATCTGGATCGCAGTCGACGCACTCGACCGCAGCGCCGACGCGCTCGGCGCCGTCACGCGCCTTGCAGCCGGGCGCATCGTCGAGCTGGCGGGCCTCTTCGTCGAGGACGCCGACCTGCTCACGCTGGCAGGCTGGCCCGCCGCGACCGAGACGCGGCTGTTCGGAGCGGCGTCGCAGCCGCTCGGCGGCAGCGCGCTGGAAGCCACGCTGCGCGCGCACGCGGCGGCGCTCGAGCGCCGGCTCGATGCGCTGGCGCGCGAGATCGGCGTGCCCTGGTCGTTCCGGACTGCGCGCGGCCGGGTCGAGCAGCAGGCGCTGAGCCTGGCGTCGACCGGGGACTGGATCGTGCTGGCGGGCGCGTCGACCAGCATCCAGCTCAGGACGACCCACGGTGCCGCGCGCGTGCGACCGCCGCTGTGGCTGCTGCCCGGTGACGCACGCGAGCTCGGCGTGCTGCTCGAGGCGGCTCGCCGCTACGACCCGCACGGTTCGGCCGAACTGCGGCTCGTGCTGCCCGACGATGCCGCGCGTTCGCGAGAGGTCCGTACGGCGGCAGCCGCGGTCGCCGGCGGCGCGATGCGCGTCGCGTCGGTCGTCGACCTGATGACGCGGGCGGCCTGCGGGCCCAGGGCGCCCGGCGAACTGGTGCTGATGACGCGTGCCGCCGGCGCCGCCGACTCCGCGCGCTTGCGACGGCTGCTCAGGCGAGGCGCCGCACCGCTGGTGCTGGTCTGAACGCCGCCCGGGGACCGGTGCGGGGGATCGGCGAACCCGACCCGATGCTCAGGGCTCGCGCGGACGCCGAGGGCTCGCGCGGATGCTCAGGGCTCGCGCGGATGCTCAGGGCTCGCGCGGGCGCTGGTGCCCGACGCGGTCGCCGAGTTCGCCGACGGATGCGGAAAGCGAGTTGGCCTGCTGCTCGATCGAGACTTTCAGTCTCTGCTCGAGCGCGTCGAGCCTCGCCTGATGCGCCGCATCGCGCTCGGCCTGCCGGGTGGCCTGGCGCGCGAACTCGGCCTCGAGGAAGCTGCGCAGTTCGGTGAAGCGCGAGGCTTCGGCCTGGTCGGCGAGCAGGCGCTGCGACTGAATCTCCTTGCCGTGGCGCCGGGTCTCGAGCAGCCCCGACATCTGCAGGTAGACGATGTAGGCGAGGAACAGCACCGTGACGATCACGATGAAGCCGAGCATGACGACGCCCAGTGGCGCCTGCACCTCGGCGAAGGCCAGCGACAGCGTGGTGGGGTCGTTCAGGACGGGCCAGTTCACCAGCACGAACGCGGCGAGCGCGCCGAACACGAGCAGGAACAGCAACGAGCGCAGGGTCATGGGAGAGCTCCGGGCCGGGTACGACCCCGATTCAACGCGATGACGCCGCCGCTGTCAAAGCGTCAGTACTCCAGCGTGCGCGGCAGCCACAGCGCGAGTTCGGGCACGGCGATGAGCGCCGCGAGCACCAGCAGCATCGCGAACACGAACCAGACGACCCAGGGCACGGTCTGCTCCATCCGGACGCCGGCCAGGCGCGCCGAGACCATCAGGTTGACCGCGAGCGGCGGCGTGAACTGGCCGATCGCGACCATGTAGGTCAGCAGCACGCCGAACCAGACCGGATCCCAGCCGAAACCCTTCATCAGCGGCGTCAGCAGCGGCACGAAGATCAGGAAGATCGAGATGCCGTCGAGCACCATGCCTACGCCGAGCAGCACGACGACGATCGCCGCAAGCGCCCACCAGGCGCCCATGCCGCTGTCGAGGATCGCGCGCGCCAGCGGGTCGACGATGCCCAGCGTGCTGACTGCGTACGCGAAGATGCTGGCCAGCGCGATCACGATCATGATGATCCCCGAGACCTCGGCGGCCTCGACGAAGATGTCGGCGAGGTCGCGGGCGCCGATGGTCCGGTAGACCAGCATGCCGACGAACAGCCCGTAGGCCACCGCGACCACCGCCGCCTCGGTGGGCGTGAACCAGCCGGCCCGCATGCCGCCGAGGATCAGCACCGGGGCGAACAGCCCCCAGCTCGCCTCGCGCAGCGCGCGCAGCAGCGGCGGACGCGGCTGCGCCCGCTCGCCGGCTCCGAAGCCGTGCCTGCGCGCGAGCCACACCGCGGGCACGATCAGTGCGAGCCCGGCCAGCACACCCGGCACCATGCCGGCGGCAAACAGCGCGGGCACCGACGCGCCGGGCACCATCACCGAGTAGACGATGAACGCGATCGACGGCGGAATCAGGATGTCGGTCGCCGCGGCCGCGCCGATCACGGTCGCGGAGTAGGCCGGCGGATAGCCGGCCCGCGCCATCGCGACGAGCATCACGCCGCCCACCGCGGCCGCATTGGCCGGTCCCGAGCCCGATATGCCGCCGAGGAACATCGCCACCGCGATCGCGACCATCGGCAGCATGCCGGGTCCGCGGCCGACGATCGCGAGCGCGAAGTTCACGAGGCGCTGCGCGACGCCGGAGCGGTCGAAGATCGAGCCGACCAGCACGAACATCGGCAGCGCGAGCAGCGGGTACTTGGCGATCCCGGCGTAGAAGTTGTTCGGGATCGACAGCCAGCCGAGATCGGCCAGTCCGATGCCGACCGATCCGGCCAGCATCAGCGCCACGCCGATCGGCACGCCGGCCAGCATCAGCACGACGAAGACGGCGAAGATCGCGATGCCGACCATGTCAGCGGGCGCCCAGGTGGCGCACCAGCTGCTGCACGCTGCGCGCCGCGATCAGCAGCGCCAGCAGCGGCAGCCAGATCGTGTACCACCATTGCGGCACGCCGATCCCGGGCGACGTGACCTCGTAGCGGTAGTCGTCCCAGAACAGGCGCACCCCGAGGCCGAAGACGATGACGAACGCGAGGGCGGTCGCCAGCGCCGAGACGATCGCGAGCCGCCGCTGCCGGCGCGGCGATCCGGCAGAGAAGAAAGCCTCGATGCGGATGTGGCGATCGCGCGTGACCGCGGCCGATGCCGCGATCATCGTCAGGACCACCATCAGCGAGACCGACAGTTCCTCGGTCCACGCGAACGACTCGTTGGTGAAATAGCGCGCAACGACGTTGGCGAAAGTGATCGACGCCAGCACGGCCATCGACACCGCGCCGATCCAGTCCTCGGGCACGCGCCCCGCCGCAACGCGCGCGGGGAGGGCGGCGTCGTGTTCCGTTGCGGGGGGCGACGGCGATCGGGCAGCGGCGGACGGGTCCGGATCCTGGGCGGTCATGGTCGTGGCCGGGAGCGCGAAAGAAAAGGCCGGGCGAACCCGGCCTGCGTGTGCGGTCGTGCCTGCCGAAGGCGCGGTTCGATCAGGCCTTTGGGCGTGCCGCGACCGCCGCCTCGGCGCGCTTGACCAGGTCCATGCCGATCTGTTTCGCCCACTTGTCGTAGACCGGCCTGACCGCCTTCTCGAACGCCTGCTTCTCGGCGTCGGTGAGCTGCGTGACCTTCACGCCGAGCGCCTCGACGTCCTTCACCATCGACATGTCGCCGCGCGTCAGCCCCTTGCGCGCGATGGCGATCTCCTGCTTGCCGGCCTCGACGGCGGCCGCTCGCACGATCTCTCGGTCGGCCGGCGTGAACGTGTTCCAGACGTCGCGATTGACGACGAAGATCAGCGGATCGGCCACGTAGTCCCACATCGTCACGAACTTCTGCCCCAGCGTGTGCAGCTTCGCCGCGGTGAAGATGTGCATCGGGTTCTCCTGTCCTTCGACGGCACCCGAAGCCAGTGCCGGTTGGGCGTCGGCCCAGGTCATCTGCGTCGGGTTGGCACCCAGCGCGGTGAAGGTCTCGTTGAAGATCGGCGAACCGACGATGCGGAACTTCAGGCCCTTCATGTCGGCCGGGCTGCGGATCTCGCGCTTGGAGTTCGTCAGTTCGCGGAAACCGTTCTCGCCCCAGCCCAGCGGCACGACGCCGGCTTTCTCGACGATCTGCAGGATCCGCCTGCCGACTTCGCCCTGCGTCAGCGCATCGAGCCCGGCGTGATCGCGCGACAGGAACGGCAGCGAGAACAGGTTCAGTTCCCTGACCTGCGGGGACCAGTTGATCGTCGAGCCGAGCGCCATGTCGATCACGCCCTGGCGGATGGCCGAGAACTCGCGCGTCTGGTCGCCGTTGATCAACGACACGCCCGGGTAGAGCTTCATGTTGATGCGGCCCTGGGTGCGCTCGCGCACCAGGTCGATCCAGATCTGCGCCCCCTTGCCCCACGGGAATGCGGTGGGAACCACCGTGGAGACGCGGTACTCGGCCCGGTAGCTCTGGGCGCGTGCGCTGCCGGTGACGACGAACGGCGCGGCCAGCGTGGCGGAACCGGCGGCGCCGGCTTTCAGCAGGGTACGGCGATCCATGGGGGTGGTCCTCCTGTCGGTGTCTGGTCCGGTGCCGGCATGGCCGCGCAGCGGGGTGCGGCAAGCCGCGATCGCGCCCATTGTAACGAAGCGGCCGGTGCGCCGGACGCGCTCAATCGCAGGCGGGCAGGTAGCGCACGCCGAGCACGCCGTCGATCGCCGAGATCGCGTCGATCGCCGCGGCGGGCACCGGGCTGTCGACGTCGACGATCGTGTAGGCCATGTCGCCGCGCGACTTGTTCAGCATGTTGTGGATGTTCAGGCCCGCGCGCGCCATAGCGGTCGAGATCTGGCCGAGCATGTTGGGCACGTTGGCGTTCGCGATCGCGACGCGGAACCCCGACTCGCGCGGCGCGACCGCATCGGGGAAGTTGACCGCATTGCGGACGTTGCCGTTCTCGAAGTAGTCGCGGAGCTGGTCGACGACCATCTGCGCGCAGTTGTCCTCGGCTTCGCGGGTCGACGCGCCGAGGTGCGGCAGCGCGGTGGCGCGCGGGTGCGCGTTGACCGCGGGGCTCGGAAAGTCGCAGACGTAGTGCCGCAGTCGCCCGGCGTCGAGCGCCGCCACGACCGCCGCTTCGTCGGCCACCCCCTCGCGCGAGAAATTCAGCAGGATCGCGCCGTGGCGCATCTGGCCGATCGTCGCCGGGCCGATCAGGTGCCGCGTGGCCGCCACGAGCGGCACGTGCAGCGTCACGAAATGCGCGGCCTTGAGGATCTCGGCCACCGAATGCGCCTTCCTCACCTGCGACGGCAGGCTCCACGCCGCGTCCACGGTGATCTCGGGATCGTAGCCGACCACGTGCATGCCGAGCCGGATCGCCGCGTCGGCGACCAGGCAGCCGATGCGCCCCAGTCCGATCACGCCGAGCGTGTGGCCGGCGAGCTCGAAGCCGGCGAAAGCCTTCTTGCCGTTCTCTACGGTGCGTTCCATGTCGGGCGCTGCCGGGTCGAGCGCGCTCACGAAGCGCAGCGCCGCCGGGAGATTGCGTGCGGCCATCAGCATGCCGGCGATCACCAGTTCCTTGACCGCGTTGGCGTTGGCGCCCGGCGCGTTGAACACCGGCACGCCGCGCGCGCTCATCGCGGCGACGGGGATGTTGTTGGTCCCGGCGCCGGCGCGGCCGATCGCGCGCACGCTCGGCGGGATGTCCATCGCGTGCATGTCGGCCGAGCGCACCAGGATCGCGTCGGGCTCGGCGACGTCCTTGCCCACCAGGTAGCCGTCCGCCGGAAGACGCTCGAGGCCGTGCTGCGAGATCTGGTTCAGCACGAGGACCCGGATCGGAGCTTGCATGTGGGGGTCCTCAGCCATTGCGCTTTTCGAAGTCGCGCATGTAGTCGACCAGCGCGCGAACGCCTTCGATCGGCATCGCGTTGTAGATCGACGCGCGCATGCCGCCGACCGAGCGGTGGCCCTTCAGCTGCAGCATGCTGCGTTCCTTCGCGCCCTCGAGGAACGGCTCGTCGAGCGCGGCGTCGCGCAGCGTGAACGGCACGTTCATGCGCGAGCGGTCGGCCCGCTCGACCGGGTTGCGGTAGAACTCGGTGCCGTCGAGGTAGTCGTAGAGCAGCTTCGCCTTTCCGATATTGCGCTGCTCGATCGCGGCGAGCCCGCCCTGGCGCAAGAGCCACTGGAAGACCAGCCCGGCAATGTAGATCGCCCAGGTCGGCGGCGTGTTGAGCATCGAATCGGCGTCGGCCTGCACCTTGTAGTCGAGCATGGTCGGCGTGCCCTTGGGCGCGTGGCCGAGCAGGTCGTCGCGCACGATCACGATCGTCAGGCCGGCCGGCCCGATGTTCTTCTGCGCGCCGCCGTAGACCAGGCCGAACTTCGAGACGTCGAGCGGCCGCGACAGGAAGTTCGACGAGACGTCGGCGACCAGCGGCACGTCGCCCGGATCGGGAACCCAGCCGAACTCGACGCCGCCGATCGTCTCGTTGGCGCAGTAGTGCAGGTAGGCGGCGTCGGGGGAGCGCTTCCAGGACGCCTGCGCGGGGACGTAGGTGAAGTTGCGGTCCTCCGACGACGCGGCGACGTTCACCGTGCCGAACAGCTTCGCCTCCTTGATCGCCTTCTTCGACCATTCGCCGGTGTGCACGTAGTCGGCGCCGGCCTTGCCGCGCATCAGGTTGATCGGGACCATCGCGAACTGCAGCGTGGCGCCGCCCTGCAGGAACAGCACCTTGTAGTTCGACGGAATGCCCATCAGTGCGCGCAGGTCGCGCTCGGCCTGCTCGTGGATGCTCATGTACTCCTTGCCGCGATGGCTCATTTCCATCACCGACTGGCCGCTGCCGTGCCAGTCGAGCATCTCGGCGGCAGCCTGCGCGAGCACTTCCTCGGGCAGCACCGCCGGCCCGGCGCTGAAGTTGAACACCTGTCGCATCGTCGTCCCCCCGTTGGCGAATCGGGGATTCTAGCCTGTCGCCCGAGGCGGTCCGGATTGAGGGAGGTCAACCGGCTGCAACGCCGGCACCGCGACAATGGCCGGGCCGAGGGCCCCGCCGGGTCCCGGGTGCGCGCGCCGGGTTCGCCGGCTGCGCCGGAATCGCGCCATGCCATCGCAGTCCGTCACCACCGTTGCCGATACGGCTCGCCTCGCCGACGCGCTGCGCGCGCAGCTGCAGGCCTCGACCGGGCGCGCAGTCCGCGTTTTCGAGACCCACATCTCGTGGGTGCTGCTGGACGGCACACATGCGTGGAAGCTCAAGAAACCGGTTCGCCTGGGCTTCCTCGACTTCGCCGAATTGTCGACACGGCGGCGATTCTGCGACGAGGAGCTGCGCCTGAACCGGCGGCTCGCGCCGCAGTTGTACCTCGACGTCGTGCCGATCGGCGGCAGCATCGACGCGCCGCGGCTGGACGGCGACGGTGACGCGATCGAGTATGCGGTCAAGATGCGCGAGTTCGCACCCGGCGCGCTGTTCAGCGAGCGTCTCGAAGCGGATGCCCTGGCGCCGGCGCATCTCGACCGGCTGGCGGAGCGGCTGGCAGGATTCCACGACGCGGCGCCGGTTGCGGCAGCCGACGTCGCGTACGGCAGCGCCGCGCGCATCGAGGCCGACACGGCGCAGGTCCTCGACGGCCTCGGGCCGCTGGTCGGTGCCGCGACCATCGCCGACCTGCGCGAGCGGCTGACCGCGCAGGCGCGTGCGTTGCGTGACACGTTCGAGCGGCGTCGTTCCGCAGGACGGGTGCGCGAAGGCCATGGCGACCTGCATCTGGCCAACGCGGTCGTGCTCGGCGACGACGTCACGGCCTTCGACTGCATCGAGTTCGACCCGGGCCTGCGGTGGATCGACGTCGCGAGCGACATCGCGTTCCTGGCAATGGACCTGCTCGCGCACGGGCGGCGGGACCTGGCGTATCGCTTCCTCGACGCCTGGCTCGCCGCCAGCGGGGATCACGACGCGCTACCGGTGCTGCGCTACTACATGGCGTACCGCGCGCTGGTGCGCGCGCTGGTGGCGCGCATCCGGGCCGGGCAGGGGGGCCGCGCGGCCGGGCCGGACTACCTCGCGCTCGCGCGGCGGCTGTCCGAGGAGCGCGACCCCCGGTTGCTGGTCGCGCACGGACTTTCGGGGTCGGGCAAGAGCTACGTCTCGCAGCGCCTGCTCGAGCGCGCCGGGGCGATCCGGCTGCGCTCGGACGTCGAGCGCAAGCGGCTGTTCGGGCTGCGCGCGCTCGCCGACGCGTCGGCTGGTCAAGGCGAGGGCATCTACGCGGCCGACGCCTCGCAACGCACCTACGAGCGCCTGCTGGCGCTGGCGGGGGTCTCGCTCGACGCGGGCTTCCCGACGATCGTCGACGCGACCTTCCTGCGGGCGCACGAGCGCGACGTGTTCCGCCGGTTCGCGCAGGCGCGCGGGCTGCCGTTCGCGATCCTGCACTGCCGGGCGGACCCGGCGCTGCTCAGGCGGCGGGTGGCGGCTCGCCACGCCGGCCGCGGCGACGCTTCGGACGCGGACCTCGCGGTGCTCGAGCGGCAACTGGTCGCACACGATGCGCTGCGAGACGACGAGCGCGCGCTC
>Ga0209476_10001649_pt1 | contig 14994 bp, 12 predicted proteins | sample KloWWTrecipitate_FD_187179 | JGI IMG/M metagenome (GOLD analysis project Ga0209476, IMG submission 187179) | Active sludge microbial communities from Klosterneuburg, Austria, studying microevolution and ecology of nitrifiers - Klosterneuburg... | ecosystem: Engineered > WWTP > Aerobic digester... | reverse complement strand
AACGCCGGTCAGCGGTTTGCCGCCTTGGCGTCGATGATTTCCGGCAGGTCGGTTTCGCGATCGATCTGCGGGAAGTGGCGGCGTTCCATGCGGCGGATGGCAAAGTGCATCCACGCCAGCGCGCTGGCGACCACCACGAACAGCAGCATGAAGCAGCTGGTCCAGATGCCGGTGAGGTCGTTGAGCGCACCGAACGCGATCGGCAGGATGAAGCCGCCAAGCCCGCCGATCATGCCGACCACGCCACCCACCGAGCCGACATAGTTGGGGTAATACACCGGGATGTGCTTGTACACCGCAGCCTTGCCCAGCGACATGAAGAAACCCAGCACGAACACCAGCAGGGTGAACGGCACCACGCCAATGGCCAGATGGAAGGTGACATCACCCTTGATGCCCTTCACCACGTACTGGGTGTCGGGATAGGCCAGCAGGAAACAGCAGATGACCGAGACACCGAAGGTCCAGTACATCACCTTGCGTGCGCCCAGCTTGTCCGACATCCAGCCGCCCACCACCCGGAACAAACTGGCCGGGATGGAATAGCAGGCCGCCAACATACCGGCGTGCGCCACGTCCATGCCATACGCACCAATCAGATAGCGCGGCAACCACAGGGCCAATGACACAAAGCCGCCGAACACGAAGAAGTAATACAGCGCGAAGCGCCACACTTGCAGGTTCTTCAGCGGGGCCATCTGCTCGGAAAACGGCATCGGCTTGACACCGGCCTTGCGGCGCTGCTCCAGTGATGGGTCTTCCTGCGAGAACAGGAAATACAAGATGGCCATCACCGCCAAACCCACGGCCCAGACCTTGGCCACCATCGTCCAGCCCGCAGCCACCATCACCATGGGGGCAAGCAATTTGGTGACGGCCGAACCAATATTACCGGCACCGAAAATACCCAGTGCGGTGCCCTGCTTTTCTGCCGGGAACCACTTCGATACATAAGCCACACCGACCGAAAACGAGCTGCCGGCAATCCCCACGCCCAATGCGGCGATCAAGAATTGCGGATAGGTCTGCGCGTGGGTCAGCATCCAGGTGGCGGCAGCGCCAGCCAGCATCACCGCAGTGAGCACTTTGCGGCCGCCCAATTGGTCGGCCCACACCCCGAGGAAAATGCGCAGCAATGAACCACTGAGCACGGGCGTGGCGATCAACAACCCGAACTCGGTGTCATTCAACCCCAGATCTTTTTTGATCTGGATGCCGATGATGGAAAAAATCATCCACACTGCAAAGCAGGTGGTAAAGGCGATGGTGCTCAGCCAAAGCGCCCGCTGCTGGCGGGCGGTGCTGATGTGAGAGAAGTCCTGCATGGACGTGCTTCCGGTGGTGGTTAAGAAACCTGTTGCCGGCGGCGCGTCCTGCTGCAATCAGGCCGCGCCAGCCTCGATGGCGTCCAGCCCGCGTACCTCGTAGCGTTCCTGCAAACCTTGCAGGTATTGCTGAAGTTCGCGTTGCCGAACCTGCAGTTCAAGATAGTCGGAAATCCGCTGCCGGACTTGATCGAACGCAAGTTCTTCGCCGCTTTCGACAGCATCCACGCAAACGACGTGGTAACCCCAGCGCGACTCCACCGGAAATGCCGCCAAACCCTCACGCAAACGAAACACTTGGCGATCAAATTCCGGGGTTGCCTGACCACGCTCCAGCCAACCCAGCTCGCCGCCGTCGTCTTTGGAGGGGCAATCGGAATGGCGTAGCGCGAAGTCGGTGAACAAATGCGGTTGCAGTTTCAATTCCGCGATGAGTTTTTCCGCCTGCTCACGCGCATTGAAACGGCCACTGACATCATCCGCCGCCGCGCCCAGCAGGATATGCCGCACGCGGATGCGGTCGGGTGCATGGAAGCGCTCCGGGTTTTGCGCGTAATAGCGCTGGCAATCTTCCAGTGTGGGCACGCGGTTTTCGACTTCGCGCTCCAGCAGCACGCGGGTGCAGGCTTCTTCCATCGCCTCGCTGCCCGCATCTTGCACATCGCCTTGCAGACCCAAGCGTTCCACTTCGCGACGCAACAACTCACGCACCACCAGCGCACGTGCGGCGTCGGCACGCGAGTGCTCCGGCGTCATGGCGCGATGAAACTGCATCTCGCGGGCAATATCGGCTTCGCTGATCGCGGTATCGCCCACAAACAGGAAGCTGGGCGCGGCCTGCCCCAGCGAGCGCGGGCCTTCGTCGTTGTGGTCATGGGCATGGCTGTGGGCTTCTTCCGCCACCGACTTGCCGCTGTCGATGACGGTGATGGGCAGCTCGCGCAGGCGTGGTTTGGACTCACCCATAACTTACGCCCTCGGCCCATAGCGCAGGCCGGGCTGGCGGCGACGCACCACCTGGTAGGGCCGCCAGAAATAGCTGACCGGGATGCTCCACACGTGCACCAGACGGGTGAACGGTGCCACCAGGAACAAGGTCATGCCCAGGAAGATATGCGTCTTGTAGACCCAGTGCACATCGCCCACGTAGTCGGCGGCACCAAAGCGGAAGGTGACGATGTGCTGTGCCCAATCGGCCAGCGCCATCATCACGCCACCATCCATGTGATGGGTGGATTGCACGATGGTGTACAGACCCAGCAACAACTGCGCGAACAACAGCAGCAAGATCACGGTGTCACCGGTGGTGCCGGTGGCCTTCACCCGCGGGTTGAACAGGCGGCGCACGGTGAGGATGCTGATCCCCACCAGACAGACCGCACCAAACACGCCACCGGCCACCATCGCCAGAACTTGTTTTTGCGGCGCGGTGATGACACTCGCATACAGCGCATGCGGGGTCAGCAAGCCCACCAAATGGCCACCCAAAATGGCAAGAATGCCGAGGTGGAACAGATTGCTGCCAATGCGCATGCCCTTGTCGGACAGCAATTGGCTGGAGCCGGTGCGCCAGGTATACATCGACTTGTCGAAACGCACCCAACTGCCGATGAAGAACACGGCAAGCGCGATATAGGGATAAATCTGGAAACAGAATTGATTCAAATAATTCATGGCTGCACCTGTTGGGTTGCGGCATTGGTTGTGCGGTATGCGGGGCGGCTGTTGGGCTTGCAGTCATCGGTGGGGGCTTCGGTGCCAAAGCGCACCGCTTCCTCTTCCCAAAGCTGGTCCATCACTTCCGGCGTGTCGTCACGGGGTTCCTGGCTGGCACGTTGCCGCAAGCTGCCCAGGTCGAGTTTGCCTTCGGCGTACTCCACCAGGACTTCCAGCAACAGCGTGTACGGGCTTTGGCGTTCACCTGCACGTGCGGCCAGCAACCCGACGATATGGCTGACGTGGTGCAGCCAATCGCGGGCTTCTTCCTGTGGCCGTTGGCTGAGATATTCGAGCACCAGCGGCAGGTAATCCGGCAGCTCCTTGGCATCCAGCTCGTAGCCATGCTTGCGATAGGCTTCGATCAGATCCACCATTGCCTGCCCACGGTCACGGGATTCGCCGTGGATGTGTTCAAACAGCAGCAAGCTCATCGCCCGCCCACGATCGAAGGTTTGCAGCCAACGGTCCTGGGCCTCCAGCGCCTCCGTTTTCAGCAACTCGCGAACAAACGTCTCCAACTGCATCCGCCGCGCTGCCGGCAAGCCAGTGGCATCGACCGCTGCCAGCAGTTCATCGCCGTGCTGCCACAGCGCATCCTGCGGGTAGTCCAGCAGCACGCCGACGAGCTTGAGCACACTCATTCAGCCACCTCGAACTTTTCCGTCCGGTTCGGATGCACGGCATACGTGGTGGTCTTGCGCTGACCGAACAGATCTGCCGGCGAATCGCCACTGCAGCCATTGCCGAAGGTGAAGCCGCAGCCGCCGCGCTCGCCGAAGGTGTCGTTGGCGTATTCGCGATGCGCGGTGGGAATCACGAAGCGGTCTTCGTAATTGGCAATCGCCAGATAGCGATACATGTCCTCGGCCTGCGCCACGGTCAACCCTGCTTGCTTGAGCACGGCCAGATCTTCCACGCCGTCCACGTTCTTGGCGCGGCGCCAGGCGCGCATCGCCATCAAGCGTTCCAGCGCACGGATCACCGGCGCTTCATCGCCGGCGGTGAGCAGGTTGGCCAGATAACGCACGGGGATACGCAGCGAGCCGATATCCGGCAATTCGCCATTCATGCCCACGCGGCCACGTTCGGCGGCGGACTGGATCGGCGACAGCGGCGGCACGTACCACACCATCGGCAAGGTGCGGTATTCCGGATGCAGCGGCAGCGCCAGTTTCCAATCAATGGCGAGCTTGTAGGTGGGGGAATTGACCGCGGCTTCCAGCCAGCTGTCGGGGATGCCTTCCTTGCGTGCGGCCTCGATGACCTTGGGGTCGTTCGGATCCAGGAAGATATCGAGGTGGGCCTGATACAAATCCTTTTCCGCCGGCACCGAGGCTGCTTCCTGGATGCGGTCGGCATCGTACAGCAGCACGCCGAGGTAGCGGATGCGACCCACGCAGGTTTCCGAGCACACGGTGGGCTCGCCCATTTCAATGCGCGGATAGCAGAAGATGCATTTCTCGGATTTGCCCGACTTCCAGTTGTAGTAGATCTTCTTGTAAGGGCAGGCCGACACGCACATGCGCCAACCGCGGCACTTGTCCTGGTCGATCAGCACGATGCCGTCTTCCTCGCGCTTGTAGATCGCACCCGATGGGCAGGCGGACACGCAGGCCGGGTTCAAGCAGTGCTCGCACAGGCGCGGCAGGTACATCATGAAAGTTTTTTCGAACGCGCCGTAGATCTCTTTTTGCACGCCCTCGAAGTTCTTGTCCTTGCTGCGCTTGGCGAACTCGGTACCCAGGATTTCTTCCCAGTTCGGACCCCAATGAATCTTCTGCATGCGCTGGCCGGAAATCAGCGAACGCGGGCGCGCGGTGGGTTGGTGCTTGCTGTCCGGTGCTTCGTGCAGGTGCTGGTAATCGAAATCAAACGGCTCGTAGTAGTCGTCGATCTGCGGCAGGTCCGGATTGGCAAAAATCTTTGACAGCATGCGGAACCGGCCACCGGCTTTGGGCACCAATTTGCCGGCACGGGTCCGCACCCAGCCACCGTTCCACTTGTCCTGGTTTTCCCATTCCTTGGGATAGCCCACGCCGGGCTTGGTTTCCACATTGTTGAACCAGGCGTATTCCACACCTTCGCGTGATGTCCACACGTTTTTGCAGGTGATCGAACAGGTGTGGCAGCCGATGCACTTGTCCAGGTTCAGCACCATTGCGATCTGTGCACGTACTTTCATCACACCACCTCCTGAGCGTTGGCAGGCACTGCTTCGCCATCCAACCAATCCACTTTGTCCATCTTGCGCACGATCACGAATTCGTCACGGTTGCTGCCCACCGTGCCGTAGTAGTTGAAGCCATAGGCGAACTGGGCATAGCTGCCGATCATGTGAGTGGGCTTGAGCACAATCCGGGTGACCGAGTTGTGGATGCCGCCACGGGTGCCGCTGATCTCCGAGCCGGGCGTGTTGATGATGCGTTCCTGCGCGTGGTACATCATCGCCATGCCGTTCATCACGCGTTGGCTGACCACCGCACGCGCGGCAATTGCACCGTTGACGTTGAACAGCTCGATCCAGTCGTTGTCTTCAATCCCCGCTTCCCGCGCATCGTCTTCAGACAGCCACACGATCGGGCCGCCACGCGAGAGCGTTTGCATGATCAGGTTGTCGGAATAGGTGCTGTGGATGCCCCACTTCTGGTGCGGGGTGATCCAGTTCAGCACGATCTCCTTGTTGCCGTTGCCACGCTTGTTGTGCAGCGGGGCAATCGTCTTGGTATCCACCGGTGGACGGTACTGCATGAAGCCTTCGCCGAACGCCAGCATCCACTCGTGGTCCATGTAGAACTGTTGGCGGCCGGTCACGGTACGCCACGGGATCATTTCATGGACGTTGGTGTAGCCGGCGTTGTAGCTGACGTGTTCGTCTTCCAGACCGGACCAGGTGGGCGAAGAAATGATCTTGCGCGGCTGCGCCTGGATGTCACGGAAGCGGATGGCTTCGTGCTCTTTGCCCACCGCCAGATGGGTGTGGTCACGACCGGTGAATTCACCCAGTGCCTCCCACGCTTTGACGGCCACATGGCCATTGGTTTCCGGCGCCAGATGCAGCACGCATTCGGCGGCATCAATCGCAGTCTGGATATTCGGGCGGCCCTGGCTGATGCCTTCTTCGCGCACGCGGTGGTTGAGATCACCCAGGAAATGCACTTCATCCTTGGTATCCCAATTGATGCCCTTGCCACCATTGCCCTGCTTGTCCAGCAGCGGGCCCAACGAGGTGAACTTCTTGTACAGGTTCGGATAGTCGCGCTCGACCACCGCAATCGTCGGCATGGTCTTGCCCGGAATCGGCTCGCACTCACCCTTCTTCCAGTTGGTGACGCCCAGCGGCATCGCCAGCTCGCCGGGGGTGTCGTGCAAGGTGGGCACCAGCACCACGTCTTTCTCCACGCCCAGCACGCCGGGCGCCATCGCGCTCACCGCCTTGGCGATGCCCTTGAAGATGTCCCAGTCGCTGCGCGCTTCCCACGCCGGATCCACCGCCTTCGACAGCGGGTGGATGAACGGGTGCATGTCCGAGGTATTGAGGTCGTTCTTTTCGTACCACGTTGCGGTGGGCAGCACGATGTCCGAATACAGTGCGGTGGTGCACATGCGGAAATCGAGCGTCACCAGCAGGTCGAGCTTGCCTTCCGGCGCTTCATCGCGCCATTTGATTTCCTGCGGTTTTTCCGCACCACGTTCGCCCAGATCCTTGCCTTGCAAGCCATGCCGGGTACCCAGCAAGTGGCGCAGCATGTATTCGTGGCCCTTGCCGGAGCTGCCCAGCAGGTTCGAGCGCCAGATGAACATGTTGCGCGGGAAGTTCTCCGGCGCATCCGGGTCGGCGTAAGCAAAATCCATCGCCCCGTTCTTGAGCTGGCTGACCACGTAATCGGCCGGCGTGCTGCCTGCGGCTTCGGCCGCCTTGGCGATCTCCAGCGGGTTGCGGTTCAACTGCGGTGCGCTGGGCAACCAGCCCATGCGGATCGCCTGCATGTTGAAGTCGGCTTGGCTGCCGCTGAACTTGGCCGGATCGACCAAGGGTGAGAGCAGTTCCTTCATCTCGACCTTTTCATAGCGCCACTGATCGGACATGAAGTAGAAGAACGAGGTGCCGTTCATCTGGCGCGGCGGCTTGCTCCAGTCCAGACCGAACGCGATCGGCTGCCAGCCGGTTTGCGGGCGCAGCTTTTCCTGGCCCACGTAATGCGCCCAACCGCCGCCGGTTTGGCCCACGCAGCCGCACATCATCAGCATGTTGATGAGGCCGCGATAGTTCATGTCGTTGTGGAACCAATGGTTCATCGCCGCGCCGACAATGATCATGCTGCGGCCATGGGTCTTGGCAGCGGTGTTGGCGAATTCGCGGGCGATTTCGATCACGTCATGGCGCGGCACGCCGGTGATTTTTTCCTGCCATGCCGGCGTACCCGGCACGTTGTCATCGAAGCTGGTGGCCACATTGCCGCCGCCGAACCCGCGATCCACGCCGTACTGCGCCAGCAGCAAATCGTAGACGGTGGCAACCATCCACTCCTTGCCATCGGCCAACTGCAGGCGCTTGACCGGAATGTTGCGCTCCAGGATGTCATCGAACTTGGAGGCCGTCCACTTGTCGTGTTCGATGCCGCCGAAGTACGGGAAGCTGGCGGCTTCAATCCCGTCGTGATGGTCTTTCAGCGACAGCAGCAAGCGGGTGTCGCGGCCGGCGCTGTCTTTTTCCTCGATGTTCCACTTGCCCTTCTCGCCCCAACGGAAACCGATGGAACCATTCGGGATGGTGATCTGGCCGTTGGTTTCATCAATGGCCAGCGTCTTCCACTCGGGGTTGTTGGCCTCACCCAAGCCGCCAAGATCGGAGGCGCGCAGGAAGCGATCCGGCACCAGACGGCCATCGGCGCGTTTTTCCAAACGCACCAGCATCGGCATGTCGGTGGTCTTGCGGCAGTAATCAACGAAGTAGTCGGTGGTCTTGTCGACGTGGAACTCTTTCAGGATCACATGACCGAACGCGAACGCCAGCGCGGCGTCGGTGCCCTGCTTGGGATGCAGCCAATGGTCGGTGAGCTTGGCCACTTCCGAATAGTCGGGCGTAATGGCCACGGTCTTGGTGCCGTTGTAGCGCGATTCGGTGAAGAAGTGCGCGTCCGGCGTGCGTGTCTGCGGCACGTTGCTGCCCCACGCGATGATGTAGCGGCTGTTGTACCAGTCGGCCGATTCCGGCACGTCGGTCTGCTCGCCCCACACCTGCGGGCTGGACGGCGGCAAGTCGCAGTACCAGTCATAGAAGCTCAGGCAAACCCCGCCCAGCAGCGAGAGATAACGCGCACCGGAAGCGTAGGAAATCATCGACATCGCCGGGATCGGCGAGAAGCCGATCACCCGGTCGGGGCCGTATTTCTTCACGGTGTAGAGGTTGGCCGCCGAAATGATTTCGTTGACTTCATCCCAATGCACACGCGCAAACCCGCCCATGCCGCGGCGGGTCTTGTAGTCTTTGGCTTTGCCGCTGTCTTCCACAATACTGGCCCACGCATCCACCGGCGCCTTGGCCTTGCGCGCCTCGCGCCACATCTTCAGCAGCGCGCCGCGCACCAGCGGGTACTTCACGCGGTTGGCGCTGTACAGATACCAGGAATAGCTGGCACCCCGCGGGCAGCCACGCGGTTCGTGGTTGGGCAGATCCGGGCGCGTGCGCGGATAGTCGGTCTGCTGGGTTTCCCAAGTCACCAAACCGTTCTTGACATAGATCTTCCAGCTGCAGGAGCCGGTGCAGTTCACCCCGTGGGTGGAACGCACGATCTTGTCGTATTGCCAGCGCGCACGATAGGAATTTTCCCATTCGCGGCTTTCGGTTTTGGTGACACCGTGGCCGTCGGCAAACTCTTCCGGGTTGCGTTTGAAGAACTGCAAACGGTCAAGGAAATAACTCATGAGAACATCCTCTTGGCAGGTGAACGCAGGTTGCGCGCACGCATTTTTTCTTTGAAGGCGGCAGCTTCGGCTGCCGCGTTGTTATTGTCGAGCCTCAGCATGGCGTCTTGGCACGACGTCTTGGCACGGCGTCTCAGCACGGTGTTTCGGCACCACGACGGAAGTACCACCACCATGTGACGGCAAGGCAAGTGGCATAAAACACCACGAAGCCGTACAGCGCCATTTCCGGGCCGCCGGTCCACGCGATGGATGAGCCGTAGCTTTTCGGGATGAAGAAGCCGCCGTACGCACCAATGGCCGAACTAAACCCGATCACTGCCGCCGATTCGATGCCCGCTTGGCGAGTGGCAGCCACCTTGCCTTCGGCATCTTCATTGGCGGACCAGCGCGCATGCAGGGTGCGAAAGATCACCGGGATCATGCGGAAGGTGGACGCATTGCCAATCCCCGACAACACGAACAAGCCCATGAAGCTACCGAGGAAGCCGTAGAAATTGCCGCCCTGACCATGCTGCGGCAGGAAGTGCAGCACGCAGAACACACCCACAATCATCAGCGCGAACACCCAGAAGGTCAGCATCGCGCCGCCCAACTTGTCGGCCAACCACCCCCCCACCGAGCGCATCAGTGCGCCCACCAACGGGCCAAGGAAGGCATAGGTCATCGGGTTGACGTCCGGGAATTGGGTTTTGATCAGCATCGGGAAGCCGGCCGAGAAGCCGATGAACGAACCAAAGGTGCCGATATAGAGCCAGCACATCAGCCAATTGTGCTTGCGCTTGAAGATCACCGCCTGCTCGGCAAACGAGGAACGCGCCGCCGCCAGATCATGCATGCCAAACCATGCGGCCACCGCACAAATCGCCAGGAACGGCACCCATACAAAACCCGCGTTTTGCAGGAACAGTTGCTTGCCTTCGGCGGTCAGCTGCGGGCCACCGACGACGCCGCCGAACAGTGCCATCGTGATGACCAGCGGAATCACGAACTGGGTCGCCGACACGCCAAGATTGCCCAGCCCCGCGTTCATCCCCAGTGCAAAGCCCTGCTTGGCCTTGGGATAGAAGAACGAGATATTGGACATCGACGAGGCAAAATTGCCGCCACCGAAGCCGCACAAAATGGCGATCGCGACGAAGTGCCAGTACGGGGTGCTGGCGTCTTGCACGGCAACGCCCAGCCAGATCGCCGGGATCAACAGCGAAGCGGTGGCAATCGCGGTCCAGCGGCGGCCACCGAACATGGGCACCACAAACGAATAGAAAATGCGCAAGGTGGCGCCGGACAACGCGGGCAACGCCGCCAGCCAGAACAACTCATTGGTGTCGAACGTGAAGCCCACCTTCGGCAGGCTGATGGTCACCGCCGAAAACATCTGCCAGATGGCAAACGCCAGCAACAGTGCCGGGATGGAGATTGCGAGGTTGCGGTTGGCGATCCGGTTGCCGGTACGTACCCAGAACGCGGCATCCTCGGGATGCCACTCCTGAATCACGGAACCGACGCGGACAGGCCGTTCAGCCATTTGCGCACTCATGGAAGCACCTACAGGTTGGGAATCCGGCGGCTGCGGTCGCGCCCCACTGGGGCAGCGCTACCTTCACCATGCGCCAGATACTGCACTGCATAGGTCACTCCCGATTTGATCGGAGTCAAATCCCGCCGGCTACCTTACTCCTTGATTGACGCAGGTCAACCGCTGCGCGGGGCTGCCGGCTTGACCACGCCGCGCTGGCGCACGCTATCGCGCACGTCCACCTCGAACTCGACATCCAGCCTGTCCTGCCCCCCCACCGGCAGCGAAAAGCACAGCCCCTCGCGGCATGGCAGGCGCACCACATAAGGGTCCAGCTGTGTCTGCGGGAGAAAAAACGTGAAGTGGCCGGGCTTACCCACCAGAGCCGCCTCCTCGTCCCGGGTCAAGCGCACCTGCACGCACAATGCCGCCCCCGGCACCAAACGGGTGCGGTTGCCCACCTCCTGCCCGGCTTGCAGCGCGGCCAATTCGGCCTCATCCAGCCGCAGCCGCAGGGTTTTGTTCTGCAGCTGCACTTTCATGGCAGGCTGCCGTGCGCGTGGGAATGGGCATGCGAATGCCCCGCCTCCGCAGCGGCGGGGGGGTGCTCGCACAACGAACAGCCCTCGCTCCAAATGCTGTCACCGTCGATGTAGTGCTCCTGCTTCCAGATCGGGCTGGTGTGCTTGACCGCTTCCACTACCTGCCGGCAGGCGCGAAACGCTTCATCCCGATGGGGGGTGCCGGCGGCCACCACCATGGCCAGGTCACCGATCCCCAAGCGCCCTTTGGCGTGGCCGATGTAGAGCTTGAGCTTGCCGCCGAAGTCGGCCTCGGCGCGGGCGGCGATCTCGGCAAAGCCATGGAGCGCCAGCGGCACGAACATGTCGTAGCTGATGCCCGTGACGTCGCGGCCGTGGTTCAAATCGCGCACGCGACCGACGAACATCGTCATGCCGCCAAACCTGGGGTCGGACACACACTCCAGCGCCGCGGCCGGGTCCAGCTTGCCATCGGCAAGATCCATCACTTCAGTCCGATGCTGCGGCATCCTCAACCCCCACTCACTGGCGGCAGTACCGCCATCTTGCCGTCGGCGGGAAGCGCCTCGCCATCGCGCAGCACACGGGTGTCGCTGGCAAATGCCGAACGTGCCAGCAGCGCCGGTTGAAATGCCTGCCAATGCGTCTTGCCATAGGCGTCCACGGCATCGCGCAGATCCGCGATACACGCGCCCTCGGGCAATTCCAACGCCACCATTGGCTGTGTTTGGTATTGACGAAATGCGCCAAACAACTGAAGTTCAACTCTCATAAACTCACCGCCATTTCAATCTGCGGGGCCAGTAAATGCCCCAACCCATACACCTTGACCAACTCCCCAGCTGCAGGGGCTTCTTGGGTTTCTTCCACCACCACCCAGCAATTGGCCTGCGCCATCGGCGCGATCCGGAACGATTCCTGCCCCGGCAGCACGCGCGCCTGCAACTGGCCGTGCTGGTTCAGCTCCAGTCCGCCTTTCAGATGAAAGCGCAGCGGCGCACGTTTTTTGAAGCTTGCAGCCAGCGGCACCTGCAAAGGCCGTTCGGGCACCAACCCGGACAGTGCGCGCAGCGCGGGCTCGACAAAGAAGCGCAGCCCCACCGCGCTGGAGGCCGGGTTGCCGGGCAAACCAAAGTACAACTGTCCACCGGGCAAGCTGGCAAACAACAAGGGTTTGCCGGGGCGAATGCGCACTTTATGGAAATGCAGGCAAGCCCCGATACTGCGCAACGCATCGGGCACGAAGTCATGGCGCCCCATCGACACCGCGCCGGTGCTGAGCACCACCTCCGCCCCGGCGGCCAGCGCACGTTGCAGCGCCGCCAAAAATGCATCGGCATCGTCACTCACGGTTTCCCGCAACACCAATTGCGCGCCGGCATCGGCAACGCGCTGGGCCAGATACGGGCCATTGCTGTTGCGAATTTCACCCGAGGCCAACGCCTGCGTGGGGTCATCCACCAGTTCGCGGCCCGTGGTCAGCAGCGCCACCCGTGGCGCCGGCCGCACTTGCACCTGCGCCACGCCCAAAGCCGCCAGCAGCATCAATTGCGGGGCCTCGATGCGGGTCCCGGCCTTCAGGATGCACGCACCGGTACGCACGTCTTCGCCACGCAAACGCACATGCTGGCCGGGCTCCACCACCGCCGTGGTGCGAATCCGCAACGGGCGATCCTGGCCGTCGCGGGCCAGCACCTCCACTTGCTCCACCGGAATCACCGCGTCCAAGCCGTCGGGCAGGCGCGCACCGGTCATGATTTCCCATGCCCCGGACTTGGCGATCGCGTGGGCATCGCCGGCCGCCTGCGCGCCGGCCACATCGAACTCCGCGCTCGCTGCCAGCGGTTCGCTGCCAATCCGCAGCGCGAAGCCGTCCATCGCGGAATTATCGAACGGCGGCAGATCTTCGCCACTGCACACATCGCAGGCCAACACCAGCCCCACCGCGTCGGCTGCAGCGCAGGTGCGCGCCGGCAGCACCGCCGCTTCGCGCTGAATTATGACCAACGCCTCGTCGAACCCGATCATGCGTGCGACCGCCCGTCGATCATGGCCAGTGCATGCCCCAGCAAGGGCGCCAGTATGTCCATGCACTGCTGCGCGGCACGCGGGCTGCCCGGCAGGGCGAACACCAACATCTCGCCAAGTTGCACCACCTCGGCACGGCTCAGCCATGCCAGTGGCGTGTGTTTTGCACTTTCGCTGCGAATCATTTCGGCCAGCCCGTGCACGCTGCGGTCGGCCACCAGGCGCAATGCTTCCGGCGTCACATCCCGTGGCCCAAGACCGGTACCGCCGGTGCAGACGCACAGCCGCACACCTTGTTGCGCCAACGTGCGCAAGCGTTCGGCCAAGGGATCAATGCCATCGGGCAACACTTCGGCTTGCACCTGCGCGCCCAGTTTGCGCAGGCCGTCCACCACGACCGGGCCGGAGCGATCTTCATATTCGCCACTACTGGCGCGATCGCTGAGCGTGATGACCGCACACGGCACCGCATCCAGCCGCGTCAGATCACGCGGTTGGTAGTGCGCACGCTCGGCCTCGCTCATCCCCTCGGGATGGATCCACAAGCCTTTCTTGCCACCTTCCTTGAACAACAGACGGATCGCCGAAATCGCCAATGCCGGCTGCACCGGCTTGGTCAAGTCGTACAGTGTCAGCAGCGCCGCGTTGACACCGGCCAGCGCTTCCATTTCCACGCCCGTGCGGGCTTCCAGCGCGCATTCGCAATACACGCGAATGGCATGCCGCTCCGGCACCGGCACGCAGCGCACGCGCACCAGTTCCAATGAAATCGGGTGGCACAGCGGCATCAGCATCGAGGCCATTTTTGCGCCCTGCAAGCCGGCAATTTCCGCCATCACCAGCGCATCGCCCTTGGGCAAGCGGCGTTCCACCACCGTGGCAAAAGCCTCCGGCCCGGGCAGAAATTCACCTGCGGCCACCGCACGCCGGCGGGTGGCGCGCTTGCTGCGAATATCGGCCATGTAGAAGGCCGCGTCATGTTGCGTTGTCATCGTGATTAACCGCCAATCGAAGCCAAATGCGGAGTGATGCCGGTATTGCCCTGGTGCAGGCCGTGACCGGCAGCTTTCAAGCCCAGCTGGGTGGCGATGCGCGCAGTGAGCGCATCCAGATCAGCATCCGATTGCAGCAAAGGCCGCAGCGGGATACCGAAATCGCCGAACAGACACAACCGCAAATCGCCACGTGCCGTCACACGCAGACGGTTGCAGCCGGCACAGAAATCCTTCGAATACGGCGCGATGATGCCAACCCGTCCGCGATAGTCCGGGTGCGCATATTCCCGCGCCGGGCCCGCATCGGGCGCACGCACTTGCTGCGTCCAGCCGGCATCGGTCAACTGCTGCTCCAATGCTTCGGCGCGGTAGTGGTGGCGTTCGAAATAGGCTTGGTTATCGCCGGTGCGCATCAGTTCGATGAACCGAATCGCGATGTTGCGCCCGCGCAGGTAATCAAACCACGCCGGCAATTCATCGTCATTCAACCCGCGCAGCAATACCGCGTTGAGTTTGACGGCAGTAAAGCCCAGCCCCAGCGCCATCTCCACGCCCTCGGTGACTTCCGCAAAGCGGTCGTGGCCGGTGATGGCGGCGAAGCGTGCCGGATTCAAACTATCCAAACTGACATTGAGCGCGGTGAGACCCGCGTCGCGCCAAATGCCCACATGCCTGGGCAACAAGCAGCCATTGGTGGTCAAGGCAATTTTTTGCACACCGGGCGTGGCCGAGACAGCGGCAATGATCGATGGCAAATCCTTGCGCAAACTGGGCTCGCCACCGGTCAGGCGAATCTTGCGCATGCCCACCGCCGCAAAGCCGCGCACCAGCCGCGTGATTTCGTCCAAGCGCAAAAACGTGGGGCGGCCATCGGCCTGATAGCCGTCCGGCAGGCAATAGCTGCAACGGTAATTGCACGCCTCGGTCAACGACAGCCGCAA
>Ga0209476_10001641_pt1 | contig 15036 bp, 12 predicted proteins | sample KloWWTrecipitate_FD_187179 | JGI IMG/M metagenome (GOLD analysis project Ga0209476, IMG submission 187179) | Active sludge microbial communities from Klosterneuburg, Austria, studying microevolution and ecology of nitrifiers - Klosterneuburg... | ecosystem: Engineered > WWTP > Aerobic digester... | reverse complement strand
GCAAACACCAGAATGCCGACGATCGCGTAGCGCCGGCCCTTCTTCAGCATGTCCGACGTAATCAGCTCGATCTTCGCAAGCAGCGTCAGCACGACCGGCAGCTGGAAGCAGATGCCGAACGCGAGGATCAGCGTCATGGCCAGCCCAAGGTACTCGGACACCTTGACCAGCATGCTGATCTCGGAGGTCTCCATCGCGTGGAAGAAGCGCATGGCCAGCGGCAGTACCGCGAAATAGACCATCGACGCGCCGAGCACGAAGAACACCGGCGTCGCGATGAGATAGGGGATGAAGGCGCGCCGCTCCTTCTTGTAGAGGCCGGGCGCCACGAACTGGTAGACCTCGACCGCGAGGTACGGGAACCCCAGGAACAGCGCGCCGAAGAAGGCGAGGCTGAGCTGGGTGAAGAAGAATTCCTGCGGCGCTGTGTAGATCAGCTCCACCTTCTGCGGATAGACCGCGGCGCGATACGGCTCGACCAGCACGTCGAAGATCCAGCCCGCAAAGAAGAAGCAGCCGATCAGCAGGATGAAGATCACGATGATCGAGCGGATGAGGCGCTTGCGCAGTTCGATCAGGTGATCAAGCAGCGGCGCCTCGCTCCCGGCGAGTTCGTCTTTTTCGTCTTCCGGCTTCGGAATGGCTTTTGCGGTGTCGGCCATGGTCACTCAGCCTTGGCCGCGGGCTTTTTCCGCACGCGTTTGGGTTTCGGAGCTACCTCACCATCGGCGGGCGCAATCGCCTCGACCGGAGCGGGGCTCTCCACCGCCTTCTTGGCGGGGGCCAGAACGGCCGGAGAAGCGAGTTCAGCCGTGACGATCGGCGCACTCGGCGCGGCCTCGGCCTTGAGCACCGGGGCTGACACCGGATTGGCGACAAGCGTCGCCGGGCCGGCCGCAATCGGCGGGGCCGAAACGGCAGTGGTGCTGGCTGCCTTCACCGGCGCGCCCTTGATCGGCTCCATTGCCACTGGGGCGGGAAGCGCATTCGCGCCCTCGGCCAAAGCCGTGCCTGCCTCGGCCGGAGGCGTCATGCCCGCCATCTTGTGAATTTCGCTGACCACGCTCTCGACCTTAGGGTCGGCGGGCTTCAGCACGCCCGAGGGCTGTACGGTCCCGCTGGCGGTCGTCGTGTTGAATTCCTTGCGGATGGCGTCAGTTGTCGCCTTCAGCGGCTCGGTGATGGCGCTGCGGAGGTTCCGCACCTCATCAAGGCCGGTGGTCTTGTTCAGCTCGCGCTGAAAATCCTGGCCCATGCGCCGGATCTGTCCGGTGAACTGGCCGAGCTTCTTCATCAGCCCGGGCAATTCCTTCGGCCCGATGACGACAAGCGCCACGATGCCGATGACGAGCATCTCCGTCCAACCGACACCGAGCATGGCCGAGTTCCTTTCGCCTCAGGGAATGCGGCCGGGACGGCCGCAGCCCAATCAGGCGTCCTTCTTCTCGGTCTCGCGGGTCTCGACCGGGGCAGCAGCGGTGTCGAGCGGCTTCGGCTCGTCCTTCATGCCCTTCTGGAAGGCTTTGATACCCGAGGCGACTTCACCCATCATGCCAGAAATCTTGCCGCGGCCGAACAACAGCACGACCACGATGGCGACGATGATGATGCCCCAAATTCCTGGCGCGTGCATGCGAGCTCCTCCAACGACGAACGCTTATACTAACTCGGACAAATAGGTCGATTGCCGGGCAAACACAAGAACGTGTTGGCGATTGTCATGCGCTCACGCCGATGCACATCGCCGCAGCCCCGATCACGGGCCGGTTACTGCTGCTCGTCCGCCTCGGCGGCGTCGGCATCATGGGCCTCGTCGGCCACGGTTTCGGGGTGCGCGAGGTCTTCCGGATCGAGCGGATCCTCGTCGTCCCGCAGCGGCCCGTCGAACGGCAGCGGCACCTGCATGGAGGACGGAATGCGGCTCGACAGCAGCCCTGCCCCCTTGAGCTCCTCCAGCCCCGGCAGGTCCGCCAGCGACTCAAGGCTGAAATGGTCGAGAAAATCCTCGGTCGTGCCGTAGGTGACCGGGCGTCCCGGGGTGCGGCGGCGGCCGCGCATGCGCACCCACCCCGCTTCCATCAGCAGGTCCAGCGTGCCCTTGCCGGTCGCGACACCGCGAACCTCTTCGACTTCAGCGCGGGTAGCCGGCTGGTGGTAGGCGATGATGGCCAGCGTCTCGAGCGCCGCCCGCGAAAGATTGCGGCTTTCCGTTTCATCGCGCCGCAGCAGGAAGCCGAGGTCCCCCGCCGTGCGGAAGGCCCACTTGTCGGCGCGCTTGACGAGGTTCACGCCGCGATTGGCGTAGTGCGCCATCAGCATGGCCAGCAGGCCCTCGACGTCGGTCCCTTCATCGAGGTTCATCGCCAGTTCCTTGATCCCGAGCGGTTCGTTCGAGGCGAACAGCAGCGCTTCGAGGATGCGCAGCGGCCGGTCGGCGAGTTCCGGATGCACGCTCGGCGCGGCCTCGGTCTCTTCGACCTGCGCCTCGTCGGTTTCCACCTGATTGTCTTCGGTCATCAATCGTCGTCCCCGGTGCCGTCGTCGCCGGTGTCAATGGGAGCGCCCCCCTGGCGGCGGCGCATGAAGAGCGGGCCGAAGGTGACCGTCTGGCGAAGCTCTACATGGCCCTGCCGGACCAGTTCAAGGCTCGATGCGAAGGTCGAGGCGCGGGCGGTGCGCAACTCCGGCGTATCGCCCAGATACTGCCTCAGGTAGACGTCCATCGGCACCCAGTCCATGCTTTCGCCGATCAGCCTCTGCAGAATATCTCGCGCCTCCTGCAGCGACCACACGGTGCGTTCCCTCGGGATATATTCGACCGGAATCGTGCGCTCGCGCTGGATTGCATAAGCCTTCAGCAGATCGAAGAGGCTCGCTTCCCACAGCGTCCGCCGGTTGACGATTGTCGGCTCCGGCAAGCCACGGGCGTAGACGCCGACACCCAGCCGCGGCCGGTTCATCAGGTTGCTCGCCGCCGTGCGCATTGCTTCGAGCCGCTTCAGCCGGAACTGCAACAGCGCCGCCATCATCTCGCCCGACGGTTCGTCGTCCGTCTCGGCGCTCGGCACCATCAGCCGGCTCTTGAGATACGCCAGCCACGCCGCCATCACGAGGTAGTCAGCGGCGATCTCGATCCGCTTCTCGCGGATCGTCTCGATGAAGCTGAGGTATTGTTCGGCCAGCGCCAGAACGGAAATCCGCGCCAGATCGACCTTTTGCCGCCGCGCCAGGTCGAGCAGCAGGTCGAGCGGACCTTCATAGCCGGCGACGTCGACGTACAGGACTTCGTCGTCGGGTGCCGGTTTCGGCTCCTCGAACCAGTCGGAAGCTGTCTCGTTCATCGGCGATTTTCCGTAGGTGTCGAGGGACATTGGTCCCTCGACCGGAGCGCGTCAAGCACGCGGTCTAGCCATTGATGGCGACGCAATCCACGCCATTGTTCTTGATCGACGCGCAGGTCTGCTTGGCGTCGTTGAACGAGTTCACCGGCAGGACGACCCGATACTTGACACCCTTGGCGCCAAGGTCGACGCGCCGGATTTCGAGCTGCGCCCCGTTGAGCATATTGCTCATGCGCTGCTGCGTGCTGCGCAGCTGCCGCTCGGCATCGCCCTGCGAAGGCGAAGACGACAGCTGGACATACGGTCCGCTGCCCGAGCTAGTGGCCGGTGCGGCCGCGGCGGGCCGCTCCTGCTGCACAGCGACGAGCGGCGTGGAAGCCGGCGCATTCGCCGAGGCAGTCGCCGTCTGCTGGCTGCCGCCGCCGAACCCACTGCCCCGGCTGACCGGACGCGGCATCGGAATGGGCGCCGCAATGCTGGCATCGAACGTCGGCGCCGCTGTCCCGGCAGGCGCCGGTACGGGAGCGGTGGTCGCTGCACCAACTGGCTCGACGAGCGCGGCAACGGCATCGACCTGGTTGGCCGCGGCCTCGCCTGCTCCAGTAACCGCCGTCAGCAGTTCCGATGGCGCCAGTTCGCTGCCCGCGATGACCGGCACGTTCGGCCGCTCGACCGGCAGTTCCTCGGCTCCTGCGACACCTTCGTCACCCGATACGATCGTCCCATCCGGGCGGACGGTGACGGTGCGGACCTTGCGGTTCGCGAGACCCGATTCGCTCGTGTCGGCCGGCTCACCCACCGCGACGCGTGCGACATCCGCCGCGCTCGTGCCGGCGGTCTGATCGCGCGAAACCAGCGTCTCGCCGTTGCCCGCTTGGGTATTGCCGTTGATCTCGTTGAACACCACCGAGCCGGACTGTTCGGCCGGAGCGGCGGGAGCTGGCTGCACCTTCACCGCGCCCGCATCGGCGGTAAGAACCGGAGCGGTAGCAGGGTCTTCACGGCCCATGTTAATGACCCAGAAGAGCCCGAGCCCGGCTGCCAGCAGCAGCGTGCCCGCAACCGCGATGCCCACGTACTGGCGCACGCCCGACGGCATAAAGCCGGTCTTGGGGGCGCGGACCCGCATCCGCGCGAACGGACGTTCCTCCTCGTCGGCCTCATCGAGGCGATCGACATCGCCACCTGATGCAGCGGCCGCGGCAAGGATCGCCGCTTCGGCGGAATCAACCTGCGGTTCCCGGTCGCGCATATTGGCGCGGCGCGGCGCGAAGCCCGAGCCAAGCGGCGGCACAGCGGGTGCCGGCTGGCCGGAAAAATTGACTGAAGGGGCGGCCGGCCTGTCGGAGCCCGACAGTTCGACGCGAACCGCTTCGCCGATGAGATCTTCGATCTCGTCCATCGGATCGAGATCGGCGCCACGGACGCGCGGCGGCGCGGACGCCGGCGAAAGCTGCGGCGCGGGCCGCGGCATGCCGGCGGCAGGCGTAGCGCCAAACCGTTCGCCGCCCTGCGGGGACCGCGGCGGCATCGTCACGGGCCTCACCTGCATCGAACCGGCTGCCGGTCGCACGTCTGCCTGTCCGGCAGTGCGCGCCCCGAGCGGGTTCGGCAGTACGGCGTGTGACGCCGGGGCATCGCTCTCATGCGACACTGGGCTCTGCGTCGGCCTGCCCGTAACCGAAGCATGTGCCTGACCCGGCATTGCGGACGGCGCGCGGGCCGGCGGAGCCGCCTCGAACTCGTCATCCTCCGGCAGGTCAAAGCCAGCCGCGATCAGATCGGCGATCGGATCATCGCCTGATGCCGGGGCATCGGGCGCCGGCCGGGAACTACCACCAAGATCGGAAAGATCGAAGTTGAAGTCGTCATCTGAAACCGGCGTCGGCGCCGAAGCGGATGCCGCAGGCGCGACAACCGGCAGCGGAGCAATGCGCGGTTCGGCGCGCGGCGGCACCGGCTGGCTCGGGGCCGTAGCTTTCTGCGGGTCAGAAGCAACCGGCTTGGGATCAAATTTCATCGCCGCCAACTGGGTCACGGCCGTCGGACGCGGCGGCAGCGCCGGCGGCAACCTCGACGGCCCGGACGACTGCCAGTTGGAAATCGGTTCGGGCGTGGGCACGGCGGGCGGCGCGGGCGGCTTGCCAAAGTCGATCGGCGTGGTCGGCCGCGGCTGCGGAGCCGGCGGCCTGCCCAAATCGAACTGCGTGGTTGGCCGCGGCTGCGGGGCGGAAATGGCATCGACGCCAGCCGGCTTTTCCATGCCGGGAATGCGAACTGTCGGCGCCGCTCCCATCGTGGCTGGGGCGGGCCTCGGCGAGTCGACTGGCGGCCTTGGCGCTTCCATGCCCGGGATGCGAACCGGACCGGCCTTGACCGTGGCCTCTCCCAACGGCGGAAGCTTGATGACACTGGGCTTTGGCCCAGGCTCGGCGCCTCCGGCATTGGTCGCCATGAGCTTTGCCAGCTCGGCGATCAGGTCGTCGGATTTTTCCTGGCTATCAGACATGTGCTGCGGTTCCACCGCCACCAAATGGCGTGCCCCTAAATATGCTTATCCCGGACCCCGAAGCCCCCGAGAACGGCCGACCAGTCATCACGTCAATGCGCCCGAATTATGAAAGCTCGGTCGGTGCAGACACCCCCAAGATTCTGAGGCCATTGACCAAAACCTGTCTGACGCCGTCGACAAGGGCGAGTCTTGCTAGGGTCATCTTTGGGTCGTCTGCCTTAACAAAGCGTAAGCTGACGTCTTCTTTGCCCTTCGCCCAGAACCCGTGAAAAGCCCCCGCCAGTTCATAGAGATAGAACGCGATGCGGTGCGGCTCATGCGAAACAGCCGCTCCCGCGACGATGCGCGGCCACTGCGCCAGCGCCCGGATCAGCTCAAGATCAGCCGGCGCCGTCAGCCGCTCGACCTCTGCCCCGTCCAGAGCAGCGGCCGAAATATCGAGGCCGGGCACGTCACGCTCAGCGACACGGAAGACGGAGCTCGCCCGGGCATGTGCATATTGCACATAGAACACTGGATTGTCGCGGCTCTGCTCCTTCACCAGCGCAAAGTCGAAATCCATCGCCGCGTCGTTGCGCCGGTAGAGCAGCATGAAACGCGTCGCGTCCGGACCCACCTCATCCACCACGTCGGAGAGCAGGACCAGATCGCCCGAGCGCTTGCTCATCTTGAACGGCTCGCCGTTCCGCATGAGCCGGACGAGTTGCATGATCTTGACGTCGATTTCGGCTTCGCCGCCCGAAACAGCCTTCACCGCCGCCTGCAAGCGCTTCACGTAGCCCGAATGATCTGCTCCAAGAACATTCACCATGTGATTGAAGTCACGCAGATATTTGTTCCGGTGGTAGGCGATGTCGGCCGCGAAATAGGTATAGCTGCCATCGGACTTCACCAGCGCCCGGTCGGTGTCGTCGCCATAGTCGGTGGCCCGGAACAGCGTCTGCTCGCGGTCTTCCCAGTCGTCCGGCGTCTTGCCCTTGGGGGGCTCCAGCCGGCCCTCGTAGACCATCCCCTTTTCGCGCAGCCAGGCGAGCGTCTTGGCGATATCACCATCCGGGCCGTGCAGCGTCCGCTCGGAGAAGAACACGTCGTGCTTGACCCCGAGCTTGCCGAGGTCAGTCTTGATGAGTTCCAGCATGGCCGCCAGCACGCGGTCCTTGACGATTGGCAGCCACTCAGCTTCCGGCTTGGCCAGCAGCGTGTTGCCAAATTCGGCCGCGAGCCCCGTTCCGGCCGGAACGAGGTAGTCGCCGGGATAAAATCCGCTTGGGATTTCAATCGTTTCGCCAAGGGCTTCACGGTAACGCAGGAAGGCGGACCGAGCGAGGACATCAACCTGCCCACCGGCATCGTTGATGTAGTACTCGCGGGTCACGTCATAGCCGGAGTAGTCCATCAGCGCCGCCAGCGCGTCACCAAAGACCGCGCCGCGCGTGTGGCCCACATGCATCGGCCCGGTCGGGTTGGCCGAGACAAACTCGACATTCACCCGCTCGCCCTGGCCAAGGTCCGACCTTCCGAAGTCTTTGCCCTGCTTCCGCGCCGAGCGCAGCACGTCGAACCACAGCCCATCGGCGATCCGGAAATTGAGGAAGCCCGGCCCGGCCGGCTCGACCGACACGACATCGGGATCGGCCGCAAAATGGGCTGCGAGCGCCATCGCGACCTCGCGCGGGTTCTTGCCCAGCGGCTTGGCCACCACCATCGCGGCATTGGTCGACAGATCGCCATGCGCAGGATCGCGCGGCGGCTCCACCACGACGCGCGCAACCAGTTCGTCGGTCACCTCAGGATAGAGGGACTTGAGCGCCGCGGCGACCCGCGTGGCGAAGATGGCGAAAACGTCCATGATGATCCTCAGGAACCGCGCGGGTTCGGGGGCGGAATGTGCGGTGGGCCTAGCCCAACTCAGGCACAGCGTCAAACCGGGAGACGGGCATGCTTCTCCATCGCATAGGGGTCGGTCATCCCGGCGATGAAGTCGGCAACCACCCGGGCGCGGGCCGCATCATTGCCGGCCGCCCGCATCCGGTCCTCCCACCGGCCGGGCAACGCCGCGCCGGTCATGTAGCCATCGAAAAGCTCGCCAACCACCGCTTCGCTCCGCCGCACCGGCCCCATAACCGCCTCGCTGCGATAGACATTGCGAAACAAGAACTGCTTAAGTCCTTGTTCTGATTGATTAATTTCCTGCGAAAAGCGCACCAAAACTATCCCCGCCCTCCGCACATCGTCGGCGCTCGTCACCCCCGCAGCCCCGATCACGGCGGTACTGGTCGCGATCACATCCTCGACCGAGCGCGTGATCAGACGCCGCTGCACCTCATGCGCCTGCCGGTTCGGCTCGATGTCCGGCCACCGCTCGAGCACCTCCCGCACGATCGGCCCGGCAAACGGCACTTCCAGCAGATCGGGCAGTCGGATCAGCCCGGCGCGCAGTGCATCGTCGATATCGTGCGCGTTGTAGGCGATGTCGTCGGCAATCGCCGCCGCCTGCGCCTCAAGGCTCGCATAGGAATCCACCCGCAGGCCGGCGGCGGCCGGAATCTCGGCCAACCCGAACGGCAACCCCTCATGACGATACCGCCCCACCGGCGCGCCATCGGCCCCGACCAGCGGTCCATTGTGCTTGAGGATACCCTCCAGCGATTCCCACGTCAGGTTCAGCCCGTCATGCTCAGCGTAGCGGTTTTCCAACCGCGTCACGACGCGGATCGCCTGCATATTGTGGTCGAACCCGCCCCACGGCTTCATCCGCTCATGCAGCACGCGCTCCCCTGCATGCCCGAACGGCGTATGGCCAAGGTCGTGCGCCAGCGCCACCGCCTCCGCCAGGTCCTCATCCAGCCGCAGCGCCCGCGCGATCGAACGCGCCATCTGGCTGACCTCCAGCGTATGCGTCAGCCGCGTCCGGAAATGCTGCCCCTCATGGTGCAGGAACACCTGCGTCTTGTGCTGCAACCGCCGGAATGCCGTTGAATGGATGATCCGGTCCCGGTCGCGCTGGTATTCCGAGCGCGTCGGGCTGTCCGACGCGCCGAACAGCCGGCCGCGGGTCTTTGCAGGATCGGAGGCGTAGGGCGCGCGCTCGCTCATGGTTGATACCGACACCCTTTTCAATTACGCCGCAGGTTCTTAGATTACGGGCACAGAGCCACGCCGCCTTGAACGGCGCAGGATCGGAACCATCAAATGAACGCTCTAGCACCGAACCCCGTCGTCCTGACAGACCGCGCCGCAAAGCGCATTGGCAGGATTCTCAGCAAACAGGCTCCCGGGACCGTCCTGCGCATCGTCGTTGCAGGCGGCGGCTGCTCCGGGTTCCAGTACGAGTACAACCTCGTCCAGGACACGGCCACCGACGACGACCTCGTGCTCGCCAAGGAAGGCGCCACGGTGCTGATCGATTCCCTCAGCCGCGAGTTCATGGGCGGCGCCGAGATCGACTACGTCGACGACCTGATCGGCCAGTCGTTCCAGATCAAGAACCCCAACGCCGTCGCCGCCTGCGGCTGCGGCACGAGCTTCGCGGTCGCCTGATCTCATGGACGAGGCCATCCGCAACCGCGGAACCCCGAGCCTCAAGCACGAGACCCCGGCACTGGCCTTGCAGAACCAGATCGGTGACCTGCATCGCGAGGTCGCGGGCCAGCGCTTCGGCTTCCTTGGCGGCATCTGGGAAAACCCGGCCGCATCGAGCGCCCGTTCAGCAAGGGCACCCTGGCCTGGGGCGGCCTTTATGGACACACCTGGTTCATCGATTTCGCCCGCGGCCTCACGGTCGTCGCGCTGACCAACACCGCGCTTGAAGGCTGCCTCGGCGCCTACCCCGGCGCGATAGCGCGGGCCGTCTACGACGTCTGACAGCAGTAGATAGCCCGCCCCACGCGGTTGCGATCGGCCGGGCAGCCAACTAGGTTGCGCGCATGCGGATAGTCACTTGGAATATCAACGGGGTGCGGGCGCGGCAGGGCGTCCTGCTGAACTGGCTCGAAAAGAACAGCCCCGACATCGTTGCCCTGCAGGAAATCAAGATCGTCGACGAGGAGTTCCCGCGGCTTGAGATCGAGGCGCTGGGCTACAACGTCGAGACGTTCGGGCAAAAGAGCTGGAACGGCGTCGCCCTGCTCTCCAAAAAACGCTTCGATGAGGTGCACCGTGGCCTGCCCGGTGACGACGCCGACGAGCAGTCGCGGCTGATCGAGGGCGTGTTCTCCACCGAAAGCGGCGTGGTGCGCGTCTGCTGCATCTACCTGCCCAACGGCAATCCTGTGAAGAGCGAGAAATTCCCCTACAAGCTCGGCTGGATGGACCGGCTGATCCCCTTCGTCGAGAGCCGGCTGGCGCTTGAGGAGCCGTTCATTCTCCTCGGCGATTTCAACATCATCCCGGCCAACGTAGACGCGACCTTCCCCGAAAAATGGGTCAACGACGCCCTCTTCCGCCCCGAAAGCCTGCAGCGCTTCCGCACGCTGGTAAATCTCGGCCTCACCGATGCCGTGCGCGCCGTAACCGCCGAACCCAGTCACACCTTCTGGGATTTCAAGACGTTCGGCTGGGAGCGCAAGGAAGGCATTCGCATCGACCACCTGCTGCTCTCACCGCAACTGGCCGACCGGCTCGAGGGCATCACCGTCCACGCCGAAGTCCGCGGAGGCGAACGCCCAAGCGATCACGTCCCCGTCGAAGGGCGCTTCGCCATCTAGCTGCTCGGAGATATTGGTGGGGTGCCTGCCCCACCGATGATCAGCGCCGGCGGGTCACAACCCGCCAAAGCGCGTTCCGAGGCTGTCGGCCATTTCAACCGCATGCGCCCGCTGATCGGCAGTCGCGATCGAGGCGCACTCGTTGAGCATGACCTGGATCCAGGCCTCATCGGGCGTATTGGCTGAGCGGCGGCTGGCGATTGTCAACCACATCAGGCCCTCAACCGGATTGGCCTCAATGCCATCGCCATCGAACAGGAGCTTGCCCAGGTGCGCCTGCGCGCCGGCATGCCCCTTGCGGGCGGCCAGCGAAAGCCAGCGCGCGCTCTGCAATGAATTGGCGCCGGTGTTCTGCGGACCGAGATAACGCATACCGACGCGATATTGCGCATCGGCATCGCCGAAATAGGATGCTGCGTGCAGGATGAGCCGGTTCGATTCCTGCTCGTCCTTGGCGATGCCGGCTTCGGGCAGGCCCTTCTCGTAGTACTCGCCCATCTTCAGGAACGACTGCGCCACGATGTCGGCCTCGACGCCCTTGGGCGCGGCATCGGCATGCTCGTCAGCGATCTGGCTGAAATAGCCGAACGCCTTGACCGGGTCCTTCGCAACGCCCTCGCCGCTCTCGTACATGAGACCGAGCTGGTAGAGCGCCATCGGCTGGCCGGCTTCCGCGGCGTCCTCAAGGGCGCCGATCAGTTCGTCGCTCGAAATGCCGCCACCGGCACCATCGAGCATATTGGCCATCGACAGGGCCGCGTCGACGGCGGTGCCCGCAGGCACCGCGCCGTTCGCCTGTGCAAAGGCCGGTGAAGCCAGAATCGCAAGAAGCAGCGACGCACCGGCCGTCACGGAGATCAGGGATGTTGCCCTAGATGTCCGCATAGCACTCCTTCTCACCATCGGCTCCCGGATTGGTCAGGGCGCCATAGCGGGCCGACCCTACCAACTGGGCATACTTCCAGATTGCGCCCGAACCATATTCGGTTTCGCGCGGTTTCCAGGCAGCTTTGCGCCGGGTGAACTCCTCGTCCGTCACATTTACCGAGATCTCCCCGGTCGTAGCGTCGAGGGTGATGATGTCGCCGTCCTGAATGTGGGCGATGGGACCGCCGATCGCGGCTTCAGGGCCGACATGGCCGATGCAGAATCCGCGGGTGGCGCCCGAGAAGCGGCCGTCGGTGATGAGCGCAACGGTGTCGCCCATGCCCTGGCCGTAGAGCGCCGCGGTGGTCGAGAGCATCTCGCGCATGCCCGGGCCGCCCTTGGGACCTTCATAGCGGATGACGAGAACCTCGCCTTCCTTGTACTGGCGCTTCTCGACGCAAGCGAAGGCATCTTCCTCGCGATCGAACACACGAGCCGGCCCGACGAAGCGCAGGTTCTTGAGCCCGGCGATCTTTACGATCGCCCCATCGGGCGCGAGATTGCCGCGCAGCGAGACGACACCGCCGGTGGTCGAGATCGGGTTCGACGTGGGCCGGATAACGTCCTGCTGGTCGTTCCACTTCACCTTGGCGAGGTTCTCGGCAACGGTCTTGCCGGTGACGGTCATGCAATCGCCGTGCAGGAACCCGCCGTCGAGCAGCGCCTTCATCACCAGCGGGATGCCGCCAGCCTCGAACAGGTCTTTGGCGACATAGCGCCCACCGGGCTTCAGGTCGCCGATATACGGCGTGCGACGGAAGATTTCGCCGACGTCGAACAGGTCGAACTTGATGCCGACTTCATTCGCCATCGCCGGCAGGTGCAGCGCGGCATTGGTCGAACCACCCGTCGCGGCAACCGTCATCGCGGCGTTCTCAAACGCCTTGCGGGTGGCGATCTGGCGCGGACGGAGCTGCACCTTCAGCAGTTCCATCACCTGCTCGCCGGCCGCGGAGCAGAGTGCGTCGCGAATTTCGTACGGAGCCGGAGCACCACAGCTATAGGGCAGCGCAAGGCCGATCGCTTCGGCGACCATGGCCATCGTGTTGGCCGTGTACTGACCACCGCACGAACCGGCAGAAGGGCACGCGACGCGCTCGAGCTCGTCGAGCGTCTCGTCATCCATCTTGCCGACCGAATGCAGGCCGACGGCTTCGAACAGGTCCTGCACGACAACGTCGCGACCGCGGAAGCGGCCCGGCAGGATTGAGCCGCCATAGATGAAGATCGACGGCACGTTGAGGCGCAGCATCGCCATCATCATGCCCGGCAGCGACTTGTCGCAGCCGGCCATAGCAACGAGCGCGTCGTAGCTGTGGCCGCGCATGGTGAGTTCGACCGAGTCCGCGATGACGTCCCGGCTCGCCAGCGATGACTTCATGCCGGCATGGCCCATGGCGATGCCGTCGGTGACGGTGATGGTGGTGAATTCACGCGGCGTGCCATGGTTGGCGGCAACGCCCTTCTTCACGGCCTGCGCCTGACGGCCCAGCGAAATGTTGCAGGGCGCAGCCTCGTTCCAGGCCGTCGCGACACCAACCAGCGGCTGATGGATCTGCTTGTCCGTGAGACCCATGGCATAGAGGTAGGAGCGGTGCGGTGCGCGCTCGGGCCCCTCGGTCACATGGCGGCTCGGGAGCCGAGATTTGTCGACGTAGTTGCTATCCATGTTTCCGTTCCCCCTGCCTGGCTCGCTCGAGCCGGTCGAAAAATGGACCGACATATGTTCGCGTGCCAGACAAGGCACAAGGGCAAGCCCCGGCGTTTTCGTTCGGTGCCCGGAGACTCCGGTCCCGTTTCGCCCGCCCTCGCCTTCGTCAGTCGGCCCCGTTTAGGGAGACATTGTGGCGGCGTTCCTCGCCAAATGGTTGATCGGCCGAGGCATTGTCGGGATTCAAAATCGCTGTTGCAAAAACGTCACGAAGGCTTCTTCGGCTGTCCATCGAACGGCGGACGAAACGTCGCCGCGAGTCCGCTAGTCACCGCGCCGTGGCCGGGGGGAGTAAAGAGGATCTCGCGATGCCGCACGACCGTTCCCCGATGGCCCTGACGCCCGAACTCGTCGCGCTGGTGGAACGCATGGAACGCGATCCCGGCCCGCCCGCGGGTGAGCGCGAACAGACGCCCCGCGAGCTCGCCGCGATGGCCCGCGCTGTGCTTGCCGGAAAGGGCGACGGCCCGCTCTGGCTCTTTGCCTATGGCTCGCTGATCTGGAAGCCGGACTTCGTCCACGCGGCTGCGGTTCGCGCGACTGCGGCCGGCTGGCACCGCTCGTTCTGTCTGAGACTGACGCGCTGGCGCGGCACGCCTGAAGTCCCGGCTCTGATGATGGCGCTCGATCGCGGCGGATCATGCTCAGGCATCGCCTATCTCCTCCCCGACGAGGACCACCATGCCCAGGTCGTCCGCCTGCTGCTGCGCGAGACCGACGGCAACCCGCCCACCAACGTGGCACGTTGGGTCACCGTGCGCACGGCGGACGGGCCGCAGCAGGCGCTCGCGTTCACCGCCTCGCCGAAGGGCCGCGCCTACGCCGGCCGGCTGGCACACGCCGACATAGCCCGGACCCTGGCCGTCGCGGCAGGCCACTGGGGCTCGGCTGCTCAATATCTCTACAACACCGTTTCCAAGCTCGAGGAGAGCGGCATCCGCGACCGCAATCTATGGGCGCTGCAAGCGCTCGTCGCCGAGGAGATCCGCCGCAATCACCGGCTCACCCGTGCCGCCTAAAGCCACTTGCGCGAGCGGAACCACAGGAACTCCAAGACCCCGATCAGCGCAAGGACCAGGATGACCACGCCGAACGCCCACGGCTCGCGCGCAAACGGAATGCCATCGACATTCATGCCGATGATGCCGGTGATGAGGGTCAGCGGCATGAAGATCGTGGTAACGGCGGCAAGGATCAGCAGCGCCCGGTTCAACTGCTCGGCCCGCCGATCGGTGATCTGCTCGTGCACCAGCGCGGCGCGTTCCGAGAAACTTGCGACTTCAGCCGCAAGCCGATTCATCCAGCCCACCGCCTCACGCAGGCGCGAGCGGTCGCGCTGGGTGTACCAGGCAGCAGCCGAGGTCTCGAGCGTGGTCAGGGCATCTCGCTGCGGCAATACGGTGCGGCGGATGGTGATCGCGGCGCGCCGCACGATGTTCAGCCCCACCCGGGTCCGGTCGGTAGGCTGCCGCAGAACCTCTTCCTCGAGGTCGTCGGTCTTGTCGCTCAACCGGTCGAGGATCGGTTCGAGCCGGTCGGCCGCCCGCAACGCCACCCGGGTGATGAGATGGATGGGCGTCGTCGGCGCAGTTGTCGCCTGCTTGCCCGGCGTCGCACCGATCAGGTCCTCCACCGGCATATCCGTCACGGCCACGACGCGGGATCGCTCAACCCAGAAGGCGGCTTCACGCTGGTTCTTGAGGTCGTTCCGGTCGGCGACGGGCAAGGTGGTGAGAGCAATCAGCGCCCCCTCGTCATAGATCGTGCAATGCGGGCGCGGATCGGTCTCCAGCAGCGCCTCGGCGGTCACCTTGCCGAACTCGCTGACCAGCCAGTCGA
>Ga0209476_10001639_pt1 | contig 15041 bp, 7 predicted proteins | sample KloWWTrecipitate_FD_187179 | JGI IMG/M metagenome (GOLD analysis project Ga0209476, IMG submission 187179) | Active sludge microbial communities from Klosterneuburg, Austria, studying microevolution and ecology of nitrifiers - Klosterneuburg... | ecosystem: Engineered > WWTP > Aerobic digester >... | reverse complement strand
AGTTCGCGCTTGGCCGGCAAATCGTTCATGCGATCCATTCCCCGTCGTAGACGAAAGCCGCGGGTCCGCTCATGCGCAGCGCATGGCCTTCGCCCGGCCACGTGATGGTAAGCGTCCCGCCGGGCAGTGTCACCGCCACGCGCTCGTCGAGCAGGCCCTGGCGACGCAGCACCGCCACCGCGGCGCAGGCGCCGGTGCCGCAGGCCAGGGTCTCGCCGACGCCGCGCTCCCACACCCGCAAGCCGATCGCCGCGCGTCCGCGTGGTTCGGCGAAACCGACGTTGCAGCGGTCGGGGAAACGCGGATGGCGCTCGATGCGCGGGCCCAGCGCGGCGACCGGCGCGGTGGCCACGTCGTCGACACGCAGGACGGCATGCGGATTGCCCATCGAGGCGACCCCGATCTCGACCGTGTGGCCATCGACGTTGAGCGCATGCGCCGGCGCATCGGCGTCGGCATCGAAGGGCACCGCCGCCGGCTCGAACACCGGTACGCCCATGTCGACTTCGACCATGCCGTCGCCGTCGATGCGGCAGGCCACCAGACCCGCCGGCCCTTCGAGCTGGATCGCGCCCGAGGTGGCGACGCCATCGCGGCGCAACCACGCCACCAGGCAGCGCACGCCGTTGCCGCACTGGCGCGCCTCGCTGCCGTCGGCGTTGCGGATGGCGTAGGCCGCGGCACTGTCGCCGCGCAGGGGCCGCTCGAGCGTCAGCAACTGGTCGAAGCCCACGCCGGTATGGCGATCGGCCATCGCGCGCACCAGGGCGGGATCGAGCGGACCGGTGGCCGCGCGGCGATCGAGCACGACGAAGTCATTGCCGGCGCCGTGCATCTTGGTGAAGCGGATCGGCATCGCGGTCCGGTTCGTCGCGCGCGGGTCAGGGCGTGCCATCGGGCTCCACGGCCGACGGCGCGTCCGCGGGCGAGGCCTCGGCCGGCTTCTCCGCGGGCTTCTCCGCCGTCGCGGCCGGCGCGTCCTCCGGCAACACCAGGTCGCCCTTGAGGCCGCATCCAGCCAGGAGGCCCGCGGCCAGCAGTCCCCAGAAAATTCGCCTCGATGCCATGCGCATGCTCGCCTCGCGGATCAATCGTAGCGGAATGGGGACGGGCCGGGATCCTTCCACGGCTCGCGCGGCGCGTCGGCCGCTTCGTCGGCGCGGCCGAGCCGGTCGAGCAGGAAGGCATAGTAGAGCGCAGTCTCGCGATACGCCTGGTAGCGCCCGGCGATGCCGCCATGTCCGGCGTCCATGCTGACCCGCAACAGCAGCGGCTGCTGGTCGGTCTTGCGCGCGCGCAGCCGCGCGACCCACTTGGCCGGCTCGTAATACTGCACCTGGCTGTCCCACAGGCCGGTGGCGACCAGCATCGCCGGGTAGTCCTTGCGCTCGATGTTGTCGTACGGAGAGTACGACAACATGTAGTCGTAGTCCGCCTTCCGGGCCGGGTTGCCCCACTCGTCGAACTCGTTGGCGGTCAGCGGGATGCCGGGGTCGAGCATGGTGGTCACCACGTCGACGAAGGGCACCAGCACCAGCAGGCCGCGGTAGCAGCCGGGGCACTGGTTGACGGCCGCGGCCATCAGCAGGCCGCCGGCGCTGGCGCCCATGGCGAAGACCTTGTCGGCGGCCGCGTAGTCGAGCTCGACCAGCGCGCGGGTGACGTCGACGAAATCGTTGAAGGAGTTCTGCTTCCTGAGCAGGCGCCCGTCCTCGTACCAGGCGCGCCCCATCTCCTGCCCGCCGCGCACGTGCGCGATGGCATAGACGAAGCCACGGTCGAGCAACGAGAGCAGCGGCGAGGAAAAGCGCGGATCGCTGGAGTAGCCGTAGGCGCCGTAGCCGTACAGGAGCAGCGGCGCGCGCCCGTTGCGCTTGAGGCCCTTGCGATGGACCAGCGACACCGGCACCTTGGTGCCGTCACGCGCCTCGATCCACAGGTGCTCGGCCACGTAGTCCGAAAGCTTGAAGCTGCCCAGCACCGGATCCTGCTTGCGCAGCGTGCGCGCGCCGGTGGCGAAGTCGTAGTCGTAGACCGAGGTCGGCGTGGTGAGCGAGGTATAGGCGTAGCGCAGGGTGCCGGACTCGGGCTCGCGGTTGTCGCCGAGCGTCGCGGTGTAGGTCGGCTCGTCGGCCGCGATCACGCGCTCCGTGCCGTCGCCCCAGCGGCGCACGCGCAACTGGCGCAGGCCCTGCGAGCGCTCCCCGATCGCGAGCCATTCGTTGAAGACCTGGTAGTCCTCGATCAAGGCGTCGTCGCGGTGCGCGACCACGTCCCGCCACAGGCTGCGGTCGGCGACCCGCGCGGACGGCGCCTCGACGATGCGGAAGTTGGGCGCCTGCCAGTTGGTGTGGATGATGAAGCGTTCGCCCAGATCGGTGGCGTCGTATTCGTGGCCGCGTTCGCGCGGCAGCAGGACGCGGAACGCCAGCGCGGGGTCGTTGGCATCGGCCACCCATTGCTCGGTCGCGAGCGTGCTCTCAAGCTGGATCCACAGGTAGCGGTTGCTGCGGCTCTTGGCCAGGCCCAGGTAATACGAGGGGTCCTTCTCCTCGTACACCAGCGCATCGTCCGCCACCGGCGTGCCCAGCACGTGCCGGCGCACGCGGTTGCCCAGCAGCGTGTCCGGATCCTTCTCGACGTAGAGCACCGTGCGGCTGTCGTTGGCCCAGACGAAATCCGGCTCGACGTTGACCAGGGTGTCGGATAGCAGTTCGCCGGTCACGAGGTCCTTGAAGCGCACCGTCCACTGTCGCCGGCCGACGCTGTCCTCGGCCCAGGCCAGCATGCGGCCATTGACCGAGACCTCGTAGTTGCCGATCTGGAAATAGGCCTTGCCGGCCGCCATCGCGTTGGGATCGAGCAGCAGTTCCTCGGGCGCCTCGAGCGTGCCCTTGCGGCGCGCATGGATCGGGAACTCGCCGCCGGGCTCGTAGCGCGCGTAGTACCAGTAGCCGTTCTCGCGCTGCGGCACCGTGCCATCGTCGGCCTTGATGCGGCCGACGATCTCGCGATAGATCGTGTCCTGCAGCGGCCGCGTGTGCGCGAGCATGGCATCCGCGTAGGCGTTCTCGGCCGCGAGGTGGGCCAGCACCTCGGGGTTCGAGCGGGTGTCGTCGCGCAGCCAGTAGTACTCGTCGATGCGGTCGCCGTGGGGGGAGGTCACGGTGTGGGGCAGCTGTGCCGCGACGGGTGGGCCGGCGGGGGCCGTGGATGCGGATTCGCTCGCCGGGACGCTGGCCGGCGCAGCGCCATCCGGCTGCATGTCGCCGATGGAAGTGCAGGCGGCGACGGCGACGGCAATGGCCGCCCAGATCGCTGGCCGCAGGCTATGAACTCGCGTCACGTGGGGCTCCGGGGCTGGCAGCCGGGATTCTATGCGGTCAATGGGCGGAGCGCGCTGCGATGCAGGTTTGCTGCAGCCACTTCCCATGCGGCGTCCTCCCGTACGAGGAGTCCACCGTGACCAACCCCGCCCGCTTCGCCGTGCGCCTGAATGCCGCCGACACGGCCCGCATCGCGCGTGTCGCCACCCTGCGCGGCGTGCCCGTGTCGGCATTCGTCCGCGATGCCGCGCTGCGCGAGGCCGACGTGGCGATCGCCGCCGAGCTGGCCGTCACGCTGTCGGCCGAGGAGTCGCGCCGATTCCTCTCCGCGTTGGACAATCCGTTCAAGCCCAATGTGCGGCTGACGAAGGCGATGGTCGGCCCCGCCAGCCCCATGCCCCGGCGCTGATGCCAGCGCATGGCGCTGCAGTTCGACCTGCTGGGCGCCCGCCTGCACGACTGTGCAAGCCTTTTTCCGAAGGTACGCCCACCTTGATGGTCACCTGCAGCAGTAGGCAGGCCAAGACCAGCGAATGCGCTCATCCACGACGGCTCTACCAAGTAGCGGGTGGCCCTAAGAACGCGGGGCAGGTCACCCCTGTACAGCGGTCCGGAGCTGGGCTGGTCGATGTCCCCGGTCCAGGATCGGAACATGGTAATCAAGGCCGTGCTGATGGCCTGCTGGCAACGGACCGGCCAGGAGCAGGTGATCCTGCACTCGGACCGAGGCACGCATTTCACGAGCCACGAGCACCAGCGGTTCCTCAAGGACCACAACATCGTCAGCAGAATGAGCGAGGTCGGCCACTGCGGCGACAATGCGCCGGCCGAAGGCTTCTTCGGGATGTTCAAGCGTGAGCGGACCAACCGGCGCCGATACCGCACGCTGACCGAGCCCCGGGGCCGACGTGTTCGACTACATCGAGCGCTTCCACAACCCTAGGATCCAGCGCAGGCTCGCTGCCCGGGATCGGGAGTTCAGTGCCTTAACTCAACCGTCCGCGAAAACAGGGTTGTACCCGCGGTTTCACGGCATGAAAGGGTCACGATCCTGTCTAGAATAAACCCATTCGGGATATGCATCGTACTCTGCGTAGTAGATCAGGAGGCTAACTACCTCTTCCGCAGTTGGCGGAGGGTCCCTTAGAACTCCAAGCACTTCCTTGGCGGTTGGCACGTCAATAAAGTACTCGAATCCCGCGGCCTTTACTTCCGGCGGAACGCTCAGGTGCGGTTCGACGAGTGCAGTGGCGACGCAATCCGCCTCGGCCGTCCAGGGCCGTCGCGCACAGATAGAGATCTCGTCTCCAAGTGACGGGAGCCGATCAATGGCTTCTCGCAAACGCATGACTAGTAGTCCGCTCCCCATTGATGGAAGCCACCCCTTCCATCTGGGTGGAAGAGTCTCCGCCAAGGCGCACCTTCATGCTGCACACGAGGCACGAGTTGCAACACGCCGGGCGAGTCCTTCACGTGATGCCAAGTCCACCCATCCGGCGACATTCCAAACACTTTGCCTCCTGCGGACTTCGGGATCCGAATGCCTAGCGTTGCGAACGCAGCTGCAACATCAGGGTCGGCGCGCATGCTGGCCAGAGCCAACTCGTTGGCCTGCCGGAAGTGAGCGGGCCGAGTTCCAACCCCAAGTTTCTCGATAGTAGTTTCGAACGCAACAGAGTACGCGTTCGCGCGATTGACTAAGCCAGTGCCCGCTGTTGCAAGTCCGCCACGCACCAGCGATCGGAGCGGTGCCGAAACGAATCCAGCCACATCGAATGCCGCTGCCCCCTCCAACTCCTCATCGGCAATGTCGAATACCGGCCCCTGGTAGTCACGGTTGGCAGCCATATCTTGGAACTCGCCAAGAAGGTTGACTGCTGCCTTCCCCCATCCCACTGCCCGATCCGACCATGAACCCTTTGCGCCGCGCTCCTCTAACGACGCAATGTTTGGCGTTAGAATCGATGCTGCTTGTGACCTTAGAGACGTGCCACTTGCGCCGATCGTTGCCGGACTCGACGCGCCAGATCGCGCGCCAGACTGCGCGCCGACAACCGACATTCCATCGGCGCCGTTGATCACCCCGAAACTGACCGCACCACTCAACGTCGACAGGTTCCTGCTGCCCCCAACCGCCACGCTGCCGTTGTTGCCAACCGAGTAGCCGATCTCGGTCGTCTTGCCGCCTTGCATGAAATCGCACGTGCCAGTACTGGGCCTGTCGACGCCGACGTCACCACACGCGATGTAGCCCGTCGGATCCGTGCCGCTCAGCGGATTGTTTAGTATGTAGCTGTACGGGTTGAGGGATTGGCTGTTCTCCGGGAACTGGATGACTGGGTCAACACCGTAAAACCGCCCCAGATTGAAGTCAAACATCCGCCCGTTCATGTGGATGAGCCGGAACGAATCGAGGTGCTCGTGCGTCGTGAATCCGCGACGGTTGCGCGGGGCGTTGGTGGGTGGTGTGTTCAGGGCGTTGTCGCCGGTGTTGCCCCAGTCGTTGCCGTCGCGGGGCTTGCCGAACGGATCGAAGCCTCGCTGCTCGATGACAGTGCCCTCGGCGTCCGTGACGACGGTGATCGATCCCAGGCGATCGGCGTGCAGGTAGCTGACCGTCGACAGACCGTTCTGCTTGACGAGTAGAGCGCCTCCGGGCAGGTAGTAGCGCTCGATCACGCCCGCCGATCCGACCTCACGCTCGTATGACTTGCCGGAATAGACCAGCTCGGTCGGGACCATGTTCGCGGTCAGGCGTTGCACTTGGAGGTAGCGGCTGCCGTCTGGACGATGCGAGAAGGTGGCGCCTTGAGCGGTGTCGCTCCAGTCCAAGGCGCGCGGCCGGTTGTCGATGTCGTAGTGAATCGTGGTCGCATACCCGGTGGGGTAGTTCTGGCGCTTCGTGAGGTTGCCGTTGGCGTCGTAGACGTAGCTGACGTCCGCGGTGGATCCGCCCGGCCGTGAAACCCTGGAGACCGCGTAGGGCTTTCCGGCGGTGCTGTACACGTAGGCCGAGTCGCTGTCGATGCTGAAGTCGGTCTTCTTCTTCAGGTTGCCGATGGCGTCGTAGCCATGGCTGGTCACGTCGCCAGTCGAATCGCCGCCGCGGGCTACGGTCGTTACCCGGAACAAGGGATCGTAGGCGTAGGTCTCCCGCAGCCTTGTGGTCGCCGGGGCACCCAGCGGCGTGAGGTGCAGCCCGACGTCTTGCGTCTGCGTGAGATTGTCGTAGACGTCGTACCAGTAGGCGATGTCGGCGATCTTGTTGGTCGCGGTCATCGACGATGCCGGTGCGGAACAGTTCGCAACGTCACCCGAGAGGCGCACGCAGATGGAGCGCAATCGCCCCGTACCCTCGTCTACGGATTGGGTGCGCACCATGGCGGGGGCGTAGCTGCTGGCACTGGTCGGCCGGTTGCCGAGCAGGCTCTCAGTCGCTTCGCCGGCCGCATTCATGGCGGTGACCTTGCGGTAGTAGCGGTTCTGGACGCTGCCGTAGGCGACAAAACCGACTGCATTGCCCTCCTCGACCAGGTGGCCGCGCGGGCCATAGGCCGCGTAGCTGGTCACGAGCCCGGGCAACTCGTGGCTCTTGAGTCGGCCGAAGTTCGAGTCGTACGCATAGCGTGTCGTCAACGCGTCGGACTGGTTGCGCGCATGTCGATAGACCAGCTCGTAGCGTTGCTTGGGACGGAACAGCGCGTCGTAGGTGAGCGCCTCCTCCACGCGCTCCAGATCAGTCGCCTGGCAGGCACCATCGGAAACGGCGCGGATCGTCCGTCGGCTCGTGGCGAGCAGGCCGATGCCTGAGGTGTCGTAGGTCCACTCATCGCGACCACAGTCTGCGGCCGAGCCGGTCGCTTCCTTGCGTTCCTGCCACTCGCGCGAGATCGGCCTGCCCAGGGAGTCGTAGGCCTGCTTCCACGCGTAGAGCCCGGCGCTGTAACGGGCATCGCGCTGTTCGATTACCTGGCCGTAGCCGTCGTAACTGAAGGTCCAGTCTCCCCGGTTGGGGTCCTTGGTCAGCGTCCTTCGGCCGAGGTCGTCGTAGCTGGCCTGCGTGTGGTTGCCCATGGCATCGGTGATCAGCACCGGGTTGCCGGCACCGTCGTACCAGAAGCCGGTGGTGCCGTTGCTGGCGTCGACAGTGCTCAGCACGCGCCCTGCGCTGTCATGCGTGCGCTTGACCGTCACGGCGGGCACTTCACCGACCGAGTTCCCGCCCTCGCGCTGCAATGTCAGCGTCGCGCGGGCACCCCGGTAGGCATACGTGGTCTTCAATTTCGTCGTGGCTCCGGCGGCGGCACCGACCGCAAGGTCAAGCTTGGTCCATTCGCGCGACTGGGGACGACCCAGGGCGTCGTGGCCCGCGAAGGTCGTGTAAGTACCCGCATCGACCGTCGACTGGTTCCCGGCGGCATCGAACGTGGGCGTCTCCTTGATCAGCAGGCCACGTCCGTTGTACTGGCGCTGGACCGCGGACCAACTTCCTTCGGCGAAGGCCTGGGCCTCGGAGCGCACCGTTCGGCCGCGCAGGTCGAGGAAGGTGCGCGAAACCGGCGCCCCCTGCTGCTGCGTGATCACGCGCCAGGCTGCCGAAGCGCCGATGGCGCTACCGCACCGGCTCGCGCCACTACACCACTGGCGCGTCGTGACCAGCGACGGCGCCGAGGCGAGCCCTGCGGTGACAGGGAACAAGCGACGCTTCTCCTGGCCCCATGCGTCCAACTCCATTCGCGTCTGGAGACCATTCACGTCGGTCACGAGGTCGACTACACCGAATCGCGGGTCGGTCGACTGCTGTCTGACATGCTGGACGACAGTGCTGCCGGACGAACTCAGCACGTGCTGCGTTGTGCTGCGCTGGAAGTACCCGGGACTCTGGTCCCCTGAAAGCCCAAAGCTGTGCTCGACCTTCCGGCGCTCGCTGAGCAAGCCACTGCTACCCTTGGCCAGTTCGGAGACCTCAATGACGTTGCCGTAGCTGTCGTACTGGATGACCTGCCGGTGGTAGGTGCCCGCGGGCGGGCTGTCCAATGCAGTCCCGAGCGCCGCGCAAGCTGACGTAGCGCTGGCGTTCCTCGGCAGGGCAGGTGCGATGCCTTCTACGGCAAATGTCGCCGTCGGAAGTTGACGCGCGCAGGTGCCGTCGCTGTAGATCGGAATCCGGGTGATGCTGCGCGATAGCGAAGGCAGGACGATGGCCGGTGCATGCCCGCTGGCATAGCTGACGCTGGAGCTGGTGACCGATCGCGTCAGCATCGCGGGCCACCACTCGGATGCCGTGGTTCGCTTCAGGAAGGTCGACGTCGTCGAATGCGTCCGCGTCGAAGCAAGGACTGAAATCCCGACTGCCTCGCCCGGAACGTAGTCTTCGGTCGTCTTGACCTCCAATGTCACATTGCCGTGATCATCGAAGCTGCGGGCCGCGCGCTCGACGGCGATTTTGGCGCGGTCGGCCAGGTCATTGGTGGTTGTCTCGTCTGCCGTCGCGTGGAGGTGCCAGCACTCCACGCCGGTCGTGAGCGGGCACGCCGCACTTCGGGTTGCTTCCCAGTCCGTCACGGTCTGGCGGAGCGGCCTCGGCGTGGCGCCGTCAGCGCAGGCTGGCAGGCCGGCATCGCCAAGGCGCACTACGCTGTGGCATTCCGCCGCGCCGGAATAGGGGTACTTCTGCTTGAAGTCGGTCACGGCCCTTAGGCCGTCGTCCAGATTGTCCTCAACGATGCGGGCGAAGCCACGGAAGCCACGGCCCGCGTTGTTGTACAACGCCTCGGCATAGCTGTAGCGGCGAGTCAGCATCGTCGCGGCATCTACGCCCGCGCTGATCCTGAATTCACTGACGACCGGCATCGACGAAGTGAAGTAGAAGTGCCGGTTGTCGGCCTGCGAGGCGTCCGAGTCGCGTGCAGGGATCGAGTAGAGCGGCAGGCTGCGGCCAGACTGAACCTCCATCAGTTCGGTTGAGTCGATCGAAAGCGGGTGATGGCTCCAGCGCGAAACTGACGTCTGTCCTACTCCCGCGGGCAGGACGTCCTGCGATGCAACCAACATGTCTGGAGGCATGGGGCTCTCGATACGCGTTGCGCCGTCGAGCAAGACGCCCGGATTCTCGGCGATGAACAGCCGGTACCCGGCAGCCGGATTGAAACCAGCGGGGAGGTCCGGAAGGCCCGGCCAGCTCCCTGGCGGGATATAGCAGCGCGCGTAACCGGCTCCTATCTGGTCCTGCCATCCACAGCCGATGCGCCCCAGGACGTCGACGAGTCCGTCGCCATAGGCGTCCTCGATTTGGCTCCCCGTCAGGCGCGATCGGATCCCCGTTTCCAGTTCGCGTCCGGTGTACTCAGGTTCGGCCGTTGCGCCCGGGGATTCGATGAACTGCAGGGCCGACATCTCGTAAGTCGAGTCGTCCCAATTGCCCCGCATCTGCGAGTCAAAGCCGTAGAAGGGCCGGAACGCAGGAAATCCGTTGACCACGAAGCCAGCAGTCACCTCCTGCCCGGTGACTGGGTCGACCGGGCAGTAGTAAGCCTCGTTGCAGACGTCGTCCGGTGAGGCAGTCGCGTTCGTCGGATCGCCAGGGCCGGAACCAGGAACCGGGCTCTGGTCGCACACAGGGCTGGCCGTGAGGTGATATCGGCAGACGGGGATAGCCACCGATTTGGGCATCAGGAGTTCCTGGCGCCCGTCCGCATCCACGTCGATCGCACGCATCCCGTGGGCGTACCGGGGAGTGGACACGCTCGACACGGATGAGGGCGCGAGGAACTCCAGGCCACGGCGGGACCCCGTGCAACGGCGACTCCCGAGCTTTCCGCCCTGGTTGAGCCGGATGGTCCAGGTCACCTGCGCGGATCCACCGCAGGCTGCAGGGAACAGCCAATCGTCCAGGCCATCGCCGTTGACATCCATCCACATGCGGAACAGTCCGTCATTCGAATCCGCCTGCCGATGACTATCGCTGCTCCCACCGGCAAAGAGCTGCTCGGGATCGAGACGCTCGACTGCGAGATCTCCATTTGCGGCACGCCGAAGCAATGCAAGGTGCTTGATCTGCGTCGTGCTCGTCGCTGTGCTTTCGCTGACGAATAGGTCGGGAATTCCATTGCCATCGAAGTCCGTCACGCGGCTGACGAACTCCCGGTGGTAGGGAGTTGCCTGGTCGTCCAGGCACATGAGATGTCGCGGGGCTTCGAAGAGCTGCGTATCCGGCTTCGCCGTCGAGCGCAGATAGAGCACTACATGCCGTTCGTTGGCACATTGCTCGATCGTAGGCCCGACCCGGGTCAGGTTCGAGTAAGGCTGCTCCACCAGGAGGTCGGTCAATCCATCGGCATTCACATCCGCCAGGTCGATCAGCTGCGCGCCTGCCGGAAGGACCGTGACGCTGTCCTGGACGACGTCGAAGCCGCTGGTGGACCACGACCTCCAGTAGCCGACCCGCGGGCGGCCCTCGAGGATCCCGAAGAGGTCGGTCCGACCATCGCCGTTGAAGTCGACTGGGCGCGCATCCAGTCCGACCAGTCCCAGTTCCGATCCTTCAGGCCCGAGCTCGATGTACCCGCGTATAGTGCGCGACGCGGTGGTAGAGACGAGCAGGCGACGGCCATCGCGTAGAACTACGCGCAACTCGCGCGAGCCGTCTCCATCGTAGTCGCCGTCTGGCCTGATCGATGCGGGGTCAATTTCTTCGTCCCCTGCTAGCGTCGCCAACGATGCGAGCTCGGTCAGTTCGCGTGGCTTGGCGTAGCGCTTCGCAGGCAGATCCTGGGACCAGGTGAATGTGCGCGCTGGCAGGCACGAGCTATCGGCCGCGCAGACCGACACCGACGCCAGCAAGCTGCGGCCTGTGTAGGCGCTTTGCGCATAGGCAAGCGTGTACGTGCGAACAGCTGCCGAGCCGACAGGTGGTGCGTAGGTCGCGATCGACTTGAGTCGTCTACGCTGTCGCGTCAGGCCACCCGAGAGATAGGAAGAGCTGATGTCGTTGGCTGCGGCTCCGGAGGGGCGATCCTCGTACGTCAGAGACACCCGCCGACCGCCCCGCTCGATCGAAGCGCCGGCAACAGTGCCTGTGTAGTGGATCGCTGTGGGCAGCACCTCACCAGCACCGAAGTCGGAATATTCGACCTCCATGGCGTTGCCAGACCGGTCCTCGCGCGTCACCAGCAACCAGGACAGCGGTGCAGGCGCACCCGTCGGCGTGATGCGCCCTAGCGGGCCCGCGCCTGCTGGTCCCGCGCCGTAGTAGTGAACCTCGCCGCTGCGGGTCTCTACCTTGAAGTAGCTCGAAGCCGCTGCAGCGCCGTGGATCGGGCCCCCGAGCTGCGTGACCCGGGCGTAGCTGTCGATCTCAGTACGGTACTCGGCGTTGGCATTGCCGTAACTGGCGGCGGAGTTCGCGGCGACGACCAGGCGCTGGCCGTCCAGGCAAAGGTGGTCGTTTGCGCCATACTGCACGACGCCCGCAACGCCTTCCTTGTCGATGATCGACGGACAGCGGTGGACGCTGGATAGCCCCGCCAGCGAGAAGCCCATGCCCGCGATGTCGTTTCCGGAACGGCTGCTGTAGTTCAGCGCGAGACTCGGTTGGATGCCCCTGCGGCCCGGGGGGACCACAATCGGTATGGACAGCGAGGCGGCGCCACCGTGGACGCCCGCGTCGGCCTCGATCAGGCCTACCGCAAACGTACTGGCGCCGGTACCGGAGCCGTTGTCGCTGGCGTATTGGGGATCCGGCTTCCAGCCGGCGCTCAGCGCGGGGTCGTCGACCTTGTAGGTCGGATCGTCCGGCACCTCGGGGGCGGAGAAGCGAAAGTCAGCCCCGATCACTTGACTTGCAGCACAGTCGCTGAACAGCTGCACGGTCCAGCGAAATCGGCGCGACAGGTCACCGAAGGCGTCCAACGAGACGGGAACGGTGTACGGGCTACCGCTGGACGTGTGCGTGCCGATGTAGTCCTGCACGACCTCCCACACACCCGGCGCGCTCTCGGCCATGAACTTGGCGCGATAGCGGATCATCTGCCCCGCATTGGCAGTGGTGAAGGTGAAGCTTGGCGCAGCCAGATTGACGACCGCGTTATTCAGTGGCGCACTGATCGCCAGCGCCAAACTCGCGTGCGGGGTACAGACACTCGAGAACAGGGCATTGACCTGACGTGACACTGCAAGCAGCTCGCGACGCGAGCGATCACTCCAGAGTTCGTAGCGGAACTGATCGCCCGAAAGCCCATGATCGAACGTGACCCCGAGCGAAGCCGTACGCGGCTTCGACGTGGCGACCGCGGAGTACTCCGGAGGGCTACCCTGGACTTTGAACAACGTAGCTCCCGGGTACGCGCCCTCCGTCAGCCAGTGCAGTTGGAGCCTGCACATCGCGGTCTGCACGAGGGCGTGGCACTCCAACGCGGGGCCGGCGCCGGCATCGGGGGTACCTTGGCCTGCCTGGCCCACCCGAATCTCGCTGGCTCCGTTGCGATGGACGATGTCCGTGGGCTGCTGCAAAGGACGTACGCCGTCGACCGCCCGGGCAGCGAACAATGGGAGGTTCGGGTCCAGTGGCGTCACTTGGACCTTCGCCATCGTTTGCCCGCTCTGGGTGATGGTGTGCGACAGCCAGCCCACGCGCGTCTGCGCCGAGGCGGACTCCGGTTGCCAACTCGCGGCAGCCGCCGTGTTGTTGGGCGCATAGCCGTTCACGCGCAGCAAGCAACGGTGCCGCCATGTTCCTTGCCAGGCGACACCGGGTGGCGCGCTGGTTGCGCCACTTGCCGCACACGCGTGCGCCGGGGGCAGGCTCTCCGTGATCAGTGGCGCATGCGTCCACCGGGGCGTGGCGAGGTTCGCATCGCCATCGAAGTAGAGCAGCAGGTGTTGCTCGTAGGAGCCATAGAAATACGCCATCAGCAGCCAAAACGTCTGGCTCTGCTGTGCCCAGGCGCCGGAGAGGTTGTCGAGGACGCCTGAACCCGGTGGGTTCGCATCGGGATTACCGAAGCGCCGCAAGCAGGTCCTGTCTACGGCGTAAGCGGAGTTGCCGGACTCGGCGGCGAGCTGCCAATGCACGCCGATGGATTCCGCGTCGGGCACCGGATTCGCGTCGGTGAAAGCGAGACGGACCGTTCCCACGGGTTCCGACACGACTCCGCTGTCGCCACCGCCCTCGAGTTCGACAAACTGGGCGCTGTCGCGCGGAATCTGTCGATAACGGCGCAACTCCCCATCCCAGCCGATGCGGCGCGTCGGGTCTGTCGGATCGAACCGGAATCCGAAATCGAGGCCAGTGCCCACGGCGCCATACCAGACAGGCTTCCAGCTACCGCCCTCAAGTCGGTGCGTGTAGAAAACGACAAACAGACGCTGGTCTGATGGATTGCTGCTTGCCGACCCGTTTGGCGTGTACCAGAAGAAGTCCCAGCCGTGGCCGCCTCGCGCGGGGTCCCAGTAGCGGCCCGGGGTGAGCTGCTGCGCGCCTGGTACAGGGGTATTCGGCGCCAGCGGTCCGTTCGCGTTCGCGCAGGCTTGAGTCAGGTCTCCGAAGTCCGGTGGCGCGCCCTGCGCGACGCAGGGCCCGCCCGTGAATAGGGCGGCTGCCAGTACGACTGCGAAGGCACGCAAGCATCTGCGGCCACGTTGCCACGGCCCGTGGTAAACGGTCGACAGGAAATTCATGCAGCCCCCAGTTTCGACGGCACGCTCGCCGTCCCCCCTTTGCGCTCGCAGCCTGCCGATCTCGCGCTGGATCAAGGCCTCGATCACAGCGCGGCAAGGCAAGCCCCCTTGGGCCGGATTCCAAGGCAGCACCAGGTGCTGCACTCGGGTCGAGCGCCGCAATCTGCGGCGCCGGGTTCCCCAACCATCCGGCCTGGCGCAATCCATAACCCAGATGATGGGTCACGGACAATGGGCGTTTTCCTACAAGAATGATAAGTATCGCTGTTCGTCAGGCGCACCCCCCTGACTTATCCACAGGGGCAGGATCAGAAGTTTCGGCGTGCCGAAATCGCTCGGATTCGGCTGAAAATCAGGGCCATTCGGCACTAGTGAGGGCCAGCGGGCAGTGCCTAGGCCGGCCTACGATGAACAGCGATACTGTTCATTCGTAGAAATTTCATGAATTCGCGAGTTCGCCGCCCCTACGACGCCGGATTTCGAAGCGCCGCCGACATCAGTACGGCGGCGACACGAGAACGCGCGCTCTGGGCTGGCGCGGGAATCAGGGCCCCTACTTGCGCTTGGACCGCAGCGCCAGTGCCTGCTCCACTTCGATCGCCGCGCTGCCCGGCTCCTCGCCATGGCAACTCTTGACGTCGGTGATGGTGTAGAGCGCCTCCGGATCGAACTGCCGCACCAGCGCCAGTAGTTCCGGCATGCGTCGCCGCGCCGCCACCACGTACATCACCTCGACCGGCTCGTGGTTGCGCCGGGTGCCGTGCAGTTCCACCACCGGCCAGCCCCTGCGGGTGAGTTCCTGCGCCAGCGCCGAGTCCGGCCGGTAGGAGATGATCCGGGCCAGTTCGCGCCCCACCGCCAAGCGGCGTTCCAGCGTCAGCCCCAGGTAGTTGCCGGCGGCGAAGCCGCCGGCGTAGGCCACGACCAGGTACCAGGCATCGAGGTGCTGGATGACCTTGCTTGCGGCCACCACCCAGATCGCTGCCTCGCAGAAGCCTATCGCTGCTGCCAGGAGGCGATAGCCGCGGAAGCCGACCA
>Ga0209476_10001638_pt1 | contig 15043 bp, 14 predicted proteins | sample KloWWTrecipitate_FD_187179 | JGI IMG/M metagenome (GOLD analysis project Ga0209476, IMG submission 187179) | Active sludge microbial communities from Klosterneuburg, Austria, studying microevolution and ecology of nitrifiers - Klosterneuburg... | ecosystem: Engineered > WWTP > Aerobic digester... | reverse complement strand
GATGGCAGTGCGCAGTTCGGAGCGCTGGCTGAAATTGAGCGCGCGACGCTTGATCGCCTGACGGGCACGCTTGCGGGCTTGTACGGTATTGGCCATGTGAAATCTGCTAAGGCTTGGAAAAGGGGCGAATTTTAGGCCCTTTCCAGCCAGATTGCAAGCTGCGCGAGGGGTCGCCAAAGCCGATACCATAGCGTCATGAATCTGCTCAAGGCCCTCGCCACGGTCAGCAGCATGACGCTGCTGTCGCGCATCCTGGGCTTCGTGCGCGACTTCGTCATCGCCCGGGCCTTTGGCGCCGGGGCCGCCACCGACGCCTTCTTCGTCGCCTTCCGCCTGCCCAACCTGTTGCGGCGCATGTTCGCCGAAGGCGCCTTCTCGCAGGCCTTCGTGCCGATCCTGGCCGAATACAAGAACACGCGCGTGGCGGAAGATACCCGGCTCCTGGCAGATCATGTTGCCACCCTGCTCTTCCTGGCTCTGCTGGCAGTGACGCTGCTGGGCATCGCCCTGACGCCGATCCTGATCTACATCTCGGCGCCCGGCTTCGCCGCCGATGCTGCCAAGTTCGAGTTGACGGTCGAACTGACGCGCATCGCCTTCCCCTACATCCTGTTCATCTCGCTGGTATCGCTGGCCGGCGGCATTCTCAATACCTGGAGCCGCTTTGCCGTGCCGGCCTTCACCCCGGTGCTGCTCAACCTGTCCTTCATCGGCATGGCGCTTTTTGCCGCACCGTATTTCGACCCGCCGGTGCTGGCGCTGGCCTGGGCGGTGCTCCTCGGCGGCGCCCTCCAGCTCGCCCTGCAACTGCCCTTCCTGGCGAGGATCGGCATGCTGCCGCGCCTCTCCCTCTCGCTCGGGGATGATGGCGTCCGGCGCATCTTCAGGCTGATGCTGCCGGCGCTGCTCGGCGTGTCGGTGACGCAAATTTCACTGCTCATCAACACGATCTTCGCCTCCTTCCTGCCGAGTGGCAGCGTTTCCTGGCTCTACTACGCCGACCGGCTGATGGAGTTCCCCGCCGGCCTGCTTGGCGCCGCGCTCGGCACCATCCTCTTGCCAAGTCTCTCCAGGAGCCATGCCGAAAACGATCGCAGCGAATTCTCCGCCCTGCTCGACTGGGGGCTGCGGCTGACCTTCCTGCTGACCCTGCCGGCAGCACTGGCGCTGGCGCTGCTCGCAGTGCCGCTGCTCGCCACGCTATTCAACTATGGCGCCTTCCAGGCGGACGACGTGCTGAAGACGCGCGATGCCCTGGTGGCCTACAGCGTGGGGCTGACCGGACTGATTCTCGTCAAGGTGCTGGCGCCGGGCTTCTACGCGCGGCAGAATATCCGCACGCCGGTGAAGATTGCGCTGGTCACGCTGGCCACCACGCAGGCGATGAACGCCGCCTTCATCGTGCCACTGCAGCATGCCGGCCTGGCGCTGTCGATCGGGCTGGCGTCCTGTCTCAACGCCGCCCTGCTCTGGCGCGGCCTGCGCCGCCGCGGGGATTATCAGCCGCAACCGGGCTGGTCGGTTTTCGGATTGAAACTTGCCGTGGCCCTGCTCGCGATGGGCCTCGTGCTGTGGTTCGGCATGGGCGGGCCGGCAAAATGGATCGACGCGCCGCCACTGGATCGCGTCGTGCGCCTGGCGGCACTGGTGGCGGGAGGCGCCACTGCCTATTTCGGCACGCTCTGGCTGCTGGGATTCAGGCTGAGGGACTTCACGAAGAAGGGACGAACCTGAGGAGAAGAGGATGAAATTCTGGACCGACAGCTTCACCCGCATCATCCACGGCGACAACGCTTTCTGCATTCAGCATGCCCAGAACCACGCCTGCCTGGGCGGCAACCACAATCCCCATCTCGCCTGGTCGGATCTCCCGGCAGGCACGAAATCGCTGGCACTGATTTGCCACGACCCCGACGTGCCGAGCCGCGGCGACGACGTCAACCAGGAAGGCCGCACGGTGCCGGCGTCGCTGCCGCGCGTCGATTTTTTCCACTGGGTGCTGGTCGACCTGCCGACGGAACCCCCGCACATCGAGGCCGGCGAGTTCTCCCAGGACGTCATGCCGCGCGGCAAGAACGGGCCGGGCACGGCGCGCGGCGCGCGCCAGGGGCTCAACGACTACACCGGCTGGTTCGCCGGCGACAGGGACATGGCCGGCGACTACTTCGGTTACGACGGTCCGTGTCCGCCCTGGAACGACGAGATTCCGCACCGCTACGTATTCACCCTCTATGCGCTCGACATCGCCCGCTGCCCGGTCGAGGGCAAGTTCACCGGGCAGCAGGTGCGTGCGGCGATCCAGGGGCACATCCTTGCGGAAGCCGGCATCACCGGAGTCTACACACTCAACCCGGGCGTCAAGTTGTAAGCGCTACTCCCCACGCGCCGTCCCTTCGCGGCGCGGATCGGCGGCGCCGACCCATTCTTCGCCGCGACGCAGGATGACAGAGAGGCCGCTGGTCATGTCGTCGATGGCCACGACATGGCCGAGCTTCTCAAGCACCGGCCGCAGCGATTCGGCCGGCGTGCCGCGCTCCAGCTCGGTCGGCCCGTTGCGGCTGCCGAAGTGCGGCAGCGCCAGCGCCTCTGCGGGGGACAGGTTCCAGGCCAGCAGCGCCAGCGCCGTCTTCGCGACGTAGTTGATGATCCGGCTGCCGCCGGGCGAGCCGAGCAGCGCCGCCAAGTGGCCACCCTTGCCGTAGATCACGGTCGGTGACATCGAGGAGAGCGGCCGCTTGCCTGCCTCGACCCGATTGGCCATAGGCCTGCCGTCCTCCTCCGGCCGGAAGGCGAAATCCGTCAGCTGATTGTTGAGCAGAAAGCCATGCACCATGATGCGGCTGCCGAAGGCCGCCTCAATGGAGCTGGTCATCGCGACGGCATTGCCTTCAGTGTCGACGATGGACAGATGCGTCGTTGCCGGCAGTTCGGCCGAGGTGTCCTCGCCCAGCGACTGCTTCCCCGGCAGTTCCCCCGCGTCGGCGCGCCCCATGCTGATCTCTGAGCGGATCAACTGCGCACGCATCGCCAGATAGGCCGGATCGAGCAACGCCTTCACGGGCACATCGACGAAGGCGGGATCGGCCAGATAGCGGGCGCGGTCAGCAAAAACCAGCCGCCCGGACTCGGCGAAGCGGTGTGCGCTCTCCGGCACGAGCGGCTTCTTGCCCACAAGATCCTCGGTAAAAGTCAGTGCCTGCAGCACGGCGATGCCGCCCGAGCTGGGCGGCGGCATGCCGCAGACGCGATGGCCGAGACGATCGCCGCAGACGGGCTCGCGCTCGACGGGCTTGTAGGCGGCGAAATCGGACTCGACCAGATCCCCGGGGTTCTTTGGATGCGTGCGCACAGCGGCGACGATGTCGCGGGCAACAGGACCTTCGTAGAAGATCTTGGTGCCGTGCTGCGCCAGGGCCAGCAGGACGAAGCCGAATTCGCGATTGACGATCTTCGTGCCGACTGCCTTGGGCCTGCCGTCAGTTTCGTAGTAGAGCCGCCGCGCCGCAGGATCGTCGCGCAGGAAGCGGTCCTCCGCCAGCAGCTTGTGCAGGCGCGACGACACCGGGAAACCTTCAACCGCCAGGCGCAGCGCCGGCGCGAACAGCTTCGGCCAAAGTGTCCGTCCGTGGTTGCGGTAGACGAGGTCGAGCAGCGCCGGCAGGCCCGGCACGCCGACCGAAAGGCCGCCCACCGCAGCCTCGAAGAACGGCAGGGGCCTGCCATCGTCGCCGAGGAAGCGCTCGGAGCGCGCCGCCGCCGGCGCCGTCTCGCGCCCGTCGTAGGCGCGCAGCCGATTCTCGCGGGCATCGTGGTAGAGCAGGAAGCCGCCGCCGCCCAGGCCCGACGACTGCGGCTCGACCAGGTTCAGCACCAGTTGCGCCGCGATCGCCGCATCGGCCGCCGTGCCGCCGGCGCGCAGAATTTCCACCGCTGCGTCGGTCGCCAGGGGATTGGCCGTCACCGCCATGAACAGGCGGCCGCGCGCCTCTCTGGCGGCAGCGACGCCGCTCGCTGCTTCCGGCTGGACCGGGCGCTCCGCCCAGGCGAGGTTGCCGGCAAGCAGTGCCAGCAGCAACAGGAAGGTCTGTTTCATGTTCACAAAAAAATACGGGCAACCCGCAGGTTGCCCGTATTGTTGCAGCGAATTGGCAATCAGGCCATCAGCGGCACGATCAGCAGCGCCACCAGGTTGATGATCTTGATCAGCGGGTTCACCGCCGGGCCGGCCGTATCCTTGTACGGGTCGCCGACGGTGTCGCCGGTCACTGCCGCCTTGTGCGCATCGGAACCCTTGCCGCCGTAGTGGCCGTCCTCGATGTACTTCTTGGCGTTGTCCCAGGCGCCGCCGCCGGTCGTCATCGAGATGGCGACGAAGAGGCCGGTGACGATGGTACCGACCAGCAGGCCGCCCAGCGCCTGCGGGCCGAGCGCCAGGCCGACCACGATGGGCACGGCCACCGGCAGGATCGACGGGATCATCATCTCCTTGATGGCGGCCACGGTCAGCATGTCGACCGCGCGGGAGTAATCCGGCTTGGCCGTGCCTTCCATGATGCCGGGGATTTCCTTGAACTGGCGGCGCACTTCGACCACCACCGCCCCGGCGGAACGACCCACCGCCTCCATCGCCATGGCGGCGAAGAGGTAGGGGATCAGGCCGCCGATGAACAGGCCGATGATGACCATGTGGTTGGAGAGATCGAAGCTGATGCCTTTCAGGCCGGCCGCCTCGAGGCCATGCGTGTAGTCGGCAAACAGCACCAGCGCGGCCAGGCCAGCCGAGCCGATGGCGTAGCCCTTGGTCACCGCCTTGGTGGTGTTGCCGACGGCGTCCAGCGGGTCGGTGACGTTGCGTACTTCCTTCGGCAGGCCCGACATCTCGGCGATGCCGCCGGCGTTGTCGGTGATCGGGCCGTAGGCGTCGAGCGCTACCACGATGCCCGCCATCGACAGCATGGAGGTCGCGGCGATGGCGATGCCGAACAGGCCGCCGAGCGCATACGCAGCATAAATCGACGCGCAAACGGAGAGTACCGGCAGCGCGCAGGCCTTCATCGAAACGCCGATGCCGGCGATGATGTTGGTGGCATGGCCGGTCTGGCAGGCGGAAGCGACGTGCTTTACCGGGGCGAAATCGGTGCCGGTGTAGTACTCGGTGATCCAAACCAGGGCAGCGGTCAGGACGAGGCCGACGACCGAGCAGCCGAACATGCTCATGGTGGTGATTTTGGCAGCCGGATCGCCGGCGCCGATCAGCCACTGGGTGACCGGGTAATACGCTAACAACGCCAGTACACCGGCGACGATCAGGCCGCGATACAGGGCGTTCATGATCTTGCCCCCTTCGGCAGCCTTGACGAAGGCGCAGCCGATGATGGAAGCGATGATCGACACGGCGCCCAGCGCCAGCGGATAGAGCAGCAGGTTCTCGCCCAGGCCCGGCGAGGTCTTGATCACCAGCGCGGCGAGCACCATCGTCGCGACGATGGTGACGGCGTAGGTCTCGAACAGGTCGGCGGCCATGCCGGCGCAGTCGCCGACGTTGTCGCCGACGTTGTCGGCGATCACGGCAGGGTTGCGCGGATCATCCTCGGGGATGCCGGCTTCGACCTTGCCCACCAGGTCGGCGCCAACGTCGGCGCCCTTGGTGAAGATGCCGCCGCCGAGACGGGCGAAGATGGAGATCAGCGAGGAGCCGAAGGCCAGGCCGATCAGCGGCTCGATCATGTGGTGCAGGTCGGCGTTGGCGCCGCTCATGGCCTTCAGCACGGCGTAGTAGCCGGCGACGCCGAGCAGGCCCAGGCCGACCACCAGCATGCCGGTGATGGCGCCGCCCTTGAAGGCGACGTTGAGGGCGGGGGCAATGCCGCCGCGCGCCGCCTCGGCCGTGCGCACGTTGGCGCGCACCGAGACGTTCATGCCGATGTAGCCGGCCGCCCCGGAAAGCACCGCGCCGATCAGGAAGCCGATGGCGGTCTTCCAGCCGAGCTGTGGCACGAAGCCGATCACCAGGAACAACGCCGCACCGACCATGCCGATGGTCTTGTATTGGCGGTTGAGGTAGGCGGAAGCGCCTTCCTGCACCGCCTTGGCGATCTCCTGCATCCGCTCGTTGCCTGCCGGCAGCGAGAGGATCCACTTGCTGGACAGGGCCCCGTAGACCACGGCCAGCACTGCGCATACCAGCGCAAGCATCAAAGCAACTGACATGAACTCCCTCCTTGACTGAAAACTCCGAGACGGCGTCGCCACCGTCTCCCGAACTGCTCAACCCTTTAAAGCCGCGACGTTGATCTTGTTTTGGGCGCGCACGCCCGGGGCGTTCAGATCTTGAACTCGCCCAGCTTCTTCTTCACGCCGACATTCTTTAGGCGCACATATCTTGGCAGACCGTTCCTATAGGGCGGGTAATCCTCGCCCAGCATCAGCGGCGCCAGGTACTTGCGGCACTTTTCCGTGATGCCGAATCCGTCGGCCGTGATGAAATCGCGCGGCATGAATTTTTCCTTGTTCGCCACGTTCTTCAGCTCGGCCACCTCGATCTTCCACTTGTAGGGCTTGTCGGAGACGCGCTTGATGGCCGGCATCACCGAGTTGCGGCCCTTGATCGCCAGTTCCACCGCCGCCTTGCCGGTGGCGTAGGCCTGCGCCACGTCGGTCTTGGAGGCGATGTGGCGCGCGGCGCGCTGCAGATAGTCGGCGACGCCCCAGTGGTACTTGAGGTTCAGGCCCTCCTTGACGATGCTGGCGATGACCGGCGCGACGCCGCCCAGTTGTGCGTGCCCGAAGGCGTCGCGCAGGCCCTGGTCGGAAAGAAACTTGCCGTCGGCGCCCTTGACGCCCTCGGACACCACCACCGTGCAGTAGCCGTACTTCTTGACCATCGCGCCGACCTTGGCAAGGAACTTGGCCTTGTCGAAGGCGATCTCCGGAAACAGGATGACGATCGGCAGGTCCATTTCCTTGCTCGACGCCATGGCGCCGGCCGCCGCGATCCAGCCGGCGTGGCGCCCCATCACCTCGAGCACGAACACCTTGGTAGAGGTCTTCGCCATGGAAGCAACATCGAAGGTGGCTTCCAGCGTGGATACGGCGATGTACTTGGCCACCGAGCCGAAGCCCGGGCAGTTGTCGGTGATCGGAAGATCGTTGTCCACCGTCTTCGGCACGTGCACGGCGATGATCGGGTAACCCATCTTCTCGGAAATCTGCGACACCTTCAGACAGGTGTCGGCGGAATCGCCGCCGCCGTTGTAGAAGAAATAGCCGATGTTGTGCGCCTTGAACACCTCGATCAGGCGTTCGTACTGCGCCCTGTGTTCCTCGATGCCCTTCAGCTTGTAGCGGCAGGAACCGAAGGCGCCCGAAGGCGTATGGCGCAGCGCGGCGATGGCTGCCGCGGAGTCCTTGCTGGTATCGATGAGATCCTCGGTGAGGGCGCCGATGATGCCATTGCGGCCGGCGTACACCTTGCCTATCTTGCTCTTGTGCTTGCGCGCAGTCTCGATCACGCCACAGGCGGAAGCGTTGATGACGGCCGTGACGCCGCCCGATTGCGCATAAAATGCGTTTTTCATACCCATAACCTCATATTATATCATTTGATGGCCTTATAAACAGGCGCGACCAACTCAGGCCAGCGCGGCAAACAACGCGCTCTTGATCGCATCAAGCGCACCGACGCCGGCGATCTTGCGGTACTTTGGCGCTTTCCCATCGCCGGCCACCGCCCATTTGGAATAGAAATCGACCAGCGGCTTGGTCTGGCTGTGGTAGACCTCCAGGCGCTTTCTGACCGTTTCTTCCTTGTCGTCCTCGCGCTGGATCAGGTCCTCGCCAGTTACGTCGTCCTTGCCGGCCACCTTGGGCGGATTGAACACGACGTGATAGGTGCGTCCGGATGCCGTATGCACGCGGCGGCCGCTCATGCGCTTGATGATTTCCTCGTCGGGCACATCGATCTCCATTACGTAGTCGAGATCGACGCCCTGTGTGCGCAGCGCCTCGGCCTGCGGGATGGTCCGCGGGAAGCCGTCGAAGAGGAAACCCTTGGCGCAGTCCGGCTGCTTCAGGCGCTCCTTGATGAGTCCGAGAATGATCTCGTCGGATACCAGCTGGCCGGCGTCCATGACTTTCTTCGCCTCGAGTCCCAGCGGCGTGCCAGCCTTGACGGCGGCACGCAGCATGTCGCCGGTGGATATCTGCGGAATGCCGTACTTCTCGGTGATGAATGCGGCTTGCGTGCCCTTTCCGGCGCCGGGAGCGCCGAGCAGTATTAATTTCATGACTACCCCCCCAAGTGGAACTTATGTATCTATATGATTTCTCGGATTATTTTACTGAGGCGCGAAAGGTACCGCTAAATTTTCCTTACGTCAAACTTACATCGGATACGTTCCAGATCTTCCGGCGTATCAACCCCGCTCTCGGGTGCATGGGCGATTTCAGTGACACGAATGCGGAAGCCGTGCCAGAGCACGCGCAGCTGTTCCAGCGCCTCGATCTGCTCCAATGACGCAGCCCCAAGGGCGCCATAGTGCCGCAGAAATGCCACGCGATAGGCATAGATGCCGATGTGGCGCAGCGCAGGCAAACCGTCAGGCAGGCGGTCGCGTCCGACGGCAAAGGCATCGCGCGGCCAGGGGATCGGAGCACGACTGAAGTACAGCGCATGGCCGCGCGCATCGCGGACGACCTTGACCACATTGGGATTGAAGAACTCTTCGGGGGTCGTGATCGGATGGCAGGCGGTGGCCATGGCAGCCTCGGCGTCGGCTGCCAGTTCGCACGCCAGCTGATGGATCAACTCGGACGGGATGCAGGGCTCATCGCCCTGGACATTGACGACGACGACATCGTCGGCCCAGCCGCGTTGCCCGACCACCTCGGCAATGCGGTCCGTGCCGCTGGCATGATCGACGCGCGTCATCACGGCGGCAAAACCATGCCGCTCGACGGCGGCACGCACTTCCTCGTGATCGGTTGCCACCAGGACTTCCGCCGCGCCGCTTTGGGCGGCACGTTCAGCCACACGGACCACCATGGGCTTGCCGGCGATATCGGCCAGCGGCTTGCCGGGTAGCCGGCTGGAAGCATGTCGGGCGGGGATGACTACCTTGAACGACACCGGGCCTTCCTCCCCCTGCAGCGAGCGCTCAGCCCGCCGCTTCGTCGTGACTCAATTGGCGCGCTTCCTCTTCCAGCATCACCGGGATGTCGTCGCGCACAGGAAAGGCCAGCTTGCACGCCTTGCACACCAGCTCCTGGTTGGCCTTGCGGAAATCGAGCGGTCCCTTGCAGACCGGGCAAACGAGTATTTCAAGCAGGCGGGGGTCCATTGAGTTTCTCCACTACCCATTGCGCAAGATCAGGATCCAGTTGCGCCTCGACCGGAAGCACCCAGGTTTCCGGCGGCGCAAAGGCGGAACATTTTACCGCATCTTTCTCGGTCATCAGCAGCGTATCGACGCCGGCAAACGCGAGATCGGACGGCCGAAAGACATGATGGTCGGGGAAGGCATGGCTCTGCGCCTGCAGCCCCATCTGCTCGACCTGGCGGAAGAATCGCAGCGGATTTCCGATGCCCGCCAAGGCGTGCAGGCGACGGCCTCGCAATTCCGCCGCGCCGCAGGTGCGCTGCGGATCGTGCAGGTTGCGCCAGCGGTCGCCGACAAGACGCATCCGAAAGACGCGCCGCGGCCCTACTTGCGACGGAACGGGGGCATCGCCGTTCAGCACCAGGACATCCGCCTCGGCAACACGCGCCGGACACTCGCGCAGCGGGCCGGCAGGCAGGGGCCAGCCGTTGCCGATGCCGCGCTCGTCCATGACGACGATCTCGACGTCGCGCGCCAGGCGCAGATGCTGCAAGCCGTCATCGGCTAGCAGCACGTTACAGTCCGGATACGCCGACAAAAGCGCCCGTGCCGCGGCAACGCGGTCACGGCCGACGAACACCGGGCAGCCGGCGCGACGCGCCAGCAGCAGCGGTTCGTCGCCGACATGCGCCGCCTCGCTTGAGTCCGACACAGCCGCGACGCCCCGTGCATTGCCGCCATGACCGCGGCTGACGATGCCCGGCCGCCAGCCGCGCCTGGACAGTTCCTGGGCAAGATGAATTACAAGGGGCGTCTTGCCGCTGCCGCCAGCGGTGATGTTGCCGACCACCACCACGGGCACCGGCAGCTTCACGGATGACGCCCAGCCCAGGCGATACGCCAGCCGGCGCAGATTGGCGGAGAGCGCAAACGCCAGGGCAAGGGGCAACAGCAGGACGGGGCCCAGGCCCCGCTTTCGCCACCCCGCCGCTATCCACCCTTGCACGCCCATGACTGTCCCGACGGAAAATAAAACGCCACACGCAAGCGTGTGGCGCATGATACTGCCGCGATGCGCTCAGCGCGACGGATTCTGCGTCGCGAAGGAGATGTGGCTGTAACCGGCTTGCTGCGCTGCCTGCATGACATCGATCACGCTCTGATGGGCGGCCTTGGCGTCGGCATTGATCACCACCACCGGTTCCTTCTCGCTGTCGCTGGCGCGCCGTAGCGCCACGCTGATGGCCTCGACGTCCCTGGCACCGACCGCAACGCGATTGACCATCACGTCGCCGCTGGCGCTCACGACGACATTGATCTCGTTCGGCTTGTCCTGCGGCTGGGTGGCGTCCGCCGTCGGCAGGTTGATCTCCAGGCCGGAAAACTTCGAATACGTCGTGGTGATCATCAGGAAAATGAGTATGACGAGGAGAACGTCGATCATCGGAATCAGGTTGATCTCCGGCTCTTCCCGGAAACGCCCGCGCTGGAAGTTCATGGCCGCCTGATCCTCAGTTGGCGCGCTGGCCGTGCACCATTTCGACCAGTTTCACCGCTTGCTGCTCCATTTCGACGACGAAGCTGTCGACAAGCGCGCGGAAGTGCCGGTAGAAAATCATCGCCGGGATGGCAATGAGGATGCCGAAGCCGGCGTTGTAGAGGGCGATCGAGATGCCGTGGGCGAGTTGCTGCGGATTTGCCGTCGCCGGACTTTGCGCGCCGAAAATCTCGATCATGCCGACGATGGTGCCGAACAGGCCCATCAGCGGCGCGATCGACGCTATCGTGCCGAGACTGGTGAGGAAGCGCTCGAGCTCATGGGTGACGCCGCGCCCCGCTTCCTCGATGGATTCCTTCATCGCGTCGCGCGTGCTCTTCACGTTGCGCAGCCCCGCCGACAGCACGCGGCCCAGCGGCGAGTGCCTGGCCACGCGAGTGATCATCTCCTCGCTCACGCCGCTCTGGCGGTATTCGGCGACGATGCTCTGCAGCAATCCCTCCGGCACGACCTTGCTCCGGCGCAATGCAACCGATCGCTCGATGATGAAGGCGACAGCTAGAATCGAGGCGAGCAACAGCGGCCAGATGGGCCAGCCCGCAGCTTGAATGATGGCGAACACGCAAGGCTCCTTTTTAATTCCGGCATAACCTGGAGGTTAGCCTGCACTGAAACTTCGTTTCGAATAACGGCGCACTTTATATTGGCGTTCCTGTTTCGGCAAGGAAAACTGCGGAGACGCTGTCGGTTGCCAACGACAATTTGGTTGCAGCCGCAGCGCTTGACGCCGACAAAACCAGACCGGCGTCAGCCTACACCGATGCTGCGCTTTCTTTATCCACAAAACTTGTGGATAAGTGTGTGAGTTATGCGTGGGTGCTTTGAGTAAGTCGGCTTCCTGTAAGACTTTTTCTTACTTCGATGCAAAATGAAGCTTGATTTTTTATCTAACCTATTCAATTAGTTGGCATCAACATCAGAGAGCGCGGAATCTTTTCGCGCAAGCGCATGGCCAAGGCAATAGCAACCTTCGGCTAGAATCTTTCGATGTCTGCAGAAGCCGCCCTTCAGGCCATTTCCGGCGAGGAAATCCTCAGCGTTTCAACGCTCAACCGCCTCGCGCGCCAAGCGCTGGAAAGCCGCTTTCCGTTGCTGTGGGTCAGTGGCGAAATTTCCAACTTGCGCCGCCCCGCATCCGGCCATCTCTACTTCGCCCTGAAGGACGAAGGCGCCCAGGTCGACTGCGTCATGTTCCGCGGCCGCGCCCAGTTGCTGCCGTTCCTGCTGCAGGACGGCATGCGCGTGGAGGCGCGCGCCCTCGTCACGCTTTACGAGGCCCGCGGGGGGTTCCAGCTCAATGTCGAGGCCTTGCGCCATGCCGGCATTGGCGCGCTGTTCGAGGCCTTCGCCCGCCTGCGCGCCAAGCTCGAGCATGAAGGGCTGTTCGCCCTGGAGCGCAGGCTGCCGCTGCCACGCTTTCCGCAGCGCATCGGCATCGTCACTTCGCTGCAGGCGGCCGCCCTGCGCGACATTCTGGCTGCACTGGCGCGGCGCGCACCGCATCTGCCGGTGGTGATCTACCCGACGCTGGTCCAGGGGGAGGAAGCCGCCGCCAATATCGCCGAGGCCATCCGCAATGCGGCCAGCCGCGACGAATGCGATGTCGTCCTCGTCGCCCGCGGCGGCGGCAGCATCGAGGACTTGTGGGCATTCAACGAAGAGGTCGTGGCCCGCGCCATCGACGCCTGCCCGATTCCGCTCGTCACCGGCATCGGCCATGAGACCGATACCACCATCGCCGATCTCGTTGCCGACTGCCGCGCGGCCACCCCCACCGCCGCTGCGGAACTGGTCAGCGCCGGCTATGTCGAGGCGCAAGGCGAGTTGCGCCGTCTCGCCACCGCCATGCGCACGGAAATGCGTCGCCGCCTGCAGGAACGCATGCAGCGCATCGATATTCTGGGCCGGCGCCTGGTCCATCCCGGCGAGCGCCTGGGTCGCTTGCGGGCCGAGACGGCGCACCTCGCCACCCGACTTGACGCCGGCCTGCGCCAGCGGATCGGTTCCCGTTTTGCTGACTTGCAGCGCCTGATGGCGCGCTTCGCCCTGCGCCGCCCGGATCTGCGCCATGCGCAGCGCGACCTGGACGAAATCGCCGGTCGGCTGCGTGCGTCAGCTTCGGCCGGACTTTCCCGACAGGCAAACCGGTTGGCGCAACTCGCGGCCAGCCTTGATCATCTCAGCCCGCAGGCCGTGCTCCAGCGCGGCTTCAGCCTGGTGCGCAAGCACGACGGCAGCATCGTGCGCGACGCGGCGCAACTCACCGTCGCCGAACCGGTGCAGCTGACTTTCGGCACCGGCGCAGCCGAGGCGCAGGTAACCCGACTCAAAGGCCGTTGAACAGGTAAATATTGCCAAATAAATTTATTCCGACTAAAATTGTCAAGTATCGCAAACCTGACCCAATCCGGAGAAAACAAATGGAACACACCCTCCCTCCCCTGCCCTACGCGATGGATGCACTCGCACCACATATTTCGAAGGAAACCTTCGAGTACCACTTCGGCAAGCACCATCAGGCCTACGTGACCAACCTCAACAACCTGATCAAGGGTACCGAGTTCGAGAACGCCGGTCTCGAGGACATCGTCAAGAAGTCTTCCGGCGGCATCTTCAACAACTCTGCCCAGGTCTGGAACCACACTTTCTTCTGGAGCAGCATGAAGCCCAACGGCGGCGGCGCGCCCAGCGGCGCCCTGGCCGACGCCATCAACAAGAAGTGGGGCAGCTTCGACGAGTTCAAGAAGGCCTTCCAGGCCTCCGCCGTCGGCAACTTCGGCTCCGGCTGGACCTGGCTGGTGAAGAAGCCGGACGGTACGGTGGACATCGTGAACACCAGCAATGCCGCCACCCCGCTCACCACCGAGAACAAGGCGCTGCTGACCATCGACGTGTGGGAGCATGCCTACTACGTCGACTACCGCAACGCCCGGCCGAAGTTCGTCGAGACTTTCCTCGCCAGCCTGGCCAACTGGGATTTCGCGGCGAAGAATTTCGCCGGCTGAGATCGCCTCTCCAAGAAAAGCGGCCCGCGTTGCGGGCCGTTTCTATTCCCGGCAGCTCAATCGACAAATCGCCGGGCGTAGACCGCATCGTTGTACAGCGCCTCGCCGTAACGCTCCCTGCCATAGTCCCGGATGATGCGCTGCCCTTCCTCGGAGGCCACGAAGCGGATGAAGCGAAGGGCTGTTTCACGGCCCGGCGTTGCGCCTTCAGAAGCCGCCAGGGCATGGTAGGTATTCACCAGCGCCTTATCGCCGCGCAGGAGAATCCGCAGCCGCGGTGCGTTCGACTTCTCGGCCACCCAGGTGCTGCTGTCGGTCATGAAATAAGCACCCTCGGCATCCGCCCGCTTGAGGCTGGCCGTCATGAAATCACGCGTGACGATATACCACGCCCCCTCGGGCTTGACGCCGGCCGCGGCCCAGATCTGCATTTCTTTCTGGTGCGTGCCAGAGTTGTCGCCACGGGAAACGAAACGGGCGCCGCTGCGGGCGATGCGGCGGTAGGCCTCGGCGCCATTGCCTGCCGTTGCGATCCCGGCTGGATCGCTCGCCAGACCGACAATGTAGAACTCGTTCGAGCCGATCAGCGTGCGCTGCGTCGCCCAGCCTTCGGCTACCGCCTTTTCCTCGCCGCCGGGCGCGTGCACCATCACCATGTCCACCTGCTTCTCGCGCAGAAGCTTGAGCGACTGGCCGGTGCCCGCCTTGATCCATCTTAGGCTGGCTTGTTCTTTCTCGGCAAAGGCCTCGCCGAGCAGCCTGAGCAGGCCGAGCTCGCCGGGGCTGCCGGTGGCCAGGGAAAAGGCGTTCGGCCCGCTGCCGTAGGTCACGGTGTCTGCGGCAATGGAGGGCATCATGAATCCGCAGAAAACCAGACCGGCCACGGCCGCAGCACGCATGCGCAGTCGTATGCTCATTTGCCCGTACCCGGAAAGAACAGCTGTTCGCCGTTCACCCTGAAGCTGGCGATGAGATCCTGTCCTTCCGTCGAGGTGATCCATTCGATCAACTTCATGGCGCCGCCGTGGTTGATGTCCGGATATTTCTTCGGGCTGACGGCGATGATGCCGTAGGGATTGAACATCTTCGCATCTCCCTGCACCAGAATCTCCAGGCCGGTCTTGGCACGGTAGGCGCCGAAGGTGGCGCGGTCGCTCAGGGTG
>Ga0209476_10001637_pt1 | contig 15045 bp, 9 predicted proteins | sample KloWWTrecipitate_FD_187179 | JGI IMG/M metagenome (GOLD analysis project Ga0209476, IMG submission 187179) | Active sludge microbial communities from Klosterneuburg, Austria, studying microevolution and ecology of nitrifiers - Klosterneuburg... | ecosystem: Engineered > WWTP > Aerobic digester >... | reverse complement strand
GATCGACGAGCGCGTGACGCGCCTGGCCGAGCAGTACTTCCCCGAGCTGTGCGAAGCCAACAACGATCCGCGTGCGCAACTGCTGTTCGATGACGGCATCAAGTACATGGCCGATTGCGAGGCGGAATCGGTCGATGTGGTCATCGTCGATTCGACCGACCCGGTCGGTCCGGCCGAAGGCCTGTTCAATGCGGCGTTCTATTCAAGCTGCTTCAAGGCCCTGCGCAGCGGTGGCATCTTCGTCCAGCAAAGCGAATCGCCGCTGGCCCATCTCGGCCTGATCAAGTCGATGCGCTCGGCAATGCGCACCGCCGGCTTCCAGGCCGTGCGCACGCTGACCTTCCCGCAACCGTGTTATCCGACCGGCTGGTGGAGCGCGACGCTGGCGCGCAAGGGTGCCGACCTTGCCGATTTCCGCGAGCGCGGCGCCCAGACCAAGGGTTTCCCCACGCGCTACTACAACGCCGAGATCCACAAGGCCGCGCTGTCCCTGCCCGAGTTCATGCGCGAGGAACTCGGCGAGTAGGGAGGATGCGGAAATGAAGTGGCGACACTGGCTTCTGCTTCTTGTCGCCGCGCCAGTGACCGTCGCCGCGCAGTCCTGGCCGACAGCGAATTTCCGCCACACCATTCCATTCAACCAGCGTGATCAGCCGACCCAGATCCGTTTCGCCCACGACGGCCGGATCTTCATCGCCGAGAAGACCGGCGCGATCTGGATGTATCGGAATCTGCTCGATGCGGCACCCGAGCAGATCGCAAATCTTGGCGGCAGCATCCACCAATACCAGGATCGCGGCTTGCTCGGCCTCGAACTCGATCCGCGTTTTCCCGAACGACCTTACCTCTATGTTCTCTACTCGTTCAACGGCGGCCTGTTCGGCGATTCTCCGCCACGCTGGCCGGCAACCGGCTGTCCCGATCCGCTCGCCGCATTTGCCGGTTGCGTGATTTCAGGCCGGCTTTCGCGTTTGACCCTGGCCGGCAACATCGCGACCGACGAGCACGTGCTGATCGAGGACTGGTATCAGCAATATCCGAGTCATTCGATTGGCAGCGTGCGCTTCGGCGCCGATGGCTATCTGTATGTCGGCGGCGGCGACGGCGCGGCCTTTGTCGACGCCGACTGGGGACAATTCGGCAACCCGACCTGGCCCGATCAACGCTCGCCGACAAACCAGGGCGGTGCCTTGCGTGCACAGGGCCTTGAGGTTGAGGATCAATACACGGGCCAGATCTGGCTCAATGGCACGATCGCGCGCGTCGACCCGCAGAGCGGCGAGGGCGCACCCGGAAATCCTTTGGCCCAGGTCGCAGGCGCATCCGCCAATGCGCGCCGCATCCTCGCCTATGGCCTGCGCAATCCGTACCGGTTCGCGATGCGACCTGGCACTTCCGAAATCTGGCTTGGCGACGTCGGCTGGCGAACCTGGGAAGAGATCAACGTGATCCCCGATCCGGCAGGAGGATCGAGTCTGCGCAATTTCGGCTGGCCATGCTTCGAGAACCGCATGCATGTCGTCGACTACAGCACACGTCCACTGTGTACGCTTTTGTACGAAAACGGCAACAGTGGCGGACGCACGCCGGCATCGGCACCGTTCCACGCCTACCAGCACACCAGCAACGAGGCGATTTCCGGAATCGTGTTCTATTCGGGAACCGTGTGGCCGCCCGCGTACCGCAACGCCGTGTTTTTTGCCGACTATATCCAGAACAGCATTCGCGTGATCAAGGATACCGATCACGACGACATTCCAGATCCGATCAACGACAGCAGTGCCGAATTGTTCGGCCAAGGCAATCTGGGCGTCGTCGATCTGACCACCGGGCCGGGCGGCGACCTGTTTTTTGTCGACATCAACAATGGTCGCGTCGGTCGCGTTTCCTGGGATGCCAACCCGGCCCAACGCAACTTGTCGCCTTCGGCGGCCATTGCCCTGGACGCCGGCTCGGCCGCCGACGGGTCACCACGCACGATCGGGTTCTCGGCAGCAAACAGTATCGATCCCGAGAGCAGCGCCATGGCCTACGCCTGGGATCTCGATGGCGACGGCAGCTTCGATGACGCCGTCGGCAGCACTGCCAGCGCGGTCTATTCCAGCAGCACGGCACAACCGGCTCGAATCAGGATCGGTGTGCGCGTCAGCGATACAGCCGCTGCCAGCGACGACGCTTTCATGATTGTCACCATCGCCCGCGACCTGCTGTTCGCGGATGGATTCGACGGCGCCGGCAACGAGCGCATCGACGGGACGCGTCCTGGAGGGATCGGATCAGATCCGAATGGCACCCGCTTTGCGCCAGAGTCCGCTTCGCCGGGACGATGACCAATTCCGTGGCTTGGCTTTTCGAGCGGATCCGCAAGGATCACAGCAAGTTCAGCACACCTGCGATCGTCGCCGTCATGAAGGTTGCGAGGGAGCCGCCGAGGACGGCCTTGAGGCCGAGGCGGGCGAGATCGGGACGGCGGCTCGGGGCGAGTCCGCCAATGCCGCCGATCTGGATCGCGATGGAGGAGAAATTGGCGAACCCGCACAAGGCATAGGTTGCGATCAGGCGGCTGTGCTCGGTCAACTGGTCGATGTGCTTGGCCATGTCGACATAGGCGACGAACTCGTTGATGACGATTTTCTGGCCGATGAAGCTGCCGACCAGGGTGGCGTCCTGCCACGGCACGCCGATGATCCAGGCCAGCGGTGCCAATATCCATCCGAACAGGGTCTGCAAGGACAACTCGATCGGATGACCGAGCTGCATGGACAGCCAGCCATTCAGCGATGAGGACGGATCCGCGCCCCAGGCATGCGTGCCGAGCCACTGGAATGGCGCGTTGAGCAGGGCGATCAAGGCAATGAAGGCCAGCAGCATGGCACCGACGTTGAGGGCCAGGCGCAGGCCATCGGCGGCACCGGTGGCGGCGGCGTCAATCACGTTGGCGGTGGTCTTCTCGACCTCGAGCTTGACCTGGCCACGGGTCAGCGGCTCCTCGGTTTCGGGGATGAGGATCTTGGCCAGCATCAAGGTCGCCGGTGCCGCCATGATGCTGGCGGTCAGCAGGTGCGTGGCAAAGAAGATGCGCTGGCCATCATCCTCGCCGCCGAGCAGGCCGACATAGGCGGCCATGACCGAACCGGCAATATGCGCCATGCCGCCAACCATGACCGTCATCAGCTCCGACTGGGTCATGCGCTCGATGTAGGGCTTGATCGTCAGCGGCGCTTCGGTCTGGCCGATGAAGACGCTGGCACAGACCGAAGTCGTCTCCGCGCCGGACACGTTCATGACCTTGGTGATCACCCAGCTCATGCCCTTGACGATCATCTGCATGATGCCGAGGTGGTACAGCACGCCGGTCAAGGCGGCAAAGAAGATGATGGTCGGCAAAACCTGCAGGGCGAAGACAAAGCCGAATTTCGACACGTCCATGAAGCCGCCGAAGATGAAATCCGAACCGGCGCGGACGTAGTCGAGCAATTTCACGAAACCGGTGGCGATGGCGTTGAAGACTTCGCGACCAAAAGGAACCTTGAGCACAAGAGCAGCAAAGACAATCTGCAGAAGAACGCCCGTTCCGACAAGCTTCCAGCTGATCGCGCGGCGATTGGCGGAGAAAAGAACGGCGATTGAAATCAGTACGGCCAGGCCGAACAAGCCGAACACGATGTGGCCCAGTACCTGCAACATTCGCCCATTCCCCTGTAGGATCACCCGAACCGAGCGGCGCAGCGTAGATCAAGCGGGAAGAAATGCGCAAGGAGCCTGCCCGGCGGAAGATCGAGGCGAATGGCTTTGCAACCGCGAAGCGGATCAAGCGTCGATACGCGAGGACGGGTTTCCTGCGCTTCATCGACCTGCAGTGGTTGCGCAGGCCCGCAAGCGGCGAGAATGCGCACTGGCAGGCGCGTTTGCAGTCCGCTGGACTTCCGCCACGCAGGTTCCGAGGCATGACCAACGTCTGCAACAAGGTCTGCTCCTTTCGTTTTGTCGCCGCATGGCCTCGGCCGGCAAGTGATCGTGATCAATGATGGCAGCGCCGGTGAGCCGAGATCCAATGCTCCGAACTCCAGCCCGTGGATGGCCACTCCTCCTCGATCTCGTGCTTTTTCTGTCGCTTGTTGCGGCACTGTCATGGTGGCAGGTAACGACCCTGGATCCGGCTTTCGCCGAAATTCCGCAGTCAGCGGCATCGATCGACCTGCTGCTCGTATGGCGCAACGTGGCACCGGCGCTGGTCCTCGCGCTGCTGCTGCTTGGCTTTACGCGACGCGGCATTTTCTCGATCAGCACAAGCATGGCGCTGCTGTATTTTTTGTATTTTGCCAATGCGATCAAACTCGAACTGCTCGATACACCGCTGCTGCCGGGTGATCTCAGCCTGCTTGGGCACCTTGGTGGCGGCAGTGGCGGTGCCCTGCTGGCGCGTTACCTGGACCCCGGCCAGTTGCTCTGGGCGGCAGGTGGCGGACTGACGATGATCGGCTTGTGCCTGTTCGAGCGCGGCTGGGATTGCTTGCGCGGCCTGCCGCGCCTCGCGGTCATGCTTGTCGCGCTCGGCCTCGGCAGCAGCCTGGCCCTCAACCTGAGTCCGATATCGACCATTTACAGCGATGACAACGGCAAGTTCCTGGCGTGGTCGCCGACGTCGTCGGCAAAGCAGAATGGATTGCTGGTCACCTTGTTGAACTATCTCTGGCGGATATCCGATTCCTCCCTGCCGATCGACCGTGCAGCGGCCGCCAAGTTGCTGGATGAGCATCCCTTGCCCGCATCGCTTCCGGCAGCGGCCGAGCTGCCCGACATCATCATCCTGCAGAGTGAATCGTTCTTCGACCCCGCACGACTGAAGCGGATCGACAAGGATGGCTCCTTGCCGGAATTGCGCCGACTGAGCACACGCTATCGTCATGGCGATTTGTGGGTGCCCGCCTATGGCGGCGGCACCATCCGCACCGAGTTTGAGACACTGACCGGTCTGGCGATGAAGGAATTCCCGACCACCGAGTACCCGTATTTCCGGCTGACCAACAAGGATCCGGTACCGAGCCTCGCTCATACCCTTGCCGCAAAGGGCTATCGGACGCTGGCGATCCATCCGAATACACGCGATTTCTGGAATCGTGCAGCGACCTTCGCACGCATGGGCTTTGCGGATTTCGATGCCGCCGAGCATTTCGCAGGCGCGCAGCGCATCGGTTGGTATCCTGGCGATGACGCCCTGATTGATCACATGCTTGAACGCCTCGGGCAAGCCACGTCACCGATTTTCATGTTCGCGATCAGCATGGAGAATCATGGCCCGTACGATGGCTATCCGAATGTCGATCCCGAAAAAGTCGCGGCACAGGAGGTGCCGGACGGTATTGACCCCGTCGCTGCGGCGCGGCTGCGGGGCTATCTCCATCATCTGGACAACGCCGATCGCACGCTGGGCCGGCTGGTCGGTGCCCTGGAAAAGCGCAAGCGCCGAAGTTTGCTGCTGTTCTACGGCGATCACCTGCCCGCCCTGCCGCTGGTTTATTCGGAGCTGGAGTTCGACGATGGCGAACCAGCGTCTTCCCAACCGCTGCCCTGGCTGCTGGTCGATACGGCACAGACATCCCCGCCAACCGCTGCCGAAGCCACGGCCTCGTTTTACCTGCCCGCCCTGCTGCTCGACGCAGCAGGAATCGATGATCGGGGCTATTTCAAGCTGCTCGATGGCTTGCGCTTGAACGACCCCTCCGGCGGCGCACAAGATTTTCCCCAGGCCGATGGCATCAGCGCCCTCATGCGTCTGCAACAGCGTGGCGAACTCTCGATCCCGCAGTAATCGGGGCAGGATTGCGGATAACATGCGCTCGCGCGAACCGGCGCCAACCCGGACCCACGGCGTCATGTCAAAACGATCGATCAGCCGCATCCCCTACACGCTCGGTGCCGTCGCGAGGAAACCCGCACAAGTCGTTCGTGCGGCCGTCGATGAAACCTCGGGGCTGCTGGGCAGCAGTGGTGAACTCAAGTTCGGGCATGGCCTGATCGCGACCATCATCGCCCTGGGCCTCGGCTTCCTCTGCCTGCTCGGCGTGCTCGCCTTCCACTTTCCGGAATACCTGACCACGCCGGAATTGCGCCATCAGTATTCGGTCGACATCCTGCGCCAGGCCATGTTTGTGGCCTTGCTGGTTGCCGGCGCGCTGTCCCTGGCCAATCTTGTGCTCGGCGTGCGGCGCAACCTCAACCTGCTTGCCTTTGCCATTGTCATCATTGCCGTGGCGCTGGGCGGCTCGCGCGTGCCGGTGGGGAATTTCCCCGACAACACGCCCTACATCGGCCTCGACTGGTTCATCCTCGACCTGCTCGGCTCGACCCTGATCTTCGTCGCCATCGAGAAGATCCTGCCGCTGCGCCGCGGCCAGCCGATCTTCCGCCGCGAATGGCAGACCGATCTCAAGCATTTCGCGGTCAACCACTTCCTCGTCGGCCTGATCCTGCTGACCGTGAATTTCGTCATCCACCACGGTTTCGGCTGGATGGTCCAGCACGATTTCCAGCTTGCCGTGCAGCGCATCTGGTTCCTGCCGCAACTGCTGCTGTGCATCCTCGTCGCCGATCTCGCCCAGTACTGGACGCATCGCGCCTATCACGAGATCCGGTTCCTGTGGAAATTCCATTCCGTCCACCACAGCACGAAGACGATGGACTGGCTGGCCGGTTCGCGCCAGCACATTCTCGAAGTGATCGTCACCCGCGTGCTGGTGGTCGCGCCGCTGTTCGTGATCGGTTTCAGCGAGGCGGTGATCAATGCCTACATCATCGTCGTCGGCTTCCAGGCCGTGCTCAATCACGCCAACGTCGGCCTGCCTTGGGGACCGCTGAAATACCTGATCGTGACCCCGGATTTCCACCATTGGCACCACGCCTCGGATGACGAGGCGATCGATCGCAACTACGCGGCGCACTACGCCTTCATCGACCACCTGTTCGGCACCGCGGTCAAAGCCGATCGCAAGCTGCCCAACCAGTACGGCGTGGTCGGCGACTACATGCCCGACGGCTTTGTCGCCCAGCAGATGTTTCCGTTTCGCGCCAAGCCGGAATCCTGATTTTCAGGTATTCAGCGCAACACCGGACGCCGTCGACCTGCCGGTTCGATCAGCAAACAATCGCATGGCGGGCAAGGATGTCATGGGTTTGTGCCGGCTCGTAAACGACATCGCAGCACCACATGCCGAAACCGCCCTTCTGATTCACTCCAAGCACCCAGGCATCCATGGCTGCTCGTTTGGCCTTGTTTTGCGGGCTGTCCTGACCCTTGATTTCAAGAACGAGGGTCTTTCCATTGCTCAACCGGATCAGGAAATCAGGCACATACCGGCGGCGCGCTCCGTTCCAGAGATAGTAGACCTGGAATCCCAGATGATCGTTTTTCGCATAGGCAGCGACATGATTGCTGCCCTCCAGCACATTGGCCACATAGCCTTCCCAAGCGCTGTCACCGACGACGTGGCTGATCTGTGATTTGCGCGTCGGCAGGCACGGCTTGGTCGTGTACCAGGTGCGCATCCATGCCGTAGAACCAATCGGAAACTCTTCGTCGAAAATTGGTTCGACCCGTTCGGCATTCCGTGGGAAGACATGACGCAGAAGGTGCTGGACGAGCAGGTCGCGGTTGAGTGCCAGCAGGATACGACGGCGCACCGGATCCTGATGAAACAGCGAGGGAATGACGACCCGGTCCGAAGCGAAGAATTTCTCTATCAGCGGCACGAGTTGGGCCACCAAGTACTCTGACGTGCCCTGATATTTGCCCTGGAGTTCCTCAAATGCCTTGCGTGCCGATTGGAAGATTAGTCGCTGAAGGCGGAATTCCTCGGGCATCGTTTCTAGGTCTATGGTCCGCACCTGGCTCATGTTCGATGCGCCGCCCAGCGCGGGCGACAGATCGGCGGAAACCAGGGTCATGGCCGGGTCGATATGCAGCGGCTCGAGTTCCGCCCAATTGACATCGAGTACTTCGCGCACGACCGGATCCACCCGCAGTACGTTCGGCCAACGTATTTCCAGGGCCGCGCGCTCGCGCAATGATTCGATCTGTGTGGTTGGTTTGGGGGGTGGTGGCTGATCCCCGCCACTGCCGACATCCTGGAAGATCGACAGCGGTACACCAAAGACATTGACGTATTCGGGTTCGAACAGGCCGTTTTCATCCAATTCATAGCCGACACGACGCAAGCCACGACCAATGACCTGCTCGCAAAGCAGCTGACTGGTAAACGCGCGCAGACCCATGATGTGGGTGACGTTCTTGGCGTCCCAGCCTTCCGACAGCATGGCGACCGAGATCACCTTCTGCAGGTTCTGCCCGGCCGTTCCGCGTTTGCCGACGTTGTCGACGATGTCGCGCAGAAGTTCTTCCTTCTTTCGCCCCAGCAGCGCGTCCTCGCGGTCCTGAGGAAGACCGGCCGCACGCACGATATCGTGGAGTTGCTTTTCGTAGTCCTTGTCGGCGCTCGAGGTCTCGCCGACCTCGGCTTTCTCCAGCACTTTCGAATCCACCCGCAGCAGACGTTCGCGCTCGCGCAGCTCGGGCCACTGTGCGTCGCCGGAAGCAAAATAGTGTTCGATGCGCGCGGCCGTTTCGGTCCGGTTGCATACGGTCAGCATGACCGGAGGCGAATTATGTCCGGCCTCAAGCCATTGCCGGCGCGCTTCCCGCCAGTCCGCACCGAGCAAGGTGTAGGCCTGTTGGACCAGCGGCGGCAGGCTTTCGTGCGGCTGCGCACCACGCCTGTTGAGATCGTCACCGACCTCACTTTCGCGGTAGAGGTGATAGAGCTTCGGGCGCAGGGTGGCCGAGTTGGGCAACTCGTTGTCGCGCACGACCACGCGCGGTGTCTTCACCAGTCCCGCTTCGATGGCATCGTTGAGGCCGAAATCCGAAACGATCCACTCGAACAAGCCTTCGTCGGTGTTCGTTCGCCCGGTCGGCGCGAATGGGGTTGCGGAAAGGTCGAAGCAGCGCTGTATGCGCCGTGTCGCATGGATGCGATCGAGACCCTCGATCCAGCGCGTTGCCTCGTCCAGATCGATGCCGCGTTCGGCCGCCTCTCGCTTACTGATCTTGATTCCGGCTGGCTTGCGGTAGGCGTGATGCGCTTCGTCGTTGATCACCACAAGATCCCGATGCGCGGCGAGCGTGCCAAGCACGCGACGCGCGAAAGCCTCATCGCTCTCCGCGCCCTTCTTGACCACGGAACGATCAGGTTGTTTCAGGGGCATCAGCGTGTGCCAGTTTTCGACCAGCACCTCGGCCTGATTGAGACGCTGACGTAGAGCGTCGGAGGGACACAGCGCAAACTCGTCGTAGACATTGGCCGGATTGCCGGGCAGCAGCACCTGCAGGCGCTCACGCACGGTGATGCCAGGAGCCACAATGAAGATCGCCCGCGAAAATTCCTTGTTGCGCTTCGGGTAGGTCAGCGCATTGAGTACCTGCCAGGAGATGATCATCGCCATCACAGCGGTTTTGCCGCTGCCGGTGGCCATCTTGTTGCACAGGCGCTGCCAGGCACCGCCGTCGCCGGGGATATGGATTCCCTGCTTGTGGGTCGCGGAGGCTTCCAGGCACCAGATCAGGGTTTCGATCGCTTCGAGCTGGCAGTAGTAGAAGGGATGATCGCGTGCGCTGCGATCGTGCCAATGCTCCAGCAAGCGGCGCGTGACGCTGGTGATGCCCTCGTAATCCGCCGCGCGCCAGGCATCCACGCGCTCGCGGATGCGGTTGACCTGTTCGAGTTGTTCGCTGCGTCGGGTGTTGTTGCGGGTGTCGAAAACCTCGTAGGCCGCCGCGCGCCGTTGCTCGACGATCTTCAAGGTTCGGCTGTTCGCCGAAGTCTCGACCCAATGTCGCGTCGGGCGGTCGAATGGCGAATTGATGATCAGCGATTTCGCTGCTGTCACGAGGGGCTGCCGGCGAACAGCGGGATGTCCAGTTGCGGCAGGCGTGCGCGCTGAACGATGTCGTAGACGTGCTGCCGCCAGAACGGCCAGACGTTGTGAACGCCGTTGAGGTTGGCGAAGGTCGCCAGCGCCTTTTCGTCGAGCTCCCCGGTCATTTCATACTCGACCTGGAACTCGGCTTCGATCAGGAAGTAAACCTCGGGATCATCGCTCTGCACATCGGCCACGACCCGCGTTCCGAGCTTTACCAGGATCTGCAGAACTTTCACAGTCCTGCCTTCCAGCTCCGCTTCGCCTGCAATGAAACGAACTCCGCGCATGTGCTCCTGGCGCGCGGTTGGCTCAGCCTCCGGGAAAACCAGAGTCGGCCGGTCGAATCGGCAATTGAAAAGCTGGATGTCGCGCAGCCGAAGACAACGCACAGCTTCCGCTACATGACTGGCCTGCTCGTTGTTCATGCGGCTTCGACGCGCCAATGGATGGATTCCGCAAGTTCGACGACCTTGCCTGCAATGGATCGCGATCCATAAGCCCGGCTCCGCAAGTCGAGCTTCGCGCCAGCCTGATAGCGTTCCACGGCGACGCGCTCGCCTGTGCCCGTGGCGATCCGGCTCTCGATGCGCAAGAAATCCAGCACAAACGGATAGAACGCCGCCACTTTGAGCAGACGATCCATGGCGACGCTTTGCAGCACGGCACCGCGCTCGTACTTGGAGAACGCATTGACGCCGCCACCAAACAGTTCTGACGCCTCCTGCTGGCTCAAGCCAAATCGTTCGCGGACCGCGCGGATTTCGTCCCCAGTCATGCGTCCATCGAATCGGCGCTTCGCATCGGCGATACGTCGTTCGTTGCGCCGGATCTGATCGGGAAACACCGGGTCGGCCCCGCACTGTCCGCAGACATAGCACTCCAGGCCTTCGACGTGTACCTGCGCATCCTCATGCCGAAAGTCTGCCGCCCACACCGAGGGAGCCAGGGACGGCTGATCGCATTCGGGACAGTGCAGTTGATCGTTCATGTCATCGATCCAGATGGAAGGAACAAAGGTCTACGATCAGACAACTGCGACCGAGCCGCAGTTTGATGTAGAGGTCGTCAGCCGGGCCGCCGCTTGCGGACCAGGCGCAGCCATAAACGTCGTGCCACGGACCATCAGCGGCGTAACGCTCGGAATGTCGAAAATGAGCGGCAGCATCAAGTTGCGCAATGCAGTTGCAGACAGCCTCCAGGTTCAGCCCCAGGTTTCCGATGTCGATGCCAACACGCGTGCCGCAATAGACGACCTTCTCGCTGGAAGCCAGTTCGCGGATTCGCTCCAGAGAATAGCGAGGGAATCTGTCTCGCTCTGTGACTGAGTTGACCATTATGGTTAGCTTCCCTGAACCCTGTCAATCCAGCGGGACCACCTTCAGCGATTCGATGCCGCGGTCATCGACGATTTTGACTGCGATCCGGCGATTTTCTCCAATCTCAAACGGCAGTGAGACTGTGCCATGGAAGCGGGCCATGCGGCTTTCGTCCAGTTCGGCCTTGATGTCGCGCTTGAGCTTGTTCCAGCCATCCTTGGCCCCGGCCATGGGGAAAAACACCTGGCGCGGGAACAGGCTGCGCTCGTCGTAATCAGTATCCAGCGACCAGGCGGCGATCTTGCTTTTGCCGCCGGAGACCAGATCGCCCTTGGTCGTGTCGAAGTAGTCGAAGCCGTTGACCTCCACCTCGTAGAGCCCGTCCTTGCGCTTGCGCACCTCAACGTCGGGCTGGCCCATCAGCCAGAAGCTCTGGTTGCTGGCGCGGGCCTTCTTCAGATCCTCGGTCAACAGATCCGTATTCATCTGCGCCTTGAGCGCGACGATGCCCTTGGTGTTGTCGATGTCCTTGGCCGCCTCGGGATCGAAAGCGAAGGCGCAGAAGACGATCATCTTCGGACGCGGAAACAGCTCGCCAGCCTCGCGCATGGCCATTTCGACCTGACGCTGTTCGAGCGCGGCGTGCTCGGGGCCGAAGCTGACTACTGCACGTTCGCCGGTGTCGGCGATATGGCCGGTGCAGTGCAGGTAGCGCGTGTCGGGCAGGGTTTCGAGCGAGGCGAATTTCAACAGTTGCTTGTTCTTGCCGCGGATGCCGGTTTTCAGCAGTTCATCGCGCCAGCCGTGCTGGCGCGCGGATTCGCCGGAACGCGCGATGCTCGCATCAGCCTCCTTGATGGCACCGGTCTCATTGAGGGCGAGTACTGACGGAAAAGGCACGGCCTCGACCGTGAACGGCCCGGTGATGCGCAGCTTGTCGCGATTGACCTGCGGTTGGTCGTAGAGCGTTTCCTGATCTGCATGCGCGGCGATCGAACGATCCATCGCGCTCTGCATCCTCTGGCGTGCGGCATGGAAGGCATCGAATGATGCGCGCGCGGAATCCGGCCAGTCGTCCGGGAAGTCGAAGGGCACTTCCCATTCAAAAAGCCCCTCTCCCGCCGGGAGAGGGGTTGGGGTGAGGGTACGGTCCTTCGCGGCAACTCCCGTCGCAGCAAACGTCACCACCTGGCCCTTGCGCCCGCCTTCGGCGATCTTGAAGGCTTGCGCGGGCGACTGCTTGCGCAACGCGGCGTTGAGTTGCGTCAACGCTTGCGCGATCGCCGGATGCAGCCGCGCGTGGATCTCGTCGATCTCGGGATTGTTCGCAATCGACTTCAAGGTCACATGTGGCACGGTCTTGTAGATGAAACCGGCCTTGAGCCCCTCGTGCGGGTACTTGAGATCGTAGTAGTCGTAACTCGCCGTCATCAGGCGCTGCTTGGCCAGGGTGACCGCGACGCGCGAGGTGTCGCAGGTGATCCAGCGACGCCCCCATTTTTCGGCGACGAAGGCGGTTGTTCCGGAACCGCAAGTGGGGTCTAGCACGAGGTCGCCGGGGTCGGTAGTCATTAGCACACAACGCTCAATAACGCGTTCCGCCGTCTGCACCACATACACAAGCTCTTTTCCGATCTGCATCGACTCCCATCGATCATCAACCGGAATTACAGGAAAGTCGTTTAGGTAGCGCTTATAACGAATTGTCGTGCTCGCTTGGTCGACTCTTCCAACTCGTGCTAGGCGCCCAAGCCCAAATGGGGACGTCTTCCAGTGTGAAGTCGCTTTCGGACGATAAGCCTCTCCTCGGAAAACAAACGTCTGATCAGACGATGATTGACCGTCTGATATCAAGCTGGTAAACCGGAAGGCTTTGTCTGTTCCAGACAAGCCTTCCGGTTTACCAGAGATTTCGAAAAGCTCGGCTCTTTTCGCACGGCGTATGGTGCCATTCTCAGCCTCGCGATAGTCGTAACGCGTAAAGGACTTATCTCCAAAGGCACGCTGCAGATAGAGCTGCCTGTACTTCACGCGCCCCTTGTCTTTTGCGTACCAAATGAGAAAGTCGACGGTGGCCCCTAGCAAGCCTCCTTCCTGGCTGCCAGTCTTTTGCACTTGTATTGTTGAGCAATAGTTGTGGATACCGAGAATTTCATCCAGCATTTCCCGGACGTAGTGCAGATTCTCATCTGAAATCTGCACAAACACGCTACCCGATTCATGCAGCAACTCCTTCGCCAACAGAAGTCGATCCCGCAAATAGGTCAGATACGAATGGATGCCCAGCTCCCACGTATCCCGAAATGCCTTGATCATTTCGGGTTCCTGGGTCAGATCCTCATCCTTGCGGTCCTTGACGGCGCGCTTGTTGACGAACGGCTGGAAATTGCTGCCGTAGCGGATGCCGTAGGGCGGATCGATGTAGATCATCTGCACCTGGCCGGCCATCGCCTCTTTCTGCAGCATGCTGTTCATCACCAGCAGTGAATCGCCGGCGATCAGGCGGTTGGCCCAGCCGCGGTCGTGCTTGTAGAACTCGATCGCCTCGTGCAGCGGCAGCGCGCGGTCGAACCAGGCCTGGAAGAAATCGTCCTGGTACTGCGGTGGGGTTTCACCGACCTTGCCGGGCTTGAGGCGTTTCTTGAGCGCAGTCAGGATCGTCGCCGGGTCGATGCGCTCATGCACATGCAGGGAAACGGTATCGACCTCGAAACTCGTGCGCTCGGCCTTGCCGCTCCAGTTCAGATACGGCGCGGCCTGACGCTTCAGTTGCTCGAGCGCCGCGCGCATGGTGCCTTCATCGCCCGAGGCCAGCGCCGCATCGATCAGGTTCTCGACCTGCGCGCGACCGACATCGAACTGCAGGGCCGGATCGATATGCGGATCCCAGGCGTAGCGCGTCGTACGCTCGTCCGCATCGTCGTCCGGCGTGACCAGGCCGACCTCGGGGTTGTTGATGCGGCGCTGCTCGTGGCGGTAGGCCAGCACCTTTTCCTCGGGCAGGCCCCTGGATTTCGGCTTCGCGGCCTGACCGACCGCACGCCCGACCAAAGGCATGCCGCTCTGCACGGGTTTGCGGCGTTTGGCTTCCTCGGGAATGGCTTGCGCTTCGAGCACCAGGGCATCGCCCGCCGCAACCGCTGCACGGCGCACCGAGCCGCCCCGACCGCGTCCCTTTTCCACTTGGCCAGCGTCGTGGAGTTCATCGCGGGCGCGTTCGTAGAGATCTTCGGCCACGTCCTCGGCGAATGTCTGCGCAAGCGTACGCCGCAACGCCATATTGCCGATGGTTGAACCATCCTCCGGCAGGGCTGCAAGCAAGGCACGCTTGAGATCGGGAAGCTGGCTTTCATCCATGGTGCGTGAACCCTCTGCAGCGTGAATGCCGAGAATAGCCGCCATCGTGGATTTGTGCCAAAGCATTGCTGGCGCGTGCCTGCGCTCGTATAGGACATTGCTGGGGAGCAAACCCGTGTTTGGCGCGGAAGTTCACTGGATATCCGCTTGCGCGGGGGTGTCGACCGCAGCGATACGGTTTCCGTTGCAGGATCCTGACCTGGTCGCCCCAGCGGAAATGTGGCCTGGCAAGCTTCGCCTCAGCGGAGAGGCGCGCGGCCTTGGCGCTGTTACAATTCCGCTCTTGTCCACGCTGCATTCCCCGGTATCCGTCATGTCCGTCCCCGCCAGCCTGCTTTCGCCCGCCCTCGACACCGACTACACGCTCGATCACAAGTACACGCGCCGCGAAGGTCGC
>Ga0209476_10001634_pt1 | contig 15054 bp, 14 predicted proteins | sample KloWWTrecipitate_FD_187179 | JGI IMG/M metagenome (GOLD analysis project Ga0209476, IMG submission 187179) | Active sludge microbial communities from Klosterneuburg, Austria, studying microevolution and ecology of nitrifiers - Klosterneuburg... | ecosystem: Engineered > WWTP > Aerobic digester... | reverse complement strand
ACAGCAAAAGTGGGTTTTTCGGAATGATGAGCTGGCCGGAGCGGCGCTGGATGGCAACCGTCTCCGTGAGCGCACGGTTGACGAACACAAAGAGCGCCTGGCCCTTGAGCCCCTTTGCGTTGCCTTCTGCAAACGCGCGGCGCCGGCCCTTCTCGTAGGCGTTGATGAAGCCCTCCATGGGCTTGTACGCCTCGGGCTTCACCTCCTCCAGCACGCCGTCCTTCATGCGCACTTCTTTGGCCACCTGGGCGGCAAAGCAGTTGGGGCAGCGTTCTCCGCCGGCGAACACGTAGAAGCAGCCCTTGCAATAACGCAGTGCGCTGGCGCGTTTCTTCTGCGCGGCCAAGCGTTCGCCATCCAGGGACCAGCCGCGGTCATCCGACGGCGAGCCGTGCATGAACACGTTGGCCCCGTGGTCCATGACGCGGTAGGACGATTTGCCTGGGAACGCGCGGCAGCCGCGTCCTGCCATTTGCATCCAGAATGACAGGCTCTTGGTGGGCCGGGCCACAATCACGCAGCTGGCGTCCGCCACGTCCAACCCTTCAATGAACACCGCCACGTTGACCAGCACGCGGAGGCTGCCGGTGCGAAACCGCTGCAGGGTGATCGCGCGCTCGGCGTCCAGCGTCTGGCCGGTGATGAGGCCCGCCTCCACGCCAATGGATTTGAAGCTTTCCTGGATGGCGCGCGCGTGCATGATGTTCACGGCGAACACAATGGTTTTGTCCTGGCGCGCCACGGCGGCCCAGTTCCTGGAGACGTCACCCACCAGCCCCGCGGACATCATGCGCCGCGCCAGTTCCTCCTCCTCGTAGTCCCCACGCGCGGTCTTCAGCCCGGTGAGCGTTGGGATGGACGGGGCGTAGACACGCGCGCGGACGATGTAGCCCTTCTCAATGGCGGCGGGGTACGTGATGGCCACGCGGAGCTCATCAAACCAGTCTTTGAGCGGTCGGTCCCCGCGCACCGGCGTGGCGGTGAAACCCACCAGCCGCTTGGGCGGGGCCTGGTGGACAACTTTGAACTCATCCCGGTGGGCCTCATCCAGGATCACAAAATCAAAGTGCTCATCCAGGCGGGCGAACCGCCGGCGCGCGGTCTGGGCCATCCCCACGGTGAGAGGTTTGATGTCCTTCTGTCCCGGTGCCATGACGGCCACGTCGGTGAATCCAAACTCTGCCAACCGCGCCACCGTTTGCTGCAGCAGTTCCTTGCGGTGGACCAGCACCAGGACCCGGTCCCCGCGGCCCCGCGCCAGGCTGACCACGCCGGCAATGATGAGGCTCTTGCCGGTGCCGGTGGGTGAGACGCACAGGTGCCGGCCCGTGGCGTTGAACGCCCGGCGCGCGGCTTCTGCCTGGAAGGGGTGGAGAGAGGTCACCCATTCACCGTGGGCGCGTTCGCCAGCTTCTTCTGCTGGGACGCGGACAAGGTGGACTCCATGGTGATCTCCACGCCCAGCACGCGGGACACCATGAGCGCGTGGAACGTGGAGATCCCACGGCGGCCTTCTTCCCAGAGTGACGCGGTGGCGGTGGACACGCCCACCAGGGCGGCCAGCTGCTTCTGCGTGAGCCCCTTGGCCTCACGTGCCGCCTTGATTGCGGCGGCCAGGGTGGGGTCCATCAGGGATCCTGGGGTGTACGGCTTGCGCTTTGCCTTCATGTTTTTCCTCCGGTGATTTGTCTACACTGGTGCTTGCACTGTGTCAACGGTTGTGTTACCCCTGTTTTGCCGCCGCCGAAAATCAAACCGCCGCCGGCACAGCGCACGCAGCGTTGGTATCGAGGAGACAACATGGTCACCATTTACAACTACGCCGGGGAAAAAGAGTGGCTGGAGGGCCGGGGCAATCACATTGGCGGGAGCGATGCGCCCGCGGTGATGCGCCTGGACCCGTGGAAGACGCGCCAGGAGTTGGCGCTGGGGAAGCTGGGCCTGACGCCGGCGGTGGAAACCAATGAGGCCATGGAGTGGGGCCACATCCTGGAGCCGGTGGTGCGTGAGAGGTTCAAGCAGAAAAGCGGGATGCTGGTGGACTACGCCGGGCCGTGGACCATGTGCGTGCATGATGAGCACAGGTTCATGGCGTACAGCCCCGACGGCACGGTGCGCTCTGATGACCGTCCTGGGCACGGGTTGCTGCAGGTGAAGACCACCAGCACCAAGGAGCCGTGGTTGTCCCCGCCGGTGAACTACCTGGCCCAGGTGCAGCATGAAATGTTTGTGGGCGGCCTGGAGTGGGCGGTGATTGCAGCCCTTTTCGCGGGCTCCAAGCTGCAGTGGTACGTGGTGGAAAAGCACGCCAAGTTCCAGGCCACCATGCTGGATGAGGAGCGCCGCTTCTGGGAGAGCATCAAGGCGGGCAAGGTGCCGCTGCCGGACCCGGCCAATGACGAGGAGATGGCGGCCTACGCCAAGAGCCTGCTCACCGTGGAGCCCGGCAAGGTGGTGGAGCTGGGCGGGGAGTTCCTGGAGTTGCACCATGAGCGCATCCTGCTCAACCGGGAGATCAAGGAGCGGGAGAAAAAGGTGGACGCCATCAAGGCCAAACTGCAGGTGGCCATGGGTGACGCCGAGAGCGCCGTGATCATGGGGACCGACGTGCGCTTCTCCAACCCTCTGGTGGTGAAGGCGGAGCACCTGGTCAAGGCCAGCAAATACCGCCGCTTCTCCACCAACCAGGACCGTGCAAAGAAGGAGGACGCCAATGACGCCTGACCAGGAGTGGAAGGTCCGCAAGGCGCAGGAGCACGCGCTGCGTGTTGGGCTCTGCGCGCGCATTTCAAAACTGGGCGGCGAGCTGGAAGCCGGCGCCTTCTACACCATGGAGGACCTGTGGTTGGCCCTCCGCATTCTTGAAAGGGGTGGTAACTGATGACGACGTCAACGGCTTTGACCGTGAAGCAGAAGTACGTCTCTGTGAAGGAGATGTTGCAGGCCAACGTGGGCGCGGTGGGCGCGGCGCTCCCCAAGGGCATTGACCCCAACCGCATGATGCAGACCGCGCTCATTGCCTGCATGCGCAACCCGGCGCTGCTGGATGCAGACCGGAACAGCATGCTGTCCGCGCTGCGGGAGGCGGCCACGCTGGGGCTGGAAGTGGATGGCGTCCAGGGCCACGGGTACCTGGTCCCCTTCTATGACAAGAAGTCCAACAGCACCAAGGTGCAGTTCATGCCCGGCTACAAGGGGCTCATTGAACTGGCCCGGCGCAGCGGCCAGGTGGTCAGCATTGACGCCCGCGTGGTCTACGAGGGCGACCTGTTTGAATACCAGTACGGCCTGGACCCTTTTGTCCGCCACACCCCCGGCGAGGTCCGGGACCCGAAGAAGCTGAAGGCTGCCTACGCCGTCTGCAAGATGAAGGATGGCGGCGTGCAGTTTGAGGTGATGCTGAAAGTGGACGTGGAGGCCATCCAGCGCCGCAGCCGCGCGGGCAACAGCGGGCCCTGGGTGAGCGACACCGCGGAGATGTGGAAGAAGACCGCGCTCCGCCGCCTGTGCAAGATGCTCCCCATGAGCGCAGAGGACGCGCGCGTGGTGACCAAGGCGGAACTGGCGGACGCGGGCATTGCCCCGGTCCAGGACTTTGACCCGGTGACGGGAGAGGTCCCCATGCCAGAGGACCCCAGCGTGTCCGCGCTGGATGCTGCCGCCGCGCGCGCGCCGGTGGAAGCGCACGCAGAGGTGGTGCCATGAGCGCCACACAGGCCGGGTGGGAGGTGGGTGATGGCGCGGCGCGTTGTCCATGAGTGCGACTTCTGCGATGCGGTGCTGTCCAAAGGCGAGGGGAAGGCATTTGGTTTTCGCCTGGACGCGGCGCCCCATGCCGTAGAGCACGTGGAGCGGTTCTTTGAGTTGCAGGGGCGTAAGCCCACGGTGTTCAAGCACGCTGGGATGTGCATGTACACCTACGAGTTTTTGTGCTGCGACGAGTGGGCGTGTGAGCAAGGCGCGTCGGGGGCGCTGGAGGACATGAAAAAGGAGCACGCTGCTTTCATGGCCAGGGGGCTGGCTCTGCTGATTGCCGACGAACCAGACATGACAAAGAAATGCACCGCCGCCGCGGCAGTGTTGGTGTCTCGCCATCCTGAGTCAAAGGAGATTTTCTCCGCACTCGAAGCGTTCGCTGTTCACGATGGGTGTAAGACGCGAGGCTAGTTCACCACCGCGGACCAGTCCGGGACTCCGTCGAGGCTACCCTCCCATTCAGGGGCTTCGTCGGTTTCCTGGTTCCGCACGGGCTTCTTCAGGCCGTGCTTCTCCCTCCAGATGTCCGGGTCCACACCATGCGGCGGATGCTGCGGGCGCCGCTCTGACGGCAGCTCCCGCTGGATGTCCAACTCGGTGGTGGCGTCCACAATGATGGCCATGGACAGCGCAATGGTGAGGTCCTTTCCGTTGGTGTCAATCTTCCCCATGGCATCCATTTGCAGGCTGGCCACCTCCGCCAGCGTGGCGGCGGAACGCATCACCAGGCGCGGCGCGTGCGGGTCCATGTACGCCAGCAGCGTGTCCAACAGCACCTTCTGCGTGCTCACGTTCTTGTGGAAGAAGTAGCTGCCGGCCTGGCTCTCAGCTGTGGATGCGGAGATGGGTGGAATGTACCACCGCTCCGTCGGGTACTGGGCCACGCGCAGACCGGCAATCACGCCGTGGGCAAGGTTGCGCTCCACGTTGACCCACGCGTTGTTGTACCACTGACCCAACGCGGCAATGACCTGGCCAAAGGAGAAGTTCTCGGTCTGGTAGACCGCCTCCGCCACGTGGTGGACCAGCATCCCGTCACGGCGCAGCACGCAGATGGTGGACTTGTCCGCGTCACGTTTCGCGGTGCCGAAGGTTGCGCCCTGCGCGACGTCCGCGCCGATGATGTATTCGGCCCCATCCCGCGGGCGTTCCCAGACGGTGATCTCGCCGCGGCTGTTGCGTCCTTCGCCGGTCTTCTTCAGGACCACGTTTGTCATTGGTCTTCCACGGTGTAGGTGAGCGCGGTCTGGTACCCGTCAACAACGCGCGCGGTGTACCGCTCGTAGTCATGGGAGATGTTGCTCTCCATGGCCTTGATGTAGCGGCGCGGCACAGCTGGGCGCCCGGACGCCAGGAACGCGCCTTCCGCGGTGGTGGGGAACTCCTGGTCAAAGAGTTCAAACACGCCGTTCATTTCCGTCTCAATGACGTTGCGCCGGAACATCAACTGCTCCAGGCCGCACTTGTATTTGCGGATGAGTTCCAACTCCGTGGCCCGGTCCTCCGGGTACCAGCGGTCCCAGTCGTAGCCCTCGGGTACATAGGCGCGGCACGTGGGGTCATCCATCCACGGGATGAAGATGGGAATCCAGTTCACGCCGGCAACGGAGATGTTCTCGGTGGCCTTGCGCCACGTCTCATAGAACCAGCCCTGCTGCCCGTTTGCGGTGGATTCGCAGATGACCAGGCTGCCGCCCACCTTCGGCACCGCGCCCAGCGCAGAGAGGATGAACCGCTGCTGGGCGGCAAAGTCTCCAACGCTATCAAACTTGGCACACTCTGACATGTGCAAAACACGGACGGTGTCACCGGTGAACGGGTAGGACCCTGCGGCGGTGCGGGACAGGATGCGGGCCACGTGCCCCAGCTCGCCGGCCTGGATTTTCTCCAGCTCCTTGTTGCCGAACTGGATCTTGGACTCGTTGTTGATGCGCAGCGGGAGCTGCCGGCGCGTGTCCACCGGCAGGTTCTCGTAGGCGTTGCGGATCATGGAGAACAGCTTGGCGGTGGACTCATCGGTGTGGGCAATCAAGCCACACGTGATCTCCGCGCACTGCATGGCAATGGAGAGCATGAGCATTTCAATGGCCGTGGACATGCCCACCTTGCGGTTCTTCAGGATGAGGAACCTGGCCGGGTTGCCGGACTGCAACGCCTGCATGAGCATGTAGAGCAGGCGCATTTGCGGCTGGTTCTCCACCAGCAGCGGGCCCCAGGGGAGCACCGCGCCGGTGTTCTTGTCCTCAATCTTGAGGCAGCGGGCCACGTGGAACCGGAAGACGTCCTCCTTCCAGCCCATCCCCACAAACGTCTTCTTCTCCCGGGTGCGCCCGGTGGGCCTGCCGGCCACATCCCCGCGGAGGTTGTCCAGGAACTGCGAGAGCCCTTCAGCCATGGGCCCATATTTGACACCTTGGTCAAGGCAAGTCTACAACGCGGGCATGGATGCCACGGTTTTCATCTTGGGGGCGTGTCTGGTGGCCATGGTTCTGGCCAACCTTGTGACGACATTCAAGGTTTTGGCAGTCCTGGGGGACATGTCCCTCAAGGTTCTGGCCAGCGAAAACCATGATGCCGCCGCCCTGGTTTCAGACCACGCCGTGCGGATGAAAGCGCCGCAGCGCGTCAAAAGGGCCCCCGCGGCGGAGCCCGAACCCAGCGCGGACATGGCCGGGCCCCCCTTCCAGGAGTGGTCTGCAGAGTTTGCACGGGACATCAACACGCCGTTTGAAGGCGGGAACGGGACCCACCGGTGACGGAACAACGCTGGATGGGGAGCCGTGACGAGGAGTACCTGCAGGGCGCGGATCCACGCGCCATGAAGGAGTCCTTGCTCACGCGTGCCCGCCAGGGTGCCCGCACGGTGCGTGAGCTGGACAACCGCATCAACCTCAACTGGTACCTGGGGCGCCCCTGGTACCGCCGGCTGCCGGACACCACGCGCGTCATTGGGCTCAACCCAGACCGCCGGCAGAATTTCATCTACGTGAACCTGGCGTTTGACGTGGTGCGCGCGCTCACCGGGCTCATGCACTACGTGCCCAGCGCCGAGGCCGCGCCGCGGACCATTGACCAGGAGGACATTGCCCGGGCGCACGTGGCGCGGGACCTCCTCAACGCGTGCCTGGAAAACGGCGGGATGAACAAGGCGTTCATGTCCGTCCTGAACATGTGCAACATCTACGGGCACGGCTGGATGAAGGTGTGCTGGGACCCGCTCGCCGGGCAGCGCAACCCCATTGTGTCCACGCAGGTGTGCCCGCAGTGCCAGGGCCAGGGCGCGGTGCAACAGAACGGCATCCTGGCGGCGTGCCCGCAGTGCAGCGCCCAGGGGACCCTCTACACGCCCACCGGCCCCATCCCCGGGATGCCCGGCTACGTGAACCGCTACACCGGCATGAAGCCGGAAGGTGACGTGCGGTTCATCCCGATCCACCCGGATGACATCTGGACGGACCCGGACGCGCAGTCTCCCGACGAGGCGGAGGAGTTGGCGCACGTCATCCGCATGAGCCCGGAGACGGCGTGGCGCACCTACGGCGAACACCTGGGCATTCCCTACGAGGTCTTTGAGAACGCGCCACGCACCGACGTGGCCTGGTCCAGTTACGACACCACCAACATGGTGTCCCTCATGCGGCCGTCGGACCAGCGGTACGTGAGCATTGTGGAATATTACCGGAAGCCCACGGAGAAACATTCCCAGGGCGTCTTTGCCGTCTTTGCCGGCGAGGTGGAGTTGAGTTCAGGTCCGCTCCCTTACCTCCATGACGAGATGTTTGCCCCGTTCTTCTACTTCCCCATGTACGCCACGCAGGGCGTCTACTACCCCATGTCCACGCTGGACGTGGTGCTGCCGCTGATTGTGGCCTTCAACGATCACCTGTCCGCCAAGCACTCCCGCGCGAAGGTGTCTGCAAAGCTGCGCATGATGTACCCGGAACAGAGCCGCATGCGCGTGGACGACCAGACGGGGCACCTGGTTTACAAGGCGCTCCCCGGCGGCGCAGCGCCCAAGGAAGTGGCGCTGGCCCCGTACCCGCAGGACGCAGAGAGCATGCAGGAAGTGCTCAAGATGTTCATTGAGCAGCTGTCCGGCGCCACCGAGATTGCCCGCGGCCAGAGCCAGTCCGCGGACAGCGCGCGCGCGTTGACGTTCCTTGAGGAGCGCGCCATGGGCCCGCTCAAGCCCGTCATTGCGGACCACACGGAGCGCCTGGACAAGGCCATGAAATACGCGTTGGACCTGTGCCGCCTGTTCTACACAGACGGGCGCATGGTGCGGCGCAGCGGTGAGACGTCCGGCGTGGAGGTGATGTCCTTCCGCACGGAGAACGTGGGCGAGGCCACCGACGTCAAGATCAAGGCAGTGCGTGACGTGGGCCGCAGCCGCGCCTCCAAGATGGAGGAGTTGAACGAAGCGTTCAAGCTGGGCGCCATTGACCAGGCCACGTACCTGCGCCTGTCCGAGTTTGGCGAATACGGCAAGGTCCATGAGGAGCGCCGGCCGCACGAAGACCTGGCGAAGTTGGAGCAGGACATGCTCCTCCGGGACGGGATGATCCCCAACCCGGTGAAATACCAGAACCACACGTGCCACAAGGAAGTCCACGGCAAGAAGCTGGCGTCCATGCAGGTGCGCAACCCGCAGGACCCGCTCATCCCGTGGCTCATCCAACACATGGACGTCCACACCATGCTGGAGGCCGAGGAGGCCGTGGCCGTCCAGATGGCGCAACAGCAGGCCGCGGCGCAATACGGGATGGCCGGGGCCAGTGATCCCAACGCGCAGCCGCAGGCGTCCTTGGACGGCGCTGCCGCCGCGAATCCGCAGATGGAACCGTACAACAACGCCGGTCCTTCCCCAGCAGGGGCAGCACCGGCCTACCAACAGTCGGTGGAGGCCAGCGCAGACCTGGCGTCCCCGCCACAGGGGTGAGAGATGTTTGAGCGTGAGAGCCGTTTGTTCCAGTTGGCCGGGTCCGTGTGCTCCATTGGTGATGACGCGCTGTCCGGCGGCGGCGGTGGAGACGCGCTGTCCGGTGGTGGTGACAGCGCCCCCGCGGGAGACACCGGTGGCGGTGACGCCACGGACGCCGGTGGTGGTGATGCCCAGGATGCCAGTGGTGCGGAGGCCGTGGACGGCGCTCCCGTGGACGGTGCAGTGGATGATGGCACGGCCCCTGTGGAAGGCGCCGAACCAGCCCCCCCGGTCCAGGCCCAGAACCAGCAGCTGACGCCGGAATACATTGAACAGATGGTGCAGGAGCGGCTGCAGCAGGCCATGGCCCAGCAGGCGCCGCCCCCGTACATGGCCCAGCTCATTGAGGCCCAGCAGGCGCAGAACCAGCAGTTCAACCAACTGATGGCCCAGGCGGCCCAGGAGCGCCAGCGCGCCGCGGTGGAGTCCACCCGCCCCCGCCCGCCGGGACCCGGCGCCAGCGTGGAGGAGTTCCTGGACTACCAGCGCAAGGACATGGCCTGGCAGCAGGGCCAGACCACGCAGCGCATGGAGCAGATGTTCCGCACGCACACGCAGCGCCTGGAACAAATGGTCCAGCAGCAGGCCCAGCAGTTGGAGCAGGCCCGCATGCAGTCCAACATTGAGGCCCACAAGGCCCGCATGCAGGCCGAGGTGGCGCAGCTGTCCCGCCAGCAGGGCATGCAGTGGGTCCAGAAGGGTGGCGCCCAGGCGGTCCTGCGCACCATCCACCAGGCCATGACCGAGGCCAACCCGAACATCACGCTGGCCCAGACGGCCCAGATGCTGGCCAGTGAGTTTGGCCTGGCCGCGCCGTCCCAGCAGGCCCAGAACGCAGCGCGCCGCGGGCAGTCCGTGGAAGCCCTGCAGCAACAGCGCGCCGCCGTCCAGCAGCGCAAGGGTGCGCTCCCCGCCGCAACGTCCGCTCGGTCCAACGGCCAACCGAAGGACCGTGCCAACTCCGTCAGGAAAGCCATGGCCCAGGGGGCCAAGTTCCCGCCGGAAATGTTGGATCATTACGGCCTGAACGAAAGCAACTGAAGTTCCCACCTGAAGGAGGAGCGTTATGCCCACCCCAACGCAGCAGATCTCAGACAGTTCCATCCAGAACCTCCTCTTTGAGGAGGTCCATCCCGTCCTGTTGGACGCCATCTACCTGCGCTCCACGGAACGCAAGGTCATTGACGTCAAGAAGGCCAAGGTCAGTGGCAAACACTACCGCGTGGACCAGCTCATCGGCGGCAACTTCCGGCTGGAGGGCCGCACGGAAGGCGGCTACCTCCCCGGGCAGAACCCGTCCGCGTCCCTGCAGGACCAGTCAGCCACGCTGCTGACCATGGAGATGCGCTTCAAGCGGCGCTTCTTGTACAGCAGCGTGGAGTTCACCGGCCCCATGGACAACGCGCCGTCCACCAGCAGCGGCGGCTACGAGAAGCTGTCCGCCATGGTGATGGAGCAGACCGTCAAGGCGTTCCCGGAGATGATCTCCAGCAAGTGGGCGCGCGGCCAGCTGAGCATCCTGGGCGAGGTGTCCTCCACGTCCAGCAACACCGTGACCCTGGTGGCGGCCAACGCGCCTTCCACCGCGGCCACGGCGCGTCCCTGGGCAGGCAACCGGTTCTTCCGCGAAGGCATGGTGGTGGACATTGTCACGCGCACCAGCGCGGGCGTGCCCAACCCCACCGGCGCGCTGCGCACCGGCGCCAACGACAAGGGCCGCCGCATCACCGGCAAGAGCGCGGACGGCACCACGCCCACGCTCACCATGCAGGACATCAGTAGCACCACCATCCTGGAAGGTGACTTGCTGGTCACGCACGGCGAGCGCCAGGACGGCGCCATTGACGCACAGTCCGAGTTTGAAGACGGGCTGTACGGCACGCAGGGCATCATGGACGCCATCCAGGACGGTTCGGATGGCCTCTACTCCACCAGCTACTACGGCAACGTGGCGGTCAGCGGACAGCGCGTGCTGCAGAGCCACAAGGTCACCAACACCAACACCACCGCGCTCACGGTGGGCATGCTGAACATGCTCATTGAGAACATGCTGGTGGATGACCTGACCGGCGTGCAGCCTGACTTCTGGTACACCTCCTACGGCGTGTACCGGAAGTTCCTGGAACCGTTCAACACCATGACCAACTTTGCCACCAACAACCCCGCCCGGTACCAGAACCCGGGCAAGGGTTTCACGCCCACGGTGGGCGCGTCCGGTGCCGAAGTGAACAACGTGGGCACCACGGGCAGCATGAAGTTCTTCCCGTCCGCGTTCGCGCCGCACTACCGCGTGTACGGCATCCGCAAGGGCAGCCTCCTGATGTTGGAGGACAAGGAGCCCGGCATCATGCAGGATGACGGCCTGAAGCTGCGCCAGATTCCCAACACGGACATGTGGAACGTGGTGTGGAAGTGGTACTGCTCCGGCGTGGTTGCACTGACCCCGCGCCACAACGGCTACATTGTGGGCTTGCTGGGCGACCAGAACAACCAGTGAACTGAGGTGATGTGATGCAGGCTTACCGGATTGCACCCAGGCCAGGGAGTGTTGTTGCTCCCCGGGTTTTCCTCCAGACGCTGCGCCGTGAAACGCGCAACGCGAATCTTCATTGCTGGTGGGATCCCACGTGCAACCGGACGGTCAAAGATCCAGATGGACAAGACGAAACGCGACTGGGGTGCTGGGTGGTCTGGCAGCGCGTCAGCGTGATTCGTTACTCCCAGGTGGGACGTCACACGGTGGGTGTCTCCACCAAGAAATACGTGAGCGTCTTCCACCTGGACGGCGAGTATGGAAACCCCACAGGCATTGGCCCGTGGGTCACGCGTGCCCTCAATGTTTCCGACGTGATGAAGCGCGGCGGCAGCGGGCGCGCCAAGTTTCTCAACGACATCAACGAGCGTGACGCCATGCGCCCTCACCATGAGGCGCGCGCGTTCGCGGAGGACTTCACCAAGGACAAGATGGTCAAGCGGCTGTTCCAGAAAAGCGCGGAGCGCCGGGGCGTGCCCATCAAAACCAAGGAAGACGTCAACGCTGAACTGCGCGTGCTGGAAGCGAAGAACCGTGCAGACTGGGCGCGCGCGGAAGCCATTGCCAAGAGCCACCGGTTCCGGCGGGAGTGGATGCCATGACCCGTGACGAACTGCTGGTGCGCGTCAAGCAGCTCATCAACAAGGCGAACACCACCGCCGCGGATGACAATGGCCGGCCCACCAACGCGGAGATTGTCCAGGCGTTGGAAGAATCACGCGCGGAGATTTATTCGGAGCTGTTTGACTGGCTGGCTGACCGCCGGGCGGCGAGCACCACCATGACGTACACGGCGGACACGGCGGCGGTGGCGCTGCCGTCCGCCGCGCAGGACACGCAGGTGCTGCAGGTCTACGCGCCGGCATCATCCAGCGTTGGCGCGTCACAGCGCACGCTGAACCCCATCCGGATTGCGGAGTTCGCCAACGTGGGGGAGAGCGGGACACCGGTCTACTACTGCATCACCGGCACCGACCTGCGCCTGCGCCCCATGCCCATGGTGGACACCAGCCTGGTCCTCCTCTACCTGCCGAAGCTGTCCGCGCTGAGCGCCGCCACGTCTCCCACGGAGTTGCCGTCCGCGTGGCACCACATCTACGCGTATGCGGCAGCCATCAAGCTGCGTGAAAAGAACAATGACCCGGTGGACGGTCTGGAGAGGCAGTTCCAGAAGCAACTGCGGACCATCACCACACAAGTGGAACGCCGCAGCAATGACAATCACATCCAGACCGTGGACAACACCAACAACTTCTGGTCCACCTGACCACACAACCAAGGGGTAGCAGATGAGCAAGGTGAAGATTTGGCGCAACGTGTCCAAGACGGGCTACATCGGCCGGCCGCAGTCCATCATTGAGGCCAAGGTGAGCCCCAGCGCGTGCCCCGGCATTGCCCCTGGTGGCAAGCCCCTGGCCCTTGGGCCCGGTGACGAGGTCCATGATGACCGCGGCGTGGTGGACACCATCAAGAACTCCGCCGGCGGGTTCACCGTCCTGTTCCTGGGCAGCCAGGCGGACGTGGACGCGGACGTTGCCAAGTTCAAGTTCTCCGGGCGTGACCCGTTGACCGGCCCGGCATGGGAAGTGTCCGTACCCGGCAAGGTGGCCAAGGCGTTCGTGGGCATCAGCGAACTGCTGGTGGACGTGAGCGAGGAAAGCGCGGGCGCGCTGAACCTGGCGGGCAACCGCGTGGCCGCAGCCAAAGAACTGGAAGCCCTGACCAGCGCGGTGGAGGTGAAGGACGCCACCATTGAAGCGTTGCGCGCGGAAATTGCGAAGCTGCAGCGCGCGGGTCAGAAGGACGACAAGACCAAGGCCGCCGTGGCCACTGCCCTCAAGGGATGAGAGATGCCAGCTGCAAAGCCCTCCCGGTTCATTGGCGGTTTGGTCACCACGCCAATGGAGGCGGGGCCGGGAGACTTTGCGTCTTGCATCAACCTGTATGACGAGCACGGCCTGCTGCGGAAGCGCGGCGGCATGAAGATCCTGGCCTCCTATGGGAGCTATTCGGCGTCCGGGGTCTACACCGGATGGGGCACAACGACGGAGCCGGCGTCGGTGGGGACCGGTGCCATGTCCCCGGGCGCGTCCAGCACGCACCTCTACTACGGCGGGGACAGCAAGCACATCCAGGCCATCATCTACGGCGTGGCTGAGATGAACACGGACACGGGCTGGCCCAACACGCTGACCGAACACAAGAAGATCATCAGCGTGGGGTATTGGAACGGCAGCGCGTGGACCACGGTGGGCGCCGCGGACATCTTCCTCAAGCAATATGACCCCGGGCGTACGTCACACCTGCTGGCGCCGTTCTGCCCGTATGACATTGCCGGTGCCGGCGGCAGTTCCGCGCGCGGCAACCAGGTGATGATCCGCGTGAAGCAGCAGTCTGACCACGCGCTGAAGACCATCAACGGGCAGAGCAAATATTGGTTCCGCGTGCAGTGCCTGGCCAGCAACCAGGCGGCGGCGGGGCAGTCAGACGCCAGCTCCAGTAACCTCACGTCGGCGGAGCACCCCATCCTGTGCGTGCTGGCGTTCCAGGACCGGCGCGGGACGCCTCACCGGTTCGTGGTCTACCTCAACAGCCAGACCACGCTGAAGTACGTGCTGGACTCCACCACGCTCACGGCGTCGGACGGGCTGGAGCCGGACGGCACCAGCAAGATGTTCGACGACACCACGCGCGTGTGGGCCTACTACGACAGCACCACCGACAGGGTGATTGGCTACGTGGAGGGGCACACCTGGTTCTACACGGTGAGCGCGAACAACGGGGAAATCTACAGCCTCTCTGCTGACGACGTCGCCACGGACACCGGGTACGAGAGCGTCATCGGTGGGCTGCGCAGCGTCATCCCGCCGGGAGACGTGGCCGCGGTTTATGATGACCGCATCTTCACGGCGAACGGGCAGGCGGTGGTGTGGTCCAGCCCGGCCTTCTACAAAGACGTGTGGCCCAACGACAACGAGCTGTTCATCGGGGATGACCGCGGCCCGGTGACTGCGCTGGCGGCGGTGGGCGGCGTGCTGGCGGTGTTCAAGCGGGACAGCATTTGGGTGGCTCAGTCAGACGGTGGCGAGGACAGCTACACCGCGTTTCGCCTCCCGGGGAATGCCGGCTGCATTGCGCCGCGCAGCGTGGCGGTGGCCGGGGATGTGGCCTACTTCCTGGCAGAGGATGGCATCTACCGCTTTGACGGGAACGCGGTGACCAAACTGTCCCGGCGCATTGACGGGTTCTTCTCGGGTGGGTGGAGCAGCGCACCGGAGCGCGCCATTGGCCTGTGGAACCCGACGCTGAACCAGTACCGCCTGTTCTACCCAGCGCCGAACGCACCACAGTGGGTGTGCAATGCGGCGCTCTACGTGAACATGGAGGACGGCGGCGCGCGCTTCTGGCCCCAGGGCGCGTATGACCCGGAGGTGGATGAAGGTTTCAACGCCACGTCGGTGACGCGTGATGACTCCCGGGCCACGCCGCGGTTCCTCCTGGGGGACCGCTACGGCTGCCTGTGGGAGATGGACGTGGGGTTCTATGATGGCGCCACGGCGGTGACGTCGGACGGGGTCACGCACCGGGTGAATCTGGGGACCGCGCAGAAATACCTGCTGCGGTGGGTGACGCCGGTGAGCAAGACGGTGAACAACGCCACGTACACCATGAGCGTGTGGCCGGACGGGCTCACCAGTGACAAGCAAACCACCAGCCCGTCCACGGCGTCAGACTCGGACCCCAACGGGTTCTACGGCCAGACGGGGGTGGACGAGTTCGCAGC
>Ga0209476_10001632_pt1 | contig 15064 bp, 9 predicted proteins | sample KloWWTrecipitate_FD_187179 | JGI IMG/M metagenome (GOLD analysis project Ga0209476, IMG submission 187179) | Active sludge microbial communities from Klosterneuburg, Austria, studying microevolution and ecology of nitrifiers - Klosterneuburg... | ecosystem: Engineered > WWTP > Aerobic digester >... | reverse complement strand
ATCATGGTCGGCCGACAAGGCCGGTGGCCGACGATCGGTGTCCGGTTCGGAGCAGCGTGAACCGCTCGTGCCCTACCACGTCCCACGTCTCGCACCACTCGGCCAGGCACTGCTCATCCATGGCAACATCCCTCCCGCCGTCGTGAGTGGAAGGAAGTGGTGGAAGGACCGACGACTCCGCGCCCTCGCCAAGGGCGGACCACCACTGCCGGCGCAGCCCGCTGATGAGAGGAGGGCGGCGTGAAGCCCGACGACGAGCGCCTCACCCGGCTGCACGAGGCACTGGTCGAACGGGTCGAGCAGCTTGTCTCGGGTGAGGACTTCATGCGGTTCGTTGCCGAGTCCGCCCGCTTCCACCGCTACAGCCCGCAGAATCGCCTCCTCATCGCCTGCCAGCTCGTCGACCGTGGTGTCGAACCCGACGGCCTCACAGCGTCTTACAAGACCTGGACCCGGGTCCCCGCCGAAGGTGGCGGCACCTGCCAGGTCGCCAAGGGCGAGAAGGCGCTGTGGATCTACGCACCGATGACCGCGACCCAGCGTGTCATCGACGAGCAGACCGGTGACGAGCGCGTCGTCTCTGCCGGCGTTCGCGGGTTCAAGCCCGTGCCGGTGTTCCATCAGTCGCAGCTCGACCGGGCACCCGAACTCCCGGAGCCTCCGACGCCGGAGCTCCTTCGCGGCGACGACGCACCGGCTCGGGTGTGGGATGCAGTTGTGGCCGAGCTTGCCATCGACGGGTACGGGGTTGGTCTCGTCGAACGTGCGAGAGGCGCGATGTGGAATGGGCAGACCAGCTTCACGAGCCGCGAGGTCCGCATCCACGACGACCTCGAGCCACCCCAGCGACTCAAGACACTGCTCCACGAATGGGCGCACGCGACGATGGGCCACGAGACCCGCGTGAGCGAGAGCAGCCGCCACATCGCCGAGGTCGAGGCCGAATCGGTCGCGTACCTGTTGTGCGATCGCGTCGGCGTCGACTCGCAGCAGTACACCGTGCCGTACGTGTCCGGCTGGGCCGGCTCCGTCGACGTCGTCAAGGCAACCGCCGAACGAGTACTCGGCGCGTCCTCGAAGCTGATCGAACGGCTTGAGAACCGTCTTGCCATCGACCTCACCCCCGACCTGCTCGCCCTCGCCCAGGCCGGACCCGTCACAGCGACGGTCGAGGATCAGCTGGCCCGTGCCGGCGATCGTCTCCTCTCCACCGATCGTGCGGAGCTACTCGGTCGCGCGGCGCCGGAACGGATCGCGGCACTGCTCGCCTCGGCCGGCTTCGACGCCGGCGAGACCGCTGCAACCTTCCGGCAACTCGGAGTCGACCGACAGACCGCGTCGATCGCGATGACTGCAATCCAGCCATACGACACCGTCGATCATCCAGCTGAGCCGCTCTACGACCCGACCACGGTGCGCAGCGTGCTGGCCGACGCGTACACCACCACCACGCCCGCGCCGACGGCGACAGAGGGTCACGGCCTTCGTCTGATCCAGAAGTGGGCGCAGATGGCCAACGGGCCAGCCGTCGAAGCTGCCGTCCCGATGAGATGAAGGAACGCAACATGCCCGACGATGACATCGACACCGAACTCGAAGCGTGGGACCAGTTCGTTGGCGCCGTGCGATGGCTGGCTCGCGGTCCACGTCCGGGTCTCACCCTGGCGACGGCCACCGAGGAGGCGCTCATGGGCTGGGTCGCAGAACAAGCAGCGCTGGAGAACGCAAGCGAGCCGTTCGTCGTGGCGGAGGTTCGATCATCGCTTGAGCAGTAGCGCGTCCACGGTTGGGGCACCCTGCGATGCGCTGGTGCGCCTTGTTGGACTCGCGCGGCGTCCAAGAGTCTGCAAGGGAGGCAGATCGATGAGCGCACTCGACGGCAGCGTCTCCATCGCCATGCCGTGACGTCCACTTCACGGCGGGCGCCTCGCGCGACAATGCGGGATGGTCAGCCTTGCCCCTCAGATCTCGAGCGTGCGATTGACATGCTCGCGTCGGCTTGTGGCGCCTACCGGAGGTCACTCGATCGTTGCCGACGTCATCCGGGCCGAGTGGTTGCGGGGAGTGAACTGAGGTGTGCGCCGTCAAGCGCCTCGCGATCGGCGAGAACGAGTTGTGGTGGCTGTGCGAGGGCGCTGGCGCTCATGGCGAGGAGCCCAGTTCCTCCGAGACCGTTCTCGCTTCGTTGGCGGGCTCCTTCCGATTCGCTGAGGAGACGGCGGCCATGGCTGGGCTTCGAGCGCCACAGCTCGGCGCGTTGCACGCGATACTGGCGCATCGGTCGATGGAGACGGCTGAGCCGATCACGATCGTCATGCCGACTGGCACTGGGAAGACGGAGACCATGCTGGCCGCGTTCTGCCATGCGCCCAGGCGCACGCTGGTCATCGTGCCGTCAGACGCCCTGCGGATTCAGATCGCCGACAAGTTCGCGACTCTCGGTGTGCTGCCAGCCGTGGGAGCCGTATCGGGGGAATTCCGGTGTCCAGTGGTGCTTGTGTTGCGCTCGGCATTTTCGACCGTCGAACAGGTTGACGAGCTGGTCGGCCGCGCAAGCGTGGTTGTGGCGACCGCTCAGGCGTTGGCGGGATCTACTGACGCAGCTAGGGCGCGCCTGGCGGAACTGTGCGAGCGGTTGTTCGTCGATGAGGCTCATCACGTCGCTGCCCGAACATGGCGCTCGGTAACGGATCTCTTTGGTGGCAAGGAGATCGTGCAATTCACTGCGACGCCGTACCGCGAGGATGGTCAGCACCTTGGCGGGAGAGTCGCATACGCATATCCGTTGCGACTCGCGCAGAAGAATGGCTACTTCGCTCGCATCAACTATCGCTCGGTCATCGATCTCACAGACCCCGATCGAGCCGTGGCAGTTGCGGCTATCGCTCAACTCCGAACGGACCTCGCAAGCGGTCTCGACCACCTGATGATGGCCCGTGTCTCGTCGGTTGCGCGAGCGAAGGAAGTAGTGGCGCTCTACGAGGAGCTTGCCCCTGATCTCAAGCCGATTCGGATCGACACCGGCATGGCTGACTCGAGCCAGGCGAAGCGGCGCACAGCCTTGTTCGCCCGGGCGAGCAGGATCGTCGTGTGTGTCAACATGCTTGGCGAAGGCTTCGACTTACCGGCGCTGAAGGTCGCAGCCATCCACGACCCGCAGAAGAGCCTCGCCGTCACGCTGCAGTTCATTGGGCGGTTCACTCGGGTCGCAGGCGCCTCGCTGGGCGACGCGTCCGCTTTCGTGCCGCTGCAGGTCTCGGGGATCGACGATCGGCTACGCAAGCTGTACGGCGAGGACGCGGACTGGAATGAGGTCATCGAAGACCTGACCGACCGTGAGGTCGGCCGGGAGAAGCAGCGGTCCGACTTCGAGATGGCCTTTGGATCGCTGCCGCGTGAGGTTGCGATGCGCAGCATCCACCCGAAGATGAGTACGGTCACCTATCGGTCATCGATCCCACTCTCGTGGGAGCCGGAGAACATATACGACCTCTTCGAGGACCGACTGCTGACCACCAAGCTTGGTATCAACAACAAGGACAAGGTCGTCTGGTGGGTGTCAGAGGAGGCGACTCCGGTTCGCTGGGGAGACTTCGCCAGCTTCAATGAGCTCGTCCACCACCTCCACGTGGTCCACGTCGATCACGCAGCCGGATTCCTCTACATCAACAGCACCAACAACGCTTCGCTTCATGAGGACATCGCCAAGGCGATCGGTGGAGACGACGTTGCCCTCATCGCCGGCGACACCGTGTACCGCATCCTCGCCGGCGTCACCCGACGGGTTCCGACCAATGTCGGGCTGCTCGACGCCGTGAGCCGAACGCGGCGCTTCTCCATGCACGTGGGACAAGACGTCTTGGCGGCCTGGCGCGGTGAAGGCGGGACAAAGATGAAGACCAACATCTTCGCCCACGGATTCACCGATCGGCGCGCCGTGAGCTTCGGCGCGTCCCGAAAGGGTCGCATTTGGAGCCACGAGGAGGCGCACGACATCCACGACTGGGTGCGCTGGGCACAGAAGGTCGGCCCAACCATCACCGACGAGACGATCTCGCTCGACTCCGTCATGTCGGGATTTCTTCTGCCGGAAGCAGCAACCGAACGCCCACCGTACGTGCCGCTCGCGATCGAATGGCCTTACGATTTGGTTGCCACCTTGAGTGAAACGCGTCGAGTGGTGCATGAGGGTCAGAGCTTCTCGCTGTTGGACACCGAACTCCGCCTGAGTACCTACAAGGCGGACGACCCGCTGAGGTTTGAGGTTGTAACACCAGCGTGGACCCTCGAGTTTGAATACGTCTTCCACGGGGAGGAACCGCCGGTCATCCGTCCCGTCGCTGCGGACGCATTCATTGAGACACCGAAGGGCAACGGAAGCCTGGCAGCGTTCCTCACGAGACATGGCCTCCTCGTAACCTTTGAGGACGAGGTCGTCCTGGTCGAGCAGGGGTTCCTGCTACGGCCGAACCGCGAGCGTCGCCTGTTTCCTGTTGGGGATGTGGAAACGGCCGACTGGACGGGGATCAACATCCAGCGCGAGTCGCAAGGTCCTGATCGTGACCCCAGCACGATTCAGTACCGAGCGATCGAACTCCTCGGATCCGAGACTGACTGGGAGATCGTCCTCGACGACGACGGAACCGGCGAACTCGCGGACGTTGTCCTCATGCGGCGAGGAGTTGACGACCTCGACCTGGTCTTTGTCCACTGCAAGTACTCCTCCCAGCCCCAGGCTGGGGCGCGGATCGACGATCTCTACGACGTGTGCGGACAGGCCATGAAGATGAACCGATCGAAGTCGGTCCCCGAGCTCCTCACCCGGCGCCTGCTCCGACGTGAACGGGACCGGCAGGCCAAAGGCCTCACGGGACTCGTCGTCGGAACCGCTGAGACGCTGGCAGCCATCGTCCGAGAGGCTCGCTATCGCCGGCTGAAGGCGACTGTCGTCATCGTCCAACCCGGCATGTCGAAGGCTTCGGTAAGCGACGACATGCGGGCACTCTTGGGGGGCACCGACCGCTTGCTCGCGGAAACCTACGGAATGAAGCTCCGTGTCATCGCCAGCGCGTGAGGCCTGTGGATGACGCGAGATACATCACGCTCGCGCCACCCGTGTGAACGGCCGATTGTCACATCGCCCGTGCAGGTGTCCGTTCGACCTGGCGCTTGGCGCTGTGGATCGGAGCGCCCACCGCGTGATCCGCGGCCGTCACCTTCCCGAGGACCAGTTCACGAACCTGGCTGAGTCGCAGCTGTTCGAGTGTTCCGCGATCGTCGAGCCCGTTGAGTACCTCGATGAGCCAGTCAGGCCGCTCGCTGATTGCCTGCTGATAGATCGTTGCGGTGCGGTGTGCGATTGCGGCTCGTAGCTCGTCGTGGTCCGTCGGGGCGAGTGTCCGACGGCTGAGCGTCTGACGTTCGGTGGCGATCATGGTGCGGACAACGTTCTGGTTGCTTCGAAGCGTCTCGAGCTCGGCGACGAAGAGTGCCGATCGGTCTGGGTTCGTCGCGGCCGAGCGGTCGGTCTCGACCTGATGGAGGCGGTCGTTGACGGCGACGAGCTGCTGGGTGAGGTCGCGCAGTCGCGCCCCAGGGTCGAGCGCGGCGATCGCTGCGTGGAGCTCACCGAGCGTCCGGTCCTCCACCTGCAAGTCTGGGTCGAGTTGGGCGGCGAGCCTGTTGAGGAGGGCTTCGACGGTTGGCCTGATGGGCGTGGGCCAGTGGGCGAGCGCATCGTGTTGATCGGCGAGGCGGTGGAGTTCGTGGTGCTCGACGATGTGGGGCCAGTTCGCCACGATCCAGCGATCGCGCTCGGTCTGCGCGGATCTTGCCTCGGTGAGGGCTGCATGTAGGTCGGGGGTGGTGAGGTGGCCGGCGATGAGGTCGTCGATGATGCGGCTGTGGTCGGTGGGCGCGCCGGCGAAGATCTGGTCGAGCTGGCTGATGCGGTCGTGGATCTCGACGGGGGTGAGGGTCGAGCCGGAGACCTGGGCGGGGTGGGCGTCGCGGCCGCTGAGCCAGGACCGCTGCGCGAGGGTCGTTGCCATTGCACCGAGCCACTGTTCGCGCTCTTTGGGTTCGGTCGGCGCGACTCCGAATCCAGGTTGTTCCGCGGTGACGTGGTGGAGGTCGCGCCATGCTGCGATGGTCGAGACCGTGTCGTCCCAGACGGTGGCGCCCCCAGTATCGATGGGCCGGGTGCCGACCCACCAAGTGAGCCAGTCGGGAGAGTCAGCGTGCATCTGGCGGGCGAGCAGCTCCCGCCGTGTCTGGATCGCACGCTGGAGCAGCCCCGCTTCGCCGGGCTCGATCGAGTAGTCGGCGAGCGCGGTCGCCCAGAGTTCGGCGGACTGCACGATCCGGTGTGCCTCTCGGTCGAGCCACTGTTGCGCGTCGGGCGTGAGATCGACGGGCTCGGGGTGGTCGATCGGCTTCAGGTCTCTCCAGGCAAGCGTGCGAACTGCGGGGGTGCCGTCATCGGCGACGAAGAGGACGGTGGCGTCGCCTGTGGTGTCGTGCAGGCTGATGATGGTGCCGACGTTGTCGCGGTCGAGCGCCCGCACTCGGCGGTCTGGCACGAGGTGGCGGCGGGCGTGTCGGGCGCGTTCGAGTGCGGCGAGGTCGTCGGCTGGATCGGCGAGCCCGGACGCTGCCGCTCGGGCTTCAGCGGTGGCAGCACGAATGAGGCGATCTCGGAGGACGTCGAGCGGCAGTTCGGCAAGGTCGGCAACCGCTGCAGCTGTTGGGTCGGTGGTGGTGGCGAAGGCCTTGGCTTCGGATCGACCGATCGTGGCGAGCAGGTCGTGTTCGGGGTGGTCGGTGTCGCTGGGGAGTGGGAGGCCGGTGGCGTGGTCGCGTTCGCCGATCTCGGCGGCCTGTCGCGAGGTTGCGTAGAGGGTGGCGCCGTGGCGAGCGCGGGAGAGGGCGACGTAGGCGGCTTCGCGGTAGAGGCCGGCGGGTCCGACGACGAACACGGCGTCGCAGGTGGCGCCTTGGCTCTTGTGGATGGTCATCGCGTAGCCGTGGTCGAGGTGGCCATCGGCGAGGTAGTCGTGGTCGAGTCGGACGATCTCTCCGGTGCGCAACCGCACATCCAGGGTGCCGGCCTCGGGGTCGGTGGTGTTGACGGTGCCGAGCATGCCGTTGTCGATCCGGATTCGTTGGCCGTTGGGGGTGGTCTGGTTGGTGTCGTTGCGGCAGATCAGTACCCGGTCGCCGGCCTGGAACGTGCGACCGGCGACCGTGAGCGCCGGGCCGGTGAGGAGATGCTCGCCAGTGGCGCGATCGCGGGCGAGCCGATTGAGCGCGTACGCCTCGCTGCGTGTCCCAGCCAACAGAAGGGCGTCGCTACCGGTGGTGTGGGCGGTCCACCAGTCGTCCACTGCCAGCTGGTGAAGTTCGACCGGGTCGTCGAGGATGCGGACGCGGTCGTGGGTGAGGAACGCGTCCCATGCGTCGGCGACGTCACCGTGGCGGAGGTGGTCGAGCGCGTCGACCTCCCACGACTCCACCTGGCGGCGATTGATCGTGAGTTCGCACACCTGGTCACCGAGGGTGGCGATCGCGTTGGCGAGCCCACCGCCGGCTTGAACTTCAGGGAGCTGGTGGTGGTCGCCAACGAGGATCACCTTCGCACCCGCCTGCCTGGCGGTGGTGATGACGTGGTGGAGGTCGACGGTGCCGCACATGCCTGCTTCATCGACGACGACGACGGTGCTGGCGGTGAGGGGATGATCGTTGCGGTGATGGTCGAATCGGGGCACGGTGAACGACGCGATGGCAGCGCCGGTTTCGAGTTCGCGGGCAGCTCGGGCTGATGGCGCGACTCCGATGGTTGCCCAGCCGGCGACACGGTAGGCGGCCGCGACTGCGGCCAGGGTGTAGGTCTTGCCGGTCCCAGCGCGCCCGACGAGGACCTCGATCGCGTTGCCCTGGGCGCACAGTCGCGTGACCACGTCGTGTTGGTCGGTTCCGAGCGACGCGACGGCGCACGCGACTGCCACCGCCTCGGGCGCGAGCGCGCCGGTGTGCGACGCGACTCCCGACGCGATCGTGTCGGCGATCTCGGTCTCCAACGCGATCAGACGACGGGTCGTGAACCGCTGCTCCCACCCTGTGGGCCGAGCGAGCTCCGCCGGGTCGTGGATGGCGACGATCTCCGGGTGCGCCAGCACTCCAGCGGTCAGTCGATCGACTTCGGTGGTGGCGCCGCCGGCGGGGAGACTGGCGGCGACTGCTTGAGTGACTTCGTGGCGGGTGAACGTCGAGTCCGAGCTGATCAACCGGTCACCGACCAGGGCCACGAGGCGGTCGACGTCCATCTCCTCAACAACGCCGTCGTGGGGGACCGATGCGAGCAAGGTGTCCAATTCGGCCTGTCCCCAGCCGGCGGTTTCGGCCTCTTGCTGCCAGCGGGGGACGATGCCCTCGGCGTCGACCGCACCCTTGGTCTTGCGGGTCGCGAGGGTCGCTTCCTCAGCTGCTCTCGGTCCGGAGGCGCCGAGCCGTTCGAGCTCGGCCTCGATCTCCTCGCGACGCTTGGAGAACATGCGGATGATCTTTCGCGGGATACCGGCGATCTCGCACGAGTCCTTCACCGGTGGGGTCCACTCCACGCCGAGCCGTTCGGTCAGCTCGCGACGGAGCGCGGCCTGGAACATGACGCCGGCTGCGCGCTTCGATCGGTAGAGGCCGGTCCCATCGAGCGCTGACCAACGCCGGTCGGGTCCCTGGGTGGTGTTGGCCACGAGCACGTGCCAATGGAGCTGTGGGTCGCCGGCACGGCTGGTCCGGTGGCGGAACTGGGCGGCAACGAACCCGGCGCCGGGAAGGCGACGTGTGCCCCACATCTCGACGTCGGGGACCTTGGCGTGGCGGTTGTTGGTGCCTCGCCGTACGTGGCATGCCTCCCGCTCAAGCCAGGCGAGCGTCTCCGCGACGGCCGCTTCGCCCGCTTCGACGACAGCGCCCTGCACGAGCGGATCACCAAGCGCGTACGCGACCGACACCGACTTGGGGACAGAGAACGTGAGATCGAAGCCAGGCACCCGCCGAGGGTGCGGCCGGACCTGCACACCATTCGGGGTCAACGCTGTCCCGGGTTCCAGACCGGCGAGGACAGCGCGGAGATCCTCACCGGAGACTTCGCCGTCCAGGCCGAGCGCCGTGGCCGCGTTGCCGACCCAACGGCCGACGCTCTCGCCCTGGCCGGAGTAGTAGTCGTCGAGTCCGGACGCGACTTGAGCGAGGTAGTAGGCCTCGGCTCCAACGCGTAGCTTCCACAACGACATCACACCCTCCTACAGAGGCGCGATCGGGCGGGGCGCAGCACGTGCAGGCACCTTTGGTGCACGTGTGTGAGAAATTTCTGTGCTGCGCTTTGGTCGGAGCGCCTCTGTAGGTAGGTGATGATCGAGTTCGGGTTCGTAGACGCGAAGAGGCCCCGCCGTTGGGCGGGGCCTCGATGCCGGTTCGGGTTGTGGTCAGGCGGCCGGTTGCCCATTCGCTGCTGTGAGGCGTTGCGCTTGCTCGGCCTCGGTGGGTTGGTAGCCCCACGTCCCGGTCATGTCGACAAAGCGGCTTACGGCCGGACCGACACCGTCGTAGCGACCGGCGGTCTCAGCGCCGACGATGGTGAGCGTGACGACGATGACGGGAACCGGCCTCAGATCTGCGTTCCCGGCGTGCCCCAGCGCCCGCTTCCAGTCGATCCAGCAGTGCAAGACCGGACGGCCGTCATGCCGCAGTGGGGCTCCGATAGGCATCGAGCAGGTAAGCGGGCAGACGCGCAGCCCACCGCTCGGGGAGCGGCCCAACGTGCGTGCGGACGGCGATCCCGGTCGAGTCGATGCGGGCCATGCTGAAGGACACCAGACGGGCGAGTGACCGAGCAGCGAGTGCAGTGTGTTCGTCGTGTCCGAGACCGAACGTGGCGGCGAATTCGCTTGGCGTCCATACCGAGTCGCCCTCTGTGGCGTAGCCGCCCAACCGATGAAGGATGATCGTTGCTGACGGGCCAAGGATCGGACACAGGAATGCGAGCGTGGCATCCGATGCAGTGGGCCAGCCGTGAGCCTCGACCAACTCATCTCGGAGTGGGCGAACCGTGAACCGTGGGTGCCCGAGCAGCAGGCGGGCTTCGTCAAGAGCTTGGTTGCTCATGGTGTGTGACCTCCATCTGGGAGAAGGGGCCGGGCTGATCTTGCCGCGCTTCCCCAAGACGACCCGATCAACCCGGTACACCTATTGTGCCACAACCAATGCGAAAAAGCAATAGTTATGGCACAAAAAGAGGATCGACCTGTACGGGTTGGATCTGCTTTCTCGGAGGACGCGCCGGCAGTGTTGATGCCGTGCAGACGCTTGACACCGCGGCGCGCTATCCGGGCTGGCTGCGGCGTCCTCGTGGTCGCATCGTTACTCCGTGCCCCTGGAGCCGGCGCTTCAGAGTGTTGATGCTGACGTCAGCCTCAGCAGCGATGGCGGCGAGAGTCTCGCCGCTCGCGTACCGCCTCGCGGCCTTCTCGAGATCGAGCTCTCTGTCCTGTGGCCGATGCGCCTCGTGAAGCTTCACGCCTGTGCTAAGGAGCCAGCGTCGTGCGGTTGCGAAGGACACGCCGTGGAGCTCTGCCACTGCTGTGATGCTGCCCAGCTTTGAGTAGTCCTCATCGATTCCGCTCGGTGCACCTTTGGTCGCCAACAGGCCGCAGCGTGCCATCTGATCACGCACGGTGTTCTCGCTGCAGCCCGCTTCGTCCGCTATCTCCCTCGGAGTCCGGCCCGACTTCAAGGCTGCGACCAGACGACGTTTCGTCAGGACCAAGTCCCATCGGTCGAGCGGTTCTCCCACAACCCAATCGTACGTCGCATCAATCGACGGTGCCGAGGGTGGTCGACGGGGGCGAGTACCCCGTTCGGTACTGTCTTGCGGGATCCGGACTGCTGGGGAACGACATGACAGAAACAGAACTCCCGCTAGCGGCCATCTTTCCGCTCTTGACGGTCAGCCCGAATGTCGGCGCGGAGATCCTCAGCGGCAGAGCGTCTCACCTAACACCGGAACAGCACGCCAGTCTCCGTCGCGACCTCGGGGCGCTGTTCGTCTCCGGCACTCCGACCCTTCGGCTGGGTGCTGTGTTCCCAGCCGTCTACGCGCGCTTGAACAGCCGGCTCCGAGAGGAAGCGTTTGGGACGCGTGCGTTTAACGTGCTCGTCCGTTCGGGTGCCACCACTTGGCGGCAGCTCGTTGGCGCGACGGCGGGTGACCTCCTGCTCCTCGCCAACTTCGGTACAACGAGTCTTGGGGCGGTAGTGAGTGCAGCGACGAATGAGTCGCTGGAAGTTGCGAATGAGGAATCGCTCCCTACTTCGATCTTGCCGGACGGCGCTGTCGCGCAACCGACACTGCTCGACGATGACGAGCTGCTGGAGAGCGCTGGCGCGATCTATCGCCTGTCCAGTGACGGGGCCACGCTCGCTGATCTACTACCGGGATTGTCGGTCGTCGATCACGAACTGGTACCCGATTGGCTTCTACCGGTGCGGCTGCTTAGTCGCTTGCCATCGCCGCGGTGGGAAGACTTGCTGCGCTCGCGACTCCGAGACCTGCTGACGATTGACAACGTTGGTTGGAGGTCAGTGGCCGAGCTCCTCGTCCGCCTCCATCAGGAGGAAGACGCGCTGGCCGCTCGAAAGGTGCCTGACGGTGGTCTGACGCTCGTTCAGGGGGCGATTCGAGAGATCGGCGCCTGGATGCATCAGGATCGCTCTGCCAGGGTGGTCGGCGACGTTCTGCAGTTGAGCAATCTGCAGCCGCCGTTGCCCTCGCGCCTCGCCATTCTCTGGGCAGAAGCAGCCGACTGCGAACTCAGTTTGCTTTCATCCGGCAGGGAGATCGGGACCTCAATCGGCGACCTGCTCGACTCCGTGGATTCACGCTCCCTCCAGATTCTGCGTGGTCGCGTGTGGCTCGTCGACGGCCGTGCGACTCTGGACGAGATCGGTGAGCAACTTGGCCTCACCCGTGAACGGGTTCGGCAGCTGGAGGGACGAGTAGTCGAAGATCTCCGCCAACTGCTTCGCTCACCGCAGTACGTGATGATTGGTGACCGAGCCGAGGAGGCTCGGCGGCGGCTGGGTTCGGCAGCGTTGCGGGCCTCCAGTCGCGTCGCTCAGACGCTGACCTGGCTGACGGCCGATGTTCTGGAGGACCACCGGGTGACAGCGGAGCGGCTGTTGTTGTGGCTTGCTGGCCCCTACCAAGTGGATGGCGATTGGATGTTGCTCAAGGGCTCGAGCCAGCCCAGTGGACGTGGTGTTGAGATTCGTCGAGCCGCGGATCAAAGCGGGTTTGTATCCAATGAGACGTTGGCGACGGTGCTTCAGGAGCTGGGGGTGCACGAGGACCAAGGGGATGCCTGGATTACAAGGGTCGGCGGGCTGCTACAAGTCGACGGCGGCTGGTTGGATGCGTCGGGGAGCATCGTGGACGTAGCGTTGCGATACCTGAGCTTCCGCGGTGTCGCCATGAGCACAGAGGAGATCCTCCGCGGAATCGGGCGCACCGACGCCTCCACCCGTAGCGTTCGCCACCGTCTGTTCGAAGATGAGCGCGTTCAGCGCGTGTCAAAGTCCGACCTTGCACTTCGGGCGTGGGGTCTGGACGAGTACACCTCTGTGGCTGAGGAGATGGCCGAGGAGATCGAGCGGTCAGGCGGTTCCATGCCATTGGACCTCCTGGTAGAGCGCCTCGTTGAGCGACACGATGTATCGCCGGCGAGCATCAGGATGTACTCGGGTCGGCCGATGTTCTACCTGGATGCTCGGGGGGTGATTGCCTTGCGCGACGAGGACCATCCATACGAGCTTCGCGACGATCTCGCACGGGTGCCCTTCTGCTACGAGCTCTCGGCTGGTCACGCCGCTTGGAGAGTGTTGGTTGATCGCGAAGTCCTTCGAGGTAGCGGTAGGCACATGCCGGAACCGCTCGCCGGGTGGCTTCGGCTTCGTCCCGGAAGCAATATCGACTTGGCCAACCCTCGTCGTCCGCTTCCGACGGCGTGGCGTCCATGGGCTCAACCAGACGTCGGTTCCTTGAAGGCCTTCGCAGAGGATGTCGGGGCGCAGGCCGGTGACTGGCTCGTTCTCGTACTCGATCGAGCCGCGAGCGTCGAAGTCCGGTGTGTACCTCGCCGTCCGCAAGGTTCAGCCGATCTTTGCTATCTCGCGTCCCTCGTCGGCGCTGCAAGGCCGTTGGACGAAGATGCCCTGTCACAGATCGGCATCGCGGTCGGAGTCGACACCGGCGATCATGACTCTCTGCGCTTTCGCATCAGAGCAGCGTTCGAGTCAAGGCGGGAATCCGACCTCGTGGCGATCATCGATGAGATCATGTTCACATGAGCGTCGCGTTCACGTTTCCCGCTATCCGCGCCCGAATGGGTTCGACGGACTACTTCCAAGTGGCCGTCTCCGCTCGTGATCTCGCCTCCGTTGCGATTCCCGTCAACGAACTCACGGAATGGAAGCAGTGGAGTATCAGCGAGCGATTCCAGCGTGAGCTCGCGATGCGGCGCGTCCATGAGGAGCTCATTCCGTACCTGGTCAGATCGTCGGATCGATTCTTCGGATCGATCATCGTCCTCGTCTACGAACCCGACGTGTTCGAGTTCGAGTCACTCGACGGACTTGCGACCGGCATGGGAGCTGCCTACCGAGGACTGACGTCCCGGATGGGTTTCTTGACGGTGAGCGGCGGTCAGCTTGTAGCTCTCGACGGTCAGCATCGCCTCGTAGCCCTTCGTGAGATTGTCGCGGGTCGGGCCGAAGTAGTAGGCGAGTTCACTGAGAGCATCGCTGACGACGAGCTGTGCGTGGTGTTCGTACGCCACGAGGCGCTCGAGAAGACTCGGCGAATTTTCAACAAGGTCAACCAACACGCGCGACCAACGACGAAGAGCGACAACATCATCACGAGTGAAGATGACGGGTACGCGATCGTCGCGCGCTGGTTGGTGGACTCGGACCCGCCACTCGGGCTGTCTGCGCCGTTGCCTCCCTTGGGCCTGCTGCACCCGAAGACGGGTGAACCACTCGTCGAATGGCGGTCGACGTCGCTGAGTCAGAATCAGGAGTCCCTCACCACCCTCAACGCCGTGTATCAGACGATTGAGGTAATCCTGGACGCCCACGGGATGACGAACTTCGGCGAAAAAGATCGTGTCACTCGCCCGGCGAACAAGCTTCTTGAACGGGCATACGGGTGGTGTTGTGAGTGGTGGTCAGCAGTGTTGGCGGGCGTAGACGTGTTTGCGCGAGCAGCCGAGAAGCCCTATCTGATCCCGGACCTCCGCCGCGGCCGCTCACCGTCGAGTCTCTTGATGCGACCCATAGCTCATGTCGCTCTCTTTCGAGGGCTCGCCGAGGCCACCTCGGCGGGGATGCTCCTGACGGACGCAGTTCGTCGAACGAATGACATCGACTGGCATTCGGACGCTGACCATTGGCGTGACGTCATTGTCAGAGCCAACGGCGCACCCATCGCGAAGAGCGAGGCAGTCAAGTTGACAGGACGGTTGATCGCGTACCTGATTGCAGCCGATCGGATGAGCCAACCAGCGGTTGATCGACTTCGTCTCTCGTTCGCAGAAGCGAAAGGTTGGGATCCGACGGGCAGCTCGCCGATGCCCATCCTTCCGGCACCGTTGCCTGCTTCGGCTTGACGGTCACCTACGGCCGCGCGGGGAGGTCTTCGGGGAGGAGGTCGTCGTTGTCGATCTGGTCGATGGGGTGTTCGACGTCCTTGCCTCGGGCCTTGTTCCAGGCGGTCCAGAGGTTGTGGCGCATGGTCTCGTCCATGTACTCGTCGCCGATCAGGTAGGCGACGAGATCAGCAGCAAGGGCCACCTCCTCGCTACGAGAGGAGACGCGACGATCGGGTCGGACGATGGTGTCGCGCCAGATGCTGGTTGGGGGGCTGGACCAGTCGATCTTGTTGGAGCGTTTGATGGCTTCGGTGAGGGTGAGGGCGCCGTCGCTGCGGTCGATGGCTCGGATGAGTCCT
>Ga0209476_10001631_pt1 | contig 15069 bp, 14 predicted proteins | sample KloWWTrecipitate_FD_187179 | JGI IMG/M metagenome (GOLD analysis project Ga0209476, IMG submission 187179) | Active sludge microbial communities from Klosterneuburg, Austria, studying microevolution and ecology of nitrifiers - Klosterneuburg... | ecosystem: Engineered > WWTP > Aerobic digester... | reverse complement strand
GGTCGAGCCCGGCAAGCTGCTGCTGGACTTCGATCCGCGCGTCGGCCTGATCGAGCTGGTCCGCAATGGCAGCACCTACCTCAGCGCGCAGTTCGACAGCGCGGGCGCGACCGGTGGCGGCACGGGCGGTGGCACGGGTGGTGGCACGGGTGGTGGCAGCGGCGGCGCGAGCACCGGCCTCGGCCTGTATGAACTCAAGGTCGAGCCGGCCGGCAACGATGGCCCGGAGATGCACGCCGAACTCGAGCGCCGCGCCGACCGCATCGACTTCCAGGTCGAACTCGAGGACGTGGCCATCGGCCGCTACGACATCCGCGTCGGCGGCACCGTCGAAGGCACGGTCGAGGTGGTGAGCGTGCCGGGTGGCACCGAGGGCGAGGTCGAGTTCCGCAATCCGGTCGAGGACGGCAAGCAGACGCTGGACTTCGATCCGCGCGGGATGCTGATCGAAGCCGTGCGCAACGGCACCGTGGTGTTGTCCGGCGTGCTGCCGGCCGCGCCCACCGGCGCCGCCAGTGGCGACGCGGGCAGCGGCTCCGGTTCGGGCAGCGGCTCCGGCTCCGGCGGCGGCAGCGATGATCCGCCGGGCGACGACAGCGGTGGCGGCAGTGGCTCGGGCGGCGGCGGCAGCGATGATCCGCCGGGCGACGACAGCGGTGGCGGCGGCGGCTCGGGCGGTGGCTCGGGTGGTGGCGGCAGCGACGACCCGCCGGCGCTGATCGTGATCTCGCACGCGCTGAGCTCGACCGGCGCGGACGCCGATGCCCACGGCAACGCCGTGTACGAGATCAGCAGCAACGAGCGCGAATTCGAGGTCGAGTTCGAGGACCTGGCCGACGGCAGTTACACGGTTTCCGTCGGCGGCAGCGCGCGGGCCAGCGTGGTCACGGACCGCGGCCGCGGCCGGGTCAAGTTCCGCTCGCCGGCGCGCGTCGACAGCCTGCCGCTGGACTTCGATCCGCGCGGCATGCTGATCGAGATCTCCAGCGGCGGCACGGTGTACCTGCGCGGGACTTTCCCGCGCAGCTGATCCGCCCGCAGCAGTTGACGGGGCCGCGATCCACCCCAGGTCGCGGCCCCGTTTTTTTTTGGCCGCTACAGGATGCCCGCCATGCGCCAGGCGACCAGACCCGCGATCACCGCGATCACGAGGAACAGGATCCAGCGCGCCCGGCTGGCCCCGGCTTGCGGCGTGGCGGGCTCGCCCGGCATCGGCGGCGGCAGGTAGCTGGACTCGCCGGGCCGCGTGCTTTCCAGCAGCCCGCAGTCGCGCAGGATGTCGCGGGCGCGGCCGAAATCCTCGGCATCGAGCACCCACAGCGCCGGCCACGCGCCGGCCGCGCGATCGGTGTAGCTGAAGTCGCGCTTGGTCGCGCGGCGCCACATCGGGTGGTTGCTGATCTTGGTGCGGATGCCGGCGTCGTCGAGGATCTGCCCGAGGCGTTCGACGTTTTCCAGCCGCGGCGACGAGAAGACCTGGCGCATGCTCAGGCCTTGCCGGACTCGGCCACGATGCGGATCAGGCCTTCCTGCGCGGTCGACGCCACCAGGCGGCCATCGCGGCTGTAGATCATGCCGCGGGCCAGGCCACGCGCGCCCTGCGCGCTGGGACTGTCGCAGGAGTACAGCAGCCACTCGTCGATGCGGAAGGGCCGGTGGAACCAGATCGCGTGGTCCAGGCTCGCCATCTGCACGTTGGGCTGCAGGTAGGAGATGCCGTGCGGGAAGGTCGTGGTGCCGATCAGGTGGAAGTCCGAGGCATAGGCCAGCATCGCGCGATGCAGGTCCGGCTCGTCGCCGACGCGATCCACCAGGCGGAACCAGACGTGCTGGAACGGCGGGCGCTTGGGCACCTTGATCTCGTCGCGCGGGTAGACATGGCGGAACTCGAAGGGCCCGCCGCGCGCGAGCCAGCGCTGCAGCTTGGCGCTCAGGTGCGAGAACTGCTCCGGATCGACCGGCTGCGGCGGGTCGAGGTCCTCGGGCGCCGGCACCTCGGGCATCGACAGCTGGTGTTCCGCGCCGGGCTCGTCGTGCTGGAAGCTGGCCGAGCAGTTGAGGATCGTCTGCCCGTGCTGGATCGCGACCACGCGGCGGGTGGAGAAGCTCTTGCCGTCGCGCGCGCGATCCACGTCGTACACGATCGGCGCCTCGATGTCGCCGGCGCGCAGGAAATAGGCGTGCAGCGAATGCACGTGCCGCGATGGATCGACCGTGCGTTGCGCCGCCGACAGCGCCTGCCCCAGCACCTGTCCGCCGAACACGTACTTCGTGCCGATGTCGCGGCTCTGCCCGCGGAACAGGTTCTCCTCGATCCGCTCGAGCTGCAGCAGTTCGATGAGTTCGGCGACGACGGTCTGGGGCATGGGCGCGGTTCCGGGTGGCCCGACATTATAGCCGCCCGCTCGCCGCAGCCTCCTTGTAGGAGCGCACCTTGTGCGCGACCGCGGAACGACACATTGCCCCGGCTCCCATGGAAACCGGGGTAGGGCGTGATTCCGCGGTCGCGCACAAGGTGCGCTCCTACAACGCGTCCGCAGACAGGCGATTACGGCAAGGGCTCGAGCCGGCTCTGCGCCAGGACCTGCGGCCACGGGAACATCGGCCCCGGGTCGCGCTTGCGGTGCACCTGCAGCGACGGGTCGTCGCTGGCCTGCACCAGCGCAGTGTCGAGCTGCTCGTGGCCGGCGATCCAGCGCAGGTTCGGCAGCTCGTTGCGCAGCATCGCCAGCAGCCCGAGCAGCGCCGCCACCTGGGCCTCGGGATAGGGCTCGCTCATCACCTGGCGCCGCGAATCCATCCAGTCCGGATAGCGCCCGTTGTTGACCAGCTCGATCCCGACCGAGCGCGGGTTGTAGCCGCGCGTGTGGTTGGCCACGCGGGTCGGCGGCACGTAACGCTCGATGCGGCCGTCGCGGTCGATGTAGTAGTGCCCGCTCGCGCCGGTGCCGGTGTCGGCATACAGGATCCGCTCGCCATAACTGCGCGCGGTGGCCAGGTCCGGCAGCTCGGTGCAATGGACCACGACCAGGTCGATGTCCTCGATCCGGCGCTCGACCAGCTGCTCGACGTAGGGCAGGGCGTGTTCGTGGATGGCAAGGTCGAGGGGCATGCGCGGCGAGTCTCGCATGCGCCGCCGCGCGCGCGGTAGCATTCGCGCATGCCGCGCAACCGCGACGCCGCGCCGGCGGATCCGGGCCCGAATCCCCCCGCAAGCCCTGCAGGCGCCGGTCGCCTGGAGTGGATCGGCGTGCGACCGTCCAGCGGCGTGCCGATGCGCGCGCACGAGGCCGTGCAGGCGCGCAGCGGCCATGGCCTGGCCGGCGACCGCTATGCGCGCAAGGGTCGCCGCGAGGTGACGCTGGTGCAGGCCGAGCACCTGCCGCTGGTGTCGCGGCGCCTGGGTCGCGCGGTGGCGCCGGCGGAACTGCGCCGCAATCTCATGGTCTCGGGCGTCGACCTGGCGGCGTTCGCCACGCGCGGCTTCCGCATCGGCGAGGTGCGCCTGGAGGGCACCGGGCCGTGCGATCCCTGCCGCAAGCTGGCGAACGCGCTGGGCGACGGCGGCATGGACGCCATGCTGGGCCATGGCGGCATCACCGCGCGCGTCGTCGACGGCGGGGTGCTGCGCCTGGGCGACCTCGTCGGCGCCGACGGGGAAGGCGCGGGATGAGGGGCCAGGTGATCCTCTCGCACGGGCTCGAGAGCGGTCCGCACGCGACCAAGGTCTCGGCACTGGCCGAAGTCGCCACGGCCATGGGCTGGCGCGAAGTCCGGCCCGACTACCGCGACCTCGACGCCAGCCGCGACGTCACCCGCATCGACCAGCGCATCGCGCGCGCGCTGGCGGCGGTGCGCCCCGACGCGGGCCCGGTGGTGTTCGCCGGCTCCAGCATGGGCGCCTTCACCTCCGGCCTTGCCTCGCTGCAGCAATCCTGCGTCGGCCTGTTCCTGATGGCGCCGCCACTGCGGATTCCCGGCTACGCGCGCGAGTTCGCCGCGGCGCCGGTGCCCACCACCGTCGTGCATGCCTGGGACGACGAGCTCATTCCCTGCGCCGAGGTGGTGGCCTTCGCGCAGGCGCGTCGTGCGCGCACCATCCTGGTCGACGACGACCATCGCCTCGGCCGGCACGTCGCCGCGGTGGCGGGCTGGTTCCGCGAATTCCTGACCGGGCTCGCGTGAGCGCGCCCGCGCGCTGGTTCGCGCCCTGCGCCAAGGGCTTCGAGTACCTGCTCGTCGACGAGCTCAAGGCGCTCGGCGCCAGCGAGGCGCGCGAGGCGCTGGCGGGCGCGCATTTCAGCGGCGACCCCGCGCTTGGATACCGCGCCTGCCTGTGGTCGCGCCTGGCCAGCCGCGTGCTGCTGCCGCTGGCGGAGTTCCCGGCCAACGAGGCCGCCGAACTCTACGAGGGCGTGCACGCCATCGACTGGACGCAGCACCTGGTCGCGGGGCGCACGCTCGCCGTGGATGCGGTGGGCCGCAGCACCGGGCTCATCAACAGCGTGTACACGGCGCAGAAGGCCAAGGATGCGATCGTCGACCGCTTGCGTTCCGATACCGGTGCGCGACCCGACGTCGACGCGCGCGATGCCGACCTGCGCGTGCACGTCGCGCTGCGCCAGGGACGTGCCATCGTATCGATCGACCTCGCCGGCGCGCCGCTGCACGAACGCGGCTGGCGCCGTGGCAGCGGCGACGCGCCGATGCGCGAGACCCTCGCCTGCGCGATGCTGCTGCGCGCGCATTGGCCGGCGATCCACGCCGCCGGCGGGCCGCTGGTCGACCCGATGTGCGGATCCGGCACGCTCTTGATCGAGGGCGCGTTGATGGCGGCCGACGTGGCGCCCGGACTGCGTCGAGAGCGTTGGGGCTTCCACGGCTGGGCCGGCTTCGATGCGGGGACCTGGCAGGCGTTGCGCGAGGAGGCCGATGCGCGCGCGCGGACCGGCCTCAAGGGGCTGCAGCCGCTGTTCCACGGCAGCGACACCAACGCCGCCCTGATCGGCGCCTGCAAGGGCAACGCGCAGACCGCGGGCGTGGCCGGATTCGTCCAGCTGCGCCATACCTCGGTGGCGCGGCTGGAGGCGCCGCCGGCGGCGACGCCGGGGCTGGTGATCGCCAACCCGCCGTACGGCGAGCGCCTCGGCGCGGGCGAGGAACTCAAGGCGACCTATCGCGAATTCGGCGACGCGCTGCGGCGCGGCTTCAGCGGCTGGCACGCGGCCTTCATCACCAGCGACGAGCGCCTGGCCCGCGCCACCGGACTGCGCGCCAGGCGCACCTACACCCTGTACAACGGCGCGATCGAGTGCCGCCTCTACTGCATCGACGCGGTCGAGGGCGGCGAGCGCGCGCCGCACGAAGCCAAGCCGCTTTCGGCGCCGGCCGAGGGCTTGCGCAACCGGATCCTCAAGAACCAGCGCCACCTCAAGGCGCGCCTCGCGCGCGAAGCCATCACCTGCTACCGGGTCTACGACGCCGACATTCCCGAGTACGCGGCGGCGATCGACGTGTACGAGGGAAGCCTGCACATCCAGGAGTACGCGCCGCCGCCGGAGATCCCGCCCGAAGTCGCGCGGCGCCGCTTCGGCGAGATCGTGCGCGCCGCCGGCGAGGCGCTGGCCGTGCCGCGCGAGCGCATCGCGGTCAAGAGCCGGCGGCCGCAGACGCGCGAGCGCCGCTACGAGCGCATGGACGAGCGCGGCGAGTTCATCGAGGTAGGTGAAGGCGGGCTGCGCTTCATGGTCAACCTGCACGACTACCTCGACACCGGCCTGTTCCTCGACCATCGGCTGGTGCGGGCGCGACTGCGCGAGCTGGCGCGCGGCCAGCGTTTCCTCAATCTGTTCTGCTATACCGCCACCGCCAGCGTGTATGCCGCCGATGGCGGCGCCGCTTCCACCACCAGCGTGGACCTCTCCGCGACCTACCTGGAATGGGCCCAGCGCAACCTCGCGCTCAACGGCCATGCCGGCGAAGCCCATCGCCTTGTGCAGGCCGACACCCTGGCCTGGCTCGCGGCCGAGCGCGCCCGGTACGACCTCATCTTCGTCGACCCGCCGACCTTCTCCAACTCCAAGCGCGCGGACGATTTCGACGTGCAGCGCGACCACCTGCGCCTGCTCGAGCTTTGCCGCGATCGCCTGGCGCCGGGCGGCACGATCGTGTTCTCGAACAACTACCGCCGCTTCAAGCTCGATCGCGAGGGCCTGGCGCTGCTGGGCCTGGCCGCGCACGACACCACCCGCGCCAGCATTCCCTTCGATTTCGCCCGCGACCCGCGCATCCACCAGTGCTTCGAACTGCGGCGGGCGGCGGCGGGCGATGCGAAACCGTCGGCCACCTGAACGGCCTGCCTTCTGCTGCGGGGTTTAAGCACGGATTCATGCGCCGCGCCGCATGCTGCGCCCGCACCTCAGGGAGCGCATGAAGTGACCGTCCCGACCTCGATCAAGCATCTCTTCCTGGCTGGCCTGCTGGGCCTCGCCGGTGTCGCCGCACCGGCCCATGCCGGCGGCAACTGGGGCATCTCCTTCTCCACCGGCGGGCCCTATGGCGGCTACTCGGTGGGCTACAGCGACGGTTATTTCGGCGCCGGCTGGGGCGGCGCCGTGTACGGCAGCTACTACGGCGGCGGCTACTACGGCTCCTCGTACGGCTGGCCGGCCTGGAACGTCGGTTACTACCCGACGTACTACGCACCGGCCTGGCCGGTCTACGCCAACGCCTGGTACGGGCCGCGCTACGGGCGCCCGTACTACGCGCCGCGCCATTACGCCGGCTACTACGCGCCGCGTTGGCGCGGCGGCTACTACGGCGCGCCGTATCGCAGCGGCCACTATTACGCGGCGCCCTATCGCGGTGGCTACTACCACGGCGGCCATCGCGGCGGCCACGACCGCCACGGCTATCGCGGCAACGACTATCGCGGCCGCGACGACTACCGCGGGCAGGGCGGCCATGGCAACAACGGCTACCGTGGCGGGCAGTACGGCGGCAACCAGGGTCGCTACCGCGACGCCGGCTATCGCGGCCGTCCGCAACGCTGAGGCGACGCGCTGACGCGGGCCCCGGGGGCGACTCCGGGGCCCGCCGCATTGCCGATCGGGGACCCCGGCTCGGGGTTCCGGGCGCCTCGACCCGTCGCGCACTTATGATAGGGTCGCGACGGCGAAGGAGCCTCGATGACCCGCGACTCGGACACCACTTCCCCCCGGCGGCGTCGCGAGGGCAAGGAAAAGGACCAGACCTGGACCTTCTTCCGGCAGTGGCTGCGCAATCCGCTCGCGATCGCGGCGGTATCGCCCTCCAGTCGTGAACTGGCCCAGAAGATGCTGGGCGCCCTGCAGCCGAACGCCCGCCGCGTGGTCGAACTGGGCGGCGGCACGGGCGTGTTCACGCGCGCCGCGCTCGAACGCGGGATCGCGCCCGCCGACCTGCTCGTGCTTGAACTCAACCAGGCGCTGTACCAGCACCTGCGCAACACCTTTGCCGGCGTGCACGTGGTCTGCGCCGACGCGCGCCAGTTGCACGACGTCGCGGTCAGCAGCGGCTATCTCGACGCCGGCCCCGCCGACGCGGTGCTCAGCGGCCTCGGCCTGCTGTCGATGCCGCGTCCCAGCCAGCGCGAGATCCTGCGCGCCGCCTTCGACGTGATGGGGCCCGACGGGCGCTTCATCCAGTTCACCTACGGGCCGGTGAATCCGGTCGCGCGCGAGGTGATGGGCGAACTCGACCTGATGGCCGAGCGCACCGGGTTCACCCTGTGGAACGTGCCGCCCGCGGCGGTCTACGTGATCTCGCGCTCGCGCTCGCGCCGCGTGGCGCCGGTGCGCGCGGCGCGCTGAGGCGCGGTCGCGCGCACGCAGGAGTGGCGCCCGCAGGAGCGCACGCTGCTCGCGATGAGCCGCGAGGCGTCACGGCTGGGTGAGGCGTTACGTGGTCGCGCACAAGGTGCGCTCCTACAGGGTTTCCGCTGTTGTAGGAGCGCACCTTGTGCGCGACCGCGGATCGGCAAACTGGCCCCGGTCCCCGCTATCGCCAGCACCACGCACGACGACCGATCACGCCGCGGCCTTGGCCTGCCGGTTCATGACCCATCCCGCCGTGACCACCCCGATGGTCACCAGCAGGATGACCAGCGTCGCCAGCGCGTTGATCTCCGGCGTCACGCCCAGTTTGACCTTCGAATAGATCACCATCGGCAGCGTGCTCGCGCCCGGCCCCGAGGTGAAGCTCGCGATCACGAGGTCGTCGAGCGAGAGCGTGAAGGCCAGCAGCCAGCCCGCGACCAGCGCCGGCGCGATCAGCGGCAGGGTGATCACGAAGAACACCTTCCAGGGTCGCGCGCCGAGGTCCATCGCGGCTTCTTCCAGGCTCTGGTCCATCTGCACCAGGCGCGAACGCACCACCACCGTGACGTAGCACACGCACAGCGTGATGTGCGCGATCGCCACCGTGGTCATGCCGCGGCCCGAGGGCCAGCCCACCAGCTGCTCCATGCTCACGAACAGCAGCAGCGCCGCGAGGCCCTGGATCACCTCGGGCATCACCAGCGGCGCGCTCGACAGCAGCGAGAGCAGGCCGCGGCCGTTGAAGCGCCCGAAGCGCGCCAGCGCCAGGCCGGTCATCGTGCCCAGCACCACCGCGAAGGTCGCGGCGATCGAGGCGATGACGAGGCTGCGCTCGGCGGCCTCGAGGATCTGCCGGTTCTGCAGCAGCGCGCCGTACCAGTGCGTGGAGAAGCCGCCCCACACCGTGACCAGCCGCGACTTGTTGAACGAGTACACGATCACCGACAGGATCGGCACGTACAGGAAGGCGTAGCCGAAGGCCATCATCGTGAACAGCACCCAGGGCTTGCGCTGGGTCATCGCTTCGCCCCGGCCGCGTTCTCGCGGTTCTGCACGTACTCGAACACCAGCATCGGGATGGTGATCAGCGCCAGCATCGCCACCGCGACCGCGGAGGCCAGCGGCCAGTCGCGGTTGTTGAAGAATTCGGTCCAGATCACGCGCCCGATGGTGAGCGCGTCGGGGCCGCCGAGGAGGTCGGGGATCACGAATTCGCCGACCGCGGGGATGAACACCAGCAGCGAGCCCGCGATCATCCCCGGCAGCGACAGCGGCAGGGTGATCTTCAGGAACGCCGACGCCGGCCGCGCGCCGAGGTCGGCGGCGGCCTCGAGCAGGGTGAAATCCAGCTTCATGAGGTTGGCCGTGAGCGGCAGGATCATGAAGGGCAGGTAGTTGTAGACGATGCCGATGTAGACCGCGAGGTTGGTGTGCAGGATCTCCAGCGGCGCGTCGATGATCCCGAGGCCCTGCAGTGCCTGGTTCAGCACGCCATTGGTCTTGAGGATGCCGATCAGCGCGTAGCTGCGCAGCAGCGAGCTGGTCCAGAACGGCAGGATCACCAACGTGAGCAGCACCAGGCGCGGGAACGGCCGCGCGCGCGCGATGCCGTAGGCGATCGGGTAGCCGATCAGCAGCGCGACGCCGGTGGAGACGCCCGCGAACAGGAGCGAGCGCAGGAAGGCCCCGACGTAGAGCGGGTCCGCCAGCAGCATCAGGTAATTGCGCAGCGACAGCGTGATGGCGAGCGTGTCCTGGGTCGCGAACGAGATCAGCGCCGAGTACGGCGGGCGCACGCTGGGATCGGACACCGCGTAGCTGATCTTGAGCACGATCAGGAACGGCACCAGGAAGAACAGCACCAGCCACAGCACCGGCACCACGATCACGAAATAGCGCCCGCGCGTGGCGCGCAGCTCGCGCCCGAGCGCGCCGATGAAGCGGAACAGGTCGTTGAAGACCTGGTGCAGGAGTTGCCAGGCGCTGGACGGTGCCGCGGGCCGGGTCATGGCGCGCTCAGCTCGTCAGCACGATGGCGTCGGCGGGCTTCCACACCAGGTACAGGCGGTCGCCCCAGTCGTAGTGCGGATCGGAGGTGCGCGCGGCGTGGGTTTCCTGCACCCGCAGCACCATGCCCTTGTCGGTCTTCACGTGATAGACGGAGACGTCGCCGAGGTAGCCGATCTCGACCACCTGGCCGCTGACCACGTTGTCGGCATCGGCCGCGGGCGCGACCTCCACCGCGTCGATCTTCTCCGGCCGGATCGCGATCGAGACGTCGGAGCCGACCGGGATCGGCTGCGGGTAGCGCGCCACGATGTCCTCCTCCAGCTCGTGGCAGCGCACGGTCAGGCGGTCCTCGACCTGCGCCATCACCGTGCCGGTGAGCATGTTCACGCCGCCGATGAACTCGGCCACGAAGCGCGTGGCCGGGTACTCGTAGAGCGCCGACGGCGTCGAGATCTGGACGATGCGCCCGGCCTCCATCACGCCGATGCGCGAGGACATGGTCATCGCCTCCTCCTGGTCGTGCGTGACCACGACGAAGGTGGTGCCGACCCGCTCCTGGATGTTGACCAGCTCGAACTGGGTGCGCTCGCGCAGCTTCTTGTCGAGCGCGCCCAGCGGCTCGTCCAGCAGCAGGATCTTGGGCTGCTTGGCCAGTGCGCGCGCCAGCGCCACGCGCTGGCGCTGGCCGCCGGACAGCTGGTCGGGCTTGCGCCGCCCGAGGTCCGACATCTGCACCAGCTCGAGCATGCGCGCCACGCGGTCGCCGACCTCCGAGCGCGCCATGCCTTCCTGGTGCAGGCCGAAGGCCACGTTCTGCTCCACCGTCATGTGCGGGAACAGGGCGTAGCTCTGGAACATCATGTTGACCGGGCGCTCATAGGGCGGCAGCGCGGTGACGTCGACGCCGTCGATGAACACGCGGCCCTTGTCCGGGATCTCGAAGCCGGCGACCACGCGCAGCAGCGTGCTCTTGCCGCAGCCCGAGCCGCCCAGCAGCGAGAAGAACTCGCCGCGGTAGATGTCGAGGCTGACGTCGTCGACCGCGTAGACCTTGCCGTAGGTCTTGGTCACGCCCTCGATGCGCAGGATCGGCTCGGCGTTCGGATCCTGCCAGGGCTCGAAATGGCGGGCGTGGTTGCGGGCGGGCTCGGCCATCCCGCTAGTTGCCGCTCTTGATCGAGGTCCACGCGCGCTCGCGCGCGCGGTTCTCGTCGTCGGGCAGCGTGCGCGGGTCGACCAGCTTGGCGGCGACCTCGTCGGGCGGGTAGATGCCGGTGTCCTCGACGATCTCCTTGTCCACCAGCGCGGTGGCCTTGGCATTGGCGTTGGCGTAGGAGACGTAGTTGGTGATCGGCGCGATCACGTCGGGGCGCATGAGGAAGTCGAGGAAGGCGTGCGCGTTGCCCGGGTGCGGCGCATCGGCCGGGATCGCGGCCGAGTCGACCCAGCGCACCGCGCCCTCGCGGGGCAGGGTGAAGGCGATCTCGATGTCGTTGCCGGCTTCCTCGGCGCGGTCGCGCGCCTGCAGCACGTCGCCGTTGTAGCCCATGGCAAGGCAGATCTCGCCATTGGCGAGGTCGTCGATGTACTTGCTGGAATTGAAATAGCGGATGAAGGGCCGCACCGGCGCGAACGCGGCCTTGACCGCATCGATCTCGCCGCCGCCCACGCCGTTGGGATCCTTGCCGAGGAAGATCAGCGCCGAGGCGAAGCCTTCCTGCTGGTCGTCGAGCACGCCGACCCCGCAATCCTTGAGCTTGGCCACGATCGCGGGATCGAACAGCAGGCTCCAGCTGTCGAGCGCCTGCGCGTCGCCCAGGCGCTCGCGGACCTTGGCCACGTTGTAGCCCAGGCCCGTGGTGCCCCACATGTAGGGGATCAGGTGCGCGTTACCCGGATCGACGTCCTGCAGCGCGGCCAGCACCGCGGGGCTGAGGTTGCCCCAGTTCGGCAGCTTCGAGCGGTCGAGCTCGCGATAGAGCTTCGACTGGATGTGGCGTTGCGCGAAGGGCCGCGCCGAGGGGAAGACCACGTCGTAGCCGCTGCTGCCGGCGGTGAGCTTGGCCTCGAGCATCTCGTTGGAGTCGTAGACGTCGTAGACGACCTTGATCCCGGTCTCCTGCTCGAAGCGGGCGATGGTGTCCTCGGCGACGTAGTCCGACCAGTTGTAGACGTTGAGGACCTTGTCCTCGGCCGGCGCGGCCGCCGTGGCGGCGGTGGTGTCGGTTCCGGCGGCGGGCGCGGCGGGAGGCGGGGTGGAGCCGCCACAGGCGGCCAGGGCAAGGGCAAGCGCGATCGGCGAAAGGCGGCTGGGCGACACGGTGGGACTCCCCGCAAGGCGCCGCGACTTGGCGCCCCGCGATGTTGGAAACCCCCGCCCCCCGTGTCAACCGTTTCCCGCCCCCGCGAACATCGATCGCCGCCGTGGAAGCCGCAGGTCCCGGGCCAGCGCGAAAGACGCCGGCCTGGGCAGTCGTGGTCGCAGGACGGCCTTGGTGGTCGGGGCGCCTCCGGCGCGGCCAGGGCACGCCCGGGAAGGCGAAACGGGGCCGGCTGTGGCAGACTGAGGGCCGCGCCGGCCGGCGATCCCGCGGCAAGGCGTGCAGGGTCCCCTGCGATCCACAGAGCCGGTCCGGCGCGTGCTCCGACGCGCCTCGCAACGGCCAGCACCCGACTACCGCCGCCTGCCATTGGGAGTACCAACGTGCGCAAGACACTGCCCTTGATTGCCCTCACCAGCCTGACGCTGGCCTGTGCGCTGCCTGCCTGGGCGCAGGACGATGCCGCCGCCGACGAGGTCGCGGCCGAAGAAGCCGCGCTCGAGGAGGAAGAGAGCCCGCATGACTTCTCCGCCACCCTGACCGGCGTGAGCGACTATGTTTTCCGCGGCATCTCGCAGACGCAGGAGGACCCGGCCTTCCAGGCCTCGGTCGACTACGCGCATGCCTCCGGGTTCTATGCCGGCATCTGGGGTTCCAGCGTGGACTTCACCGCCGAGGACACCCTGCCCGAGGACGAGGATGGCGCCGATGTCGAGATCGACTACTACGTCGGTTTCGCCAGCGACATCAACGACACCTTCTCGTACGACGTTTCGGGCGTTTACTACACCTACCCGGGCGCCAACGACGGCATCGACTACGACTATCCCGAGCTGATCGGCAAGCTCACCGGCTGGGGCTGGGCGACCTTCACCCTGGGCTATTCCTGGGACACGTTCAATTCCGGCGAAACCAGCTTCTACTACAACTTCGGCGGCGAATGGGGCCTGCCGTGGGAGCTCACGCTCGATTCCTCGATCGGCTACTACGACCTCGACAGCGTGTTCGACGAGAGCTACGTCGACTGGCAGATCGGCCTGAGCCGCAGCTTCGGCTTCCTCGACGTCGGCGCGCACTACTACGACACCAACAGCGACGGCGAACTGATCTACGGCGATCTCGCCGATTCGCGCTTCGTGCTCACGCTGGGCTTCACCATCGACTGAGTCCGCGGCATGGCGCGGGCGCCCGCATGCCGGGCGCCCGCGACCGACCATCCTTCCAGCGGCGCCGCCCGCCGCGACGGCCCGCCCACCCACGGGGAGTCGTCCGCATGAACGCGTCGCGTGTTCGCCGCTCCACCCTCTGGATTTCCGCGCTTGCCGCCGCCGTGGCCCTGGCCGGCTGCAATCCCCCCGCGCCTTCCGCGCCGCAGGCCGCAGCGCCCGCCACGCCCACGCCAGCGCCAGCGCCCACGCCGGTCAAGGGCGCGCCGCTGGCCGCGATCGGCGCCGGCGAAGGCGCGGTCTCGATCGTGGCCTGGGCGGGCTACATCGAGCGCGGCGAGACCGACAAGGCCTACGACTGGGTCACCTCGTTCGAGACCGCGACCGGCTGCAAGGTTTCGGTCAAGACCGCGGCGACCTCGGACGAGATGGTGGCGCTGATGAACGAGGGCGGCTTCGACCTCGTCACCGCCTCGGGCGACGCCAGCAATCGCCTCATCGCCGGTGGCAAGCTCGCCGAGATCAACATCGCCTTGCTGCCGAGCTGGGGCACGATCGACCCGCGGCTGCAGGACGCGCCGTGGCACACGGTCGACGGCAAGCACTACGGCGTGCCCTACCAGTGGGGCCCGAACGTGCTGATGTACAACACCCAGGCCTTCAAGGAAGCGCCGACCAGCTGGAACGTGGTGTTCGAGGAGCAGACGCTCCCCGATGGCAAGTCGAACAAGGGCCGCGTGCAGGCCTACGATGGCCCGATCTACATCGCCGACGCCGCGCTCTACCTCAAGGCCACCAAGCCGGAGCTGGGCATCGCCGATCCCTACGCGCTCACCCGCGACCAGTTCAACGCGGCACTGGAGCTGCTGCGCGGCCAACGCAAGATCGTGGCCCGCTACTGGCACGATGCCTACGTGCAGATCGACGACTTCAAGAACGAAGGCGTGGTGGCCTCGAGCTCCTGGCCCTTCCAGGTCAACCAGCTGCGCGGCGGGGGCGCGCCGATCTCGAGCGTGATCCCGGTCGAAGGCGCCACCGGCTGGGCCGATTCGACCATGCTGCACGTGGACGCCGAGCACCCCAACTGCGCCTACCAGTGGCTCGAACACTCGCTCAATCCCAAGCTCCAGGGCGACCTCGCCGCCTGGTTCGGCTCGGTCCCCGCGGTCACCGCCGCCTGCCAGGGCAATGCGCTGCTGGGCGAAGGCGGCTGCGCCGCCAATGGCGCCGGCGAATTCGACCGCATCGCCTTCTGGCGCACCCCGGTTTCCGACTGCGGCAACGGCAAGAAGGAATGCGTGCCGTACCACGAGTGGGTCACCAACTTCATCGCCGTCATCGGCGGTCGTTGATCCAGCGGACGCCTTCCACGTCCTCGCGACATGAACCCCTCCCCCTCGAGGGGGGAGGGGCAGGGGAGAGGGTGCCTCGTTCCGAACCCCCTCGCACTGCTCCCTCCCCCCTCGTGGGGGAGGGCCGGGGTGGGGGGCTTCGCAGCGACGCGACGTGCACCCCCATCCCAACCCTTCCCCCCTCAAGGGGGAAGGGCTATGGCCCCGGCGAGAATGAGAGGCTGACCGCGTGACCAACGCCGCCCCCGCCGCCGCCTTCGAGCAAGCCACGCGCCGCTACGGCGCCGTCCTCGCCGTCGACCACCTCGACCTCGAGATCCGCGACGGCGAGTTCTTCACCTTCCTCGGCCCCTCGGGCTCCGGC
>Ga0209476_10001629_pt1 | contig 15077 bp, 10 predicted proteins | sample KloWWTrecipitate_FD_187179 | JGI IMG/M metagenome (GOLD analysis project Ga0209476, IMG submission 187179) | Active sludge microbial communities from Klosterneuburg, Austria, studying microevolution and ecology of nitrifiers - Klosterneuburg... | ecosystem: Engineered > WWTP > Aerobic digester... | reverse complement strand
CGATTCGCGGCTTCAAGGAAATCCTGGACGGCCAGCACGACGGTCTTCCGGAGCAGGCGTTCTACATGGTCGGCAACATCGAAAGCGCGGTCGAAAAGGGCCGCCAGATGGCGGAGGGCTAGCCGGATGCCGCTCACGGTCGAACTCGTGACCGCGGAGCGTGTTGTCCGCGTCGAACAGGGCGTGGATGCCCTCATCGTGCCCGGGAGCGAAGGGCAGATGACGATCCTTCCGCACCACGCCGCCCTGATGACCACGCTCGCTCCTGGCGAGATTGTCCTGCGGCGCTCGCAGCAAGACGATGCATTTGCCGTGACGGGCGGTTTCCTGGAAGTGCGCAACGATCGCGTGACCGTGCTCGCGGATGCCGCGGAGCCGTACGAAGAGATCGACGCGGCGCGTGCCGAAGCCGCCCGCGCGCGGGCCGAGGAGCGTATCCGGCTATATCGCGAGGGCCGCGCCGGGGATGTCGATGTGGCCCGCGCCCAGGCTTCGTTGCAACGTTCGCTGATGCGCCTGCGCATCGTCCAGCGGCGGCGGCGCCCGGGTCCACCCCGCGTCTAGGCAGTTCGCAACCAACTCCATCGGCGGCCCGCATTTTGCGGGCCGCTGTGTTTTGGAGTTTTGCGTTCGCCCAATTCTTATGCGCACCATAGACTGGCGGAAGAGATGACGACGCGTGTGCGCGGTGGGAAATACGTGGTCCAGGGCGGAGCGGTCCTGCGCGGTGCCGTGGACATTTCCGGGGCGAAGAACCATGCGCTGGCCGCGATGTGCGCGGCACTGCTCACCGATGAGGATGTCATCCTCACCAACGTTCCCTACATCAGCGACGTGGACAGCCTGGGCGAGCTGCTCACCAGCCTGGGCGCGATCTGCGAGCGCCGGCCCGATAGGTCGCTCCTGATCAATGCCTCGGGTGTGAATATCTTCGAGGCGCCAACCGAGCTCATCTCCGAGAATCGCGCTTCGTTCCAGGTGATGGGACCGCTGCTGGCGCGCCACGGATATGCCGCGTCGGCTCCTCCCGGCGGCGATGTGATCGGCCAGCGGCCAATCGATGTGCACCTCTCAGGATTCGAAGCCATGGGCGCGGCGATCACGCGGGAGGGCGAACGGTTTGTTGCCAGTGCCCCACCGGGAGGGCTGACCGGCACCCGCGTCTTCATGGACTACCCATCGGTTTCTGGCACCCAGAATGTGATGATGGCCGCCGCGACGGCGCGTGGCCACACGACGATTGTGAACGCGGCCACCGAGCCAGAGGTCCAGGAGCTCGGGTTGCTGCTCAACGCAATGGGCGCCCGCATCAGCGGTATCGGCAGCCAGATGCTCGAGGTCGATGGTGTCGAACGGCTCCACGGCGCCACCGGGCGCGTGATGCCGGACCGTATCGAAACAGGTACATGGGCAATCGCCGCGGTGATGACCGGTGGCGACCTGGAGTTGCGCGATGCGGCGGTGGGAGTGCTGGATGCGCTCCTGAACAAGCTGCGCGCGGCCGGCGCCTGCGCCGAGGAATCCGAGGGCTCCCTCCGGGTCTCTATGGAGCGGCCGATCCGGGCGGTGAGCTTCCAGGCTCTGCCCTATCCGGGGCTCGCCACGGACCTCCACGCACCTTTCGCGGCACTGCTAACCCAGGCGCACGGGGTCTCGATCATCCACGAGCGGGTGTTCGACAACCGTATGCTGTACGTGAGCGAGCTGCGCAAGATGGGGGCAGAGATCGTGAGTACCGGCTCTTCGGCCATCGTCTCGGGACCGACGCCGCTCCACGGAACCCGGGTGCGTGCTCTCGATGTTCGTGCAGGTGCGGCTGTCCTGCTTGCGGCACTGGTCGCGCAGGGGACCACGATCATCGATGATGTGCATCACCTCGACAGGGGATACGAACGGCTGGACGAAAAGTTGCGTACGCTCGGCGTGGAACTGGAACGGCAGTAAATGGCAATGGAATTCCTGGCGGCCAAGAAGGCGGGAATCGACCTTGGCACGGCGAATATCCTGGTGTACGTGAAAGGCCATGGGATTGTCGTCAACGAGCCTTCCGTGGTGGCGCGACATAATCGAGACAACGCGATCGTGGCCGTGGGCAAGGAAGCGCGCGCGATGCAGGGGCGCACGCCGGGCTCGATCAGCGTGATCCGGCCGATGCGCGACGGCGTCATCGCGGACTACCTGACGACTGAGGCGATGCTGCGGTACTTCATCGGGCTCATCACGGGGCGTTTCAACCTCATCCGGCCGGAGGTGATGGTGACGGTGCCTGCCGGCGTGACGAGCGTGGAGCAGCGCGCGGTTCGCGATGCCTCGGAGCAGGCGGGCGCGCGCAAGCCAGCGCACCTGGTGCCGGAGCCGCTGGCCGCGGCGATCGGCGCCCGAATTCCGATCGGCACGGCCCGCGGGAACATGGTGGTGAACATCGGCGGAGGCCGGACCGAGGCCGCGGTTATTTCGCTCTATGGCATCGTGGTCAGTGAGTCCGTGCGCATGGCCGGCGACCGGATTGACGAGGCGATCGTGGGCTACGTGCGCCGCCGCCACAACCTCATCATCGGCGACCGTACCGCCGAAGAGATCAAGATTGCGATTGGTAGCGCGCTCCCGGTCGATGAGGGACTCGCGACCCAGGTGCGCGGGCGGGACCAGCTCAGCGGCCTCCCCAAGACCATCTCGCTCACCAGCAACGAGGTGGCCCAGTCGATCCAGGATTGCCTCGGCACCATCGTCCAGACCGTTCGCGCGGTGCTCGAAAAAACGCCCCCCGAACTCGCCGCCGACGTTATCGACCGCGGCATCGTGCTGACCGGCGGTGGCGCGCTCCTTCGCCACATGGACGAACTCCTGACCCAGGAGACCGGCGTCCCCTGCTACGTTGCCGACAATCCGCTGGAGTGCGTGGCGATTGGTGCGGGCATCGCGCTCGACCACCTGGACGTGATCAAGCGAAGCCTGCCCACCGAAGAGGAGAACCTGGTCGGCCTGTTCCCCTCGCCGGACCAGCGTTAGGGCTTCACGGCCAGCCGCTTCTTGCGGCCGGTGATCCAGAGCATCCCTTCGCGCTTCGAGAGACCGCTCAGCTCCGCATCGTTTGCCTCGATGAAAGCGCGCACCGCGGCGGGATCGGTCTTCGAGTACTCGCGCAAGGCCCAGCCGATCGCCTTGCGGATGAAGAAATCGGTATCGCCCGCCCGAAGCTCGCAGTAGCGGAAGAGCCGGGCCGCATCGGTCCGGTCGCGATACTTGAGCTGGTGGAGGATGGCCGTCCGGGCCACCCAGAGGTTCGGGTCATCGACCCAGCGGTCCATCTCCGCCTTGAGCATGGGGTTGGCCATCACGAGCGGGCCGGCAACCTGCGCTGCAAGCCCGTCGACGGTGTCCCACCATGACTTCGCCGTGATGAGTTCACGCGCGACGGGGAGGAACCCGGCGCCGCAGACGCCAACCCAGCGCACGAGATGGTCGATGGCGACGTACTGGTATTCGCGCTCTGGCAGCGCGTAGAGCGAACGCGAGAGTGCGGCCAGGTCCGCCTCCGATGGATTTGGAAGGGTTGCGAATGCGGCCTTCTGAAGTGTCCTCCGCTCGGCTGTCTGGATGCCAAGGAAGGGAAATTGTCCGCGCATATAGTCAGACATCCATTTCGCTCGTTCCGGGTCGCGGTGGGCGCCCAGCGCGGCGACAATACGTTCCGTTACCGTGGCTGCGTACCCGGTCATGGCGCCCTCCGCGGGGCTACGTGCTCCCCGGTTCTGCCCGCTTGATGTAGAAGGTCATGCTCTGGAGAGCAAGCACCGGGTCGATGTGGCGAATGGTGATGTCCCGGGGTACATGTGCCGTAATCGGAGCATAGTTGAGGATGGCGCGGATGCCGGCGCCCACGAGCTTATCCACGACGTGCTGGGCCTCTTCGGCCGGTACTGCCACGATCCCGATGTCCACCCGCGCCGTCCCCAGGAAGCTATCGAGCTGGTTGATGTCGTGCACCGGCACGCCGCCAATCTGGCGTCCGACCACTTCCGGATTGGCGTCAAAGGCCGCGACGATCTCGAAGCCCTGGGGACCGAAGCCGCCATACTCGGCAATCGCCTGGCCAAGACGGCCCACGCCAACGAGGCACAGCCGCCACTGGCGATCGATGCCCAGGATCTCGCGCAGCTTCTTGAGCAGGCTGTGGACGTTGTAGCCGCGCCCCTGCTTGCCGAACCGGCCGAAGTAGCTGAGGTCTTTGCGGATCTGCGCTGGCGTTACATCGAGCAATTCGCCCAGGGCCTGGGAGCTGACGACGGACTCACCGCGGGCCGCGAGTTCCGACAGCGCGCGGGCATAGATAGGCAGGCGGTTGATCACGACTTCGGGGATTTCGAGGGTCATGGCAGCGGTTGTGAAATCCGTAACTTTCGCCCGACTATAGGGCTCCCTCTACCTCCCGGTCAATTTAACGGGCCAATGGATTACGAACGTTTTGCCTATTCGGCGACATCGTTTAACGCGGCCGCGATTGCACCGGCAATATGGCGGTCATCGGATGGGTCGACCGTCCTCGGATCGAGCAGCAGCAACCCCTCGTCGATCCGGCCGATGACCGGTGGTGAGGCGCCGCGGAGCCTGCGGGCCAGGGCATCAAGGCCGTCCCGGGGCCGGATAGCCGCGCACCATGTCTCCACACCCTGGCCCGGGAGCGCGCCCCCGCCAACCATCGTCTTCGAGCGCAATGTGGTTCCCCGATCACCGGCCGCATGCGCCCAGCGCCGGGCGCGGTTGCGGAGCTGTGGCAGCGGCCGGGCCAGCATCTCCCAGACTGGCACCTCGGTCCGTTCGCGCCCGCGCAGGTATGAAAGCAGCGTGGCGTTGAGCGCCGAGATTGTCATCTTGTCGGCGCGAAGCGCGCGTGCCATGGGGTGGGCGCGGAGCGTGGCGATCTGCGGCTCCCTGCCAGCGATGATCCCGCACTGCGGCCCGCCCAGCAGCTTGTCGCCGCTGAAGAGGGCGAGGTCCGCGCCGGCGGCGATGCTCTCCTGCACAGTCGGTTCGTGCGCCATGCCGTAGGCCCGCGTATCGACGAGGCAGCCGCTGCCCAGGTCGTCCAGGAGCAGGATGCCGCGCGCCCGCGCGAGCGCCCCGAGTTTAGTGATCGTGGGTTCCGCCGTGAACCCAACCACCTGGAAGTTGGACGTGTGGACGCGCAGGATGGCCGCAGTTTGATCGTTGATCGCGCGCGCGTAGTCGCCGGTGTAGGTGCGGTTGGTCGTGCCCACTTCGATGAGCCGCGCGCCACTCTGCCGCAGGATGTCGGGGATGCGGAAACCTCCGCCGATCTCCACCGCCTGCCCGCGCGAAACGATGACTTCGCGGCCGGTGGCGAATACCTGGAGCACCATCAGCAACGCGGCCGCGTTGTTGTTCACCACCAGCCCATCGCTGGCGCCGGTCGCCTGGCGAATGACTCGCCGGACATGCTCGTGGCGGCTGCCGCGCTGGCCGCTTTCGAGATCGAATTCGAGGTTGGAGGCGGCCGCCGTTTCCCGGATGGCGGCGATCGCCGCCCGGCTGAGCGGCGCGCGGCCGAGGTTGGTCTGGAGGATGACGCCGGAGGCATTGATTACGCGGACGAGCGACGGGCGCTGTTCTCTGTGGAATGCCGTCACGCTGCGCTCAACGAACTCGTCCAGCGATGGATTCGCGCCATTGCTCAGCGCCTCGCGGCGGGCATCGGCCAGGACCGATGCGACAGCCCCGGCGGCAAGGGTTCGCTCTGGACCGCTCGGCGGAAGCCCCGGCATTGCCGACAGGATGGCATCGACCGAGGGCAGGCTCCGGCGCGGATCGTCAGTCATGGGCCGAGTGTACCGCGAGTGCGCCGATCCCGATCGCTGCCGCCCGGACGGTGGCTAGGGGCCGGACCCTGGAAGTCGCTGCTGATTGACCACGCTGGGCCAAGCCTTGACGATAAGAGCACACCCAATCGGAGACACCTGTGAACCTGCGGATACCCGGACCGACACCCTGCCCGGAGGAGGTGCTGGCCGCCGGCGCGATGCAGATGATGAATCATCGCGGCCCCGAATTTGCCCAGATCCTCCGGCGCGTGACCGATGGCCTGAACTGGGTCTTCGGCAGCACCACCGATATTCTTTCCATAACTACATCCGGCACCGGGGGCCTCGAGGCTGCCGTGGTCAATACCCTGAGCCCCGGCGATCGCGTGCTCTCGGTCTCGATCGGGTCATTTGGCGATCGGCTGAAGAGCATCGCGAAGACGTACGGCGCCGATGTGGTCAGCTACGCGCTCGAATGGGGCGAAGCCGCCGATCCCGCCGTCATCGGGAAGATGCTGGATGAGGACGGAACCATCAAGGCCGTGCTCGTCACCCACAACGAAACCTCGACCGGCGTTACCAACCCGCTCGAGGCGATTGCGAAGGAAGTGCGCGCCCGCAACCGGCTGATCATCGTCGATGCGGTCAGCAGCATGAGCTCGATCCCCTGCCCGGTCGAGCGCTGGGACCTGGATGTCGTCGTAAGCGGTTCGCAAAAGGGCTGGATGGTGCCGCCGGGGCTGGCCTTCCTCTACATGAGTGAACGGGCCTGGCAGGCGAACGCCGAGGCGAAGATGCCACGGTTCTATTTCGATGCCGCCCGGACACGGGATTCGCTGGCGAAGTTGCAGAACCCCTGGACGCCGGCGATGTCGATCTACTACGCGATGGACAAGGCGTTCGAGCTGATTCGCGCCGAGGGCCTGGAAGGCGTGTTCACGCGCCACGAGGCGATCGCGAACTACACCCGCCAGCGGGTGAAGGGCCTCGGCCTTTCCCTGGTGCCCGTCGATGAAAGCCGCGCATCCAACACGGTCACCGCCGTCTGGTGGCCCGAAGGTGTCGATGGCAAGTCGATCAGCAAGCGCGCCCGCGAGGAGTTCGGGATCGTCCTCGGCGGCGGCCAGGGAAAGCTCGAAGGGAAGATCTTCCGCGTTGGGCACCTGGGCTGGGTGCAGCAGCACGAAGTGGCCGAAGCGCTTGACGTGGTCGAACAGCTCCTCGCCGAGGCGAAGGCCGGGTAATCCCGTTTCCCCCGGTTTGTCCACCTGGTGCCCCATGCAGTTTGCATGGGGCACTGTCGATCATGCATACTGCATGGCAATGGAAGCCGCTGAATTCGCTGCCCGCCGGACGGCACTGGGGCTCTCCCAGTCAGCTATCGCCACGGCCCTTGGCGTCGACCAGGGGACCATCAGCCGCTGGGAGTCAGGCAAGACCCGCATCCCGGCCGCCATTGAACTCGCCCTCACCACGCTCAAGGAGAACCCCCACCCCATGTCCGAAAGCCATCGCCCGCGCATCCTGATTGCCGACCCGGTTGCCCCCGAGGGCATTGAGTTGCTCCGCGCGGTGGGCGAGGTCGATGTCCAGACCGGGCTCGCGCCAGATGCCCTGATCAACATCGTCGGGAACTACGATGCACTCGTGGTGCGGAGCGAAACGAAGGTGACCCGTCCCGTGCTGGAGGCGGCAACTCGGATGCAGGTGGTGGGCCGCGCCGGCGTTGGCGTCGATAACATCGACCTTGACGCGGCGACGGAGAGGGGCGTGATCGTAGTCAACGCGCCCCAGGGCAACACCGTCGCCGCTGCCGAGCACACCATCGCCCTGTTGATGTCGCTCGCCCGCCACGTGCCCCAGGCTGATGCCTCCATGCGGGCGGGCAAGTGGGACCGCAAGACCTACATCGGCACGGAGATCCGCGGTAAGACGCTGGGCATCGTCGGTCTCGGGAAGATCGGTTCCGAGGTGGCCCGCCGGGCGGTGGCCATGGAAATGCGCGTGCTGGCCCACGATCCTTTCGTGCCGGTTGAGCGCGTCCGTGCGCTCGGGGTCGAGTCGGTCGATTTCGAGCAGATGATCATGCTTTCCGATTTCATCTCGGTACACCCGCCGCTCACCGCCGCGACCCAGGGACTCATCGGAGAGGCCGAAATCGCGCGGATGAAAGATGGCGTGCGCCTCATCAATGTGGCCCGAGGCGGCATTATCGATGAGGCGGCGCTGGCGGCAGCCGTGGCCAGCGGCAAAGTGGCCGGTGCGGCGGTCGACGTGTTCACGGCAGAGCCGCCGGTGGATAGCCCGCTGCTGGGCGACCCGCGCATCATCGTCACGCCGCACCTGGGCGCATCGACCGCGGAGGCGCAGGAGCGGGTGGCGGTCGACGTGGCCGAGCAGATCGTGGAGGTCCTGGGCGGCAAGCCCGCCCGCTACGCCGTCAACGCCCCGATGCTTGCCCCGGAGACGCTGCAGGTTATCCAGCCGTACATGGCTGTCGCGGAGATGCTCGGCAGCGTCGCTACCCAGCTCGTCACCGGGAAGCTTGAGTCGATCGAGATCGAGTACTACGGCGAGATCGCGGAGCACGATATCACGCCGCTGCGCGCTTCCGTCATCCGCGGCCTGCTGCGCCCGATCAGCGAGGAGAACGTGAACATCGTGAACGCTAACCTGGTGGCGCAGTCGCGCGGCTGGGACATTGAGGAGCGCAAGCGCACCTCGCACGATACGTTCCTGAACCTCATCCACGTGAAGGTTGGGACCAGCGAGGCGGAAGTGACCGTCGGGGGCACCGTTGAGCACGGCCACCCGAACATTGTCATCATCAACGGCCTCGACATGGACCTTGTGCCCGAACATGGGACGTTCCTCTTGGCCTGCGACAACGAGGACCGGCCCGGCATGATCGGGCGCGTGGGCACACTGCTCGGCGGCTGGGATATCAACATCCAGTCGATGCAGGTGGGCCGCCGTGGCCGCCGCGGGCGCGCACTGATGGTTATCGCTGTGGATGAGAGCCCCACACCCGAGCAGCTCGATGCGATCGAGGCGATCGACGGCATTTACAACGTGCGCCTCGTCCGCTTCTAAGCGATTCAAGGCGAAACGAAAGCGCGGAAGGCCGCGGAGTAATCTCCGCGGCCTTCCGCCGTTTTGGGGGCCCTGCTGCCGGGTTAGTCGGCGACGAGGACCAGGGTGCCGGTGGTCGAGAGGCTGCCGCCCGTGCCGTTGACGACACAGGAGCGGGCGCTGGTCTGCTTGCCGGGCAGTCCGCTGTAGCCACCATCTTCGGCCGTGCCGGAGAGCTGGCGGTACGCCTCGACGAGGAGCTGCATACCGTACATGCCGGAGTGGTTGAACGAGAGCCCACCACCGTTGGTGTTGATCGGGAGCTTGCCCCCGGGCGCGGCGCGGCCATCCTTCCAGAGCGTGAAGCCCTCGCCGCGTGGCGCCAGCCCCAGCATCTCGGCGGTAATCCCGGCCGTGACTGTGAATGAGTCGTAGATCATGGCCATTTCCATGTCTTCGGGGCCCATGGCGGCCATCTTGTAGGCAGCGGCGGATGATGCCGCGGCCGAAGTGGCCGTGAAGTCGCCCATCTCGAGCATGTTCGAATGGCTCATGTTCTCGCCGGCGCCGGCGATCCAGACGGGCTTCGTCTTCAGGCTGCGGGCAACCTCCGGGCTCGCAACAATCACCGCTCCGCCGTAATCGGTCACGAGACAGCAGTGGAGGAGTGTGAGCGGCCAGGAGACGAGCCGAGCGGTCTGGACGTCCTCGATGGTGATCGGGCCGCCCTGGGGGTGCGTTTCGCGAGAGTGCATGATCGCGCGCGGGTTGAGCGTGGCCCACTGGCGGGTGACGACGGCGATGTGGGCGAAGTCCTCTGGCGTGGTGCCGAAGCGGTGGTTGTGGCGCGTCATCGCGTGCGAGTAGTTCGAAGGCGCACCAGAGATGCCATAGGGCGCGCTGAACTGCGAACCCGGGTCCCACGGATCGCCCATGCCGCGCGGCCGGCCGCTACCCCGGCCCTGGTTGGCGCGGGCCGACCAGCCGGCCTCGCCGTGCGTCACCAGGGCGATCTTGATGATGCCCGCGTGGATCGCGGCGAGGGCATGGTGGACGTGCATTTCGAACGAGCAGCCGCCGACGGAGGTGGTATCGATGTAGCTCGGGTGGAGCCCGAGGTGTTCGGACAGCTGAGATGACCAGCCCGCGCTGAAGATGCCGTCGATCGCGCTGATCGGTATCCCGGTCTGGTCGCTGACGTTCTTAATGGCTTCGATGTGGAGCTGGAGCGAGGTCTTCGGGGTCTCGGGGTAGCCGATCTCGTTGGCTTCGGCCGCGCCGACGATGGCGGCGGCCCGTGAAAGTTGTCCGGGCATTAGTTTTCCTCCCCGGGGGTGACGATGCGCCAGAACGGGATGTGGACGTTCTCGGTGGCGGGTTCGAATTCGATGTGGACGCGCGAGCCGATCTTGATCGTCTCCGGCTTGCTGGCATCGACACCGCGGAGGACGGTGAACATGCGGTCGCCTTCATTCAGATCGATGTAGGCGGTGACGAAGGGGACTTCATCGGCCCAGCCGCCGAAGGCGCGATGCTGGACGGCGAAGGTGTGGATGCGACCCTCGCCGCTGCCTTCTATCCATTCGATGTTGCGCGAATGGCAGAAGGGGCAGATCCAGCGTGGGTACCAGTGCACCCGGTTGCAATCGATGCAACGCGGGAGCATGAGCTTGCCAGCCTTCGCGCCGTCCCAGAAGGGGCGGGAGAGCGGGTCTGGCTCCGGTATGGGTTTGTTATAGGCCACGAATTGCCTCCTGCGGCATGGCGCGCCACGGCAAGGCACGGCCCGCCGCCGCCCGCCACCCGCAAACTGGGAATATGCGGTGGTGACGCTACGGATCGCGAGGGCACCGGTCAACTCTTGGGCCCTCGCGGACCCCGCCGCCGCCCTACTCCGTCACCGTGAATCGCCCCGAATCGCCCCGGCCGAAAACCTCCGGGAGGTAGGTTTCCTCGGCGTGAGGCGGGGCGACGAAGAAGTCGCCGAGCGTGGTTGCGCGGGCGTAGTAGGTGTATTCGTACACCCCGGCCGGCAACACGCTGACGCTGAGGACGACCCGGTCGTCCCGCATCTCCACGTCCTGCCAGGGGTTGTAGTACCAGCCCCGCCACGGCGCCATGTAGCCGCTCCCCAGCTGCTTCGTTTCGGCGCTGGCCCGTTCGGCGTTGAGCCTCGCCACGAGCGCCGGGTCGATAGTCTGCAGCCGGGCATCGACCGCTTCGAGCCCGGCCGGGAGCAGGTCCTCGATCAACGCGTAGTGGCGGCGGGCGGGCGCCATGATGGTGACCTTCACGCGGACTATCTCGCCGAGCCTGGCGCCGGTGACTTTCTTGCCAGGATCGCCGAGGAGCGAGTATTCGTGGGTGATCCCGAATCCCCGGTTGAGTGCCTCGACCTCGCTTGCCGGCGTCATGTAACGCAGGTACAGCGTGTAGTAGAGCCGGCCGGGCCGGGCGATGTCGCGGAGGAACGCGACCAGGCTGACCTTGCCCGGCTTCAGCGAGCTGAGCGGGATTTCGGCGGCAGTTTCGCGCGGGGGTTCGCCCGGCTTGAACTGGCCGCCCATCACTTCGTCTCCATCGAGGTTCACGTGGTAGTCGAAGTCGGCCGATAGCTCGCCGGTAGTCATGGCGTATGTCGTCAACGCGAGAATGGTGTGGGAGCGTTCGATCGATGTCTGGAGCTTCTCCGGCCCCCGTGCGATGACCAGCCAGCGCACCGACTGGGGCAGGAGAGGCTGTTCGGGCTGGATGCGCGCGAGCGCGAGTGCGACAAGGGAGGTGGTGGCGGTGTCCGTCATGAACATGCCGGGAACGAGTGGATCTTCCCAGTGGTTGCCGTTTGCGCTGGGGATGGTGGCCGCGGCGATGTCGTTGAGCAGTGCGCGGACCTGGTCGTCATCGGCGGGAGCGCCGGAATCGGCGAGCGCGAGGGCCAGGTAAGCGCGCCCCCAGTTGTTGAGCTGGGAGCGGTACTGTTCGAAGAGTGCGCGGGCAGGCGTCATCGCGGCCTCGTCGCGATCGACCGCGGCAATCGCAGCGAGCATGAACGCCTTCTGGTTCGGGTCGGCCGGGTAGGCAACATCGGCCGCGCGGTTGATGTACGCCGAAAGGTAGCTGCGGGCGCTCCCGAGGCCGGTATCGGAGAACGTCAGACCGTCGCGGCGCGCCTCGCCGAGGGCGAGCATCACCCACCCGCTGACGTTCGGGTCGGACGGGCAGCGGGGGTCCATGCACCACGGCCACCCGCCATCGGGCCGCTGCCGCGAGACGAGCGCCGCAAGGTCCGAGGTGATGGTGCTGCCGTTTCCCGGAGTCTTCCCGGCGCTCCTTTCCGCGCGGGCGACGGCGATGTTGGCGATCAACCGGCTCGCGATGTAGGCGGTGTCTTCGAATGGGCGCGAGGGGTACTGCGCCAGCTCTTCTGACATCGAGCCAACGAGCGTCGCCTGGACGGAGACACGCAACAGCCCATTCTTCAGGATTGCCCACGGCGGGAGGTAGACGGCCTCGACCCCTGGCTCGCCAGCGACGATGCCGCCGGTCGCGGTGGTCTCGGGCGTTACATCGAGAAGCACGGGGATTTCCTGCGTGACCGCGTCTTCGAGGCCATCGCCCCTGGCGGTGAAGGTAAAACGGGCCGTGCCTTCGGTGGTCACCTTTGCCGTCCAGCTCACCGGGACAGATTGCCCCGGCGGCACCTTGATCGTCCGCGTTCCGCCGTCAGTCAGCTCGATGCCCTCAGCCGCAATCGAGACCTTGACTTCCTTTTCGGAGCTGGTGGCGTTTCGCACCAGCAGGCGAATCTGCGCCGTGTCGCCCACGCGGAGGAAGCGCGGCAGGGCGGGCCGCAGGAGGAGGGGGATGGTCGAGACAAGCTCATTCGTCCCCTCTCCGACCATGGTGTCACCGCTCACGGCGCGCACCTGCATCCGCCAGGTCGTGAGGTTGTCCGGCATGGCGACATCGACGCTGGCGGTGCCATCGGCGCCGGTCTTCAGCTGGGCGCTCCAGAGGGCGGAGTTGCGGAAATCCTGCCTCAGGCGGTCGTCATCGAGGCCACCGCCGCCCTTGCCGTTGCGCGGTGGCTCGGCGATGACATCGTTGGAGCGGTTAATCGAGACCGACATCGAGGATGCCGTCCAGACAGCGAGCCCGCGTTCGAACCAGAACGCCCGGAGGCCATCAGGCCCGCGCTCTTCCTCCAGCGCAAGAAGCGCCTTATCCACAACCGAGACGGAGATTTCAGCGGCGACGCCCTTCCCTGCGCTGTCGGTCACCTTGATGTCGTAGCGCACTTTGTCGCCCGGTTCGGCCCGGTCGCGGTCGGGCTTGATGGTGACGGTCAGCTCGCGCGTCGCCGTCGAGACTGGCAGTTCGACATAGCCGACCTTGTAGCGCGGCACCGGGTCCTCCGCCGTGGGCGGGCGGTAAAGCACGACGGAGACGAAGACATTCGGGACCGCACGGTCGGTGATCGGGATGAGCAGGCGTTCCGTATTGGTGGGGAACTGCTTCACCTCGCGGGTGATCACCTTGCCGCGTTCGACGGTGACGAGACCGATGGCCTTTTCAAACGGAGCGGGCACGAGGATCTCGGCCGTCTCGCCGACCTCGTAGCTCTCCTTATCGGCCACAAGCGCGATCGTGTCATCGTTGCTGATGCGCCAGCTGGCGAACTCGTTGCCCCAGACCCAGAGGTACGTCGCCGAGCGCGAGGTGCGGCCGCGGTCGTCCGTCACCTCGGCGACGATACGGAACGTCCCGGTTCGATCCGGCGTGATCGCGACAGTTGCCTCGCCGTTCGCTCCGGTCTCGGCACTGAGCGTCGTCATGAGCGTGTCGCGCGGCTCGCTCTTGTAGCGGCGCGCGCCATCGGGAGTCTGTTCCTTGGTCGTCACCCACTCGCGCCGGTAGACGTTCACGGTCACACGCTGGCGGGGGAGAACCGTTCCTTCCGTATCGACAGTGACAAGGTTGAGCTTTGCTTCCTTGCCTTTCTCGGCGACGTAGTCCTCGTGTCTGATGCCAGCGTAGAGCGCTGCCGGGTGGATCATCACGCTGGTGCTCGCGGCGACTGCCTGGCCGCTCTGGTCGGTCACACTGGCGGAGATGGTGAACTGTTGGACGCCTTCTCCCGTCCTGAGCGTGGCCGGGATCCTGAAGGTGACCGTTCCATCCGGGCCGGTAATCGCCGTGCCCGTGGCGCGTATCGGATCCTGGCGCGGCGTTGTCTGCCAGTAGTCGTAGTCGGAGAACGAATAGTCTTCGTAGCCCTCGGCCCGGAATTTAGCCGGGCTCCCCATGACGGACCACTCGACCTGCGCGTTTTCGACCCCCCCGCCGAAGAAGTAGGAAGCGGTTGCCTTCACTTCGATGGAGTCGCCGGCGGCGTAACTCCCTGCGCCGGTTTCGACCTCCACCTGGAACTCGGGCTTGCGGAACTCAGCCACCAGGAAGCTGTTGCCGGCAATGGTGTCGTAGAAGTTCTCGCCGGCGGCCGAGGGCTGGATGCTCATCGAGTAATCGCCGACGGGCGCATCGGCGGGGATGGTGAAGCTGCCGCTGAAAGTCCCGAACTCGTTGGTGTGGATCTCCTCGCTGACGACCCGCTGGCCGCGCGAGTTCTGGATGCTGAACTGGAGCGGCGGGTTTTCCGGCGGGATCGAGTAGGCCGCGTCGTCATCCGCACGGATGATGCCCTTGTATTCGACGGTCTCGCCGGGCCGGTAGATGGGTCGATCGGTGTAGACCTGGCCGACCCACTTGCGTGCGAAGTAGTCGGTCGGCAGGTTCAGCTGGTGGGGCGCGCTCCCCTGGGTCCAGGCTGTGGACGCGATCCCGAGGCGCCCGCCGGCCTCGAGCGTCAGGAGGTACGAGCGGTTTGTGTTCTTCCCGGGCACCGGCTCGGGAACCTTGAACGAGGCGAGTCCGTTGGCATCCGTCACCGTTGAGTCGGGGGATACTCCCTCCCCGTATGCGCGGACGGTCAGGCCGGCAAGCGGCTGGCCAGTATCGTGGTCGATCGCCCAGGCGAGCAGCTCATCGTTGGAGAGCTTGGTGACGATGACGGTATCGACGACGGCGAACGCGACCCGCGACTGGTACTGCCCGGATGATTGGAGGAAGTAGAACCCCCTGGGAAGCGGCCCGCCCCCGGTGAGCGAGGTGGAGCCGAGCACGATC
>Ga0209476_10001626_pt1 | contig 15087 bp, 12 predicted proteins | sample KloWWTrecipitate_FD_187179 | JGI IMG/M metagenome (GOLD analysis project Ga0209476, IMG submission 187179) | Active sludge microbial communities from Klosterneuburg, Austria, studying microevolution and ecology of nitrifiers - Klosterneuburg... | ecosystem: Engineered > WWTP > Aerobic digester... | reverse complement strand
GGCCCAGGCAACGATCGGCGGCATGGCGGGCAACAATTCGTGCGGGGCGCGGTCGATGGCGTACGGCTACATGGTGCACCGCGTGGCCGCGATCGACGCCTGCCTCGCCGACGGCACGCGCGGGCGCTTCGGCCCCGCCGCGGAAGTGACGCACCCGGTGCTTCGCGAGCTTTCCGCGCGCGCCGCCGCCCTGTGGGCGCGCGAGAAGGACGAGATCGAGGCCCGCTTCCCGAAGGTGTCGCGGCGCGTGGCGGGCTACAACCTCGATTGCCTCGCGCCAGAGGGCCAGAACCTCGCCAGGCTCCTCGTGGGCAGCGAGGGCACGCTCGCGTGGTCGGAGCGCATCGAGCTGGAGCTCGCCACCATCCCCCGCCACAAGGCGCTCGGCGTGGCACACTTCCCGCGCTTCCACGACGCGATGGACGCCGCGCAGCACATCGTGAAGCTGGGCCCGTGCGCGGTCGAACTGGTCGACCGGACGATGATCGAGCTCTCTCGGGCCATTCCGGCCTTCGCGCCCACGATCAACGCGTACGTGCGCGGGCAGCCGGACGCGATCCTGCTGGTGGAGTTCGCCGGCGATGACCGCGAGGAGCAGGCGCGCGGCGTGAAGCGGCTGGGCGAGCTCATGGCGGACCTCGGCTTCCCCGGCGGCGTCGTGGAGCTCATCGAGCCCGGGCAGCAGAAGGAACTGTGGGAGGTGAGGAAGGCCGGCCTCAACATCATGATGTCGATGAAGGGCGACGGGAAGCCGGTGTCCTTCATCGAGGACTGCGCGGTTCCCCTCGAGCACCTGGCCGAGTACACGGACCAGCTCACCGAGGTCTTCCGCAAGCACGGCACCGAGGGCACCTTCTACGCGCACGCCTCCGTGGGGTGCCTGCACGTGCGACCCGTGCTCAACATGAAGGGCGACGGGGCGATGCGCATGCGCGCGATCGCGCAGGAGGCCGCCGACCTCGTGCGCCGGTACAAGGGGGCGTACTCGGGCGAGCACGGCGACGGCCTCGTGCGCTCGGAGTGGATCGCGCCGTTCTTCGGACCGCGCCTCACGGCCGCGCTCGCCGAGATCAAGGGCTGGCTGGACCCGAAGGGGCTCATGAACCCCGGCAAGATCGTGAACCCCCCGCGGCAGGACGACCGCTCCCTGTTCCGTTACAAGGAGGGCTACCGGGCCGAGGCGCCGGCGACGGTGCTGGACTGGAGGGCGTGGGGCGGGCTCCCGGGCGCGGTCGAGATGTGCAACAACAACGGCCACTGCCGCAAGTTCGACGCGGGCACCATGTGCCCCAGCTACCGCGTGACGCGCGACGAGCAGCACCTCACGCGCGGGCGCGCCAACACGCTTCGCCTCGCCCTTTCCGGGCAGCTGGGCGCCGACGGGTTCGTCTCCGACGCGGTCCGCGAGGCGTTCGAGCTATGCGTCTCCTGCAAGGGCTGCCGGCGCGAATGCCCCACGGGCGTCGACATGGCGCGCATGAAGGTCGAGTTCCTTCACCACGACCGCGCCGCGCGCGGGTTCAGCCTTCGCGACCACCTGGTGGGGATGCTGCCCGCCTACGCGCCGTGGGCGTCGCGCTTCGCGCCGCTCGTGAACCTGGCGCAGCGCCTGCCGGGGGTGTCCCACGCGATCCGCGCGGCGGCCGGCTTCGACGGGCGGCGGCCGCTGCCGGCGTTCAGCGCGCGGCCCTGGCTCGCGGGCCAGCCCCGGGATGAACCGAAGGGCGAGCGCGTGGCGGTGCTCCTTGCCGACACCTTCAACAACCACTTCGAGCCCGCGAACCTGGCGGCCGCCCGCCGCGTCATGGAGGCGGCGGGATTCGCGGTCGTCGCCGCGCGCGCGAAGGACTCGCGCCCGCTGTGCTGCGGGCGGACCTACCTGTCGGCGGGCATGGTGGACCGCGCGAAGGCCGAATCCGCGCGCGTGCTCGACGCGCTGGCGCCCTGGGTCGAGCAGGGAATACCCGTCGTGGGCCTCGAGCCCTCGTGCCTCTACACGCTGAAGGACGAGTTCCTCGCCCTGCACCCGGCGGACTCGCGCGCGAAGGCGCTGGCCGATCTCGCCGTCACCTTCGACAGCTTCATGGCCGGCGCCTTGCGCGCGGGGGCGAAGCCCGCCTGGAAGGCGGGCCCTGCCCCGGAGTACCTCGTGCACGGCCACTGCCACCAGAAAGCCTTCGGCGCCTTCGAGGACACGCTCGCGATGCTGCGCGCCGTGCCCGGGGCGAAGGTGAGCGCCATCGAGTCGAGCTGCTGCGGCATGGCCGGCTCCTTCGGCCACGAGCACTACGACGAGTCGATGGCCATGGGCGAGGCCTCGCTCCTGCCGGCGGTGCGCGCCGCCGGGCCCGCGATCATCGTCGTGGCCGCCGGCACGAGTTGCCGCCACCAGGTCGCCCACGGCGCCTCCCGCGAGGCGGTGCACCCGGCCGTCGCGCTGGCCGCCGCACTCGAGCCATGAGCGCGTCCCCGTCGAATCTCCTCGATGCGCTGCGCGCGGCGGTCGCCTTCGAGCCCCTTGGCGCGCCCGCGGGCAACTTGACCTTCGGCAAGGGGCGGCTCGACGGGCGGCCCCTGCGCGTGGCGATCGTCGAGAACCGCATCGCCAGCGGCTCGATCGGCAAGGCGGAGGTCGCGAAGCTCGTGCCGCTTCTCTCGATCGTGGCGCGAGAGAAGGCGCCGCTCGTGGTCTGGCTCGACTCGGCCGGCGCGCGGGTCTCCGAGGGCCTGGAGGCGCTGGGCGCCTTCCGGCGGCTCTTCCGCGAGGCGCTGGCCGCGCGCGTGGCCGGCGCGCCCATCGCGATGGTCCTCGGGCGAAACTGCTTTGGCGGGGCGAGCATGCTCGCGCACCTGGCGCCGCGCCGCCTCTTCAGCCAGAACACGCAGCTCGCCATGTCGGGCCCGGCGATCCTCGCGAGCGCGGCGGGCGCCGACGCGCTCGACGAGATGTTCCGCGCCATCGCGCAGGCCACCATCGGCGCGGCCGCGCGGGAGAAGGCGAGCGAGGCCAACCGAGCGTGGGCGCCGGGCATGGACGTGACGGCCTGGCTGCGCGAGGCGCTGGCGCCGGCGGCGGGCTCGTTCGACGCCTTCCACGAGCGCCACCTGTCGCTGCGCGCGCGCCTCGAGAAGGGGCTCACGGCGCGCCAGCCCGAGGCGATGCGGCGCAAGGAACTCGAGAAGCTCTTTCCCGAGGGCTACCAGGCGCTGGAGTGCGACGGCGTGGTCACCGGCGAGGCGAAGCGCGAGGGCGCCACCGTGCCTTTGCTGGGGCTGGTGGGCAGCACGCCGGTGGGCGCCGAGCGCGCGTGGCGCTTCGCGCAGGCGGCCTGGCGGCTCGCGATCCAGTCGCCCACCCGGCTGGAGGTCCTCCTCGACTGCGAGACGCACGCCCCGCGGCTGGAAGACGAGAAAGTCGTGCTCACCGAGTACATCGTCGACATGGGCGTGGCGCTCGCCGCGCTGGCCGCGCGCGGCACGCACGTGGAGCTCACGATCCTCGACCGCGCCGGCGGCGGCGTCTACGTGGCGCTCGCCGCGGCCGCCACACGCGTCGCGGTGGTGTTCGGCGCCGACATCCAGGTCCTTCCCGGGGCGGCGGTGGCGAGCATACTGGGGGCGAACCGCGAGGCGGTGGGCGACCCCGCGGAATACCGCGCGGCCGGCGTGGCCGACGTGGAACTCAAGCTGGGCCTGCCGCCCTGAGCGGCGGCCGCGCCGACCATGAACGAGAACCTCTATTCCCTCTTCGAATCGCGCTTTCCCGCCGACCGCGGCCGGCCGCTTCTCCTGCTGGAGGACGGCCGCGCGCTGACCTATGGCGAGGCCGAGGCGCGGTGCGCGCAGTACGCCGGCCTGCTGGCCGGGCTCGGGCTCGCCCCCGGCGAACGCGTCGCGGTGCAGGTGGAGAAGTCCCCGGAGGCGCTGCTCCTCTACCTCGCGTGCCTGCGCGCGGGGCTCGTCTACCTGCCGCTCAACAGCGCGTACCAGGAAGGGGAGGTGGGGTACTTCCTCGAGAACGCCGAGCCGGGCGCGGTCGTCGCGCAACCGCGCTCGATGCCCTGGCTCGGGCCGCTCGCCTCCCGCCTCGGCATCCGCCACCTCTTCACGCTGGACGAGCGCGGCGACGGCAGCCTCGTCGAGGCCGCACGCGGCGGTTCGGTGCGATTCACCACCGTCGAACGCGCGGGCGGCGACCTCGCGGCGATCCTCTACACCTCGGGCACGACGGGCCGCTCCAAGGGCGCGATGATCACGCACAGGAACCTCGCCTCCAACGCGACGGTGCTGCACGCGTACTGGGGGTTCCGGCCGGACGACGTGCTCGTGCACATGCTCCCGCTCTTCCACGTGCACGGCCTCTTCGTGGCCTGCCATTGCGTGCTCATGAACGGAACCGCCATGCGCTTCCACGCCAAGTTCGACGCGGGGCGCGCGCTCGACGACTTCCGCCGCAGTTCCGTGTTCATGGGCGTTCCCACCTTCTACACGCGGCTCCTCGCCGAGGAGGGCCTCACGCGCGAGGCCTGCGCGGCGATGCGGCTCTTCGTCTCCGGCTCGGCCCCGCTGCTCGCCGAGACGCACGCCGACTTCGAGGCGCGCACCGGCCACCGCATCCTCGAGCGCTACGGCATGACGGAGACGGGCATGCTCACCTCCAACCCGCTCGCGGGCGAGCGCCGCCCCGGCACCGTCGGGTTCCCGCTCCCGGGCACGAGCGTGCGCGTGGTCGACGACGGGGGCCGCGCCTGCGCCGCCGGCGACATCGGCCACATCCAGGTGAAGGGCGACAACGTGCTGCCGGGCTACTGGCGCATGCCAGAGAAGAACAAGGAGGAGTTCACGCCGGACGGGTTCTTCCGCACCGGCGACGTGGGCTGCTTCTCCGCGGACGGCTACCTCGCGATCGTCGGCCGCTCCAAGGACCTCATCATCACCGGCGGCTACAACGTCTATCCCAAGGAGGTCGAGCTCGCCATCGACGAGCTGCCGGGCGTGGCGGAATCCGCCGTGGTCGGCGTGCCGCACCCCGACTTCGGCGAGGCGGTGACTGCCGTGGTGGTGCCGCGCCCGGGCGCCCCGGCGCCCACCGAGGCCGGGGTGATCGCCGCGCTCAAGTCGAGGCTCGCGAACTTCAAGGTGCCCAAGCGGGTCTTCGTGGTGAAGGAGCTGCCGAGGAACACGATGGGCAAGGTGCAGAAGAACGTGCTCCGCGAGCGCTATGCCGCGGGGGACTCCGCCGCGAACGCCGGTTGAACCACGGCCGGCCGCCCCCATCTCGTGAACATGAAGGTCTTCCGCCTCTCCTGCGCCCAAGGCCACGGCTTCGAGGGCTGGTTCGTTTCCGCCGAGGCCTTCGACCGCCAGCGCGAGGCGGGCGACGTCGCGTGCCCCGTCTGCGAGGTCCGCGAGGTGACGCGCCTGCCGTCGGCCCCGTACGTGAACACGGGGGCGCGGGAACCGGCGACCGTCCCCGTGGCGGCGAGCCCGCAACCGGCGAAGCCGGAGCTCGTCGCGGCGCTGGCCGCCCTCAAGGCGCACGTCCTGGCCCATACCGAGGACGTGGGCCGGCGCTTTCCCGAGGTCGCCCGGCGCATCCACTACGGCGAGGAGGACGCCCGCGGCATCCGCGGCCGCGTCACGCAAGAGGAGGCCGCGGAGCTCGTCGACGAGGGGATCGAGGCCGTGCCCCTGCCGCCGGGGATCGACCTCGACGGCAAGGCGCACTAGGGGCCGCGCGGCCCCACCCGCTCAGAAGGCGGAAAGCCCCGTCTGCGCGCGCCCGAGGATGAGGGCGTGCACGTCGTGCGTGCCCTCGTAGGTGTTGACGGCCTCGAGGTTCAGCACGTGGCGGATGACGTGGTACTCGTCGGCGATGCCGTTGCCGCCGTGCATGTCGCGCGCCGTGCGCGCGATGTCGAGCGCCTTGCCGCAGGAATTGCGCTTCACGAGCGAGACCATCTCGGGCGTGGCGCGATGCTCGTCCATCAGGCGGCCGACGCGCAGCACCGCCTGCAGGCCGATGGCGATCTCCGTCTGCATGTCCGCGAGCTTCTTCTGGATCAGCTGGTTGGCGGCAAGCGGCCGCCCGAACTGGCTGCGGTCGAGCGTGTACTGCCGCGCCGAGTGCCAGCAGAACTCGGCCGCGCCGAGCGCCCCCCAGGAGATGCCGAACCGCGCCTTGTTGAGGCAGCCGAACGGGCCCTTGAGGCCCTTCACGCCGGGCAGGTAGTTGTCGTCCGGAACGAAGACGTCGTCCATCACGACTTCGCCGGTGATGGAGGCGCGCAGGCTGAACTTGCCCTCGATCTTGGGGGCGGAGAGCCCCTTCATGCCCTTTTCCAGCACGTAGCCGCGGATGTCGCCCGCGTCGTCCTTTGCCCACACCACGAACACGTCGGCGATGGGGGAGTTGGTGATCCACATCTTGGCGCCGGAGAGGCGCCAGCCGCCGTCAACCTTGCGCGCGCGCGTGACCATGCCGCCGGGGTCGGAGCCGTGGTTGGGCTCGGTGAGGCCGAAGCAGCCCACCAGCTCGCCGGTGGCGAGCCTCGGCAGCCACTTCTCGCGCAGCGCCTCGGTGCCGTAGGCGTGGATCGGGTGCATCACGAGGGAGGACTGCACGCTCATGGTGGACCGGTAGCCGGAGTCGACGCGCTCGACCTCGCGGGCGATGAGCCCGTAGCAGACGTGGTTCACGCCTGCGCAGCCGTAGCCCTCGATGGTGGAGCCGAGAAAGCCGAGTTCCCCCATCTCGTGGAGGATCGCGCGGTCGAACTTCTCGTGGCGGTGCGCCTCGAGGATGCGGGGCTTGAGCTTCTCCTGGCAGTAGGCGCGCGCGCTGTCCCTCACCATGCGCTCGTCTTCCGTGAGCTGGGCGTCGAGGAGGAAGGGGTCGTCCCACGCGAAGGCGGGCTTGGTGTCGGCTGTCTTCATGGTCTCTCCGATGGCAGCCGCCATTCTACCGCCGCGCCCCGGTAGAATCGCCGCCCATGGCTACCCGAAACCGCCGGCTCACCGCCGAAGACCTCTGGCGGCTCGCGCGTCCCGCGCAGCCCACCCTCTCACCCGACGGCGCGCAAGCGTGCGTGTCCGTCACCACCTACGACATGGAGGAGAACAAGGGCGCCTCGCGCCTCTGGCTCCTGTCGACCTTCGGCGGCGAGCCGCGCCAGCTCACGCAGGCCGGCGAGAAGGACGCCGGGCCGCGCTGGTCGCCAGACGGGCGCCTCATCGCCTTCGTCGCCAAGCGCGACAAGGACGACGAGCCGCAGCTCTGGGTCATCTCGCCCGACGGCGGGGAGGCCTCGCGCGTGACGCGCATGCCCACGGGTGTGGCCGGCATCAAGTGGTTCCCCGACTCGCGCCGCATCGCCTTCATCTCCTGGGTGTGGCCCGACGCGACGGGCTACAAGGCGCTCGACGAGCGCTGGAAGGCGCACCGGGATTCGAAAGTGAAGGCGCACGTGGTCGAGCACGAGGCCTACCGCTACTGGGACCACTGGCTCTCGGACGGGCGCGTGCCGCGCCTCTTCGTGGCGGACGTGCGCTCGCAGCGCATCGTGGACCTCTTCGCCGGCACGCCCTACGAGCTGCCGCGGGCCGATCCCGCGGCTCACCACTACGACATCTCGCCCGACGGGCGCGAGATCGCGTTCACCTTCGACCCCGCGGAGTCCAAGCGCTTCGACCACGAGCACCACATCGTCGCGCTCGATCTCCGGGAGAAGCGCTTCCGCACGCTCACGAAGGGTTCGCGCCTGGACCACGAGGGCCCGAGCTACTCGCCGGACGGCAAGTGGCTCGCCCTCCTCACGCGGGACCTGCGGCGCAGCCCCGTCGCCGAGACCCGCGTCGCGCTGCTGGACCGGGCCACGGAGCGGTTGAAACCGATGCCCGCGGCCTGGGACCGCAGCGTCCACGCTCCCGTCGCGTGGGTGGCGGGCTCGGAGTCGATCGTCTTCGCCGCCGAGGATCGCGGCCGCACCCACGCCTGGCGCTGGCGCCTGGGCGATCGCGAGCCCGAGGTGGCCGCGCTCGGCGGCACCGTCACCGACTTCGCCGTGGGGGCGGGCGGCATCGCGTTCGTGAGGAACGCCATGGGCACGCCCCCGGCGGTGTACTTCACCGACCACGCCCGCGGCGAGCGCCGCATCGACCGCTTCAACGACGACGTGATGGCGGGCGTGCGGCTCGGCGAGGTGCGCGAGTTCGAGATCCGCGGCTGGAAGGGCGAGAAGGTGCAGATGTGGGTGATCTACCCGCCGGACTTCGACCCGAAGCGCAAGTGGCCGCTGCTGCACAACATTCACGGCGGGCCGCACTCGGTGTGGGGCGACAACTTCCACTTCCGGTGGAACAACCACGTCTTCGCGGCGCAGGGCTACGTGGTCGCCTGCGTGAACTACCACGGGTCGTCGTCGTTCGGGCAGGCGTTCGTCGAGTCGATCAACGCCGAATGGGGCAAGCGCGAGCTCGCCGACGTCGAGGCCGGCACGGATTTCCTCCTGGAGGCGGGCTACATCGACCGCCGGCGGCTGCTCGCCGCCGGCGGCAGCTACGGCGGCTACATGGTCGCGTGGATGAACGGCCACACCGACCGCTACAAGGCCTACGTCTGCCACGCCGGCTGCTTCGACTGGACGGCGATGTTCGCCGACGACGTGTGGTACTGGTCGCCAAAGGAGCTGGGCGCGTACTACTGGGACGATCCGGAGAAGGTCGACCGCCAGAACCCGCGGGCGAGGGCGCGCCACATGAGGACGCCCACCCTCGTGATCCACGGGCTTCTCGACTACCGCGTGCCGGACGCCCAGGGGCTCGCCTACTACAACACGCTCAAGGCGAAGGGGGTGCCGGCGCGGCTCGTCTTCTACCCCGACGAGAACCACTGGATCCTGAAGCCGCAGAATTCGCGGCTCTGGTACCGCGAGTTCTTCGACTGGCTCGCGCGGCACGACCCCGGCGCGCGGCGGCGCCGGCGCTGAGCAAGGGCTAGGCGAGCTTCGCGAGGGCCGCCGCAAGGCTCGCGGCCACCAGCGCGCTCGCGGCAGTGCGCAGGTCGACGAACCAGGTGGGCAGGAGCCCGCGCCCGGCCATCCACTGGTCGGACGCCCACACGCCCACGATGAGGGCGAGCGCCGCGCCCACCTGCCACACGGGGTTGGGCAGCCACAGCAGCGCCCACGCCGCGAGCGACGAGACCGTCGAAAGCCCCAGCGCGATGGCGCGCGTGGATTCGGTGCCGGATTCGTCGCGGATCGCGAGGCCCCACTCGATGCCGCCGAGGAAGGAGAGGATCACGGCGGAGTAGGTGACCAGCGCCGTGATGGCCGGCACGCGGACGTGGGAGGCTTCCGACGACCAGATCGCCGCCGTGGCGAGCACGAACGGCACGGCGCCCGCGAGGGCGAGGAACCACGCCAGGCGCCGGATCATGGTGGCCGGCCCCGCGCGATCAGTCGACCTTGGCCCCCGAGGCCTTCACGAGCTTCGCGTACTTGGCGGCCTCGGCTCTCACGTAGGCGGTGAAATCCTCGGGGCGGCTCGCCACGGGCTCCGCGCCGAGGGCGATCATTTTTTCGCGCACGTCCGGCGCGTTGAGCGCCTTGGCGAACTCGTCGTAGAGGCGGTCGACGGCCGCCTTCGGCGTGCCGGCGGGCACGAAGATGCCGAACCAGGTGCTGATGTCGAAGCCGGCGAGGCCGGCTTCCGCGATCGTCGGCAGTTCCGGCGCGAGGGACGTGCGCTTCGCGGTCGTCACGGCCAGCGCCCGCACGCGCCCGCCCTTCACCTGGGCGAGCGAGGAGGCGAGGTTGTCGAACATGAGGTCCACGCGCCCGCCGACGAGGTCCTGCATCGCCGCTGCCGCGCCCTTGTAGGGGATGTGGGCCATGTCAACGCCGGCGAGCGACTTGAAGAGCTCGCCCGCGAGGTGGCCCGCGCTGCCGGTGCTGCCCGAGCCGAAGTTGAGCTTGCCGGGCTTCGACTTCGCGTAGGCGATGAATTCCTTCACGTTCGCGGCCGGCACGTTCGGGTTCACGACGAGCACGTTGGGGGTCGAGGCAACCTGCGTGACGGCGATGAAGTCCTTCTCGGCGTTGTACGGGATGCTGGGGTACAGGCTCGGGTTGATGGCGTGGGTGGCGACCGCCCCCATGAGGATGGTGTGCCCGTCGGGAGCCGCGCGCGCGACCACGCCCGCGCCGATGTTGCCGCCGGCGCCGGGGACGTTGTCCACGACGACCGGGTGCTTGATGCTCGCCGAGACCTTCTGCCCGAGAAGGCGGGCGACGGTGTCGAGCGGGCCCCCGGGCGGGTAGGGCACGACGAAGCGGATCTGCTTGGCGGGGAAGGGCTCGGCCGCGAGGCCGGCCACCGGTGCCACGGCCACGAGGGCTGCGGCGGCGAGGAGGCGGAGGGTTTTCATGGTGGGTCGATTCTAGCGCAGCGCCTGCGCGGTCGCTTCGAGGAGCGCGTCGACGCAATCCGCGTCGTGATAGACCCCGAAGCCGAAGCGCAGGCGCCGGTCTCGCCGGTCCACGTACACGCCCTGCGCGGCCAGGGCCTGCTGGATCGCGAGGGCGTCGTCCGCTTCGAAAGCGAGGAAATTGCCGCGCGGGGCGCCGGCGGGCGGTACGAGGCCCGCCACGGAAAGCCGCGCCAGCGCGAGGCGCGCGAGCCCCGAGAGGAACCGCTCCTGGAGCGCCTGCGCGTGGGCGTGGATCGCCGCGACGGTGGCGCCTTCGGCGGCGAGCCAGTCCAACACGGCGTTGAAGCGGTAGAGCCCGGAGGGGTCGAAGGTCGATCCCCAGAAGCGGAAGGCGTCGGCGGAGTAGGGGACTTCCTCGCCCGGGCGGCCGGAGAGCGAGTCGAAGGAGGCGAACCAGCCGGTGTCCACCGGCCGCAGCGTGCAGCCGGGCGGAATCGCGAGGAAACACGCCCCCTCGCCGGACATGGCGTACTTGTAGCCACCGGCAAGGTAGAAGGCGCGCCGGTGGATGCGCGAGAGGTCGACGGGCAGGGCGCAGAAGGCGTGGTAGCCGTCGATCGCCACGAGTGCGCGCTCCGGCGCCGCGGCCACGATCGCCTCGAGGTCCCGCACCACGAATCCCGAATCGAAGAAGACATGGGAGAGCCACACGAGGTCCCAGTCGCCCGAGGCGGCCGCGGCCGCGAAGCGCTCGCCGAAGGTGGGCCAGGGGTCCAGCGCGACCTCGGTGAGCTCCAGCCACCCCGCCTCCGCGAGCCGGCGCGCCTGGCGTCGGAAGCTGTGGAACTCGTGCGCGCTCGCGAGCACGCGCACGGGGCGCGACGCGTCGAGGCAGGAGACGAGCCGCGCCACGAACTCGTGCGTGTTTGGCGCGAAGGCGACCTGGCGCGGGTCGGGAAGCGAGAGCAGGCGCGCGACATGGGCCTGCGCCGCCGGGACGACGGCGCCGAAGACCGTGCCCCACTTGCGGTCGGCGAGCGAGGCCGAGTCCTCCCAGTACCGCGCGTGCGCCGCGCGCGAGACATCCGGCCACGGGTGGTGGCTGTGGGCCGCGAAGTGCAGCAGCCCCGGGTTCGCGGCGAGGAAGCGGGAGAAATGGCGGGCGAGCATGGCCCGCCATTCTGCCCGGAATCCGGGGATGCCCCCCGGAGGGCGTCCGCGTCAGTCCTTGAACGCTTCGACCTGGATCTGCAGCTTCACCTCGTCGGCCACGGCGGGCACGGCGTACTTCATGCCGAAGTCGGTGCGCTTGATCGTCGTGACGAAGTCGCCGCCGCAGGCCTTCTTCTTGGCCATCGGGTGGTCGGCGCAGTTGAAGTAGGTGGCGGTGAGGGTGACCGGCTTGGTGACGCCCAGCATCGTGAGGTTCCCGGAGACGCTCTTCACCTTGTCGCCGTCGAAGGCGAACTTGTCGCCCTTGAAGGTGATGGTGGGGAATTTCGCCACGTTGAAGAAATCCTCGCCGCGCAGGTGCTCCTCGAGCTTGTCCAGGCCCGTGTCGACGCTCGCCGCGTCGATCGTGATGTCGGCGTTGCCCTTCTTCGCGGCGGGATCGATCGTGACCTTGCCGCTGGTCTTGTTGAAGCGGCCGCGCTGGAGGGAGTAGCCGAGGTGCATCACCTCGAAGCTGGGGAAGGTGTGGCGCACGTCCAGCGAGTAGCTTTCGGCGGCGGTGACGGGAAGGGTGGCGATCGCGCCGGCGACGGCGGCGGCGAGGGCGAGGCGATTCATCGGGGCTGCTCCTTTACTTGGTGGTGGAGGGAATGACGAACTTGAAGCGGACGAGCACTTCGTCGGCCACGGTTTCCGTGTCCGCCCAGGGCCCGTCGCCGACCTTGAACTGCAGCCGCCTCAGGGGGAATTGCCCCTCGACGGTGCGCATCCCGCCCGCGTCCACGAGCGTGAACGGCGCGGTGATGACCTGGGTGACCCCCTTGATGGCGAGAGGGCCCGTGGCCTCGTAGCGGCCGGGGCCGGCAGCCTTGACCGAGGTCGCGGTGAAGGTGGCCTTGGGGAAGGACTCGACGAAGAGCCACGGCTTGCGGCGCGCTTCCGTCTCGCCCTCGGCGTTGCCGAGGTCGATCGAGGCGAGGTCCACCTCGAAGGCGGCCTTGGTCGCTTCCGGCTTCTTCGGATCGAAGGTCACGGTCGCGTCGAACTTGCGGAAGCGCCCTTCGACGGGGACGTTCATCTGCTTGAAGCCGAAGCGGATGTGGCTCTTCTCCGCCACGACCTTCTGCGGCGCTTGCGCGAAGACGGGGACGGCGAGCGCGAGGCAGGCGCAGGCGGCGAGGAGGGGGAAGCGGTTCATGGTCTCAGGTCCGGGGCTTGAGGATGGGGAGCATGCGGGCGAGCACGTCGTCGCCGTCGACCACGTGGTGCTTGATCGCCGCCGCCGCATGCACGGTGACCAGCGCGGCGAGCGAGTAGTTCACGAAGCGGTGCACGAGCTTGAGGGTGTCGGCCAGCGCCGGGTCCTTGGCAAGGAGGTCCGGGATCGGCAGCACGCCGAAGTACACGGTCTGGAACCCGGCCGCGGAGCTGAAGAGCCACCCCGTGACAGGGGCCGCGAAGAAGAGCGCGTAGAGGAGGCGATGCGAGGCGTTCGCGGCCGCGCGCTGCCACGCGGGCATGGCCGCCGGCAGGGCTGGTGCCGCGTGCGTGAGTCGCCACAGGAGCCGCGCGGCGGACAGCAGGAAGATCGTGACGCCCGCCCACTTGTGCCACGAGTAGTACTTGAGCTTCGCGGGCGACAGCGGCAGGTCGACCATGTACAGGCCGAAGGCGAGGTTTCCGAGGATGAGCGCCCCGGCGACCCAGTGCAGCGCGATCGCTGTCGGGGTGTAGCGGTCACCGCCGTGCAAGTTCATCGCTTCGCTTCTCCAGGGCCTCGCGCAGCTGGCGCAGGCGTTTCTCCAGGTCCTTCCGCCCGCACTCCGGCAGCGACTCGACGGCCGGCGCGAGGAAAGCGAGGTGGGGCTCGAACACCTCCCGGAACACCCGCTCGCCCTCTGCCGTGAGCCGCACGATCGTGGAGCGCCCGTCGTTCGGGGAGGCCGCGCGCTCCACCAGCCCGCGGGCAGCCAGGCGGTCGACGACGCCCGTGAGGGTTCCCTTGGTGATCAGGGTGCGGTTCCCGAGCTCCTTGAAGGCCATCCCCGGCGTGTTGCCGAGGGTCGCGACGATGTCGAACTGGGGCGGCGTCAGCCCCATCCGGCGGATGTGCGCGTCGGACGCCCGCTCGAAGGCCTGGTAGCAGCGGGCGAGCTCTCGGATCACGGGAACCACGGTGGCTCTGGACATGGCAGCCGGCAAATAGTTCTAACCAGAACTATTCTCCCGTTGAATCCGCTGCTGTGCAACATGGTTAAACTTTCCGGCTACCAAGATCACGAGAGGCGCGCGCATTGAGTCCCGGCACGGACCCCGACCCCGACCAGCCCACGGAGGACCGGCTGGAGCGCTCGCGGGCGTTCTTCCTCGAGGGCATCGGCCATTTCGAGGCGGGTCGGCTGGAGCCCGCGCGGGACTGTTTCGAGCGGGCGCTGGCTCTCGCGCCGGGCCGGCCGTCCCTGCTCGGCAACCTCGGCGTCACGCTGTTTCACCTGCGCCGCTGGGATGACGCCGTGCCGCTGTTGCGGCAGGCCCTTGCGGCCGAACCCGCCAATGCCGAGGCCTGGGCTTGCCTGGGCCTCGCCAGCGAGGCGCTGGAGCGCTGGCAGGAGGCCGACGACGCCCTGGGCAAGGCCCTGGAGATTTCGCCCCCCAAGGCGGCGCTGTGGCTTGCCCGCGGAGGATGCCGATTGCGCCTCGGCCGGACCGAGGATGCGATGCGCGCATTCGACAAGGCCGTGGAAGTCGCCCCGGGATTCGCGCGGGCCTGGAGCGCGCGCGGAAGCCTCCTGCGGGAACTGGGCCGGCGGGAGGAGGCCGCCCATTGCTTCGAGAAGGCCATCGCGCTGGGCGAGGAACCCGAGCTGCACGCCTGGTTCCTCGCCGCCGTGCGCGGTGGCGCCGAGCCGGTGAAAACCCCACGCCGCTACGTCGAAAGGCTGTTCGACGACTATTCGGCCGATTTCGAAAGCCACCTGGTCGGGACGCTGAAGTACCGTGGCCACGAGGCGCTTCTTCGCCCCTTGCTGCAATCGGGGCGGCATTTCGGGTCCGTGCTGGACCTCGGCTGCGGGACGGGCCTGTGCGGCAAGCTGCTGCAGGGCAGGGCCGATACGATCGACGGGCTGGACGTCTCGCACGCGATGCTCGAACAGGCGCGCAGGACCGGCGCCTACCGCGAGCTGTTCCACGACGAGCTGGAGGCCTTCCTGGCCTCGGCCAGTCGCCAGGACGACCTGGTCGTGGCCGCCGACGTCTTCGGCTACCTCGGCGACCTGGAGGGTGTGTTCCAGGCGATCAGGCGCAACCTCCGGCCCGGCGGCTTGCTTGCGTTCACGGTCGAGGTTTCCTCCCACCGGGAAGAAGTGAAACTGTTGCCGAGCCTGCGTTACGCGCATTCCGAGCCGTACCTGCGGCGCATTGCGTCCGCGGCGGGCCTGCGCTGGCAGGAAGTGCGCAGGGGAATGCTTCGGCAGGACCAG
>Ga0209476_10001624_pt1 | contig 15097 bp, 13 predicted proteins | sample KloWWTrecipitate_FD_187179 | JGI IMG/M metagenome (GOLD analysis project Ga0209476, IMG submission 187179) | Active sludge microbial communities from Klosterneuburg, Austria, studying microevolution and ecology of nitrifiers - Klosterneuburg... | ecosystem: Engineered > WWTP > Aerobic digester... | reverse complement strand
AGGCCGGTGAGCCAGCCGTAGTGCTCGACGCCGCCCTGGTACACGTAAGGCAGCACGGCATAGGCGCCGCCGAAAGTGAGCAGCGCCGCCTTGCTGAAGAACCAGCCCATCTGCGTGAATGTGCCTTGCCAGCCGCCCTGCGCCGCCAACAGCGCCATGGCGCCGCCCCAGAGGGCGAGTCCGGCGGCGCTGTAGCCGATCAGCCTGCCCCAGGAGAAGCGCGCCCAGGCGGGCGGCGGCGTGTCGTCGTCGATGATCGCCGCGCCGTAGGACTTGTCCGCCGCGCCGTGGCCGCCGGTCCTGAACTTCTCCGGCGCGAACCGGCCGCCGAGGTAGCCGAGCAGCGCGGCGGTCAACACGATGGCGGGGAAGGGCACGTCGAAGGCGAAGATGGCGACGAAGGCGGCGCCCGCCATCGCCCGCAGCAGGCCGTTTTTCAGCGCGCGCGAGCCGATGCGGTATGCCGCGAACACCACGATGGCCGTGACCGCCGGCTTGATGCCGTAGAGGATGCCGGCGACGACAGGCAAGGTGCCGAAGGCGAGATAGATCCAGGTCAGCGCGATCAGCATGAACACCGAGGGCAGCACGAACAGCGTGCCGGCGACGATGCCGCCGGGCGTGCGGTGCATCATCCAGCCGATGTAGACGGCCAGCTGGGTCGCCTCCGGGCCGGGCAGCAGCATGCAGTAGTTGAGTGCGTGCAGGAAGCGCCGCTCGGAGATCCAGCGGCGGCGCTCGACGAGTTCCTGGTGCATCATGGCGATCTGCCCGGCCGGGCCGCCGAAGCTGATGAAGCCGAGCTTCAGCCAGTAGCGGAAGGCCTCGCCGAAGGAGACGGGCAGGGGAGGGGTGCCAGGGGTGTTGACGGTGTCCACGAAGTTACCTCGCGATGAACGATGGGCGGCACTTGGACGGGACACCGTCTGATGGGGAGTCCGCATGTTCCCCGTGGCTGAATTCTAGCAAAACATGAACGACCGCAGACTGATCTACGCCGCCGCTTGCCTGCGCGCGCTGGCCACCGGCATGGCCGGCGTCCTGCTGGGACTGACTTTGGCGCGGCAGGGTTTTTCCGCCGCCGCCATCGGCGCCGTGCTCTCGGCGGGCCTGGCCGGCGCGACGCTGGCGCTGGCGATCGTGACGTGGGCGGGCGACCGCCTCGGCCGGCGCCGCTGCCTCGTTGCGCTGTCGCTCGCCGGCGCCGCCGGCGGCCTCGGCGCGGCGTGGGTCTCCGAGCCGTGGGCGATGGCCGCGGCAGCCTTCGTCGGCATCTTGAACGGCATGGGCCGCGACCGCGGCGCAGCGCTGGTGCTGGAACAGGCCATCCTGCCGGCGACCACCGACGATGCCGGCCGCACCGGCGTCTTCGCCCGCTACAACCTGCTGACCGACATCGGCCACGCGTTCGGCGCCCTGCTGGCGGCGGCGCCGGCGCTGCTCGCGGCGCTGGGCATGGACGAGACGGAGGCGCATCGCGCCATGTTTCTGCTCTATGCGGCGCTGCTCGCCGCCGGCGCGCCGCTGGCCCTCGCGCTCTCGCCCGCGGCGGAAACCGGCGCGACGGGTGCGCGCCGGCCGGTGTCGCCGCAGAGCAAAAAGATAATTTGGAAAATCTCCGGCCTGTTCGCCATCGATTCCATCGCCGGCGGCTTCCTCGGCTCGGCGCTGCTCTCCTATTTCTTCTTCGAGCGCTTCGCCGTCTCCGCCGCACTGATCGGCGGCCTGTTCTTCGCCGCGCGCGTGCTCAACGCCCTCTCGCACCTGGGCGCCGCCTGGCTGGCCGAACGCATCGGGCTGGTGAATACCATGGTGTTCACCCACATCCCATCGAGCCTGCTGCTCGCCGCGGTGGCCTTCGCGCCGAGCTTCGGGGTGGCGGCGCTGCTCTTCCTGCTGCGCGAGGGCCTGGTCGAGATGGACGTGCCGACGCGCCAGTCCTACGTGATGGCGGTGGTCGCACCCGAAGAGCGCACCTGGGCCTCGGGCGTGACGCATCTGGTGCGCCTGGGCGGCTGGGCGGTGGCGCCGAGCTTCGCCGGCTGGCTGATGCAGGCCGCCTCGCTCGCCGCGCCGCTGTTCATCGGCGCCGGCATGAAGATCGCCTACGACCTGCTGCTGTGGCGCGCCTTCCGCCGACTCAAGCCACCGGAGGAGCGGGGATAGAATGCGCCGGCAAGGTGGTATATACTTATGATATAGCTCAACAAGGAGGCCGCTATGCAAACCGCCAAACTGTTCATCAACGGCCGCAGCCAGGCCGTCAGGCTGCCGAAGGACTTCCGCTTCGATGGCGACGAAGTGTTCATCAAGCGCGTCGGCGACGCAGTCGTGCTGCTGCCGCGCAAGGAAGGCTGGGGCACGCTTGAACAGGCGCTGACCGCCTTCGAGCCGGGTTTCGTCATGGAGCGCAATCAGCCCGAGCACCAGAAGCGGGAAAGCATCGCGCCATGAAGTACATGCTTGACACCGACATCTGCATCTACCTCATCAACAAGCGTCCGCCGAAAGTCCTCGATCGTTTCCATCGCAACGAGGTCGGCGACATCGGCGTGTCGTCGGTGACCGTGGCCGAATTGGCGTATGGCGTGGCGAAGAGCGGTTCCGAGCGCAACCGCGCTGCGCTGGAAGGTTTCCTGCTGCCGCTGGAAATCGCCGATTTCGATCAAAAGGCCGCCTGGAAGTTCGGCGAGGTTCGCAGCGCTCTGGAACGCGCCGGCAAGCCCATCGGGCCGTACGACATGCAGATCGCCGCGCATGCGCTGGCGCTCGGCTGCACGGTCGTAACGAACAATCAGCGCGAATTCCAGCGCGTGCCTGGGCTCAAAGTCGAGAACTGGACAAGGTAAGCCATGCCGCAACTCACCTGGCCGGTCGCCTGCCAGCGCCCCCGCCGTGTCGCGGGGGCTAATGACTTTTGGCTCTGGCCGCCGTTTCCCTCTCTCGGCAATATGGTCTAGGATGGCACCGTGCCTTGAATATGCACGGGAGCGGCGATGAGCGGCATGGACTACAGCGGGCCGGTGGCGGTGACGCGCGACATCTGGTGGGTGGGTTTTCACGATGCCGAGGCCGACATGCACTGCAATCCGTATCTCATCGTCGACGGCGACGAGGCGGTGCTGATCGATTCGGGCTCCATCCCGCAGTTCCCGGTGATCATGCGCAAGATCATCGATGTCATCCGCCCCTCGCAGATCTCCGTCGTCGTCGCTTCCCACCCCGACCCCGATGTCTGCAGCAACATGGCGGTGGTGGAGGATGTCGTCGAGCGCGACGACCTGCGCATCGCGGCGCATTCCGCTTCGCTCAGGCTGATCCGCTACTACGGCCTGCGCTCGGCGCTCTATCCGGTGGATCGCAGCGACTGGCGGCTGACGCTGAAAAGCGGCCGCGTGCTCGAATTCATTCACACGCCGCACCTGCATTTCGCCGGCTCGATGGCGACCTGGGATCCGGTCAGCGGCACGCTGTTTTCGAGCGATCTCTTCGGCGCCATGGATCACGACTGGGCGCTGTTCGGCGACACGAACTATCTGCCCGACATGAACGCCTGGCACGAGATGATCATGCCGGCGCGCGCCGTCCTCGGCAGCGTGCTCGACCGTTTTGAGGCGATGCCCGTCGAGCGTATCTGCCCGCAGCACGGCTCGGTGATCGAGCGCGCCCACGTCAAGGCGGCCATCGCGCATCTGCGCAATCTGCCCTGCGGGCTCGACCTGCTCTGATGCGCTGAAGGGCCGATCGTGACTGAGCGCATGCAGGATGTCGGCCGCCGCTACCAGGCGGAAGTGCGCGACATCAACCGCGAGCTGATGGAGAAGGTCCTGCACATGCGCTGCCTGGCCTACCTCTCGCAGGCCAAGGCCAACCTCCTGACGCAGACCCTCTACGAAATGGACCGCTCGAAGAAGGTGCTCGACGGCAACTTCCGCCAGCTTAGCGGCGAACAGACGGTGATTCGGCGCCAGAAGGCCGAGCTGGAGGCCGCCTACCAGGAAATGCGCAGCTTCAGCTACGCTGTCTCGCACGACCTGCGTGCCCCGCTGCGTGCCATCAACGGCTTCGCCCATGCGCTGCGGGAAGAGAAGGCCGCGCAGCTCGACGACGAGGCGCGCGATCATCTCAAGCGCATCGTCGCCGCGGCGGAGCGCATGGGCGTGCTCATCGACGGCATGCTCGACCTGGGCCGCCTGTCGCAGAAGGAAATGGCGCCGGCCGACGTGGATCTGTCGGCACTGGCCGAAACCATCCTGCGCGAGATGCAGTCGGCCGATCCGGAGCGCCGCGTGCTATGGACTGTCACGCCGGGCTTGCGTGCCTGCGCCGACCGCAACCTGATCTACAGCCTGCTGCAGAACCTGCTCGGCAATGCCTGGAAATACACGCGGCAGCGCAGCGACGCCGAGATCGCGTTCGGCGCGGCGGCGCACGATGGCGCAACCGAGTATTTCGTGCGCGACAACGGCGCCGGGCTGGACCTGGCCAACGCGCGCAAGCTGTTCGTGCCCTTCCAGCGCTTCCACCATGAAAAGGAATTCGCCGGTCTCGGCATCGGCCTGGCCACGGTGAAACGCATCCTCGACCGCCACGGCGGCAGCATCCGCGTCGAGTCGGCACCCGGCCTGGGCGCCACCTTCCGTTTCACGCTGGGCGACTGGGACCGCCGGTAGCAGGGCCGGCGCGCGACGTCAGCTTGCCGTGGTGCCGGGACTGACTTTTGCGGCTGGGCCGCATTCCTCGAAGATGCGCTTGCGGCACCTGGCGCAGACGTCTTTGTCCAGCCGCGCGTAGATGCCGGCGATGGCGTCGCGCTTCTCCGTGAAGGATGCCTCCGGCCCGATGTCGCCGGCGAAGGGTTCCTTCGAAAGCATGGTCGCCGCGCCTTCGCGCAAACCGTGGAACCAGAGGCCGCCGCCGCGCGCACGCCGGCGTCGCGCCTCCTGCGCCAGCAGTTCGGCGCCGGCCACATCGACGAAGTTCATGCTGCGGCCGAGCAGCAGCAGGTGCTTCTGGCCGGGCTTGCGTTCTTCCATGTGGTGCAGGTACTCGCCGACGTGGTTCACCGCGCCGAAGTAGAGCGAGCCCTCGATGCGCAGGACTTGCAGCTGCGGGCATTCGGCGACGCCGGCGCGGCGCTCGACGAGCTTGCGCTGCGGGTCGGCGGCATCCGGCACCAGCGAGCGCAGGCTCGGCTTGGAGGTGCGGTTGAGGTAGAGCAGCAGCGAGAGCAGCACGCCCGCGAGGACGGCCATCTCCAGGTGCAGCACCAGCGTGGCGGTGAAGGTGACGCCGAGCACCGCCGCCTCGCTGCGGCTCGCGCGCACGATCGAGCCGATGTGATGGAAGTCGAACAGCCCCCACGCCACCAGGAAGAGAATCGCCGCCATGGAGGCCGTCGGCAGCCAGGCGGCGAGCGGCGCCACCGCCAGCAGGATCAGCACGAGGAAACCGGCGGCGAAGGCGGCGGCGAGCGGCGTCTTCGCGCCGGCCTCGTAATTCACGCCGGAGCGGTTGAAGGAGCCGCTGGCGGCATAGGCCGAGAAGAAGCTGCCGGCGATGTTGGAGAGGCCCTGGCCGATGAACTCCTGGTTGCCGTCGATGCGCTGGCCGGACTTGACGGCGATGGAGCGCGCGATCGACACCGCCTCGGTGAGGCCGAGCGCCGTCACCGCCAGCGCGATGCCGAGCAGGCGCTTTTCCGTCTCCAGCGAGAATTCCGGCATCGACAGCGGCGGCAACGCGCCGGGCAGGGCGCCGAGGGTGGCGATGCCGGTGGCGGCCTGGCCGAAGCTGTTGTTGAGGAACCAGGCGACGAGGCTGCCGGCCAGCATGGCGACGATCATGTAGGGCACCTTCGGCGCCCAGCGCCGCACCGCCAGGCCGGTGAGCAGGGTGACGAGGCCGACCGCCAGCACCCAGGGCTGGACGTCGGGCAGGTGCATGACGAACTGGCGCAGCGTCTCGATGAAAGAGGCGCCGCGCGGGATCGGCATGCCGAAGAAGTTGCGCAACTGGCTGGCCATGATGAGCACCGCGGCACCGGCGGTGAAGCCGACCACCACGGTGTGCGAGATGAAGTTCACCAACTGACCGAGCCGCGCCAGGCCCATTGCCAGTTGCAGCGTGCCGACCATGATGGTGAGGGTGAGCGCCAGCTTGATGTATTGCGCGCTGCCCGGTTCGGCGAGCTGCGAGAGCGTGGCGAACAGCACCAGCGAGATGGCGTTGGTCGGGCCGGAGACGAGGTGCCAGCTCGACCCGAAGAAGGCGGCGATCACCGCCGGCACCATGGCGGCGTAGAGGCCGTATTCGGGCGGCAGGCCGGCCAGCGTGGCGAAGGCGACGCCCTGCGGCAGGACGATGATGGCGCCGATCAGGCCGGCGAGGAGATCGGCCTTCAGCGTGCCGCGATTGACGTGCGGCCACCAGCGCAGGAAGGGCGCGGTGCGGTACAGCCAATGAGAACTGCTGCGGGTTTTCAACACGATTGCCGGCGGAGAATTGCCGCAATATTAGCAGAAGACGATATTCCTTGCTGCAACCGTTCCGGCTGCGAGAACGGATTGCCCCAGGGCGGTGGCCGCGTCGATGGCGGAAAAAAACAAGCCGGCGTTAGCAGCAACGCCGGCTCTGAACCGCCCAAGGAGGGGTATGGGCGGGGAGGAGGAGGAAAAGGATCGGCAAGCGTCAGTAGGCCAGATGCCCCGGCTGGCGATGCCGGCTGCGATGGACGCGGGAAGAGGCCACGGCAAACTGGAACAGGTCCAGCGACGAAAGCTGGGGGTAGGCGGCGCGGGCGGCGCGGTAGACCACCCATTCGACCGGCAGGCCTTGACGCGGCCGGGCCTCGAAACAGTATTCGAGGCGTCGATAGGCCTCGTCGAAGAGGGCCCTCAACTTGTGATTCTTGCGGCGTTCGTCGTTCATGAGCCATTCCTTTACATGCTTTGTTTGTCTCATTAAACGGCAGCGGCCATGAAAACTGAATAGGGCGGAAGATGAATCGCCTGTAGGTGTTATTCCTACAGGGCGCCGGTCGCGGCGGCAACTCGGGGTATGCTTCCCCTGAGCCTGCGCAAGGCGAGGTGTTTTCGATTGATGGATCAACGGCAAAATCCGCAATAACAGCAGACATTGATATGCCGCGGCCTTCCCCCCGGTTGCTATTGACCGACCTGTTTCAATCCGCCGTGCGCGCCGCCGATCCGGCCGCCTGCGTGCCACGCCACCTGCCGCCGCCGCCGAAGGGGCGCACCCTGGTGATCGGCGCCGGCAAGGCCGCCGCGGCCATGGCCCATGCCGTGGAGCGGCACTGGACCGGCGAGCTGTCCGGCCTGGTGGTGACGCGCTACGGCCACGGCGTGCCCTGCCGGCGCATCGAGGTGGTCGAGGCGGCGCATCCCGTGCCCGACGAGGCCGGCCGCGCCGCCGCCGCGCGCATCCTCGCCGTGGTGCAGGGACTGACTTCCGACGACCTCGTGCTGGTGCTGGTCTCCGGCGGCGGCTCGGCCCTGCTGGCCCTGCCCTTCGAGGGCATCTCGTTGGCCGACAAGCAGCAGGTGAACCGCGCCCTCCTGAAGAGCGGCGCCGGCATCGGCGAGATGAACTGCGTCAGGAAGCATCTCTCCGCCATCAAGGGCGGGCGTCTGGCCGCCGCGGCCTATCCGGCGCGGGTGCTGACGCTGGTGATTTCCGACGTGCCGGGCGACGATCCGGCGGTGGTGGCCTCCGGGCCCACCGTGCCGGACCCGACCACCTGTGCCGACGCCCTGGCGATCCTGGAGAAATACCGCATTGCCGTGCCGCCGACGGTGGAGGCCCTGCTCCGGTCGGGCCTCAGCGAAACGCCCAAGCCGGACGACCTGCGCTTCGCCCACTGCGAGACGCGCGTCATCGCCACGGCGCAGGGCTCGCTCGCCGCGGCGGCCGAGGCGGCGCGCGCGGCCGGCATCGAACCGCTCATCCTCGGCGACGCCATCGAGGGCGAGGCGCGCGAGGTGGCGAAGGCGCTGGCCGGCATGGCGAAATCCTGCGCCCTGCATGGCGTGCCGGCGCGCCCGCCCTGCGTGCTGCTCTCCGGCGGCGAGACGACGGTGACGGTGAAGGGGCAGGGGCGCGGCGGCCGCAACGCCGAGTTCCTGCTGGCGCTGGCGGTGGCGCTCGACGGCGCGGCGGGCATCCATGCCCTGGCCGGCGACACCGACGGCATCGACGGCACGGAGGATAATGCCGGTGCGGTCCTCACGGCCGATACGCTGGCACGTGCCCGCGCCGCGGGCATCGATGCCAAGGCGCGGCTGGCCGACAATGACGGCCACGGCTTCTTCGCCGCGCTGAATGACCTCGTCGTCACCGGGCCGACGCGCACCAACGTGAACGATTTCCGGGCGATTTTCATAGAGGGAAATTCGCGTTAACCCGCATGGCCGGCGGCCGGCGCAGACAGTACGATACGAGCTGGAGGAACCATGGGCTCACCCGAAGAATTCCGTCAACTGAGCGAGGCCGAGATTGCGCGCCTGATCGCCGGCCTGCGCCGCATCCTGGCGACTGACTCTTTGCTCGTCGCGCAGGAGGACCTCGTTCCCTATGAGTGCGACGGCCTCACCGCCTACCGCCAGCTGCCGCTGCTGGTGGCGCTGCCGACCACCGAGGACCAGGTCGTCGCCGTGCTGAAGCTCTGCCAGGAGCTGCGCGTGCCGCTGGTGGCGCGCGGCGCCGGCACCGGGCTCTCCGGCGGCGCCACGCCGGTGCAGCACGGCGTCGTGCTGTCGCTGGCGAAGTTCATGCGCATCCTCGACATTGACCCGGTGGCGCGCACGGCGCGCGTGCAGCCGGGCGTGCGCAACCTCGCCATCTCGGAAGCGGTGGCGCCCTGCAACCTCTACTACGCGCCGGACCCCTCCAGCCAGATCGCCTGCACCATCGGCGGCAACGTCGCCGAGAACTCCGGCGGCGTGCACTGCCTGAAGTACGGCCTGACGGTGCACAACGTGCTGCGTCTGCGCGTGGCGCTGATCGACGGCACGGTGGTGGAGATCGGCTCGGGCGCGCTGGATTCGCCCGGCTACGACCTGCTCGCCCTGATGATCGGTTCGGAAGGCATGCTCGGCATCGTGCTGGAGGCGACGGTGAAGCTGACGCCGAAGCCGCAACTGGCGCAGGTGGCGATGGCCTCCTTCGACGACGTGGTGAAGGCCGGCAACGCGGTAGCCGACATCATCGCCGCCGGCATCATCCCGGCCGGGCTGGAAATGATGGACAAGCCGGCTACCGCCGCCGTCGAGGACTACGTGCACGCCGGCTACGACCTCAACGCGGAAGCCATCCTGCTCGCCGAGTCCGACGGCACGCCGGAGGAGGTGGCCGAGGAGATTGCCGCCATGTGCGCCGTGCTGGAGAAGAGCGGCGCCACCGAGATCCGCGTCTCGCGGGACGAAGCCGAGCGGCTGAAGTTCTGGGCCGGGCGCAAGGCCGCCTTCCCGGCGGTCGGCCGCATCACGCCGGACTACCTGTGCATGGACGGCACCATCCCGCGCAAGCACCTGGCGCGCGTGCTGACGCGCATCGCCGAGCTGGCCGACGAATACGGCCTGCGCTGCGCCAACGTCTTCCATGCCGGCGACGGCAATCTTCATCCCCTCATCATGTTCGACGCCAACAAACCGGGCGAGGTCGAGCGCGCCACCGGCTACGGCGGCAAGATCCTCGAGTTGTCGGTCGAGGTCGGCGGCACCATCACCGGCGAGCACGGCGTCGGCATCGAGAAGGTCGGCCAGATGTGCGCGCAGTTCTCGAAGGAGGAGCTGGCGTCCTTCCACGGCGTCAAGGCGGCCTTCGACGAGCACACCCTGCTCAACCCGGGCAAGGCCGTGCCGACACCGCGGCGCTGCTCCGAATACCGATTGACCGGTTCCGCGAAATGACAGACATCACCGAACAGCTGCGCGAGCGCGTGCTCGCCGCGGCGGTGGACAAGACGCCGCTGCGCATCCGCGGCGGCGGCAGCAAGGATTTCTACGGCAATCCGCCGACGGGCGCGCTGCTCGACACGACCGCCCACGCCGGCCTCGTCGCCTACGAGCCGACCGAGCTGGTCGTCACCGTGCGCGCCGGCACGCGGCTGGCGGAACTGGAGGCGGCGCTGGCGGAGCAGGGCCAGATGCTCGCCTTCGAGCCTCCGCATTTCGGCGACGCCGCCACGGTGGGCGGTTGTGTTGCTTCGGGACTTTCCGGTCCGCGCCGCGCCACGGCCGGTTCGGTGCGCGACTTCGTCCTCGGCGTGAAGCTGCTCGACGGCAAGGGCGAGATCCTCAACTTCGGCGGCCAGGTCATGAAGAACGTCGCCGGCTACGACGTCTCGCGCCTGATGGCGGGCGCGCTGGGCACGCTGGGCCTGCTGCTGGAAGTTTCGCTCAAGGTGCTGCCGAAGCCGCCGGCGGAGGCGACGCTGCGCCTCGAACTGCCACAGGACAAGGCCATCGAGGCGATGAACCGCTGGGGCGGCCAGCCGCTGCCGCTTTCCGCCACCTGCTGGAACGACGGGTTGCTCACCGTGCGTCTGTCCGGCGCGCGCGCGGCAGTGGCGGCGGCGCGCGGGAAGATCGGCGGCGAAAGCATCGTCGACGCGGAAGGCTTCTGGCGCGGCGTGCGCGAGCAGCAGGACGATTTCTTTTCCGGAGAAGCCGCGCTGTGGCGCCTGTCGCTGCCGTCGAAGACGGCGCCGCTTGCCCTGCCGGGCGAGCCGCTCATCGAGTGGGGCGGCGCCTTGCGCTGGCTGACTTTCGACGGCCCGGCCGCGGCCGGGCGCGAAGCGGCGGCGCAGGCCGGCGGCCATGCCACGCTGTTCCGCGGCGGCGATAAAAGCGCGGGCGCCTTTCAGCCGCTGCCGGCGCCGCTGATGGCGATCCACCGGAACCTCAAGCGCAACTTCGATCCGCAGCGACTGTTCAATCCCGGCCGGCTGTATCCGGAACTCTGATGCAAACGAACCTCGCCGATTTCATCCGCGGCACGCCGGACGGCAACACGGCCGACGCCATCCTGCGCAAGTGCGTGCACTGCGGCTTCTGCACCGCCACCTGCCCGACCTACCAGCTGCTCGGCGACGAGCTCGACGGTCCGCGCGGCCGCATCTACCTGATGAAGCAGCTGCTCGAGGGCGCCGAGGTGACGGCGAAGACCCAGCGCCACCTCGACCGCTGCCTGACCTGCCGCTCCTGCGAGACGACCTGCCCCTCCGGTGTCGAATACCACCGCCTGGTCGACATCGGTCGCGCCGTGGTGGCGAAGCGCGTGACGCGCCCGCTCGGCACGCGCCTGCTGCGCCTGGCCCTGCGCGAATTCCTGCCGCGCGGCTGGCTGTTCGGGTCGGCATTCCGGCTCGGGCAATTCTTCCGCCCGCTGCTGCCGGCCTCGCTGAAGGCCAAGGTGCTGCCAAGGAAAAAGTCAGTCCCCGCAATACGGCGAGATCATCCGCGGCGGATGCTCATGCTCGCCGGCTGCGTGCAGCCCGCCATGTCGCCGAACATCAATGCAGCGACGGCGCGCGTGCTCGACCGCCTCGGCATCGCCACGGTCGAAGCCGCCGGGGCGGGCTGCTGCGGCGCCGTGCGCATGCACCTCGACGACCACGACGGCGCGCGCGACGACGCGCGGCGCAACATCGACGCCTGGTGGCCGCACATCGAGGCCGGCGCCGAGGCGATCGTCGTCACCGCCTCCGGCTGCGGCGCCCACGTGCTGGAGTATGCCCACCTGCTCGAGGGCGACCCGGCCTACGCCGCGAAGGCGGCGCGGGTGACGCTGCTCGCGCGCGACATCGCCGAGGTGCTGGCGGGCGAGCAGGGCGCGCTGGTCGCCCTGCTGCAAAAGTCAGTCCCGGCGGCACGGCGCAAGGTCGCTTTCCATTCCCCCTGTTCGCTGCAGCACGGCATGCGCGTGCGCGGCGCCGTGGAGTCCATCCTGCAGGCGGCCGGCTTCGAGTTGACGCCGGTGGCGGACGGCCACCTGTGCTGCGGCTCGGCCGGCACCTACTCGATCCTGCAGCCGGAGATTTCCCTGAAGCTGCGCGACAACAAGCTCGCCTGCCTTGCGGCCGGCGCGCCCGAGGCCATCGCCAGCGCCAACATCGGCTGCATCGCCCACCTGCAGGCCGGCACGCCCACGCCGGTTTCCCACTGGATAGAATTGCTGGAACGACAACTGGGAAGCTGAGATGGAGCTGAACGCGCAGGCGAAGAACTACGACGATCTCTTCAACACCTTCCACTGGAACGCACCGGCGCGCTTCAACATGGCGCAGGCCTGCTGCGGCCGCTGGGCGGAGGACCGCTCGCGCTTCGCCCTCTACTACGAGGACGAGGCCGGGCACACGGAGGCCTGGAGCTTCTGGGACATCCAGATGGCGGCCAACCGCCTCTCCAACGTGCTGCATGCGCTCGGCGTGCAGCGGCGCGACCGCGTCGCCATCGTCCTGCCGCAGCGGCCGGAGACCGGCATCGCGCACATCGCCTGCTACCAGATGGACGCCATCGCGCTGCCGCTGTCGCATCTCTTCGGCCCCGACGCACTGGAGTACCGGCTGGAGAACGCCGAGGCCTGCGTCGCCATCGTCGACGAGAGCACCCTGCCCAAGCTGTGGGCGGTGAAGGACAAGCTGCCGAATCTGCGCCACGTCATCGGCGTCGGAGAAGGGAAAAATGCGGCGAAGGAAACCGGCGTGCACGACTGGCACGCGCTGCTGTCGCGCGCCTCGCGCCGCTTCCAGTGCGTCGACACGTCCGCCGACGACCCGGCGCTGATCATCTACACCAGCGGCACGACGGGCAACCCGAAGGGTGCGTTGATGGCGCAGCGCACGCTGCTCGGCAACCTCTCCGGCTTCGCCTGCTCGCACGACTTCTTCCCGCAGCCGGGCGACATGTTCTGGTCGCCGGCCGACTGGGCGTGGACCGGCGGCCTCTTCGACGCGCTGCTGCCGACCTGGCACTACGGCATGCCGATCCTCGGCTACCGTGGCCGCTTCGACCCGGAGAAGGCCTTCTGGCTGATCGAGAAGTACGGTGTGAGGAACGCCTTCCTCTTCCCCACCGCGCTGAAGATGATGATGAAGGCGGTGCCGGAGCCGAAGGCGCGCTACGACGTCAACCTGCGCACCATCATGAGCGGCGGCGAGGCGGTCGGCGAGACGGTGTTCCGCTGGGCGCAGGCGCAGCTCGGCGTCAGCATCAACGAGATCTTCGGCCAGACCGAGATCAACTACGTCGTCGGCGGCTGCGCCGCGGCGTATCCGGCCAGGCCCGGCGCCATGGGGCGGCCCTATCCGGGGCACCGCGTGGCAGTGGTCGACGATGCGGGCAACGTGCTGCCGCCCGGCGAGGTGGGCGAAGTCTGCGTGCAGCGCACCTGCAACGGCGAGCCGGATCCGGTGTTCCTGCTCGAATACTGGAAGAACCCGCAGGCGACGGAAGAGAAATACATCGGCACGGGAGAATCGGCCTGGGGCCGCACCGGCGACCTGGCGAAGACGGACGAGGACGGCTACCTCTGGTACCAGGGCCGCGCCGACGACATGTTCAAGAGCGCCGGCTATCGCATCGGCCCCTCCGAGATCGAGAACTGCCTGGTCAAGCATCCGGCGGTGGCGAATGCCGCGGTGGTCGGCGCGCCCGACGAGACGCGCGGCACCATCGTCAAGGCCTTCATCGTGCTGCAGCCGGGCCGGCAGGCGTCAGGCGAACTGGAGGCCGAGCTGCAGGCCCACGTGCGGCAGTATCTCGCGCCCTACGAATACCCGAAGGCCATCGAGTTCATCGACAGCCTGCCGATGACCACCACCGGCAAGGTGCAGCGGCGCGTGCTGCGGCTGCGGGAAGAGGAAAAGCAGAAGGGCTGACGCCCACACAGGCTATTCGGCGTTTTTCACCAGCATCGTCCCCGTCGCCTCGGCCACCAACTCGCCGTCCTGGTTGGTGCAGGCGGCCTTCATGGCGACGATGCCGCCGTCGTGCTTCGGCTTCGGCGTGAGGCCGGTGATCTCCCAGACCGTGGTCAGCGTGTCGCCGGCGCGCACCGGCTTGAGGAACTTGCAGGCGTGCTCCAGGTAGGCGATCGCGGTGCCGTGGAAGACCATGCCGTAGGAGGCGGCGATGAGGGAACTGGTGAGGTAGCCGTGGGCGATGCGGCCGCCATGGCGCGATGCCTTGGCGAAGGGTTCGTCGACATGCAGCCGGTTGAAGTCGCCGAACAGCCCGGCGCCCATCACGATGTGCGTTTCCGTCATGGTCATGGCGCTCTCGAAGCGCTCGCCGACCCTGACCTGGTTGAATCCCCTGCGCGGATAAAGCATTCATGTCTCCTGGCATCGGCTGCGCGGCAGCGACCATTGCATGATAAAGTCAAACCGACGGATTGTTGAAGATACCCACCCATGGCCCTCAGCGTAGAAACCTGTTCCGCCCAGCATATCGGCGACCGCAAGGAACAGCAGGATCGCATCGCACTGTTTCCCCACACCACCCGGCGCGGGATGCTCATGGCCGTGCTGGCCGACGGCATGGGCGGGCACAGCGGCGGCGCCATGGCCGCCGAACAGGTGGTGCTCAAGGCGCGGCAGAATTTCGAGGAATTCGCGCCGGGCGACGAGACGCCCGAGGTGCTTCTGCGCGCGATCATCGAGGAAGCCCATGTCGTCACCAAGCTGACGCGCTTCACCAGCGAGCAGGATCCGCACACCACCGCCTGCGTGCTGTTGTTCCAGGCCGGCCGGGTCGATTGGGCGCATTGCGGCGACTCGCGCATCTACCATTTCCGCGGCGACAAGCTGGTCAGCCGCAGCTTCGACCACTCCTATGTGAACGAGATGGTGAAGCAGGGCTTCCTCACACCCGAGCAGGCGGAGCAGCATCCGCAGAAAAACGTCCTGCTCGGCTGCCTCGGTTCCGAGCGCGAGCCGACGATCGACCTCGGCGGCACATCGCCGCTGGCCGATGGCGACACCTTCCTGCTCTGTTCCGACGGTCTCTGGGCCTACTTTTCGGATGCCGAGCTGGGCGGCGTGCTGGCCGCCCATCCGCCCCGCGCGGCGGCGGAG
>Ga0209476_10001622_pt1 | contig 15099 bp, 12 predicted proteins | sample KloWWTrecipitate_FD_187179 | JGI IMG/M metagenome (GOLD analysis project Ga0209476, IMG submission 187179) | Active sludge microbial communities from Klosterneuburg, Austria, studying microevolution and ecology of nitrifiers - Klosterneuburg... | ecosystem: Engineered > WWTP > Aerobic digester... | reverse complement strand
TGCCGACGAACCTGCGCGTTTTCCTTGACTCGCCGATGGCGATTTCGGCAACCGAGATCTTCCGCCGCCATCCGGAATGCTTCGACCTCGATTTCATCGCCGAGCTTGAGCACGGCGATCCGTTCGACATGCCGGGCCTGCATTTCACCCGCGACACCAGCGAATCGATGGCGATCAATTCAATCGAGAGTGGCGCGGTGATTCTTGCCGGTTCCGGCATGTGCAACGGCGGCCGCGTGCGCCACCACCTCAAGCACAACCTGTGGCGCGAGCGCAGCAGTGTGGTTTTCGTCGGCTATGCCGCCGAGGGCACGCTGGCGCGGCGCATCGTCGATGGCGCAAGCACGGTGCAGATCTTCAACAATGACATTCCGGTGCGCGCGCAGGTGTGGACGATCAATGGCTTTTCCGCGCACGCCGATCAACCGGCCCTGCTCGACTGGCTTGGTGCGGCGCAGCGGCGGCGCATATTTCTCGTCCATGGCGAGTACGAGCGCGGCATGCGCAAGTTCCAGGAGGTGCTTGAGGCGCGTGGATTCGACTGCCACCTGCCTGGCATGGGTGAATCGATCAAGATCGATTGAGGCGCGGCCCGTCGTCGGTGGCTTGCGCTCGACGCCAGTGCCTCAATCGAGGCCTGGCGGCGTTCCGCCATGGAACGAGGCAAGCACGCCGACGATTTCCTCGGCGCTGTCCACGCGCGTGAACAGGCCGGCATCGTCCGCGCTGATGTAGCCTTCCGCGACCAGGTAATCAAAGTCGATCACGCGCCGCCAGAACTCGTTGCCAATCAGCACGATCGGGATGCGCGGCATCTTGCCGGATTGCACGAGGGTCAGCACCTCGAACAATTCATCGAGCGTGCCGAAGCCGCCAGGAAATGCGACCAACCCGCGCGCACGCATGAGGAAGTGCATCTTGCGCAAGGCAAAATAGTGGAAACGAAAGGCCAGCTCGGGCGTGATGTAGGGATTTGGCCGCTGCTCGCGTGGCAGGATGATGTTGAGGCCGATCGAGCGCGCGCCGGCTTCGTGGGCACCACGATTGGCCGCCTCCATGATGCCCGGGCCGCCACCGGTGACGACGACGAAATCACGCCGTCCGGCCTGCTGGAAGCGGGTCGAGACGAGTTGGCTGAAGCGCCGGGCCTCTTCGTAGTAATGCGAGAGGTCAAGCTGGTGGCGGGCCGCAGCCAGCCGCGCGGCGTGTGCGGCGGCATCGGCCGGGCCGGCAGATGTCTGCGCCGTGGCCTCGTCCAGCGCGACCCGTGCCTGCGCCTCGGAAACCACCCGCGCGCTGCCGAAGACGACCACGGTCGAGGCAATGCCCTGTTCGCGCAGGACATGCTCGGGCTTCAGCAACTCCAGTTGCAGGCGCAGGGGACGCAGGTCGTCGCTGGCGAGAAACTCGGCATCGTCCTGCGGCAATCGATAGGCTGTGCCTCGCATGATTGCCTGTTGCATCGCTTCGAGCTGGGCCGGATCAGTGGGATCAGTCATGCCGTGCATCATGCCGCAGCGGTGCGCTTGCGCAACAGGCGCTGGCGGCCAATGCCGGCAATGCCGAGCCAGACCACGCTGCGCAGCGTCATCGCGACCAGGGTGCGCGGCTCCCAGGCCGCACCCGTGCCGATGTGGACGAGGAATGCGGCAAACACCAGCATGGTGGCGAGGGCAATGGCGATGGCCAGGCGCGCGGCCCAGCGTTGCCGCCACCACATGCCCGTACCGGCAAGGACATAGGCGAAGCCGGCGAAGAAATTGAACCAGAGCACGAACGGCACGTAATTTCCCGCGGCGCTGCGTGCGGCCTCGCCGCCAAACAGCACCGTGCCGCCTGCCTTGATGGTGAGCAGGCCGAAGATGATGGCGATGACGGAAATGCCGGCGAGCCAGCGGTCGCGGCTGTGCTGCGTGTTCATGTCGATGCTCCGTGGTCGATGGCGCGGCCTTCGCCGGCTTCTTCGTGGGTGACGCCTTCGCGGATGTGGTAGATGCGCTTGAAGGTGGGGATGATCTTTTCATCATGGGTGACGACGATGATCGCGGTGGCGTACTTGCGCGCCATGTCATTGAGGATGCGCACCACCGCCATCGCCCGTGCGCTGTCCAGCGGCGCGGTCGGTTCATCGGCGAGGATCACCGGCGGCTGGTTGACCAGTCCGCGCGCGATCGACACGCGCTGCTGTTCGCCGCCGGACAATTCCGCGGGCATGGCCTGGGCGCGATGCTGCACGTCCAGCGCGGTCAGCAGTTCCAGCGCCCTGGCGCGGGCGGCGGCATTCGGCACGCCGGCCAGCATCGGCAACAAGGCGACGTTGTCGGTCGCATCGAGGAACGGGATCAGGTAGGGCGCCTGGAAGACGAAGCCGATCTTGTCGCGGCGCAAGGCGCGCAGGTCGCGCACCATCCAGCCGTTGTCGTAGATCACCTCGTCGCCAAGGATCATGCGTCCGGCCGTGGGGTCGATGACCGCGCCGAGGCATTTGAGCAGGGTGCTCTTGCCCGAGCCCGACGGCCCAATGAGGCCGACCACCTCGCCGGCGTCGACATGCAGGTTGACGTCCTTCAGCGCATGCACGGCGGTGGCGCCTTCGCCGTAGCGCTTGCTCAAGCCCTCGATGCGGATGCCGCGCTTGTGCATGGGCTCAGCCGATGGCTTCGGCCGGATCCACCTTGAGCGCCATGCGGATGGCGACCACGCTGGCCAGCATGCAGATGGCGAGCACGGCGAAGAACCCGGCGATCGAATCGAGCGGGATCAACAGCACGTACTTGGGAAAGATCGGCGCGGCGAAGGTGGCAGTGATCTTGCCGACAACGAAGCCGATGACGCCGAGCACCAGCGCCTGTTGCATGATCATCGCGGCAATCGTGCGATTGCGCGTGCCGATCAACTTGAGCACGGCGATCTCGCGGATCTTGTCCATGGTCAGCGAGTAGATGATGAAGGCGACGATGGCCGCGCTGACCACGGCGAGGATGACCAGGAACATGCCGATCTGGCGTGCCGAGGTGGCGATCAGCTTGCCGACGAGGATGCCTTCCATCTGCGTGCGCGTGTACGCCGTGACGCGCTGCCAGCGGCGGATCGAGGCCGCCACCTCATCGGCCGCATAGCCGGGCTTGACCGTGACCAGCACGGCATTGACATACGGGTTGCTGCTTTGCGCGGCAATCACCGAATCCAGCAGGCCGGGCAGCGCGGGGCGATTGAAGGCGGGATTCTCCGCCGTGCGCCGGCGGCCTTGCAGGATGGCCTCGTTGTCCTTCAGGAACTGCGCCTGCTGGGCATCTTTCAGCGGGATGAAGATCATCGGGTCGCCACTCGAGGACACCATGCGCCGGGTCAGTCCCACCACGCTGTATGCATGGCGACGGATGCGGATGTGATCGCCGATGCGGAAACCGCTGGCGATATCGGCCACCGCCTCGTAGTGGCTGCGGCTGATCGGGCGACCACGGACCAGGTAGGGCGGCCAGCCCGGCGTGCCGATCGCCCCTGGCGCGACACCGACCACCATCGCGCGGACTTCGGCATCGCCCTTGCGCACCTGCATGGTCAGGTAGGTCACATTCGCCGCCATGGCGACACCGGGCGTGATCCGCATGCTGCGGTAAAGATCATCAGGCACGCTGGAGGCTTCGGCGTAAGGGCCAAGTGTGTCTTTCTGCACAATCCACAGATCCGCGCCGCTGTTGTCGAGCAGGGCCTTGCCGTCATCGACCATGCCGCGATAGACGCCGGCCATGGTCAGGGTGACGCCGATGAGCAGGCCGAGGCCGATGCCGGTGAAGAGGAACTTGCCCCAGGCATGCAGGATGTCGCGCCCGGCCAGGCTGATCATCGGGCGACGCCGGCGATGCGTTCAACCACATGGATGCGGCTGTTGGCAGTGACCGCCTGTTCGCTGAAGACGAGGATGCGCTGGCCGGTGCCGAGGCCGTCCAGCACCTGCGCATGGCCTTCAAGATCGTGCAGGCCCGGGCGCACGGCCTGGAAGCGGAGGCGCTTGCCCTCGATCAGCCAGACGCCGATCTGTCCATCCACCTGGCGCAAGGCCGCCGTTGGCACCACCAGGCTGGGTGGCAGGGCAGGCAGGCTCAGGCTGACCTCGGCGAGCTCGCCGAGCGGTGGCAATGGCGTGGATTGCGCGGGGAAGCTGATCTTCGCCAGGGTCTCCTCGGTCACCGCATCGGCCAGCGGCTCGACGCGGATCACCGTGCCGGCCAGCGCATCGTCGCGGCGCGAGCGCAAGCGGATCTCGGCTGCCAGGCCGGCGGCAAGCCCGGCTGCGCTGAACTGATCAAATCGTGCATTGATCCACAGGCTTTGCGGATCGATCAATTCAATCACCGCCTGGCCGGCGACCACCGTGGTTCCAGGCTCGGCATCGCGGGCAGCGACCAGGGCATCGACCGGTGCCAGCAAGCGCAGGCTTTCGCGTTGCGCCAGCACCGCTTGATTGTCGGCACGCGCACGGGCCAGGTCCTGGCGCGCGGCGGCGACCCCGGCATCGGCGATCTGCTGCTCCTGTTCGCGGGCGGCGGCGGCTTCCTCGCTGACCGCGTGGATCTGCAGCAGGCTGCGGTAGCGCGTGGCCTGGGCGCGCGCATAGGTCTGCCGTGCGCCGGCCTCGCGCACGGCGGCATCGGCGTGCTGGATCATCGCCTCCTGCACGCGCAGGCGATCATCCAGGTCGACCGGCTCCATCTCGCCAAGAACCTGTCCGGCCCGCACCCGATCGCCAACCTGCACGTGCAACTGCTTGACGCGCCCGGCCGTGGTCGGCCCAATCCGGTAGACATGGCGCGCCTCGACATTGCCGATGCCGAACAGGGCAGGGTTGATCGAGCGCAACTCGACCGTGCCGGCAACCACGGCAACCGGTGCCAGCGGCCCGGAGCGCACGACCACATGGACGAACACGATGAGCAAGGGCAGCAGCGCCGCCAGCAGGGTGACGCTGCGCCGGCTCAGGCGAGGCCGCTTCATGGGCGTGCGCCGATGCCACGGCTGTAGATTGCATAGACCTTGGGCGCTTCCTCGCGGATGCGCGCCATGTCACCAACCAGCAGCGACTGCATGACCAGTCCCTGGATGGTGCCGATGAACAGGGTCGCCGCTGCGCCGGAATCCAGATCGGCCTGCAGCTCAGCGCAGGCCTTGCCGGCCTCGAGGGTTTGCTGCAGGCGTTGCGCATAGCGCTGGATCAGCGATTGCACGATGCGCTTGGGCACCGTGGAGTCGGCCTTTTGCAGTTCGCCGAAGAGCATGCGCGGCACGCCGGGATGTTCGGCGACGAAGTCAATGTGGCCAAGGAACATGGCGCGCAGCTTGTCGCTTGGCGAGTCAAGGTCGCGCGCGGCACGCTCAACCCGATCCAGCAGGCTCTCCGCCACCCATTCCATCACCGACTGCCAGATCGCCTGCTTGGTCGGGAAATGCCGGAACAGCGCGCCCTCGGTCAGGCCCATGTGCCTGGCGATGGCCAGCGTGGTGATTTCACCGGGATTGCGCGTGCCAGCCAGTTCCACCACGGCTTCCACGGTATGCGCACGGCGTTCGTCGGCAGGCAGGTTGCGGGGTCGATTGCTCATGTCAGGCAGAAGATAGCGAGTGCTCACTATCTTACACGGACTTTCCGCAGTTGCAAGCCTGCGAACGCGCCTGCGCGACAATCACGACCGCAAGCGGGAGGGGTTGCCCTTGTCCGCCAGCGCTTTGGTTGCGTGGCACCTCAAGCCCTTGCGCTGCCGGCGTGCTCGGCATGTCCCGGCGCGGTGCCCGCCGGTGCCCCGCCGACCAGGGATATTTCGCGGAAGCCCTCGCCATCGTGCAGCACGAACAAGGCATCCATGCCGCGTTGCCGTGCCAGCTCGATGCCGGCGTTTTCGCCGAGGACCAGCAAGGCCGTCGCCCAGGCATCGGCCAGCATGGCGCTGCTGGCGACGACGCTGACGGCTGCCAGACGATTGTCCGCAGGCGCGCGCTGAATGCCGTTCATCGTGTGTGCGCGAGTGCGGCCCTCGTGCTCGACCCAGTGGCGATAATCACCGGAGGTTGCAATGGCCGCATCGTCGAGTTCCATCACGCCCATGACCTCGCGCAGGTGGCGCACCGGTCTTTCAATGGCGATGGCCCACGGCTGTCCGCCCGGCTTGCTGCCGCGGGCGCGCATTTCGCCGTCGATGCCGACCAGGTAGTCGGTGATGCCAAGGCGGTCGAGGCAGCGCGCCAGTTCATCGACGCCGTAACCCTTGGCGATGCCGGAGAGATCAAGGGACAGGGCGACCCGCTTGCGTACGCGACCGTGCTCGCGGTCGAGGTCAAGGAAGTCACTTGCCGGCCGATGCGCCTGGCTGGCCAGGGTCTTGATCCGCGCTTCGTCGATCTGCCCGTTGGCGGGGCCGAAACCCCAGGCCGTGACCAGATCACCGACACCGATATCGAATGCGCCCTGCGATTCCCGGCTGACCCGCATGGCGGCCTCGAGGACATCGAACAAGGCATGCGGGACGCGCAGCCATGCATCAACGGGCGCGCTGTTCAGGCGATTGAGATCGGAGTCCGCCTTCCAGCTCGACATCTGCCTGTCCACCGCATCCACCGCGGCAGACAGGCGCGCAGCGATTGCCGCTTCATCCACAGCGGCGGCGGTATAAAAGACGGCGCTGTAGCGGCTGCCCATGGTCGGGCCATGCAGGCGGTAGCGCTGCCCGGTGCCGGCTGGCGCCTCAGGCGGATCCAAATACGTCTTCACGATAGCGCCCTTGCAGTTTGAGAGTCTGCACATCGAGGTTGAGCGGGGAGAGGATTCCATCCACGGCATGCATGATGCCGGTGGCCATGGCGCGGCTGCCGCAGACGAGGATCTGCGCGCCGTTCTCGATCAGGCGACGAATCTGCGAGGCATGGTCGAGGATGCGATCCTGCACGTAACCGCCTTCCTTGACGCGGGAAAAGACCGCATGCAGTTGGGTCAGGCGGCGATCGGCCAGGTATTCACCGAGTTCCGGTTCATAGAGGAAATCGGAAGCCGGGTCGCGGCCGCCCCAGTACAGGTACATCGGGTACTTGTCCGTGTTGTTGCGGATGAACCCGGCCAACGGGCCAATGCCGGCACCGGCACCGATGAGGATGACCGGCGCCTTGCCGGATGCCGGGCGGAAATGCGGATTGGCCTGGATGAAGGCGGCAATGTGCTGGCCAGGCTGCAGCTCATGCAGCATCCCCGAGCACAGGCCGCCGGGATGCTTGCGCACGCAGATTTCCAGGAAATCGTTTTTCGAGCCGCTGGCCAGCGAATAAAAGCGCGGCTGCGGGCTGCCCGGCGGCACGACTGCCAGCAGATCGCCGGCCTCGAAACGAGGCAGGCCATGCAAGCCCATGCGCCGCGCCAAGCGACCGATGCGCCCCCGCGGTGCGGGGGCGGCAAAACGCAGGATGCTGGTGGGTGCCTGCACCTGCGCGCCGTAGTCGATGCGGCTGATCAATTCCAGGGCGCGGGTTCGCGCATGCCTGGGTGTATGGGAAAGCTCCAGCGCGTGACCGAACAACGCGCCGACGCTGTTCCCCCAGCGCGAAAATTCCTGCGTCGACTGGCGGTCGATGGTGTCCAGATCGAGGGCTTGCGGCCAACCGCATGCAAGCAGGGCTTGCTGCGTATCGTGGGCAAATTGGCAGAATTTCGGAAACTGGCGATCACCAAAGCCGAGCACCGCGAACGCCGGTCGATGGCGGCCGGAATAGCGCTGCAGGCGGGCGAGGAACTGCCTGGCCGAGGCGGGTGCGTCGCCATCGGCATAGGTCGAGGTCAGGATGAACAAATGGCGCGCCTGTCGATACTGCGTCGCCATCTGGTTCATCGCCGCCGTGTGCACGCGCAGGCCATTCGCGCGCAAGGCATCGTGCAAGGCTTTCGCAAAACCCCAGGTGCTGTTGCCCTCGCTGCCCACGAGGATGACGACATCGGCCGCTTGCGCTCCGGCGTTGGCGGCAAGGCGCGGCCGCGAGCGGTAACGTTGCCACCATATCAGCACGCCGGTGCCGCCCATCAGCGGCACGCTCAGCGCGCTGAGGCCAAGCAGCAAGCCCAGCCACCACAAGCCCTCGCCGGTGTGCAGGCGATAGATCAGTTCATGGGCTCTTTGCGTGCCGTTGTGCGCGCGCCAGGAGAGCAGGGCACCGCGCACCTGGTCGACATAGCCGTCACCGAGCGCGGTGCTCAGGGAATAGAAATCCCCGGGGTTTTGCGGATCGGGATAGACCAGTTCGCGCAGGTCGTGCAGATCGACGGCTTGCAAGGCCGGCAAGGAAGCAACGGGCGCGACCGCGCCACTCGCCGCCAGGGTCGGGAAATCCGGCTCGTCCTGCGCGCCGTCGGAGAGGAAACCAAACGTCGCCGCCGACATGTACATCCCGGTCACCGCCGACAGCAGCAGTCCAACGACCGCGACGCGCCCCAGCTGCGCATGCCAACGCTGGCTGACAGTGCCACGCGGGGGACGCGCCAGTTGCCGCCAGCCGCCGGCTCGGCGGACCAGCAAGGCCATGCCGGAAAGGCACAGCAGCAGCATCGCCACGGCCCCGAAACCGGCCACGGCCCTGCCGGGTGTATCGGCGAGGAACGAGCGATGCAGGTTCTTCACCCAGCGCGTGAAGGCGGAAGGCGCATAGGGGCCGACGCCTTGTCCGCTCAGCGGATCGACGCGATCCGCACCGGCCACGCCATCCTGGCTGTAGTAGACGATGACCGAGCCGGAGGCCGAGCGCTGGATCTGTTCCACGCCCGGATAATGCCGCGCCACCCGTTCGGCCAGCGCCGCCGCGCTGACCTGGCCGCGGTCGGGCACGCTGGCCTGCAGCCGCTCGAGCGCCGGATTGACCGACAGGGTGGCGCCGCTGAGGGCCAGCACGGCCAGCAGCAGGGCCGTCAGCAAGGCGGGAAGGGAATGCGTCCGGCGCAGCATGATTGGCGTGTCCTCCGTCTCTGGGTGGTTACATGTCGTAGGTGAGTGACTGCACGTAACCGCGTCCGCTCGCCGGCTTGCCGGCACCCGCCGCGGTCAGTGGCGTGCGCACATCGGCGGCATTGTCACGACCGTCTTCCACCGCGGAGTCCACGCGGATCTCGTAGCCCGCATCGATCAGGGCGTCGGCGAGGTCGACGGTGACTTTCAAGCTCCGTCCGCTGCCCACGCTGGCGCCACTGACGCCGTCAAACTCGGCGCGGTTCATGCCGCTGCCGCGTGCCCAGTCGCGCAGGTGCTTGTAGTACTTGGCCTTGCGCCCCGATACCCAGAGCGTCTTCTGGTAATGGCCCGCGGCATCGGTGACGTAGATCGCCAGGTAGGCACCGTCGCCGCTGTAATTCTTCATTTGCGCGGTCAAGGTCAGCGGCCTTGCCTGGGCCAGGCCGGGCAGGGCGATGATTCCTGCCAGGCAGAGTGAAAGCGCGGTTTTGTTCATGCTCATTCTCCAGCGGGATTCGTGGTGGCCGAGGGTTCGGCGGATGGCTGCTGCGCATCCCGGTCGAGGTAATCGGCAGCATCGCCGCCGTGGTCGAAGCGGATTTCAAGGGTGCGGATGCGCAATGAAGCCGGTGCGTACTTGGCCTTGAAGGCATTGCCGATCGTGTCGACGCCGCGGACCTCGTAGCAGCCATCGTCGACCTTGATGCGCTGCACGGTCCAGCCATGCTGTTCGAGTTGCGTGCGCAATGCCTCGCGCGGCTGCCAGTCGGCCACCGGGTCACTGCAGTCGGCGGAAGCCAGCGCGCTGCCGCTGAAAACGAGGCCGGCAAGGGCGGTGCCGAGGGGCTTGAAGGATTTCATTGGCGGGGTCTCCGGGAGGGGTGTGCGGCGGACTCTAGCGGCACATGCTGATGGCAACCTTAAGGCCGGGTGCGTTTGCGCATAGACTGGCGAAGCGCCATGCCGTGTGGCGTCCGCGATCCTGCCCAGGGGAGGCCATGCGCGTACTCTTGGTTGAAGACAGCGCTGATCTGGGTCAGGCAGTGCGCGAACAGATTGCCGAGGACGGGCATGCCGTGGATTGGGTGCAGCGCCTCGAGCACGCCGCGCTCAGCGTCAGGTCGACGGCGTATGACCTGATCCTGCTCGACTTGATGCTGCCGGATGGCGGTGGCATCGATTTCCTGCGCAAGCGCCGCGCTGCCGGCGACGCCACGCCCGTCATCATCCTCACCGCCAGGGATCAGCTCTCCGATCGCATCGCCGGACTGAATGCCGGCGCGGATGATTACCTGGTGAAACCCTTCGACCTGTCCGAATTGTCGGCCCGGGTCGCCGCCGTCGCGCGCCGCTACAGCGGCAATCCGAATCCACAAATAGAGCTTGGCGGATTGCGCATCGACCTGTCGCATCGAACCATCCAGCGCGGCGCCGCCATGATCGACCTCACCGCCCGTGAATGGGCCTTGTTTGAAACCTTCCTGCAGCGTCCCGGAGCGTTGTTCTCGAAAGCGCAACTCGAAGAGCGCCTCTACGAGTTTGGCGCGGAGATCGAGAGCAACACGATCGAGGTGCACATCAGCCACCTGCGCAAGAAGCTGGGATTCCAGGTCGTGGAAACGGTGCGCGGCGTGGGTTACCGGCTGGGCACGGCATGAAGACGCCGCAAAGCCTGCAAAGACAACTTGTTTACGGTCTCACGCTGGGGTTGGTGATGTTCTGGCTGCTGGCCGCGCTGGTGTCCGCGCTGGTCGTGCGCCAGCGGCTCGACCAGACTTTCGACAACGCCATGCTGGAAGCCGCGCAACGCATCCTGCCACTGGCTGTTCTGGATATTCTCGATCGCGAGGAGACGATCCTGCCGCAGCGGGTGGCGCCGCTGACCACGCAGCAGAAAGGCTTTTCCTACGTGGTGCGTGACAGCCGGGGCAATATCCTTTTGCAGTCCTTCAGCGCCGACCCGGCCGTGTTCGGCCCACTCGCGCTGAGCGGCTTCGCCAGCACCGCGACGCATCGCCTGTATGGCACCAGTGCCCTGCGTGAAACCCTGTTCCTGCAGATCGCCGAACCGCTTGCCTATCGGCAAACGGCAGCCCGCGATGCGAGCGTCGCCTTGTTGCTGCCGCTGTTGTTCCTGATACCGGCCAGCCTGTTCGGCATCTGGCTGTTCGTGCGTTTCAGCCTGCGCAGCCTGCGCGGCTATGGCCTGGCGATCGAGGCGCGCGGCGTCGGCAACCTGTCGCCGATCCATGGCGGCAGGCTTCCTGCGGAGATCAGGCCCATCGCCGATGCCGTCAATCACCTGCTCGAACGCCTGCGTCGCGCGCTGGAAAGCGAACGCAGGTTTGCCGCCAACAGCGCGCATGAATTGCGCACGCCCCTGGCGGCAACCCTCGCCCAGGTTCAGCGCTTGCGCCACGATGCGCCGGCAGGGCCGTTGCAGGCACGCGCCGTGCAGATCGAGGCCTCGCTCAAGGAGCTCTCGCGACTGGCGGAAAAGCTGATGCAACTGGCCAAGGCGGAAGGCGGCGGCGTGTTGGCGGAAGTCCCGCAGGACCTGGCCATGCTGCTCGCGCATGTCGTGGCGGATTTGCAGCGAACGACCGATGTGCCGATCGAAGCGAGCCTGCCAGCGCCAGGCTCGGTATTTTCCCTGATCGACGCCGACGCCTTTGCCATCCTGGCGCGCAACCTGATCGAGAACGCGTGCAAGCACGGCGCCCAGGATCACGCTGTCGAAGTCACCTTGTCGGCGTCCGCGCGCCTGCGCGTGGTCAATGCGGGCAGCATCGTGGCGGCCGCCGAGCTGGCGCAGCTGCGCGGCCACTTCGTGCGCGCGGGCAGCCGCGCCGAGGGCTTTGGCCTCGGTCTGGCAATTGTCTCGACCATTGCCAACGGCGTCGGCGCCGAGTTGCAGCTGGCCTCACCCGCCAGCGGCAGGGCGGACGGGTTCGAGGCCGTGGTGCAATTTGTTCCCGCAGCGCCGCGATGATCCATCCGCCCGTCGCCGGCGCGCTGCGCGGCGATCTTGCGGTGATGGCGACCCCATGCTTGCCGAGGCTGGCGCTCAGGCTGCGGGTGCTGCCTTCGCCGCGCGGCCTTGGTGATCGAGCCAGGCGTAATAAAGCAGCGGAATGACCAGCAGGGTCAGTGCGGTGGAGACGAGGATGCCGAAGATCAGCGATACCGCGAGCCCCTGGAAGATCGGATCATCGATGATGAAGAATCCGCCGACCATGGCCGCAACGCCGGTCAGCGCGATCGGCTTGGCGCGTACCGCGGCGGCATCGATGACGGCGTGGCGCAAGGCCTGGCCGCTGGCGACCTGCTGGTTGATGAAATCGATCAGCAGGATCGAGTTGCGCACGATGATGCCGGCCAGCGCGATCATGCCGATCATCGAGGTGGCCGTGTATTGCGCGCCGACCAGGGCATGCCCGGGCATCACGCCGATCACGGTCAGCGGGATCGGCGCCATGATGATCAGCGGCACGACATAGCTGCGGAACTGGCCGACGACGAGCAGGTAGATCAGCACCAGGCCGACTGAATAGGCCAGGCCCATGTCGCGGAACGTCTCGTAGGTGATCTGCCATTCGCCATCCCACTTCACCGCCGCCGTGGTGGTGTCGGTGGGCGGGTCGATGAAGGTCTGGCCGATCCCGGCCGTGCCATCGTCGCCGTCAGCAAGTTTGCCGACCAGTGAAAACATTCCATACAGCGGGCTGTCGGTCTCCCCGGCATCGTCGCCGGTGACCGTCGCGTAAGGCAGCAGGTCCTTGTGCAGGATGGCCTTTTCCCAGTTTGCCTGGCGCACCTCGACGACTTCCGAAAGCGGCACCAGCGAGCCGTTCGCCGCGCGCACGCGCACGGCCAGCAACTGGTCGATCGCCGCCTGGTCGCCGGCCGGCAGGCGCAGGCGCACGGGCACCGCGTAGCGGGCGTGGCCATCCATCAGGTAGGTGGCATCGTCACCGGACAGCGCCATGCGCAGGACCTGGGCGATGCTGGCCTGATCGAGGCCAAGTCGGGCGGCGCGCACGCGATCGACGACGATGATCTCGCGCGCCGCGTCGGCCTCGACGCTGGTGTCGATGTCGACAATGTCGGGCTCGGCGCGGAATTTCCGCTCCAGTGCCAGTGCGGTCTTGCGCACGCTGTCGTAATCCGGGCCATAGACCTCGGCGACGATGGGCGCGAGCACCGGCGGGCCGGGCGGCACTTCGACCAGTTTCACCGATGCCCCGTACGCCTTGCCGATCGCGGTCAGTTGCGGACGCACGGCCAGCGCGATGGCATGGCTTTGCCGGTGTCGCTCGTGCTTGTCGACCAGGTTGACCTGCAGGTCGCCGACCAGTGGCCCGCTGCGCAGGTAGTACTGGCGCACCAGGCCATTGAAGGTGATCGGTCCGGCGCTGCCGGCGTAGCCCTGCCAGTTGCGCACTTCAGCGACATCGGCGAGGCTGTCGGCGAGCTTGCCGAGCAGCTCGTTGGTGCGTTCGAGCGTGCTGCCTTCCGGCATGTCGACGACGACCTGGAATTCCGATTTGTTGTCGAGCGGCAGCATCTTCAGGATGACCGCCTGGATCACCACCAGGCCAACCGCGGCCATGACCAGCACGCCCATCGCCGCAAACAGCAGGCGCCGCCGCCGCGGTGCCCGATCCGCTTCGAGGAACGGCGTCATGAGCTTGTGCGAGACGCGGTTGAGCCAGCCGCCGCGCGCGTCCTCGCCTGCAGCCGCGTGATCGGCTGCCGGCGCGTGGCGGGCGAACAGGCGCAATGCGAGCCAGGGCGTGACGACGAGGGCGACCGCCAGCGACAGCAGCATGCCGACCGAGGCATTGATCGGGATCGGCCGCATGTACGGCCCCATCAAGCCAGAGACGAAGGCCATCGGCAGCAGCGCGGCAATCACCGTGAAGGTGGCGAGGATGGTCGGCCCGCCCACTTCGCTGACCGCCGCCGGGATGACCTCGCGCAGGCGCGTTGCGCCGAGGCGCTGGTGGCGGTGGATGTTCTCGACGACGACGATGGCATCGTCGACGAGGATGCCGATGGAGAAGATCAGCGCAAACAGGGAGACGCGATTGATGGTGAAACCCATCGCCCAGGAGGCGAACAAGGTCAGCATGAGGGTGATGATGACGGCGGTGCCGACCACCACCGCTTCGCGCCAGCCGAGCGTGAACAGCACCAGCAGGATCACCGACAGCGTCGCGAACATGAGCTTCTGGATCAGCTTGTTGGCCTTGTCGCTGGCGGTCTGGCCATAGTCGCGCGTGGTTGAAAACTGTACATTGGCAGGAATCACGATGCCGCTCAGCGCTTGCAGGCGCGAGGCCACGGCGGTGGTGATGTCGGCGGCGTTGCTGCCGGGCTTCTTGGCGATGGCCAGGGTCACGGCGGGGGCGTTGCCGCTGGCCGGCCCGGCCTTGCCGGCGGGCGCGCCGTACCAGACATAGCTGCCCGGCAGGTCGGCACCGCGGCGGATCTGCGCGACATCCGAGAGGAATACCGGCTGGCCCTTGTTGAGGCCGATGACCAACGCGGCGACATCGGCGGCATTGGCGAGGAAGCTGCCCGCCGTCACCGGCACGCTGCGGTCCTCGACGATGCGCACGCCGGCCTGGCTCACCGTGTTGGCCGCGCGCAGGGCGCCGGAAAGATCCTGGATCGAAAGTCCGTAGGCGGCCAGCCGCGGCGCATCGAGATCGACGATCACGGCGTGCTCGGGTGCGCCGATCGTGTAGACATTGCGCGTGCCCGGGATCTGCTTGAGTTCGGTTTCAAGCGTGTGGGCGATTTCGCCAAGCGTGGTTGGATTGTGCTCGGGCGCATCGCTCCACAAGGTCACCGCCATGACCGGCACATCGTCGATACCCATCGGCCGGATCAGCGGCTGGCCGACGCCGAGTCCGGGCGGCACGAAATCCTGGTTCTGGAAGACCTCGTTGTAGAGCCTGACGATCGCCGTCTGCCGCGGGATGCCGACCTGGTACTCGACCGTGAAGATGGCCACGCCCGGGCGGCTGATCGAGTAGACATGCTTGATGCCATCGATCGCGGCGAGTTTCTGCTCGAGCGGATAGGCGACGAGATTCTCGACATCGCGCACATCGGC
>Ga0209476_10001620_pt1 | contig 15104 bp, 18 predicted proteins | sample KloWWTrecipitate_FD_187179 | JGI IMG/M metagenome (GOLD analysis project Ga0209476, IMG submission 187179) | Active sludge microbial communities from Klosterneuburg, Austria, studying microevolution and ecology of nitrifiers - Klosterneuburg... | ecosystem: Engineered > WWTP > Aerobic digester... | reverse complement strand
TTTGGGACGATGCGAAGGCTGCCCAGATGACCGAGCCGGAGCGGCTCGTCTATCGCTCCAACCTCCTCGGCTCGGACAAGCGCGTTACCAACTATGGCGGCGGCAACACGTCCTCCAAGATCATGCAGAAGGATCCGCTGAGCGGAGAGATGGTCGAAGTCCTCTGGGTGAAGGGCTCGGGTGGCGACGTCGGCACCATCAAGCTCGACGGCTTTTCGACGCTCTACCAGGCAAAGCTTGAGGGGCTGAAGAAGCTCTATCGCGGCCTCGAGCACGAAGACGAAATGGTCGGCTACCTGCCGCACGCGACCTTCAACCTCAACCCGCGCGCCGCTTCGATCGATACGCCGCTCCATGCCTACGTGCCGCATGCCTTTGTCGATCACATGCATCCCGACGCCATCATCGCGATTGCGGCCAGCGCCGATAGTCGGAAGATGACGCACGAAATCTTCGGCGATGAGATCGGCTGGCTGCCCTGGAAGCGGCCTGGCTTCGAGCTTGGCCTTTGGCTCGGCAGGTTCTGCGCAGAGCACCCCGAGGCGAAGGGCGTCATCCTCGAAAGCCACGGCCTCTTCACCTGGGGCGATACGCCGAAAGAGTGCTACGAGCAGACCATCAAGACCATCAACCAGGCCATCGCCTGGTTCGAGCAGAAGACCGCCGGCAAGCCGGCCTTTGGCGGCGAAGCGGTGACACCGCTGCCGGCCGCCAAGCGCCGCGCCATCGCGGCAAAGCTGATGCCGAAAATCCGTGGGCTGATCTCTGCCGAACGCAAGAAGCTCGGTCACTTCGATGACTCCACGGCCGTGCTGGAATTCGTATCGAGCAGGGACCTCCGCCCGCTTGCTGCGCTCGGCACCTCGTGCCCGGACCATTTCCTTCGAACCAAGATCCGCCCGCTGGTTGTCGAGTTCGATCCCGCAAATCCGGATGTGGATGCGCTCGCCGAAAAGCTCGAACCGGCGATCGCCGCTTATCGCGACGACTACGCCGCCTACTATGAGCGCAGCCGACACCCGGACAGCCCCGCGATCCGCGACGGCAACCCGGTGGTGTTCCTTGTCCCCGGCGTCGGCATGCTCACATTCGCGCTCGACAAGGCGACGGCCCGCATCTCGGGCGAGTTCTACGTCAACGCCATCAACGTCATGCGCGGCTCGTCCGCAGTCTCGACCTATCGCGGTCTCGATGAGCAGGAGGCGTTCGACATCGAGTACTGGCTGCTCGAAGAGGCAAAGCTCCAGCGCATGCCGAAGCCGAAATCGCTGGCGGGGCACATTGCCTTCGTCACCGGCGGCGCCGGCGGCATCGGCCGCGCCACGGCGATCCGCCTGCTCGGTGAAGGCGCCTGCGTGGTGCTCGCCGACATCGACGAGGGCGCGCTCGCAACGGCGAACGAGGAACTGGGCAAGCGCTTCGGCAAGGACTTCGTCCGGCCGGTAAAGCTCGACGTCACGCAGGAAGATCAGGTGGCCGCCGCGTATAGCGAAACGGCCGTCGAATTTGGCGGCATCGACATCCTCGTATCGAATGCCGGCATCTCGTCGTCGGCGCCCATCGAGGACACGCCGCTCTCCATGTGGGACCGCAACATGGACATCCTCGCGAAGGGCTACTTCCTCGTCAGCCGCGAGGCCTTCCGCTATTTCAAGCAGCAGAAGATCGGCGGCAACATCGTCTTCATCGCGTCCAAGAATGGCCTCGCGGCATCGCCCAATGCGTCCGCCTATTGCACCGCCAAGGCTGCGGAAATCCACCTCGCCCGCTGCCTCGCGCTCGAGGGGGCGGACCAGCAGATCCGCGTCAACACGGTGAACCCGGATGCGGTGCTGCGCGGCTCGAAAATCTGGACCGGCGAATGGCGCGATCAGCGCGCCGCTGCCTACAACATGCAGCCCGACGAACTCGAAGAGCACTACCGCAAGCGCTCGATGCTGAAGCGCTCGGTGTTCCCCGAGGATATCGCGGAGGCGGTCTATTTCCTGGCGTCGGACATGTCGGCAAAATCGACCGGCAATATAATCAACGTCGATGCGGGTAACGCCGTGAGCTTTACGCGATAGGGGATTTGACGTGGCCCGGCCGCAGGAGGGGGAGCCAGCATGACCGACCAGATGATCGCTGCCGATGTGCTCGAGAAGCACAATGCCGACCGGCTGGCTGCGCTGCAATCCGACTACAACCACCTCGGTGAGCAACTCGACCGGCGCGGCATCCACATCGAGGCCATCAAGGCCCGCGTGGCGAAGTACACGGTCGCCGTTCCGTCATGGGGCGTCGGCACAGGTGGCACCCGCTTCGCGAAATTCCCCGGCCCCGGAGAGCCGCGCGATATCTTCGACAAGCTCGAAGATTGTTCCGTCATCAACGAGCTGACGCGCGCCACGCCCTCTGTGTCGCTGCATATCCCGTGGGACAAGACCGACCCGAACCGGCTGAAGCAGGCCGCCGCGCGTTTCGGCCTGTCATTCGATGCGATGAACTCCAACACTTTCGCAGATGCTCCGGGGCAGGCGCATAGCTACAAGTTCGGCTCGCTCAGCGCCTACGACAAGGCGACGCGCCAGCAGGCGATCGAGCACAATATCGAGTGCATCGAGATCGGCGAGGCCGTCGGCAGCAAGGCCCTGACGGTGTGGATCGGCGATGGCTCCAACTTTCCCGGTCAGGTGAACTTCACCACCGTGTTCGAGCACTATCTCGACTCGCTTCGCGAGGTGTACGCGGCGCTGCCCGATGACTGGCGGCTCTATACCGAGCACAAGATGTTCGAGCCGGCGTTCTACTCGACCGTCGTGCAGGACTGGGGCACGAACTATCTCATCGCGACGACGCTGGGCGAGAAGGCGTGGTGCCTCGTCGATCTCGGCCACCATGCGCCCAACGTCAACATCGAGATGATCGTCGCCCGGCTCATCCAGTTCGGAAAGCTCGGCGGCTTCCACTTCAACGACAGCAAGTACGGCGACGACGACCTCGATACCGGCTCAATCGATCCCTACCGCCTGTTCCTCGTGTTCAACGAGTTGGTCGATGCCGAAGAGCGCCGCGCCAAAGGCTTCGCTCCGGCGCACATGCTGGACCAGAGCCACAACGTCACCGACCCTATCGAGTCGCTGATGCGCTCTGCCAACGAGGTGCGCCGCGCCTACGCGATGGCATTGCTGATTGATCGCAAACGTCTCGCCGGCCTGCAGGAAGCCAATGATGCGCTGCTCGCTTCAGAGACGCTGAAGACGGCGTTCCGCACCGATGTGGAGCCGATCCTCGCCATGGCCCGATATGAGGCCGGCGGGGCCATCGATCCAATCGCGGCCTATCGTGCTGCCGGCTACCGGCGGGCGGTCGCCGAAGTGCGGCCGGCGGTGGCAGGTGGCGGCGGCGGTATCGTGTAGCCAACAAGAAAAACGCGCCGGACTGCGTGTCCGGCGCGCCTGTTTTCGTCGGTGAACCAGCGGTCAGCCGCCGGCCGCCGGGGCAGCAGGGGCCGGAGTTGCCGGCGCGGGAGTGGCTGCGGGCGTTCCGGTGGTGGTCGTGGTCGTCGTGGTGGCCGGAGCCTCAGCCGCCGGAGCCATGGTGTTGGTTGCCGGGGCGGCCGGCGCGGGGGTCGCCGCCGGTGCGGGGGTCGCCGCCGGTGCCGGCGTCGCGGGAGTTGCCGGCGTAGCGGGCGTCTCAGTCGTTGTCGTCGTGGTGGTGGTCGCCGGTGCGCGCGGCTGCATCATCATGATCGCGATAATGATGATCACGACGATGATGCCGATGATCCAGTACCAGGTATTCCTGCTCATTTACCCTCTCTCCTTGCTAGCCCCTCGGCCACAATACCGCATCAGCGGCAATGTGTCAGGAAGCGTTCAGCCGTCGTTCGCGGCATTCAGTTCGTCGGGAGTCTTGCCGTCATCGACGGGCTCTCCCGGCATTCGCCCATCTCCTCCCAGCGCGCGGTCGACGGCGACAGCAAGGGCTACGAGATCAATGAGGTCGAGTTCCGACTCCGCCTGCCGCTCGATCTCGTCGCTCAGGGCGTCAAGAATGACCTGCTTGCGTGCGTCGAGATCAGCCATTGCCCTGAACCGAAATTCCGTTGCCATCAACTTTGACAGCAAGGCCGGGTTTCTGGCTTTCCTGATAGAAATAGATGCCGGCGCCAATCACAACAACCAGCAGGGCAGCGATGATAATGTAAAGCGTAGATCGACTCATAAACATGCCCTCTGGCAGACGCAGTTCTCAGCCTAACGCGTGAAACGCGTTTGGGTTCAACGCGTGAGGCGACGAAGTTCCTCAATGAACCGGGTGACGCTTTCGGCCAGATGGCCGGAGTTGTCGATGGTCACCCGTTCGATGTTCGGTGCCAGTTCGATCCCCTCGCGGTCCAGCCGCGCCCGCACCGCGCCGGCATTCTCGCGGCCGCGCGCGGCGAGGCGTAGCGCCCGCAATTCGCGATCGGCCGTGACAAGGAATACGACGCAATCGGGATATTTCGCCTGCGCCGCTGGAATGGCGGCCCTCGAACCGTTGGCGACCACGACCCTCCCCGCCTCGAGGGCTGCATCGATGGCTACGGGGATGGCATAGCGCAGGCCATGTGCATCCCAGTGCAGCGCGAAGTCGCCGCGCATCAGCGCCACCGTGAAGGCAGCCTCGTCCATCGTCTCGTGGTCTTCAAGCGCCGCGACCGCATTGCGGGTAACGACGCGCCGCACGAAGCTGAACCTCGGGTCGTCAGCGAGTTCGTCTTGAGCCCGGCTGATCAACGTGTCTTTGCCGGCGCCCGAGGGGCCGACCACCAATACCAGTACCATCAGCTGACCCGGCGTCCCTGGCGATAGACGGCGCGAACCACAGGCAACCCGTCCTGGACGCGTACCCGCACCAGATCGGCGCGCCTGCCGGGTGCAATCTCGCCCCTGTCATCGAGGCCGGCCGCCTTTGCCGGGTTGCGCGTGACGGTCGCGATGGCCGCCGGCAGGTCGATCGTCTCGACCTGCTGCGGCAGCAGGAATGGCGCATAGATCAGCGCGAAGGGCACGTAGTCAGAGGACAGCACATCGAGCACGCCCTCGCGCGCAAGATCAGCTGCCGCGATGTTGCCGTTGTGCGAGCCGCCGCGCACCACGTTCGGCGCGCCCATCAGCACGGCAAGGCCACCGCCATGCGCGGCCTTGGCGGCCTCAAGCGTGGTTGGAAATTCGGCAATGGCAACACCGTTGGCCACCGCTTCGTCCACATGGGCGAGCGTCGCGTCGTCGTGGCTGGCAAAGGCCAGCCCCAGTTCGCGTCCAAGGCCGATGATGCGGGCCCGGTTGCGGCCCGAGTTGAGCCGGTGCATCTCGATCCGCGCCTGCATGAAGCGCTCGACGTCACTGTCGGCTAGCCGCAGCTTCTTCTTGTAGTAGGTGATGAAATGCGAGACGTCGGTGTACTGGCGGATGCCCGGCGTGTGATCCATCACCGACGCGAGACGCACGACCGGCCGGGCGGCATGCGCCTCGAAATGGTCGAAGCAATCGGCGGCAGGCAGTTCGCAGCGCAGGTGCACGAAGTGTTCGGCACGCAGCCGGTCCGTGCCCATGGCGCTTTCGATGGCCCCAACCTGCTCGGCGATATCCCCGGTGATGTCGCCGACCTCAGGTTCCGAACCGATGCGGATGGCGTCGAACACCGTGGTGATGCCTGCCCCGGCGATCTGCACATCATGCGATTGCAGTGCCGCCATCGCGTTCCAGGTGACTCCCGGACGCGGCCGGTAGTGGTTTTCGAGATGGTCGGTGTGGAGTTCGACCAGCCCCGGAATGAGGTAGTCGCCTTCGATGTCCTCGGCGTGCTTCGCCGCGCCGTGATCGAAGCTGTCGATCAGTTCGCCCTTGACGTCGAGCGAGCCCTCGATGACCTCGTTTGCGAGCACGATCCGCGCATTCGTGAAGGCGATTTCAGGCATCGGCGGTGGACCTCGCGAGCAGCGGAAAATCGGCGAGCCGGGAAAACGGCGCGCCCGCCTCCGTTTCGTGGAACAGCGCGATGCGGTCAAGCATGAAGGGCTCGTCGAGCACCGGTTCAAACCATGCCGTGGCCGCGGCCAGGAGCCCGGGGCGTTCGGCATGGCTCAGCCGGTCGGTGAGCGTCATGTGGAAGCGGAATTCGTCGAGCACGTAGGGGTAGCCGTAGGTATCGAGATAGGCGATCTGGCGCTCTGTGAGGCGGCCGTCGCGGATACGTTTTTCGCGGGATGACGTGCCGAGGGGCGCGCGGAACGGCTCGAACCGCGTGACGATTTCACCGGCGAGACGGGTCAGCGCATCGCTTTGCATTTCGGGGATGAGCGCGAGAAAACCGTCGAGATTGGCGATCCGGAGCCGGCCGATGGACGCCATGGGCGTTTCATCCGAAAAGCGTCTGAGTTCGGCCTCAAGCGCTCTCCGGTCTGTGCCGGGCGCAAGCGCCATCGGTGCCTTGAGGGTCGCGTGAAAACCGTAGCGGCGCGCCGATTTGCATGCTTCCAGCCGGTGGCCGGCCTCGATTCCGGCGATCGCCGCCGGCGGGAGGGGCTCGCCCAACGGGTCGCGCCCCAGCCACTGGGCGGCCCTCGGCCAGATCGGGTGCGATGCGGGCGGAGCGTAGTAGAGCGCGAAACGTTCAGGCATGGACTCGGTGGGGCAGGTTGCTGCGGGCGCACAGATGACGCCTACCGGCAACCGGTGACAAGGGGATGTCGCCCTCGTTCCGCCGGATGCCTACTCGTCACTGAAGAACTTGGTCTGGAACAGCGGCTTCTTGCGTCCGAGGTCCTCGTGTTCCTTGTGATCCTCCGGCTCGCTGTCTTCGAGCTTGCCATAGGCGTAGCGATCCTCCGCCTGTGTGGGGATGATTGTAAACGCGAAGGACAAGAGGACAATCAGGGCGAGAACTGCGGCTTTGACCGTGACGCTCATCTCGCTCTCCCGTGGCGAATGTTGTGCACGCTGTAGCCGGCCGGCGTTGAATAGTGCGTGAGAGGTCCGTTTAGGTGCCATTCATGCCGGCCCGGTTGCACGCGGCGCGCCCTTCCTCCATGATATTGCGACATTTTTTCCGGCTATCCCATGCATCGCGAAATACTTGAGACTCTGTTCCGGGCGGCGGTTGCTGCCGCTGACCCGGCCGCCGCCATCCGCGCCAGCCTTCCCGAAAAGCCGGCAGGGCGCACCATCGTGATCGGCGCCGGCAAGGCATCGGCTCAGATGGCGCGCGCCTTCGAAATGGCCTGGGACGGGCCGCTGGAAGGGCTCGTCGTCACCCGCTACGGCTATGCCGTACCGTGCGAGCGGCTCGAGATCATCGAGGCGGCGCACCCCGTGCCCGACGAGGCCGGCGAACGTGCCGCCCGGCGGATCATGGATAAGGTTTCCGGGCTTACGGCCGATGATCTGGTTGTCGCGCTGATTTCAGGCGGCGGCTCGGCGCTGCTGCCGCAGCCGGCGCCGGGAATGAGCTTTGACGACGAGCAGGAAACCAACCGGCAATTGCTGGCCTCGGGCGTGCCGATCGGCGCAATGAACGTCATTCGCAGCGAGGTGAGCGCCATCAAGGGCGGCCGGCTTGCGGCGCTCGCCGCGCCGGCACGCGTCGCGACAATCATTATCTCCGATGTGCCGGGCGACGATCCGGCGCTCGTTGCGTCCGGTCCGACGCTGCCGATGCAGGCCACTCGCGCCGAGGCCCGCCATCTCGTGGCACTGCACGGTCTCAGACTGCCCGAGGCGGTGATGGCCGCTCTCAACGGCGAGGAAAACCCCGCCCCCCGGCCGGACGACTCCCGCCTCGCGCGGAACGCGGTGCAGATCGTTGCATCGGCTTCGCTGTCGCTGGAGGCAGCCGCAGGCGAAGCCGGCAGGTTCGGGCTCACCGCGCATATCCTCTCCGACGCGGTGGAGGGGGAGGCCCGCGACGTGGCGCGCGTCCATGCCGCCATTGCTCGCGAGATTGCCACCCGCGATCGGCCGTTCACCAAACCGGCGCTGCTGCTCTCGGGCGGCGAAACCACCGTGACGATGCGGGGCACCGGGCGCGGCGGGCGGAATGCCGAGTTCCTGCTGGCTTTCGCCCTGGCGATCGAGGGGCTGGACGGCGTTTCGGCGCTCGCGGCAGATACCGATGGCATCGACGGGGCAGGCGACAATGCGGGAGCCTTCTGCGACGGCACGACCGCCAGCCGCATGCGTGCTGCGGGGATCGATCCGCGGGCGGCGCTGGTCAACAATGATGCCTACAACGCGTTCAAGGCCGTGGATGGGCTGTTCATCACCGGGCCAACCGGGACAAACGTGAACGACTTCCGGGCGATCATCGTTCGCTGAGGCGCGGCAAGGCAGATATCGGCCGATCTGCCCTTCACAATGGTGTTGCGAGCCTGTTGTATGCGGCCCCGAAGGTAGGGGACTGGACGCATGGGCAGGAAGAAGATTGCCGTCATCGGCATCGGCAAGATCGCGCAGGATCAGCACCTGCCGGTGATCGATAAATCCGCCGATTTCGAGCTCGCCGCCTGTGTCAGCCAGCGCGGCGTTGGTCATCGCGATGTGCCGGTCTTCCGCACTGCCGCCGAACTCTACGAGAAGATGCCGGAAGTTGGTCTCGTCTCGATCTGCACACCACCGGGTGTCCGCCACGCCTACGTGCGCGAGGCGATCGATGCGGGCAAGGATGTGCTCCTCGAAAAGCCGCCGACGCCCACCATCACCGAGTTCCAGGATCTTGTCGCCTATGGCGAGAAGCGTGGCCGGGTGCTCTTCCAGACCTGGCACAGCCGCTACAACGCCGCCGTCGATGCGACTCGCAAGATCCTGAAGAAGGAAGGCGTCGCGTCGCTGCGCATCGACTGGCGCGAGAGCGTCCGCAAGTGGCATCCGGGTCAGGACTGGGTATGGGAAGTCGGCGGTTTCGGCGTCTGCGATCCAGGCATCAACGCCATGTCGATCTTCACCGAGATCATGCCATTCCCGGTGTTCGTCGAGAGCAGCCGGTTGAAGTTCCCCGCCAACCGGCAGACGCCGGTCGATGTCGAGATTGCTTTCAGGTCCAACGAGAAGCATCAGCCCAAGATGAGCGCTGGCTTCAACTGGCTCGAAGAGTCGGGTGAGGTCTGGACCATCTCGATCGAGACCGGGAAGGGCACGCGTCTGAAGCTGGAAAAGGGCGGTACAGTGCTGGTCGTCGATGGCGAGGTAAAAATTGCCAACCCGTCCGAGGAATACGAGGCGATCTACGCGCGTTTCGCCAGGTTGCTGAAGAAGAAGAAGTCCGAAATGGACGGCTCGCCGCTGCTGCTCATCGGCGATGCGTTCCTGCTTGGCGCCCGCGAGAACGTCGAGGAATTCCATTGGTAGGAAGTGCCTCGGCTAGGGCGGAGAACCTTCGGGGCCTCTGGTCCCTCGACTACGGCCGCCTGAACGTCAATCACGGCTCATTCGGAGGGACGCCTCGCGCCGTGCTTGCCGAGCAGGCGCGTTGGCGCGACCGGATGGAAGCGGGCACGACATACTTCATGGCGGATGAGCTTCCCGCTGCGCTTCGGAGTGCGGCCGGTGTGCTTGCTGGCCATGTTGGTGCCCGCGCCGACGATCTGGTGTTCGTCGACAACGCAACCGCTGGCATCAACGCCATCCTCGCTTCGCTCGACCTGCAACCGGGTGACGAAATCCTGCTGCATTCGCACATCTACGGCGCGGTGCTGAAGACTGCGCAGCACGCTGCGGCCCGCAGCGGGGCGGTGATCACGAGCGCCGAGTTGCCGTTTCCATATCCGATGAGCGGGAGCATCGTCGAGGCGTTTGCGGCGGCCATCACCCCGCGAACCCGCATCGCGGTGGTCGATCACATCACCTCGCCAAGTGCGTTGATCCTGCCGCTGCCAGAACTCGCTGCATTGTTCCGCGATGCCGGTGTCCAACTGCTGGTGGACGGCGCGCATGGACCGGGAAACGTGCCGCTCGATCTCGCGAAGCTCGGTGCCGACTACTACGTGGGCAATTGCCACAAGTGGCTGATGTCGCCCAAGGGGGCGGGGTTCCTGTGGGCCGGCCCGCAGCACCAGCCACGCCTGCACCCGACCACCATCTCGCACGGTTACGGCAGCGGTTTCGCCGCCGAATTCGATTGGACAGGAACACGCGACTTCAGCGCCGCCCTCGCCGTGCCCGCGGCGATTGCCTTCCACAACGAACTGGGAGGGGCGGCCTTGATGCGGGCCAACCGCGAACTGGCGTGGGAGGCCGCGCAAGTTCTCGCGAGGCGCTGGCGGATGCCGATTGCTGCGTCACCGGAATTCTTCGCCGCAATGACCCTCGTGCGGACCCCGCTCCCATGCCCCGAAACCGACGCTTACGGGGACGCCTTGCGGGCGCGACTGCGGGCGCTCGGCGCCGACTCGCCGCTCATCAGACTTGATGGCGGTCTCTGGATACGGTTGTCGGCTCAGGCCTATAACCGGATCGAGGACTACGAAAAGCTGGCGGAACTGGTTCCCCGGCTCGCGGAGGAAATCTGATGTACGACAATATGCGGGGCTCTGCCCATCCGCGCGCGGCGCTCGAAATCGCGACTACGGCGCTTCCCGACGACGAGCGCGTCTGGGTGCCGCAGATGAAGGACGTCTGGTTCCGCCCCCTGCTGCTCAATACCATTCAGGGCCAGTGGTGCAACCTGCTGCGCGTGCGAAAGTCCGGCGTGCTGACCAAGCACCTGCATCCCGCGCCGGTGCATGGCTATGTCATCAAAGGTCGCTGGTACTATCTTGAGCATGATTGGGTAGCGGAGACGGGAAGCTATGTGTTCGAGCCGCCGGGGGAGATTCACACACTCACCGTCCCCGAGGACTGCGAGGAGATGATCACCTTCTTCAACATCTCGGGCTGCATGATCTACCTCGACGACAACAACAAGCAGATCGGGATGGAGGACGTGTTCACCAAGATCGACATGTGCCGCCGCCACTACACCGCGGTGGGTCTCGGCGCCGACTACGTGGACCAGTTCATCAGATGATCCGGACGCTCGACTATTCCGGCAAGACCGTCATCGTTACCGGCGGCACTGGCGGCATTGGCCTCGGCCTTGCCCAAGCCTTTGCCGAATGCGGAGCGCGGGTCGTTGCGACCGGGGCGACTGAAGCGGAGGTTGCCAGCGCCGGCGCGGCAGCGCCGGGGATCGAGTTCGCGGTTCTCGATGTACGCAGCGATGCGGCGGTCAACGCCTTCGCCGATGGTTTTGCCGAGGCTTCTGCCCTCATCAACTGCGCGGGCGTCAACCTGCGTGCTGCCGAGTTCACGCCCGACGGCTTTGCGACGGTGCTCGACATCAATCTGTCGGGCACGATGCGCGCCTGCTCGGCCTTCCGGTCAAAACTGCGGGGCGGGGCGATCCTCAACATCGCGTCGGTCTTCGCGTTCTTTGGCGCGCCGCATGCGCCGGCCTATGCGGCGAGCAAGGGCGGGGTGGCGCAACTGACCAAGTCGCTTGCCATCGCCTATGTGCCGGATGGCATTCGTGTGAACGCGCTGGCGCCGGGCTGGATCGAGACTCCGATGACGGCCGCTCCCCGCGCCAACCCGGCTCGCAGTACCGAATTGGTGGGCCGTACCCCAATGGGCCGCTGGGGCACGCCTGAGGACCTCGCCGGGCCGGCGCTGTTCCTCTGTTCTGCGTTGGCCGGGTTTGTCACCGGCGCGATCCTGCCGGTCGACGGCGGCTATGGGGTGAACTAGCCATGAACCGCATCGAACTGCATCGCGAAGAACACCTGATCCACCGTGTCGGCTGGTTGCGCGCCGCCGTCATGGGAGCCAATGACGGCATCCTCTCGACGGCGAGCCTCATTGCCGGCGTCGCCGCTGCGGGCGCCGGGACAGCGGCCATCCTCACGGCGGGCGTTGCCGGCCTTGTCGGGGGCGCCATGTCGATGGCGGCGGGCGAGTATGTATCGGTCAGTTCGCAGACTGATACCGAACAGGCGGACCTCGCCCGCGAGACGAAAGAGCTTGCCGAACAGTGGCCTGAGGAACTCGCCGAACTGACCGAAATCTACGAGAAGCGCGGGCTTCAGCCTGCGCTCGCCAAACAGGTCGCCGAGGCGCTTATGGCAGGCGACGCGCTGTCTGTGCATGCGCGTGAGGAACTCGGCATGACCGAGACCACGCAGGCGCGGCCGGTTCAGGCGGCGATCACCTCTGCTCTGACTTTTTCGGCCGGGGCGGCGCTGCCGCTGCTCGCCGCGTGGCTGGCTCCGCAGGGCAGCACGGTCGTGGTGGTTGCCATCGCAACAATCATCTCCCTTGCGGCCCTTGGAGCCGTCGGCGCGCGCGCCGGCGGCGCCGGAATGGTCAAGGGCGCTGCGCGTGTTGCCTTCTGGGGCGTGCTGGCGCTCGCCGTCACCTCCGGCATAGGCGCGCTATTCGGAACTGTCGTCTAGCGCTGCTTCTGCAACTGGGCGATCTGCGTGTCGATCTCAGCCGCGCGCAGGCGTCCCATGATGCCGATGGCGATGAGGATGATCGCGGAGACAATCAGCCCGACGAGCGCCCAGGTGACGCCGACGCCCCGCAGGTTGGCGGCGCCCGCGTAGAGCAGGGCGATGCCCGGCACCAGCGGCAGCAGGAGCCAGATCCAGATCGAAGCAAGGATGTCGCGCCGCTGCGTCAGCATGGCGATGGTGTAGGAAAGGCTGTCCTCGGCGATGCCCGGCAGCCGATCCGGCAGACGGCTGCGCCAGCCGAAGTAGGTCGCGAGCAGAATGCCCGCCGCCAGTGCCAGCGCGCCGGCCCGCAACAGCTGGCCGCGCGGCGTATCGGGAATGCCGCCGAACAGGCCGAAGGCGTAGAGGACCAAGGCGATCACGACAATGCCGACCAGCGCATAGGCGACTGTCAGCGGCGGTCGGGGGGCGGCCTCGGGCAGTTTGCCGGGATCAGTTGTCATCGTTGGCCTCCTTCTCCTGAGCCTGTTCATTAGCACGCGGGGCGCAGAAATAGAGCGCCTGGTTGATGGCGTTCAACGATCCGGCGAGGCCGATGCCGCGGTCCGGCGTGGCGCGGCCATCTTCTGAGTCGAGGAAGAATGAGTTGCCGTTGCGGATGGCGTCGAGGATCGGGGCGATTTCGCCTTCGATGCGGGCGCCGTAAGGGGAGCCGGCCTCGGTCACGGCGACGACGGGGAAGGATTTGTCCTCGTCCACCGACAGCAGCCAGCGGCCGGCATCGCCGGTTGGGCGGGTTGTGTCGATGTGGAGGGTGATGGTGAAATCGTCGGCGCAGCGGACGGCGATGCATGCGTGGTTGGTGGGCGTTGAGGCGTAGGAGCAGCCGAGCGCCGCGCGGTCGCCTTCGCCGGGGTAGGGGGAGAAGTGCCAGCCGGACTCCTGAGCCGCGGCGGTGGTGGCCGCGGTCGCAAGAGCTAACAGGCTGGCGCGTCTCATCATTTTCCGGCGTCCGTCAGTTCCTTGACGTCGGCGGCACTCAGCGTCAGGCGGGCGCCGCGGGCCAGTTCGGCGACCTGCTCGACGGTGGTGGCCGAGGCGATGGGGGCGGTGGTGCCGGGTTGGGCGTTTAGCCAGGAGAGGGCGATCTCGGTGGGGGTGGCGTTGGTGCGGGCGGCGACGGCGTCGAGGGCGGTGAGGATGCGGTGGCCTTTTTCATTGAGGTATTTCTGCACAACAGCCGGGCCGCGGGGACTTTTTGAGGCGTCGGCGGGGGTGCGGTACTTGCCGGAAACGAAGCCGCGGGCCAGCGCGAAGTAGTGGATGGCCCCAATATGATTGCCGGTGCACACCTCCGAGACTTGTTCAAAGCCAAGGCGGTCATAGAGATTGTACTCGTTTTGCACGCACTCGTATCGCGGCCAGTTGTGGCGAGCGCTGATGTCGAGGGATTCCGTGAGCTGCGCGGCGGAAAAGTTGGAGGCGCCGATGACGCGCACCTTGCCGGCCTTGATCAGTCCGTCATAGGCGCCGAGGGTTTCTTCCTGCGGGGTTTTCCCATCGGGGAAGTGGGTCTGGTAGAGGTCGATATAGTCGGTCTGGAGGCGCCGCAGGGAGGCTTCGACGCCCTCGGCGATCCAGGCGGCGGTGTTGTCTTTCTCGCCGGCCGCGTTCTGGGCACCGACCTTGGTGAAGATCAGGACCTTGTCGCGGTTGCCGCGCGCCTTCAGCCAGCGCCCGATGATGTCCTCGCTGCTATTGGGCCGGTTCGCCTTCGTGTAAATGTCCGCCGTGTCGATGGCCGTCAATCCTTCGGCGACGAAGGCGTCGAGCACCTTGAAGGACTGCGCCTCATCGATCGTGCCGCCGATGACATTGGTGCCGAGCACCAGGGGCTCGAAGGAAAGCTCGGAACGGCCGAGGCGGCGCTTGGTCATGCGGTCAGTCTCCGGGAAAACGTGTGACGCTGGCGAGAGGTGAAGGCTAGCCCGGGCAACGCGGCAGCGACAAGCTGGTTGCGTTTCGCGCCCCTATCGGGGCTCGATCAGGTCCCAGCGGTTACCGAACGGATCGGCGAAGACGGCAACGCTGCCATAGGACACTCGTGGCGCGGCTCTTCGAGGAATTCGACGCCGGCTTCGATGTAGCGGGTGTGATCGCGCGAAAAGTCGTCGGTCTCGAGGAAGAAGGCGACGCGCCCGCCGGTCTGATCGCCGATACGTTCCTGCTGTGCCGGACCATCCGCCCGCGCCAGCAGCAGGCGGGCGCCGCGCTGGCCGGAAGGGGCGACCAGCACCCAGCGCTTGCCGTCGCCAAGATCGGTGTCTGCCACGAGTTCGAAGCCCAGCGCCCCGCAATAGAACGAGATGGCCTCGTCATAATCGGGCACGACGAGGGCAGCGGTGGCGACAGCTTGCGGCATGACGCGAACTGTTGCCCGCGACGCGATCGGCCGTCAATTGACCAATTGGTCAAAATCTGCGACGAGCATTCTCAAGGGAGAAGGGCGTCGGTGAATGGCAGTCATGCCAACGCCGGAGTGAGCGCAGCCTGAGGAAGACATTCCGATTGCGCGCCCTCGCAAAAGACGCTTTTCTGCCCGCCAAGCGTCTGGCGCAAAGCCAGATGCGCAAAATGTCAGGGAGACGAAACA
>Ga0209476_10001618_pt1 | contig 15116 bp, 14 predicted proteins | sample KloWWTrecipitate_FD_187179 | JGI IMG/M metagenome (GOLD analysis project Ga0209476, IMG submission 187179) | Active sludge microbial communities from Klosterneuburg, Austria, studying microevolution and ecology of nitrifiers - Klosterneuburg... | ecosystem: Engineered > WWTP > Aerobic digester... | reverse complement strand
GCGGGATTCCATGGCAATCCCGGCCTCTGGCGCCGCAATTGCGTGTCAGACGAACAGATCTACGCTTGCGCCAGCAGTTGCCCCGACCGGCGCCGGACGGCCCGTGACAGGTTCGGGCGTCGACACCATTGTGACGGACCGGGCACCCGGTGACTGACCGTCGCGATGGCGCGATTGCGTGTCTTGTTGGGTCGATCCGCCGACAAAACCACCGGACAGCATCAGGCCTTCGCCCGCGAGCAGCTCCTTGAGCTGCGGCATCGCGTCAAGCAACATCTGGCGTGCCTGCGGCTGATCGGTGCGGAATTCGACTACCGCCGAGTCGCCCTTGACAGCAATGCTGACGTCGACCGTCCCGCCCCCAAATGCATCGAGCTGCAACGCGGCGCTCTGCACCCCACGCGACACCCAGTAATGCATTTTCTCGGCCATGGCGGTCGCGGGCGCCGGCGTCATCGCGCCTGGCGCATAAACTGCGCTGGCGCCATGGCTGGTGCCGGCCGGCGTCGCATCACCCCAGGCCACGAAGCCCGGGCTGGTTCCCGGCGCGCTCGACCGGGCCTGGAGCCGCTCCTGATTACGCTGCGGGCTACCGCCTGTACGCAGCCCTGCCGCCGACACATCGAACATCGACGCGAACTGCGGCGCGACGGTGTTGCCCACCGCCCCCGCCTGGGAACCTGCCTGCGGTGCAGCCACAACGGCTTCGGCGGCCGTTCGCGCGGCCTCTACCCGTGCCGCGAAATCCCTGGGCGAAGCAGTTGGCGCGGGTTTGTCCGTCTGCCCCAGCGCACTGTCCGCGGCCAGCTGCTGCAACGACTGGGTGTCGTTGCCGCCGCCAGAGGGCATAACCAGCGGCGCAGCTTCGTCCGCCATCTGCTGTTGGCCGGTGGCCGGGCCGCCGCCTTGCACCCCGGTCCACCGTCCGCCCGCGGACGGATGATTCGCACCAGGCAACGCCGCCGGCTTGCCATCGGCCGGTAGCTGAACCGAAGCCAGCGCAGCGGGTACCGGGACCCCCGTGAGTACGGTGTCGTTCACCAGGACGGCAGCGGTTCGCTGGGCTTCGGCCAGGCCGGCGTCGGCGGCCGTCGCGCCAACTGCCAACACCAACGGGTTGGGCAGGCCTTCGCCCATGGCACCGAGCAAGGACAAGAAAGATACCGCAGCAGCGTCACCGTCGCCCTGTGTGCCGTTCGCGCGGGTGCGACCCGCATCGGCACTTGACTTGCCAACCGGGTTTGATGGGGCTGCGGGTGGACGGATCTCGATACTCATGAATTTCCCCTGTTTTCTCTGGCCGTGGCCATGCGCCGATGCATCAGTGCGGCCAGTTCGTCCGACTGCCGTTGTTCACGCATCGCATGTGTCCGTGCCATCTCGGAGCGGCGCTTGTCCAGCAGACGGGACAATCCGGCCATCCGGATTTCGATCTCCAGCAACACCTGCTGTGCCGCTTCACGCTGGCGCTGCACACCAGCCATGGCCGCTTGCTGCATGTCGATGGTCTGCTCCAGGCGTTCCATGAACTGGTAATAGTGGCCGACGATCTGCGGTGTCGCACTGGCCTGCGACGCCACCGACCAGCGCCCCGCCGTGTCGGCCGCGTAACTCTGCAGCTGTTCCAGTTGCTGGCGCGCATGTTCGAAGCGGCGTACCACCTGGGCCACCACCATTGCGGCGTCGTCGCGCTGGCGCGTTGCCAAATCGATCGCCACCAGCAGTCCGCTCACGGCGGTCACGAGCGGCTCCTGCACGCAGCCGGCAAACGCGCCCGGGTCACTGGACTACCTCGCCCAGCACCATGGCCATGTCCGTCAGGCTGTCGGGCAAGGTCGCCGGCGCGTGCATGTCCTGCTGCAGGAAAGCCTGCATTGGCTCATGCAAGGTGATTGCGCGATCCATCGCCGCGTCCGATCCTCCGACATACGCGCCAATCTGTACCAGATCACGCCCTTTCTCGTATCTGGCACTGGTGGCGCGAAACCGCCGCGCCATTTCGAAATGGCCGGCCGGAACCACGTTGTGCATCACGCGCGATGCAGACTGCGCAACGTCGATGGCCGGATAGTGGCCGGCTTCGGCCAGCGAGCGCGACAACACGATGTGTCCGTCCAGGATGGCGCGCGCAGCATCGGCAATCGGGTCCTGCTGGTCGTCGCCTTCGGACAGAACCGTGTAAAACGCGGTGATGGAGCCTACGCCATGCAGACCGTTTCCGCTGCGCTCGACCAGTTGTGGCAACTTGGCGAAACACGATGGCGGATAACCCTTGGTCGCCGGCGGCTCCCCGATGGCCAGCGCGATCTCGCGCTGCGCCATCGCATACCGTGTCAGCGAATCCATCAGCAGCAACACATGTTTGCCCTGATCTCGAAAACTCTCGGCGATGGCTGTGGCATACGCAGCGCCCTGCATGCGCACCATCGGCGGCGAATCGGCCGGGGCTGCCACCACCACCGATCGGGCACGCCCGTCATCCCCCAGGATGTCCTCGATGAACTCTTTCACCTCACGGCCCCGCTCACCGATCAGACCCACCACGATCACGTCGGCGCTGGTGTAGCGCGCCATCATGCCCAGCAACACGCTCTTGCCGACCCCCGAACCCGAGAACAAGCCGATGCGTTGCCCGCGCCCGATGGTCAGCAAGGCGTTGATCGCGCGGATGCCGGTATCGAGAACCTCCCGGATGGGCGCGCGGTCCATCGCATTGACCGGACTGCGGTCCAGCGCCACCGGCGCCACGTCGAGGATCGGTCCCATGCGGTCCATGGGTGCACCATGGGCATCCACCACACGGCCGAGCAATCCCTGCCCCAGCGGCAGGCGCAGACGCCCGACGTCGAGGTCCGAATCCTGGTGAGTCGCATGACCGAGTCGCGGCACCGGCACGAAGGCCGCGGCCGGCACCACACTGGCGCCACTGGTCAACCCGTGCACATCACCAGCCGGCATCAGATAAGCCCGATCCTGCGAAAAGCCCACCACTTCGGCCAGCACCGGCGGGAGTGACGGAGAACGAATATGGCACTGGCTGCCCACCGGAATACGCAGACCACTGGCCTCGAGCACCAGGCCTGCCAGCCGGGTCAAGGTGCCGCGTTGCTCCAGGCTGGTGCCCACCCGCACGCGGGCACAGGCGTCCTCGAGCAATTGCTGCCAGGCGGCCGGCTGGTCGGTGACCAATGCGTCAGTCATCCCAGTCCAGATCCAGGCCGAGTTTGGCGACGGCCCTGCGCCAACGCAGATGCAGATCGCCGTCGACCACGGCGCCGGCACTCGATATCCGGCAGCCGCCGGGCGCAATGCTGCTGTCCGGCGTCAGCGTCAGCGAAAGCGACGCGAATTCGGTCTGCAAGGTGTCCTGCAACACATCCATGTCCAGCGGATTGAGGCGGACCACCGCACTTTTGCTGTCGTCACTGAGCAGCTGCAGGCCTTCACGCACGACCGGTAGCACCACATTCGGATTCACCGACAACTCATGGCGCAGAATCTGCCGGGCCACCTCGCAGGCCAGCTCCAGCACGCCCCGCGCCATCACCTGCTGCGACTCGGCCAGTTGCTCCTGGGCCACGAGCAGCAGGTTCGCAAACCGCCCGGCCGCCTCACGTCCCTGGCCATCGATATAGGCCTGAAGCTGTTGCTCGCCCTGCAATACCGCGGTGGCGTGTCCTTGCGCGAATCCGTCGGCAAATCCCTCGGCGTGACCCTGCTCGCGCACGACCTGCTTGAGCGCATGGTCGACTGCGGATTGCCGCGCACGATCGAGTTCGGCGAGTTTGAGCAGATCAGCGTCGACATCACCGAAGTCCCAATGCGTGACGGCGCGGATGTCTTCGCCCGGTATGAAACGTGTCAGATTGCGCATGGTCGTCGTGTTCGCTGCTTACACCATGGCGTCGTCGGCGCCACCTCCGCCCACCACGATCTGGCCTTCGTCGGCGAGGCGGCGAACAGTCTTGAGAATTTCCTTCTGCTGACTTTCGACCTCGGACAGGCGCATCGGCCCCCGCGACTCCAGGTCTTCGCGCAGAGTCTCCGCCGCACGGGACGACATGTTGGACAGGATCTTGTCCCTGAGTTCGGGTTGCGCTCCCTTGAGCGCGGCAATCAGCACATCCGACGCCACCTCCTTGAGCACCGTCTGGATCGCCTTGTTGTCGAGCTTGAGCAGATCGTCGAACACGAACATCTTGTCCATGATCTTCTGCGCCAGATCCGGGTCGTGGCTGCGAATCGACTCGATCACGGTTCCCTCGATATTGGCGCCCATCAGGTTGATCATCTCGGCCGCCGTCTTGATACCACCGAGCGAGGACTTGCGCACCTTGTCGGTTCCCTGCAGAACCTGGAACAGCACTTCGTTGAGGTCTTTGAGCGCCGTCGGCTGGATACCTTCCATCGTTGCGATGCGCAACATCACCTCGTTGCGCTGGCGTTCGCTGAGCAACTTGAGCACTTCGGAGCCGTGGTCGAAATCCAGGTGAACCAGAATCGCCGCGACGATCTGCGGGTGTTCGCTGCGCAGCAGTTCCGCCACCGACAAGGCATCCATCCATTTCAGGCTTTCAATGCCCGATACGTCTCCGCCCTGCAGGATCCGGTCGATCAGCAAGGTGGCCTTGTCGTCGCCCAGGGCGCGCTTGAGCACGTTGCGCACGTAGTCGCCCGCGTCGGCCACCAGCAGGCTCTGGGATGCAGCAACGTCGGTGAACTTCGCCACCACGTTGTCCACCCGCTCGCGCGAAATCGCCTTGGTCCGCGCAATCGCTTCGCCCAGCTTCTGCACTTCCTTGGGCGACAGATGCTTGAACACCTCGGCCGCCTCGGCTTCGCCAAGCGACATCAGCAAGATGGCAGCGTCCTGTAGTCCTTCTTCAGCCATGTGTGTGTTTTACCAGACCGGGCTCAGGCCGGCGCCTCGCTGCCCATCCAGCCCTTGACAATATTGGCCACCGCCACCGGATTCTCGCGCGCCAGCTTGCGCGCGCCCTCCAGCCGCAATTCAGCCTCCGTCGGACCCGGCAAGACTGCCTGCGCCGAATGGGCCAGCAGCGGTGGGCGCTCGGTGCTGTCGGCAACCAGTGCATCGAGTTGGCCGCCTTCCTGCCCCTGGCCATCACCGGCAGCCGCCGCGTCATGCGCCACCGGACGTGCCATCGCCTTGAGTCCCGGACGCACCAGCCCGAGCAACACCAATGCCACCAGCAAAACGGTGCCGATTGGCCAGGCCAGACTGCGGGCCAGATCCTGCATCTCGGGCTGGCGCCACAAGGGCAATATTTCCTCGACCTGTTTGTCAATGGCAAACGGCGCGTTCATCAGGTTCACCGAATCGCCACGCTCCTTGTTGAAGCCGATGGTCTCGCGCACCAGCGCCGTCATCTTCTCGATCTGGTCGGCGGTCAGCGCAACCGAGGTCAGCTTGCCATCGGCGTCCTTGCCTGCCTGGTGGTTCACGACGACGGCTGCACTCAGGCGGCGAACCTGCCCGGTACCGCCGCGCACCACACGCACCGTCTTGTCAACCTCGTAGTTGATGATGGACTCTCGCTTGCCCGCCGCACCGGTCGCGCCCTGGCCTCCCACACCGGCGGCGCCTGCCGCGGCCAGCGTTTGCGCCGGCCCGTTGATAGGCGCAGTTGCGTTGCCGGGCGGTTGATTGGTCACCGCACCCGGCACACCGGATGGTCCGGCCGCCCCGCCGGCTCCGGCGCCGGTCTCCACCAGCTGCTGGCTGCGAATGGCGCTGCTGTCCGGGGTCTGGTTGGGTCGATGGGACTCGGACGTCGATTCGGTCTGCGAGAAATCGATGTCGGCCGTCACCTGTGCGCGTGCATTGCCCTTGCCCACGATGGGCTCCAGGATGTCCAGGATGCGGCGCGTGAAGGATTGTTCGATGTTCTGGGTGTACTGCAGCTGCTCGGCATCGACGCCGCGGGCATCGCCTGAGCCATCGGCCGGGGTGGACAGCAATTTTCCGGTGTCATCGAGCACGCTCACGGCGCTGGGAGACAACTCGGCAACGCTGGAAGCCACCAGATGAACAATGCCCGCAATCTGGGCGCGATCCAGCGAACGCGCCGGATACAGGCTGACCAGCACCGACGCCGACGGCTTTTGCTGCTCGCGGAAAAACCCATTCTGATTGGGCAAGGCCAGGTGGACCCGGGCACTCTGCACCGATGACAAGGCCTGGATCGAGCGCGTCAGCTCTCCCTCGAGTCCACGCTGAAAGGTCAGCCGCTCCTGAAACTGCGTCATGCCGAACCGGTTGGACTCCATCATCTCGAAGCCGGTCACCGAACCCTTGGGCAGCCCCTGGGACGCCAGGCGCAGCCGGGTATCGTGCACCTTGTCTGCCGGCACCAGGATCGCCGAGCCGCCATCAGCATGCTTGTACGGAATATTCATCTGCGAGAGTTGCGCGATGATGGCTCCGCCGTCCTTGTCGGCCAGATTCGCATACAGAACGCGCCAGTCGGGCGAGCCGCCCATGACGATGCCGGCAATCACGATGGCCACCGCAATGACAGCCCCGATCGCCAGGCGCATGCGCTGGCCAGTCCCCAGCCCAGACAAACGCTGGGTCAGCGTGACATTGGCGGGTAGTGTGGCAACAACTGCGTTCATCGAAAAATCCGAAACAGCGTGGCGCAAGGTTGCACCAACGATGTCGTCGATTATTCGGACCCATGGGCAAAACATTAGCCCGATAAGCCCCGCAATCACCCGCCAATTCAATTAACTTGTGCTGGCAGGCGCCGGTAGCATCGATCCGTCAAGGGCATCGCCCCCGGAGAACATCATGGATCTACGTCTGCCACCCGCCAACCTGTCGCTCGGATTGAAGCCGGCCACGCTCACACGCCCTGCATCCGATGGTGCCGTCGGCGGCGTCGCCGGGGGTTTTACCGGCGCCATGAAGAGTGCACTGCATGAAGTCAGCGCGGCGCAGAACCAGTCAACCCGGATGCAGCGCGAGGTTCAGATGGAGAACCCCACCGTCAGCCTGGAAGACACCATGGTGGCCATCCAGAAGGCCCAGATCGGATTCCAGGCCACGCTGCACGTGCGCAACCGGATGGTCCAGGCCTATACCGACATCATGAACATGCAGGTCTGACGTCGGCCGGCCCGGACTCAGTGCAGCATTTGCTGCAGGCCCTCGAACTTCTTCTCGAAATGCGCCATCCAGGGTTCGGCCAGATACCGGATCTGGGCGTCATTGGCCAGGATGCGCAGCATGATGCCCGATTTTTCGGCACGGTTCTCCTTGGGCAATTCCTGGGTGGTAGACGCGTAGCGCAGTTGCTCGATCAGTACGGCACAGGCGCCCTCCAGACGCACCACGCCATCCCAGTCGTCGGACTTGGCCGCATCCAGCATCTGGCTGCTGGCCACTTCGATGGCCCGGTAGTAATCGATCAGTTTCTGACTCATGGTGACTCCGGGGTTTCAGGCTGCCTTGAGGCTCGGCGAAATCGCCACGCCCATCTGTTTCCACCCGGTCGAAATCGGTTCGAGCAGGTTCTGAACTTCGGCCAGCGCAGCATCGTCGTTGCGTGCATTGGCCTGGGTCAGGCGCATGACACAGTACTGGTACAGATCGTGCAGATTGCCCGCAAGTTCCCCACCCTTCTCAAGGTTCAGGCAGCCTCGCAGGCCTTCGTCGAGGATACGCACCGCAATGCCGATCTGATGGCCTTTGGCGCTGATATCGCCCCGCTGCAACGCAGCGCGCGCCATTCCAACTGCCAGCATCAATCCGTCGAACAACATCTCGACCAAGGCATGTGGGTCGGCCTGGTCTACCTGTGTTTCAACACCGATCTTTCTGTAGGCGGTAGCTGAGCGCGAACCAACGGAGTTAAACATGTAGCCATCCAATCTGTGTATGAATTGGTTATCGGCACCTGGCGTAACAACTCAAGCGTATTGTGCCGCTTTGATCCCCCTGGGTGGGGTGATTATCAAGGGCTTTTCGGTCTCAAGTGGCCTGGGCCGGCTGCGCGGCCCGCGCGCAGGCCGCCGCCCGCGGCGTATCGGCGCACGCGCCCTGCTCCCGATCAGTTGGAATTGCCGGCGTTATTCCAGAGCGTGACCTGCTGCGCAACAAAGGCGTTGAGTGCCGTGAGCTGCGCCATGCGTGCGTCCAGCGCCGAGTACTGCTTGTTCAGCCGGGCTTCGACCACGGCGGCACGCTCATTGACCTTTTCCTGCGCATCGGCATTACGCTGGAGCTCCCGCTGCAAGGCCGCCGCCTTGTTGGTCACCGCGCCGCTGCTGGACAACACGCCGCTGGCCAAGGTGTCGAACTTGAGCGCAAATCCATTGGTCAGTGGATTGCTGTTGTTCTTGGTGAACAGATCCTGCAGCCCGGTGCCGCCGTTGGCCGCGGCACTCAGCTTGGCGGTATTGATCACCAGCGATCCGTCGAGTTGCCGCTCCAGCCCGACGTCGGACAGCCGCTGGTAGGCACCGCCGCCCGCGCTGATCGATGACGCCATGTTGCGCAGCACCGATTGCAGCCCGACGATCGAAGAGTCGCCCTGGAACAAGGCGCCGGTCTTGGTGGCTGCGTCGTACTTGGTCAGATCGGCCAGCGTGGCATTGAGCGCGTTGTAGGCGGCCACGAAATCACTCACGTTCTTGACCGCAACCGTCACATCCTCGCTGATGTTCATCGTGACCGGCGACTTCAGCTCTCCCGGTGTACCAAAACCGGTGGTGGTGGTCGCCACCAGCTTGATCGTGACGCCCGGAATGTTGTTCTCCAGCGTATTGGACGCCGAAGTCACGGCCAGCCCGTTGATGCGCGCCCGCGCATCCTGGCCGTATTGCACCGGATTGCCGGCCTGCGCCATGCCATTGGCGCCAGCCTCGGGATCGAACGCCAGGCGCGACAGTCCGGCTTCGTCGCCGGGCAGGCCCGCGTCATCATCGGCCACCTGCATGCGGAATCCCGCCGCCTCGCCGGTCGACTTGGAAGTCAGCACCAGGCGGTCCTGGGTTCCGTCAAAAAAAGCGGTGGCTACCACGCCGGTGCCTGCCGCATTGATCTTGCTCGCGATGTCGGCCACCGTGTCGGTTGCCGCAACCGTCACCTCGACCGGCCCTGTGGCCGCAGGTGTGAAGGAAGCGCCGCTACCGCTCCATGTGCCCAGCTGCAAGGTCAGCGTGCCGGACCCCACGGGCTGCCCGGCGACAAGTTGTGCCGACGACACCGACTGCGTCTTGGCCAGCGCATCGACATCCAGCGTGAACGAGGTTGCAGCCGTCGTGGCCGACGCACTGATGGTGGCGGCTGCCGTATTGGACGAGTTGGCGGTGCGGGCGGCCCAGGCGCCAGTGGCTGAAATTCGCTTGGCGACGTCGGACAAGGCGGAAAATTGCGACTGGATCTTGGCAAACGCCGAGACCTGCGCCTCGAAGTTGGTCGCCTTGGCCTGCAGCGTCTTGAGCGGCTGCTTTTCAAGCGCAACCAGCTGCGACACGATGTTCTTGACGTCCAGGCCGCTGCCGATACCTACCGATGAAATGGTTGCCATGATGTCGATCTCCTGCCCAAATTGCCGCACCCCATTATGGTGAATCCGGCGTCCGCCAATCTGCTGAAAAGCCCCGCAATTCCAGAACACGAAAGGCGGTGACCGGCTTTTCGCCCGTCACCGCCCGGAAAATCTGCCGGATCCGCAACGGACCCGGCACTTTTTCGTTTTGCCGCCGCGCTTAACGCAGCAGTGCCAACACACCCTGCGGCAACTGATTGGCCTGGGCCACCATCGCCGTACCGGCCTGTTGCAGGATCTGCGCACGCGACAGGTTCGCGGTTTCCTGGGCGAAGTCGGCATCCTGCACCCGGCTGCGGGAGGCAGACAGGTTTTCAGACGTGGTGCTCAGCGTCGCAATCACCGAGTCGAACCGGTTCTGAATCGCGCCGAAGGTGCTGCGCAAGGTGCTGATGGACGACAATGCCGCGTCTGTCCGCTGAATGGTGTCGTTCGCACCGGCCACGGTCTTGACATTGACCGATGCAATCGTCGTCGTATCCTTCAGGATGTCAAATGCGGCCGAAGCGTAGCCCAAGTTTGCACCATCGGCCGTAATTGCAATCTTCTCTGTTGCTGACAATGTAAGCGTTCCGCCGTTGACCGCAGTTGCGTCCGTCGAAAGATTGGTTGCATTTGCCGCTGTACCGATAGTGCCGTCCCTGAATACAACGCCATTGACCGTGGTGCTGCCACCCGTGCCGGCACTGATGCCGGCGGCGGCATCACCGCCAAGGGTTTGACCAATCGCGATATCGCGACCATCGGCAGCGCTCAACCGCAAAGTCCCCGCATCCAAAGCCGCCGAAACGCCCGTCGTGCTGGAGTTGACATTTATCGCGTCCGCGATTTCTTGCGTGCTCAACGTGGTCGCCAGAACCTTCGCGCTGAATATATTCTGCCCGTTGATGGTCAGCGTATACGTGCCGGCCCCTCCCGCACTGGTGACCGCTGCGGCGGTCAGCTCGACGTTGTTCGTGGCTGTGGCAGTAAGCCCAGGCACGCTGGCGGCATTGATGGCTGCGGCCTTGGCAAAGGCACTGCCCACAGATTGACCAGCGGCAGTACCAACAACCGATGCGCCAATTGTCTTGATAGTTCCGGTGCCGACCTGGATCGTTCCAGACCCACCCAAAGCTGTCGTCGTCACCTCAGCCGAGGAAGTGCCTGCCGCGATTTGGCCGATGGCGTTTGCTCGGCTGCTGGTGGTGAGACCAACAGTAATCGTTTCACCGACGTTGGCGCCGACCTGGAAAGTGGCATTGCCAAACGAGCCGTCGAGAATTTTCTGCCCGTTGAACGAGGTTTGGGCGCCAACGCGATCAATCTCCGCAAGGCGCTGTTGCACCTCTTGATTGAGCGCATCGCGGTCGGATGCGGAGTTGGTCGAGTTGGCAGATTGCACCGCCAGTTCGCGGATACGCTGCAAGTTGCTGGTGATTTCGGCCAGCGCACCCTCTGCTGTCTGCGCCAGCGAGATGCCGTCGTTGGCGTTGCGCGAAGCCTGGTTCAGACCGCGGATCTGCGTCGTGAAACGCTCAGAAATCGCCAGGCCGGCGGCATCGTCCTTGGCACTGTTGATGCGCAGACCCGAAGACAGGCGCTGCATGGAGGTCGCCAACGAAGTCTGGGTCATTGCCAGGTTCCGCTGTGCGGTGATCGAATTGATATTCGTGTTGATGATCGAGGCCATTTGAAAAGCTCCTGTAAAACTGGACTACTACGGGTTTGTCGCCAATCCCACCACCGGCCCTTGAACCGGCCGCCTAGACCTGCGCGAACCCCTGTTCTGTGCTGGCCGACGAGTCCGAATCGGAACCCGTTGGTGTTGTCATCGGCGCAGATGCATCCAAACTTGAGAAATATCGGCTTTTCCTGGGCCTTATCGTGCATTACGTGTGCACAAATTCACTTGACAAGGCATCGATTTCGCAAAGACACAGTACGGTTAACGACCGTACCCATGGAAACTTGAGCTGCCATTGACCCCAAAAGCGAAAACCCCCGACCGGAATATCCGATCGGGGGTTTCTGAAGATGTCTGGCCTGGGCGGCCGACGGGCTTATTGCCGCAGCAGGGCCAGCACGCCCTGCGGCAACTGGTTGGCCTGCGCCACCATGGCCGTACCCGCCTGCTGCAGGATCTGGGCGCGCGACAGATTGGCAGTTTCCTGCGCGAAGTCGGCGTCCTGGATCCGGCTGCGCGATGCGCTCAGGTTCTCCGACGTGGTCGTGAGATTGGCGATCACCGATTCGAAGCGGTTCTGGATCGCACCAAAAGTGCTGCGCAAGCCGCTGACCGAGGTCAGTGCCGCATCCACGCGCTGGATCACATTGTTGGAGCCGGCTACTGTCAGCACATTGGCGGTAGCGATGGAGACCGAATCCAGATTGATCGTGGCGTCGGTTGCCGCGCCCAGGCCCTTCGCAGCGGCTTCACCCGTGAAGACGATGTTGGCCTGCGCCGTGAATTTGAGTTGCCCGCTGTTGGTCCCCGCGGCATTGTTTGCCGCGTTCGCCGCGCCAGCAGCCAGCGTGGCGCCAACGACTCCGGCCAGGTAGGTTGGTGTGGTTTCCGTGGCAGGTACAGCCGCATGGGCAGACAGCCCTCCCGCCGACCCGGTGCCGTGCAGCTGACCGATATTGATATCCCGTCCGTCGGCCGCCTCGAGCATCAAGACGCCTCCCGACAACACGGCCGTAACGCCGGTATTGATCTTCTGCGAATTGATCGCATCCGTGATCTGCTGCGACGACAAGGTGTTACCCGTGGTGCCGTCGAAATTCGCGAATATCGGCTGCCCATTGATGGTCAGGCTGTAAGTGGCAGTCGCCACTGGCGTACCGACCGTACCGGTGCTGGTTGTCGCAGCAAGCGTCAATGCCGTGTAAGTCGCGGCCGAAGTGGTCAGGCCGGGCACAGCCGACAGATTGATGGCCTCGGCCTTCGCATAAGCGCTGCCGGCATTCTGTCCCACCGACGTGCCAGCCACCGAGGCACCGATCGGCGTCGCCGCATTCGCGCCCACTGCAATCGTGCCGGCGCCACCGGTCAAAGCAACAGTGCCAACACCGACGGCATTGGTCGAACTGCTGCTCGCGATATTGCCGATCTTGCTGGTCCGCATGCTTGTCGCCAGAGATATGGAGATCGTGTCTCCGACATTGGCCCCCACCTGAAACGTCGAATTGCCGAACGAGCCGTCGAGCAGCTTGAGGCCGTTGAATGACGTCTGGGTTGCCACCCGGTCCATCTCGGCCAGGCGCTGCTGCACTTCCTGATCGAGTGCGGCGCGGTCGGATGCCGAATTGGTCGAGTTGGCCGACTGCACTGCCAGTTCACGGATGCGCTGCAAATTGCTGGTCATTTCGCCCAACGCACCTTCGGCCGTCTGCGAAAGGGAGATGCCGTCGTTGGCATTTCGCGCCGCCTGGTTCAGGCCGCGGATCTGGGTCGTGAATCGCTCCGTGATCGCCAGGCCCGCAGCATCGTCTTTGGCGCTGTTGATACGCAGGCCGGACGACAGTCGCTGCATGGACGTGGCCAGCGAGGTCTGGCTCATCGAGAGGTTGCGCTGCGCGTTGAGCGAGGCAATATTGGTATTGATGATTGAAGCCAATTGAAACTCCTGTTAAGCGGAACGATTCGACAATTTCGGGACAACTGATCCAGGCTGCCAATGCAGAACGGAAAACGGACCCTGGCTGCCGTTTCGAGCCAACCTGCGCATATCACATATTCAGTTCATTCGAGACGGTGTTAAGCGTACGGAAACCGCCAAAGTCGAAAAGCCGGATAAGCGACCGGGAATCCGGATAGTTCGGCGCTTAGCACCCGATATCGGAACCGGTCAGCGGCGGGGCAACGATGGATCGCGTGAACTGGCTGGTTTTTGCCCGCCAGATCGCCCCATGGACACGCGTCATTAGCATTTACCTTACACGCCGGGCTACAAAACCTGACACAACACACATCCGTTTGCCGATTCAAGTTTTTGACCCGCCAATCACAATCGGCTCCAGCGATGCAAACGGCGTCCTAGCCCACAGGAGACTTCATGACAAACGACCAGATACTTGCCGAAATCAGGGAAGCCAATCTCACCTATCTGATGCTGGCCCAGAACCTGATCCGCTCGGACCGGGCCGAAGCCTTGTTTCGCCTGGGCATGTCCGAAGAGTCGGCCGATCTGATCGCCAATCTCTCGCCAGCCCAGATTCTCAAGATCGCATCGGGCAACATGCTGTTGTGCCGCTTCCGCGTCGATGACGACATCGTGTGGAACCTGCTCACCAATCACACCACCAGCAAGGTCAACAACGACGCCACCAGCCGCCTGCACGCCAACATCCTGATGTCGGGTCGATTCGCCGAAACCTTGTGAACGTCGCCAGGCCCCGCAAGGGGCCGCAAGAAGACCCGGGTACGGCCCGGCTTCTTCCTGCAAGGTTTCCCTGACAAGCCACCGACCCGGAGAGAAGCACCATGGCCACCAAGAGCGTCCTTAATGAATCGATCGAAATCAGCCGCGCTGTCGCGCTGATCAATCTTGGCGCCCGCCTGCAGGTGCTCGAAAGCGAGACCAGCCTGTCCTACGAGCGCCTGTTGCGCCTGTACAAGGAAGTGGCCGGGCGCTCTCCGTCCAAGGGGCAGCTGCCGTTTTCAACCGACTGGTTCCTGACCTGGCAACCCAATATCCACGCGTCGCTGTTTCTCAACACCTACGAATACCTGTGCAAGGTCAGCGCACTGGAAGATATCGACGCGGTCATGAAGGCCTACAAGCTCTATACCGAACAGATCAGCTGCTGCGATGTGGAGCCGCTGCTGTCAATCACCCGCGCCTGGCGCCTGGTCAAATTCGTCAACAACCAGATGCTGACGATGACACCGTGCTCGCGTTGTGGCGGCCACTTCGTGACCGAACCCTATGAGAACGCACGGCACTTTGTCTGCGGACTGTGCGAACCACCGGCGCGGGCCGGCAAGAGCGCCGCCAGCGGTGGCATTCTGCTGCATTGACGCAGATTTGCCCCGCGATGTGCGCCGGGCAAACCGCCATAAAGGGGCCCATTAAGGGCCCTTTTCGGATTTTGGGCTGCCGATAGTTTCATAGAATGGGTCAACACAACATCGTGCCGATGGACCATCCGTCGGCGTCGCACCCCACACCTGCACCGCAACCATGCTTGTAATCATCGGCTATGTCGTCGCCATGGGGTGCATCTTTGGCGTGTACATCTTCCACGGCGGAAACATCGGCGTCATTCTGACGGCGCTTCCGTTCGAGCTGATCACCATCCTGGGCGCCGCCATGGGCGCCTTCGTCGTCAACAACCAGCCCAAGGTGCTCAAGGCCACCATCGCGCTGATCCCGCAAGCTCTCAAGGGGTCGAAATACACCAAGACGCGGTACCTCGAATTGATGGCGCTGCTCTACGACATCCTGCAAAAAGCCCGCAAGGAGGGGCTCATGGCAATCGAGAAGGACGTCGAGACGCCTGGCGAGTCCGAAATATTCAACAAGTACCCCACGGTGGGCGGCGATCACCATGTGG
>Ga0209476_10001616_pt1 | contig 15126 bp, 10 predicted proteins | sample KloWWTrecipitate_FD_187179 | JGI IMG/M metagenome (GOLD analysis project Ga0209476, IMG submission 187179) | Active sludge microbial communities from Klosterneuburg, Austria, studying microevolution and ecology of nitrifiers - Klosterneuburg... | ecosystem: Engineered > WWTP > Aerobic digester... | reverse complement strand
ACTCACCGTCAGCGAGAACGGGCTCATGGGCGGCGGTGCGAATGGCGCAAACGGCCTCGTCGTGAACCAGTCGAAGTTTGTCAACAACAACACCGAGAAGTTCAAGCAGGCTCCGGTTTCCGGCGGCCTGAAGGTAACGAAGTCTGACGGCATCGTCGTGTCCCACAATGTCTTCGAAGGCAGCACCATGGGTCTTTGGCTCGACGAGTCTGTCTACGACGCATCGGTCGTTGGAAACGTTGCACGGAACAACACCCGTACGGGAATTCTTATCGAGCTGACCGAGAAAGCAGTGGTTGCCAACAACTACATCGTCGGCAACGATCGCGGGCTCACGATTTATAACGCGGGCAGCATCGAAGTCTGGAACAACACTTTTTCAGGCAACGAGCGGACTTTGCAGTTCTTGCAAGATAGCCGACGTCAGACAAACTCGGGCCTCACTAACAAGATTCCCTGGATTACCCGCAATGTTCAGTTGAGCAACAACGTGTTGAGCTACGGCGCTGGCAGTTGCCCCGTCCTCACCCAGGACATGTCTGCCGTGAAGTACGGAAATGATTTCGGCATCACTTTCAATGCCAATCTGTACCAGCGCGCATCCGCCTCAGCCCCCGCGAATCTCGCTTGCTGGGCGAACGGCGCCTCGGGCACACGGAGTTTCAAGACGCTTGCGCTCTTCAAGGGGCACACCGGGTCGGACGCGGGGTCGGCCGAGCTCACCGGGTCGCCTGCGCTCTCCAAAGACCTCGCGCTCACCCCGGCCGCCGCCGCCGCAAAAGGGCTGTCGCCGCGAGCAATTCCCGCCACAATCGCCGCGAAGATTGGCGTGACCGCGAACACGGCACGGACTGGAGCCCTCTCAGCTCCAATCGAATAGCCTCGTTGACCCGCCACAGGCTAGACCGCTGAGTCCGCGAGGCTCTACGGCTAGACTTGGCGGGTCTTCGACGCAGGTTTCGGGGGTTTGGGGGGTTAGGCGCGTGACGGCGACGTCAATAGATTCCTCACCCGCACGGCACCAGCCATGGTCGATGCCCACGGTCGTAGCATTGCTCGTCGTCGTGCTCGTCGGGATGCGAGTGGACGTCATGTACGGAGCAACCGTCGGCGGTCTCGCCGCCGTAGCGCTCCTCCCGGTCTGGTGGCAACGACTATTGAAAAATAGGTGGGGCCTGGCCCTCACCGCCATGGGCATCGTCGCCGTGCTTTCGGGCATCGTCCTCACGTTGTGGTCCAGTATCGACCACAGCACAACCCTCAGCGATGAGTTATCTCGCTCTGTGCGAGTGCTGCAGCTGCTCGCAATTCTCGGTGCAATGTTGTGGTCGCACGCTGTTGCCGGCGTCGCTCAGACCTGTCTCGCGTTCGCCGTCGGTTGTGTCGCCGGCATCCCAATGAACATCTCCGATGATCCAAATTTCTGGAGGTTCACTCTCTCAATCCCGCTCGGCATCTTCGTACTGACACTGGTGTCAATGCAACGGAGTCTGTGGGTCCAATTTGCGGCCGTAGGCGGGCTCGCGCTCATCGGAGTACTGAACGATTCACGATCAAATGCGGCGTTCCTACTCCTCGCGGCACTCGCGATCCTCTGGCAGCGACTCAGGGGCATCCCGTCTCGTAAGACAAGAGGGATAGGTGGCCTCCTGACTCTTGTCGGCGTGGGCTTTATCGTCTTCTACCTGCTGCAGTCCGCAATCCTCGAAGGGTACTTCGGAGAAGCGACTCAGGAACGTACCGCGGCGCAAATTGACCGGAGCGGCAGCGTATTACTGGGCGGGCGCCCAGAAATTGCGGCCAGTTTTGAGCTCATTGCACGATACCCATTCGGACTGGGGTCCGGCATCAAGGCCAACTACTCAGACATCCTCGCCGCGAAATCTGGGATGTTCAGCATCGGCTACGACCCGAACAACGGGTACGTCGAACGCTTCATGTTTGGCGGTGGCATCGAGCTCCACTCCGTCATTGGCGACTTGTGGCTCTGGTTCGGCATTGCGGGACTCGCGATCGCGGTGATCATGATCGCCGTCATTCTGACAGGCCTGTTGCGCGCGCTCGCAGTCAATAGCGTCAGTATTTTATTCGTCTACCTCGTTGCGCGTTTCTTCTGGGATCTCGCATACAGCCCGGTTACTTCCACGATGCGACTCTGGCCGATCGTTGCATCACTCGCGATCGCGTACGCCTCATACGGGCTACGCGCCCGTGCCCCACAACTGCAATCACTATTCATACCGAGCGGAACACTACGATGACCTCGACTCCAAAGCCCGCCCGCCTCGACTGGGTCGACGCGGGCCGAGGCCTTGCAATCCTTCTTGTGGTCTCGTTCCACGCCGCGAACTGGCTTGGGGCGGCAGGCATCCCCACCGAGGGATGGGTCACGACCAATGAGGCGATGGCCACACTACGGATGCCACTGTTCTTCGTCTTGGCAGGATTGTTCTCCCAAAAATGGCTCACGGTATCCTGGCGCACGCTCTGGAGCTCGAAGATCTCACTGTTCGCATGGGTCTTTGGGCTCTGGACCGTGATTTCAACGTTCTCGTTCATGCTTGGGCTCAACCTTCAAGGCCAGAACGGCAACTATCTGCGGCAGCTTGTCGACATTCTTTGGGCGCCTGCGCTTCCACGCTTCGAGCTGTGGTTCATCTGGGCGCTGTTCTGGTTTTTTATCATCGCAAAACTCATCAGACGGACGCCAGTCTGGTTGCAGCTCGGCGTCACCGCTGCGTTGTCGGTCGTCGCACTGTCTGGGTGGATCGAAGGCAACGTTGGCTGGACTGGTGCCGCGAAGTATCTGTTCTTCTTCCTCGTAGGCCTTCTCCTTCGCGACCAAATACTCAACGTCTCGGCCAGTTGGCGGACGCCTGCGCTCACAGCGATCTTCGTCGTCTGGCTCGCCGTTTCCATTGCGGGCGTCTTCCTTGGCTGGCATGAGAGCATCCCGGGCTACTACTTCGTCAACGCCATCCTGGGCATCGGCGCCGGAATTGGGCTCAGCCGTTTGCTTGCGTCCATCAGCATGCTCAGGCATGTCGGAGCACGGACTCTTCCCATCTACTTGATGCACACGACGGTAATTCTCATCGCGGCCTGGTTCTTGTGGCACCTCCCGGGCGAGTGGAAGACGATTGCTCTTGGATGGATTGTCGTGCCGATCCTCGTCGCTCTGTCAACCTGGGTAGCGCTTAAGCTCGCTGCTGCCGCTGCGGGGAAACCACCATGGGCCTACGCGTTTGAAGCACCACCATGGTTCCAATTTGCCCCACCATCGCCGTCCAAACCACATGCGCAGAGCTAACTCTTCTGCCCAGGCACGTTGTGAACGCGGTCGATGGGTGATTTGCCGCCAACGCCGTTGTGGGGGCTACGATGACTGTCGCCAGCGGCCCACCGCCGGCAGGTCACTGCTCTAATCCCCGCCGAACGTCCAGGTGTGGGCGTAGGCCGACTTTTCAGTGCGGGCACAGGTGAACCGCTCGACCTTCCGGTTGGTCCGGGGTCGATGAGGGGCGCGTGAACTATCGGCTGCATGCCGGACCGACCGGCCGTCGACGTCGACCAGAGGGGCTAGCCGGACCCGACCAACGGGCACCAAAGGAGCTCCGCACTTGTGTGTCGCTCGACGCAATCTCTCGTAGTCTGAACGGCGAACTCGACCGCGGCGATAGTGCGCTCGCGCCAAGCGGCAGGCGCCCACCTGCTTCGGTGCCGAACGCACGAAGTGCGGTCCGTTTCGCGGCTGCCGCCGGAAAGGACCGCACTTGGCGATTGGCTAGTCGGCAGTAGGGACGCTCACGGTGATCTTGTCGAATGCAACAACCACCGGAGCCAACGTCGTGGAGGGCAGGAAGCTGAACACGCTGACCGCACCAGGCGCCTGCAACGCAGCGAACGAGTTCGTTCCCTCACGCTGCCAACCCGGCTCGGGCTGAGACGCCGGCCAGACCTTCGCCTTCAACGTCGTCGGCGCAGTTCCAGTCACCTCCATGCTCAGCGCATACTGCTCGCCAGGAACCATCGTCAGGTCCGGCACCGTATACGCGCCACCAATCAGGTTGCCATCCTGCAGCAGATACATCTTCACGCCGCCATCAGCCTGCAAGCGCAGCCGAACGAGATAGTTGTTCGACCCGACGCGGCGACCGACAACCGACACGTACTGAGCTTCCACGAGCTTATCGACCGAGAAAACTGCATCCACGCGTGCGTCCGTCGCCGAAACCGAGTTGAGATCCGCGTAAAGCGTCTGCGCCGCCGGCATCGACAGCTTGCCAACACCATCAGCAACACTGAAGCGACTTGCCGCACCACGTAGGGTCCAATCGCCACCCACATCGGCAGTGCCCCAACCATTCGCCACCGCACGGTCAAAACCGTCAGACGCGAGCACACCCTCAGCAGGAGGCTCCGGCGCAACCACCGTCACGTCAGCCGACGACGTAGCCGTCGCTCCGCGATCATCGGTAACCGTCAACACCACCGTATAGGTACCGGCCTCCGCAAATGCGTGTGACGCCGTCACCCCATCAGCAGTGCCACCATCACCAAACGCCCACGAATACGACGCAACCGACCCGTCACTGTCCGACGAACCACCCGCATCAACCGAGAGGTTGAGATCGTTCGAACTGTGCACAAACACAGCAACCGGCGCAACATTCTCAGGCTCGGCAGTCACAGCCATGTCGGTCGCGTACGTACTCGACGCGTTCTTGTCATCCGTGACGGTCAACGACACCGCATAAGTGCCGGCCTCGGCAAATGTGTGGTCGGCCGTGACACCTGTGGCCGTGCCACCATCACCAAAGTTCCACGAATAGTCGACGATGGTGCCGTCGCTGTCCGACGAACCCGTCGCGTCTACTGAAAGTTCGAGGTGCGTTGCCACCGCCGTGTAGGACGCAACCGGCGCGAGATTCGGCGCCTCGGCACCAACGCCAACTTGGAAGTGCGCCGCGACTTCAGGCGCAGTCAGCGCCCGCGAATAGACAGCCGCTTCATCGAATGAGCCGATCATGTTCGGCGAAGTCCCACCCCAGCTTGCATCGCCGCCAACGCGCCAGTAGCCGTCGTAGGTCTGGGCTTGGGTCGCAGGGTTCGTGCCCACTGCGACACCGTCAACGTAGAGCACCATCCCGTCAGCACCCTGCGTCGCGACAACATGGTGCCAGGCACCGTCGTTGTATGCGGCTGCCGACGTCGCTAGATTGCGCTGCGTCGAGAACGTGCCAAAGCTCAACTTGCCGTTGTCGTCCATGTAGACGTGACGGTCATAGTTCGAAGACGAACCGGTTTGCGCGTTGCCAAAACCAATGAGCTTGCCACCGGCTGTTGAGGTGGTTTTGAACCAGGTCTCGACTGAGAATGCGCCAGGAGCACGCTCCGAGACGGTTGTGAATCCATTTCCGCCATTGGTCGCTTTGCAACCGAAGTCCCAGAATCCACAAGTCGTCTTCTTGAACGTAATCGCTGACCCGCCGCCAACGACTGCGCCGGCAGCACCGCGGGCATAATCGCCATCCAACGATCCTGCAGCACCCTGTTGCCCGGAGTCCTTGAGCGCTGCTCCCGATGCTTCGTCGAAACGCCAGTACACGCTCGGCGCTGCGTCGTAGACGAGCCGACCGTAAGCGTCACCCGGGGCTTCGGGAATAGCAAGAGAGCGTCCAGAAGCCGTGTAGTGCGCTTGAACCTGGCTCGGGGTCAAGCTGTTTGGATAGATGGAAACCTCATCGAGCGTTCCTGCAAAGTTGTTCGAGCTTGGTTGGTTTGACCAGCCAGAAAGGTTGTCACCCCCCACCCGCCAGAAGCCGCTGTAGTCCTGGCCCACTGTCACATCGCTCCGCTGTGCGACGCGCTTACCGTCCACGTAGAGTTCCATACCGTTCGAACCCAACGAGGTCACGGCCTGGTGCCAATTGCCATCGTTGTACGCCGCCGTCGATGTGATCGTGCGAACTCCACCGGGGTACACGCCAAACGTGAGCTTGCCGGAATTCTCCATGTAGAGGTGGCGGTCGTAGCTCCCGGAGTTGCCAGTAGCTGAATTGCCATAACCGATCAGCTTGCCACCGGATTTGGTCGTGGTCTTGAACCACATTTCAGTACTGAAGTTGTTCGGGGCGTTCGTCGAGGCCGACGAGGCCGCAAAGGCGTTATCGAAGCGTGTTGCTTTGTCGGGATCTGCGCTGATTGCACCGTCCATGGCCCGAGCAACGCTGCCAGTGATGCTCAGGTCGCCGTTACCCGTCCAGTCGAATCCAACGTTGCCCGAGCTCTCGCCAAGGCGCCAATAGTGTTCGGCACCATCGTTGAGCACCGCGGATGAGTACGGACCGACTTCCGCGTCTGAGATCGTGACGGTGGTCCAAGGCGACCTGAGTACGTTGCCCGAAGGGTCCGTCGCTGTCACTCTGTACTGCACCGAGGAGCCCGCTACGAGGTCGGTGTCGTTGACCTTTTGCGTGAGCGGCTGCCAGAACGTGGTGTCGACAACCCGCTCATCAATCAGCCCTGCCGGGTTCTCACTGTCCCTGTAAAGACGGTAAGTGAGCACCGTGTCGTCGCGGTCCCAGACTGTCGTGTATGAGACGCGCGCGCTGCCTGCTGCAACCGAAAGCACGCTCGGCGTCCAGGTCTCGGTGTCGACCAATGACCTCGGACCCTGCTTATTCGGCGCAATGCCGCGAACAGCGTAACGAACAAGACCCTGTTGGGTGACACCGTTTACGCGCGGAAACTCCCCACCATAAACGACATAGTCCTGGTTTCCTGTGACAGTCCATACCGCTTGGCCTTTGCCAGTGAAGTTCCCAACCTCTGTCTGCGGGTACCAGTTCAACATCGCGGGACGGGGTGTTCCGGGGTGATCCGGGTAGCCATAGATGTCGGCCGTGTTAGTGCCCTGGACCGATTTCGTCCACACGGTCGAGTGCTTGAACGACCACGGATTACTCTGTGGGAATCCGCCGCTATTGCCGCAGTAGTGCTTGTGGCTCGCCGTGTAGACGAGGTCACCAATCGGCGCGACATCGTAGGTATCGCCGTGGCAGTCCTCAAGCCAAACAAGGCTTCCGTCCGTCCAGCGTGCTGCGAAAGTTCCCTCGGAGTTGCCGGTGCCGTTGAAGTGCCAGCCGACACCGTAGAAGTACTCGCCGTCCGTCGCCACGTTGAGAATCCCCGCGGCCTGACCCGCATTGCGGACCTGCGAGTTGACGGGCAGCGACATCGAAGCGCCAGTCACACCGTCGACGCGGGCAAGACCGAAGCCAGGCTCGCTTGAGCCCTCGACCGACGTGAAGCTACCGCTCAGCACGACCTGTGAGCCACCGGGTCCGACTGTGATGCTCTGCACCATTCCGTTGTCCACGACGGGGCGGAACGGAAGCAGCTTCCCGGTGACTGTGCTGACTGCGGCGACGCGCGCGCGCGCAGAGCCATTCACGGAGCTGAAGTACCCGCCGAGATAGAGGGTGTCGTTCGTAGCCGCAACTGATTGTGCGGTGCCGTTGATAGTGGGAATCAACGTTGTGCTCAGGTTTCCGCTCGGAAGGTCAAAAACAGCGACACGGTTGCGCGTCTGGCCATTGACTGCGGTGAATGTGCCGACGACGAACAGCTTCGTACCGTCGGGCGAAACTGCCATGTCGCTCACACGGTTGTTGATAACCGGGTTGAACGACTGGACAAGAGCGCCTGTCTTGATGTTGTAAGCAAGGATGTTCGAGCGGGGCACGAGCTGCGTGCCTTTCGCGGCTCCCGCGGGGCGGGCGTTCGAGAACTGGCCGCCGGCGTAGACGATGTCACCCGCGACTGCTTGCGCCCAGACCACCCCCTCATCGATCTGCACCGTTGGAAGGCCATCAGCGCTCACTGGCTCTGGCAAAGTCGACTGCGCCCCCACGGCGCCGTCCGGACTTACCAAGTCATCGGCGGATGCTACAAGTGGAGTCGCGATCAATCCAGCAACCACCACAGCAAAAACAGTTATTACGCTCGCTGAAAAGCGAGCGTGGTTCCCCAGAGCCACGAAATCCCCTTAACGTCCCAGACCCGCAACGCGGTTCCCCCAGGAACCAAGATGTGAAGCGGGTAACCCCGCCCTCGACAGAGTGGGATCTCCACCATGTTAGAGTCCAGCGGGCGCACCCGCAACTGTTTTCTTGTGGACCGCGGCCCTAGCCAGTGAAGGCGCCCTCGAACAACACCACCGCCGACTCAAACAGCAGGTCAACTTCAATAATGAGATCGTCGCGTTGCGACTTGGGGACATCGAAAATGAACACGCCTTGCGACTTTCCGCCCGCTGGGATGGACGGGGGGAAGGGTTTGCCGCCGGGCTGGATAAACGGGTTTCCCGCGACTCGCTCAGGCCCGTAATAGAGATTGACGACGACCGCTGGGGTCTCAACTCGTTCTCCGGTGCTGTTGCTTGCTTCGACAGTCACTCGCAATGCCGGGCCCGCAACCTCGCCTGGCAACACGGCTTCACCCTCGACGCTCTCGATCGAAACCAACCGAACGCTTACGCCAGCAAGGGGCGCTTGTTCGCCATCCAGCTCCACCGGCGCCGTTGTTTCGCGGGCATTCGGCTCTCCGGGCGCGACGCTTTCGCTGGGGCCAACCTCGGGCTCAGGGTCCTGCGACGCTGTTGTAGTGGGGCTCGCGGACGGAGACGTGGTCGCGCCGGGCGCACGTGAACCCGGCTGGTTTGTCACGACCAGGATCACGACCACCGCAACTACAACGGCAACCACCATGAGCAGAACAATCCACCACTTGCGAACCCCATTTGGGCCGTTTCTCGTGGCGTTCACGCCAGCAGTTTCACTCATCTTGGCTCCCTGATCGCCGTTCGGGCACCGCTAGAGCCCGCTGTACACAGTATTGCGTAGCGCGGGGCCAGGCTACATAAGGCGGGCGTGCTTCTTGGAGCCCGCGGTCTTAGCTCTCCTGGAGTGTCAGCGTCAGCGTGGGCGCAGCGCCCGCACCATCCGTTTGCCGTCCCGAAGTCCCCGTGAATACGCGCGCCAAGGCTGGGTAGACGTCAAGAGTTGCTGGCGCCCGCCCTGCAAAAGAATCTCGTACGACACCCGGCCGGCCGACTTCATCCACCGCGCCAGGCCCTCGTCATCGAGGTGCTTGGCCGCGTAGAGCAACCGATTTCGAATGTTGTAGTAGTAGTAGGTCGGTGATTTCGCACGGCCGGCTGCGGCATCCGCGTGCGTCTGCCCCTCGTCGTGGATCGCCTGCACATCGAGCAATTCGAGCGAACCACCCGCGTCGAGAATCCGGTGCGAAAGGTCGATGTCTTCCCAATACAAGAAGTAGTCGTCGTCGAACCCGCCGACTTCACGCCAGAGCTCGGCAGAAATTGCGAAACAAGCGCCCGTCGCCCACTCGCGGTAGGGGCGGCCCTCGAACTGTTCGCGGCGGACACGGCCCGCGGTCGTGCCGTCATCGAGATAGAGATCCGCGCCGCTGAACCACGGTCGACCGTCGCCAGTGACGATGTGTGGCGAGACGAGCGCGCGAGGATTCGCACGCGCGGCCTCGATGAGGACGTGCAAATCGGATGCCGCGATCCATGCGTCGGGGTTCAGGGTGACCAGTACGGTGGCACCACGCTGGGCTGCGGCATCCGCCCCCGCGTTTACTCCCGCGCCAAAGCCGACGTTGGCATCAAGCAGGACGGCCTGCCAACCGTGAGTCGTGCACGCGCTCGCGACGCGGGCGCGCTCGGCCGCGTCGCTGAAGCAATCGACGACAACGATGAACGACCCCTCGGGCACCTCCACGCGCGCAAGGTTTTGTTCGAGCAGCGCGCTCGACCCGAAATTGACGATGATCACAGCCCCGACGGTTGCCGGAGCGACCTGCTCAGCCACGAGCGCCGTCGGCTTTCGCTGCACCGCGATCAAGCGCGACTATTTCACGGAACCACTTGATGGCGGCGAGCCCCAAGAAACCACCGTTCATGACCATGAGCGCGAGGTAGACCCAGAGGAAGACAGGCGTCCATGCCCAGAGCACGAACACGAGGCACAGCACACCAAAGTCGGTCGGGAGCAGCAGCATTGAGCGGCCCATGGTTCCACCGCCACGGTTGTGCGTTGAAGCAACACCCTGCTTGCCCTTCAAGAGATCATTCAACAGCATCCCAAAGAAGGTCACGACGCTGATGATCGAGAAGAGGATCGGCACCACAAGCCACGCGGTGTCGCGATAATCGCTGTGCCACCACAGGGCAACGAGCACGACCAGGTGCATCGATGCGATCTTGAGCGCGTCGACAAAGTGGTCGAGCCACTCACCCGCGAGGCTTCCGCCACCGCGGAGGCGGGCGAGCTGCCCGTCGGCCGAGTCCCAGGCGTAGCCCAGAACAAGCAGCAACGCGACGAGCACGCCAGTCCACCAGGTGATCGGGGCCAGCAAGAGAAGCGCGAGCCCGCCAAAGGTGTGCACGGCGCTGATGACAGTCGCTTGGTTTGGGGTGAGGCCCATGCGAAACGCGGCCGCCGCAAGCACTCGACCGAGCTTGCGGTTGACGTACACCGAGTAGCCGGGCGCCCCGCGCGCATGACCCTTTTGTGCCGATGCGAGCCTGCGATATGAGTTGGCGAAAGACTCAGCCATACAAAACAACCATCCCCTGCTGGTCGGCTGACAGATCATTCGAGCATAGGGCGTATGCGCGCAAACTCCCGCAGAAGCGTCTGGCTCTCCGCGGCAAGCTGACAGACTGGGCCTGTGGGGGAGAACTCGAACAACATCAAGCGACCGGTCCGCGCGATGCAATCTTTTGGAGCGCCGCGTCCGACAACGAATCCGTACATCCACATGCTGGATGAAGCATTGGCAGGTACCGACGGCGTTGAGCATCTGCGGTTCAATCGCCGACGTGCACTGTTCGGCCGCTATGACGTGCTGCAACTGCACTGGCCCGAGACGCTGCTCCTCGGCGAATCAACCGGCCTGAAAGCAGCCGCGCGGAGACTCTACGTCGCGGCCCTCCTCACCCGCCTGCGTTTCAGCCGCATTGCGGTGATTCGCACAGTCCACAACGTCGAACTACCGAGTGGAACCACCGCGCTCGAGCACCGCATGCTGGCCGAGTTCGAACGCCTCGCCGACTACAGGATTGTGCTGAACGATCTCACCGAAGTGCCCGCCGGAGTCGACTCTTCGGTGATTCCGCATGGTCACTATCGCGACTGGTATCGCGACGGCACAGACATCGAAACGGTGCCGGGCGCCCTCGGGTTCGTCGGCCTCGTCCGACGATATAAAGGCGTCGAAACGCTCATCGACGCCTTCGCCAAGACGAAAGCCGAGTTTCCGGATGCCACGCTTCGCGTCTCAGGAAACCCCTCCACCGAAGAGCTCGCAACCGAAATTCGCCGGCTCGCCGACGGAGATCCGCGCGTCGAGTTCGACCTTCGCTTTCTCTCTGAGGGCGACTTCGCCGCCGCAATGCGTCGTTGTGCTGGCGTCGTCCTCCCCTACCGCTTCATGCACAACTCGGGTGCGGTTCTCGCCGCACTCTCGCTCGATCGTCCGGTCCTCGTGCCACGCAACGACGTCAACATGGCGCTCGCTGAGGAGGTTGGCCCGGGCTGGATCCACCTCTACGACGGCGAACTCGATGCCACTGACCTCGCGCAATATCTTCGGCTGCTCGACGATGGTGTGCCGTCTGTTCGCCCAAACCTTGAGCGGCGCGAATGGGCAAATACCGGCATCCAACATCGTGACGCATTCGACCGGGCGATCGCGTCGCGCGCTCGCGGGCGCGCCGGGCGTCGATGATGGTCTTGATGAACGATTCAAATATCAAGCACGTGCGCATCACGATCGCAATCACGACGTTCCGCCGCCCCGCTCAGCTGGCGACGCTGCTCGCGACTGTCAATGATCGGGTCGCCGAGTTGCCCGGGCACATCGAAGCGCGCCTGGTGGTCGTTGACAACGATCCGGATGCCTCCGCACGGCCGGTCGTCGCGTCATTCGCCGGCGAAACTGGCCATCTGACGGTCGCGTACGAGCACGAAACGATGCCCGGCATTGCCGCGGCGCGTCAGCGTGCGCTTGAGTCGGCATCGGGCACGGACGCCGTCGTTTTTCTCGACGATGATGTTGTACCGCTCGTCGGCTGGTTGCCGGAGCTCGTGAATGCCTGGCACACCTACTCGGCCGATGCGGTGATGGGTTACGTGAAATATGAGTGGCCCGCAGAGGCTTCCGCCTGGATAGCAGCGGGCGGTTTCATGCGGCGTGACGCAGTGCCAACCGGCACACGGCTGCCCACCTTCGCCACGGGCAACGCCCTGATCGACATCCGCTCGGTGCAACGCCTCAAGTTGCGATTTGATCGTGCGCTCGGGCTGAGTGGTGGAGAAGACAGTCTGTTCGGCCTCCAGCTCGTCACCCGAGGCGGCACCATCGTGTCGTGCCTTGAGTCGGTGGTGCTCGACGAGGTCCCCGTGGAGCGCACGACGCGAGAGTTCGTCAAACGGCGCTCGATTTCTCACGGGCAGGGACGAGTACGGATGCGCCTGCACAGCGAGCACGGCAAGTTCCGCCGCGCTCGCATCCGCGCTGTCGCACTGATCGGTGGCCTTGTGCGCCTGGTCGCATTCTTCGCGCTGCATATGGTCGGGAAGCTCACGCGAAACGTCTCTCGTGACGCCGTCGGGATGCGCAGGACCTGGTTCGCGCTGGGCATGGTGCAGCAGTCGGTCGGGCACACCACCGACGAGTACGCGCGCTCCTCCTAGCGCACGCTTTCACGCGCGGCGGCGCGGCCTCGGCAGCTCGGCGGCGCCGCTCAGTGCATCGTTTCTGGGCGCGGCGCGTCGCTCACGATCGGCCGGAACTTGCCGCGAACCGGCTCGATCTCGTCGACAATCTGCATCGTCACGGGCGCTTCGCCGCCGACGTGTGCCCGCAACCGGCCGACCCGTTCCTCGGCTACGCGACGCGCGTCGGGGTGGTCCGTCAGCCGGACAGTGACCGTCACGGCGTAGTCCTCGCCCTGGTATACCTGCCACTGGCGGAGGGATTCCGCGCAACCCTCGAAATAGTCGAAAATATCGCCGGTGAGCACTCGTCCGCTCGGCAATACGAGCGCATCGACGATGCGGCCCTGGATCGTCGTCACCCGCTGGAACGGACGGCCACACGCGCACGCGCCATCGAGCCGCGACGTGCGGTCGCCGATGCGGTACCGGACGAGCGGGAAGACCCGGTTTTCGAAGTCGGTGAACACCGTCTCGCCCTCTTCGCCGATATCGGTGGGCGAGCCATCTTCACGGATGACTTCGAGATTCTTAATGTCTTGATATACGTGCAGTCCAGACTGCTGCTCGCACTCCCCCGCGAGCCAGTTACTCTCGGTTGAGCGATACACGTTGTAGACGCGGCCGCCAAACACCGCTTCCATCTCGTGTCGGTGGCCTTCAAGGAGCGGGCCCGCTGTCACCGCGATGGCCTTCGCAGGAGCGAGCTTGACGCCCCGCTGCGATGCGAACGTCGCCACCTGCGAAATGCCGCCGATGAAGCCCACCACGTACTGCGGCTTCTGCTTCTGCCACTGCTCGAGGAACGCGTCCAACGTGGTTTCGTCAAGCTTGAGCGTGTGGAAGAGGCTGCGCTTGACGGGCCACCAGAACAGGGCGTGCTGCGCTTTGCGCAGGCCACTGCGCCACGAACGATCGATCGTGGTTCCGGAATCCCAGGGGTTCACACCCCACCACCCCATCGCTCGCCACTCGTAGGCGCGCACGGGCGCGCGCCTATCGCTGAGGACGGTCAGCGGATGCCCCGTGCTTCCGCTCGAGATGCTCTTGCTTGCATTGCGCTCCGTGGCGTCGGAAGTTTTGATGCCGTCGAAGTTCTCGCGAATGAGATCCTTCGTCAGGAATGGGAGCGACGTGAACACTTCGGGATCGCGCAGATCGGTTGCCGAGATGCCATTGCTCTCATAGAAGTCCCGGTAGAACGACGACCGCTCGTATGCGAAACGGGCAATCTCAAGCGAGCGCGCCTTGTTGAGCTCTGCGATCGCCTCCGGCGTCCAAGTGTCGTGCTCGGCGAGCCGTTGCCACGCACGGTAGCTCGACGGCGACATCGCCCGCGATTTGGTCCGGAATGAAAATTCTGCGATCCCCATCAAGATCTCCCCTCAGATCGGCATGAACCCTCCTCGACTACCTGATCCGGAATGTGGCTCGACGGCATGAGGAGGAAGCGCCACCGCACATTTTATGGCACAGCCTCGCAATTTTGCGTCGTAGATGCACTAGTGTTTCTAGTTAGGGATACGAGCTGGGGAGCTCGCATGCAATCCCGTTTGGGGACCAGGCTGGGGAGCCTGTCATCGTTTTGGGGACGATTTCATGACACAACGCATCGGCTATGCCGCGGGCGCATTCGACCTTTTTCATGTCGGACACTTGAATTTGCTGAAGCACGCAAAAGACCAGTGCGACTTTCTTGTCGCCGGCGTCGTCTCCGACGAGATGCTGCGGCAGGTCAAGGGCATCGAACCCGTCGTTCCGACGATTGAGCGCGCCGAGATCGTGCGGAGCCTCCGCTACGTCGATGACGTACACGTCGAGCAGACCCCGAGCAAGATGGATGCCTGGCAGCAGGTCGGCTTTACCCACTTCTTCAAGGGTGACGACTGGCGCGGCACCGAAAAGGGACTGCGCCTTGAGCGCGAGTTCGCCGAAGTCGGCGTCGAGGTTGTGTACTTCCCCTACACCGCACACACGTCGAGCACTGCGCTTCGTCGGGCTCTTGACGCGATCTCCTCTAACGCTCTGCCGCTCAAAGAGCCTGTTGCGCGCTCGCACGCGTTTGGCTAGTGGCCAGGTTTCCTACTCCGACGTTAACTAAGGCTCTTGCCGGAGGCTTGGTGCAGCATTGGTGTGCCCCATCGCCCAGTTGAGGCTGCATCAATCTGCGGGCGCAAGACGCCTTCGCTTCGAGATGTCCCACCGCACGTAAAGCAAGTTTGGAATCACCTGGCATAAGAACACGGCGACCGACACCCCGACCACTGCGCCAGCGCCTCCCATCTCCGGTATGAGCCAAACTGCCAGGCCAAGTGAA